>ERZ791611.1987-NODE-1987-length-11000-cov-3.022476_pt1 | contig 11000 bp, 10 predicted proteins | sample MGYA00510275_ERZ791611 | MGnify/ENA primary metagenome ERZ791611 (study PRJEB30046, sample SAMN00791912) | human gut metagenome | study: EMG produced TPA metagenomics assembly of the A metagenome-wide association study of gut microbiota in type 2... | reverse complement strand
TCCCCAAGATGTATCAGAGTGGCCAATATCAAGCAGAGAGGGCGAAATAATAGCACACGAAATAAGGAAAGCGGGCGACCCATTGGAAAAGCCCGGACTTATCGGCGCGTTTTGCCGTGCGTACACGATAGAAGATGTAATAGACAAATTCCTGACTGACACCTACGAGAAAACGGCGGTAGATGGGCGGTACACATACAAGTTAGGCAGCGTGGCGGGCGGTTTGGTTTGCTATGAGGGAAAATTTGCATACAGCCACCACGAAACAGACCCCGCAAGTAGGCAGCTTTGCAACGCTTTCGATTTATGCCGTATTCATAAATTCGGCGTACACGATGAGGGTACGAGGGTAACGGATATTACCCGGTTGCCGTCGTACCTGAAAATGCAGGATTTCGCCGCCGCCGATAAGACCGTGCGCGTATTACTCACAAAGGAACGTAGAGCCGATGCGGAGAATGATTTTGCCGATGTGGATTTGCCCGACGATGAAGATAGCGCAGTATCTAACACCGATTGGATGGCTAATTTGGAGTACGACAGAAAAGGCGCGATTAAATCAACAGCAAAGAACATCATTTGCATTTTGGAAAACGACCCGCTTTTGGCAGGGCATCTTTGGCACGACCTATTTAGCGGTTTTGATTTGGTTACAAAAGGTTTACCGTGGGATAAGAAAGCGACCCAATGGGGAAACCGCGACGATGCTAATTTGCGTATCTATCTTGAAGAAAATTACGGCGTAACCGGCAAAGACAAAATCAAAGACGCTAAAGACGCAGTATTAACACGCCACAAGGTACACCCAATTAGGGAGTATCTGAATAGTCTAACGTGGGATGGTACGCCCAGGCTTGAAACGCTGATTATTGACTATATAGGCGCAGAAGATACGCCGCTAAATCGTGCAATGACACGAAAGCATTTCACGGCGGCGGTTGCCCGCGTGATGAATCCCGGTTGCAAGTATGATTATTGCCTGATTATAGCAGGGGCCGAGGGCATAGGCAAAAGCACCTTATTTAGCGTAATGGGCGGCGATTGGTTTAACGATAGCCTTGTTACGATGGAGGGCAAAAGCGGTATGGAGCAAGCGCGGGGCGGTTGGGTGATTGAGTTGCCCGAATTAGGCAGCATCAAGCGTAGCGATGTAGAGCAAGTGAAAGCCTATATCAGCCGCCAAGATGATACATATAGACCGGCTTACGGCACGGTTGTAGAGAAGCACCCGCGCCAATGCGTTTTTTGCGGAACTACCAACGAAACGTACTTTTTGAAAGGCGATACAGGAAACCGCCGCTTTTGGGTGATGGCAGTAAACGCCGAACTACGAAAGCATACCGACTTCAAAGCCGACCTGATGGCAGACCGCGACCAACTATGGGCCGAGGCGGTAGAGTATTGGCGGCAGGGCGAAACGCTTTATTTGCCCGCCGGACTTGAAGCCGAGGCACGGCAGAAACAAGCCGAGTACAACGACGATAGCGACGACCCAATGAAAGATATGCTAAGGGGCTATCTGGATATGAAGTTACCCGGAGAGTGGCAAACGTGGGATTTGAGACGCCGACGCGCTTACATAACAGACCCCGACCCGCTCGATGCAACAGGCACGGAGATACGCGAAAGAGTGTGCGCCGCCGAGTTCATTTGTGAGCGTTTGGGGCGAGATATGGGCGATAAGGAGTATAAATATATTGTCCGTAGGGTAAACAAGTTGATTAAGGATTTGCCGAATTGGGAACGCATGGGCGCATCAAAACACGCCGTATCTGTCTATGGGGTGCAAAAGTCATTCAGGCGAACTTTCAACGGCAACGATGCAGACGAAGAAGATATTTAGAGGTAACCAAAGTCGGAAAAAGGTAAACCGAAAGTTGGTAACCGAAGCAAGTGTTAAACAGAATTAAGTTAAACTACGTATTTTATTGTAAAGATGAAATTAACAATTAAAACTCACAGAACCCGAAAGTTTGTAAAAAAACGGGTTACTTGGTTTACTTGGTTTACTTGGTTACCGTTTGGTTACCGTTTGGTTACCGTTTGGGTTACCTCTAAAACGCTTATAATCAATAATATAACTATATGGTAACCAAGTAACCGAGAATTACATAAAAGTATATATGATAATAGAATACATATACAGTGTTAATATATTTAACACGCATGTATGTATTTATAGTAATATAAGGAAATGTCGGTTACCGGTTACCACAACAAAAAAAGAAGCAATGAAAAAGAACGTAGAAAACATAGTAAGGCATTCCGAGGTATCGGAAAAAGCCACAGAAGCATATTTGAACAAAAGGGCGAAAGAAAATGGTTTGCTTTGTTTGAAGTATGCTAACGCCAATGTTACCGGCTATCCCGATAGATTGGTTTGCATACCCGGTGGCTTTGTAGTGTGGGTAGAGTTGAAAAGCAAAGGTAAAAAGCCGACGAAGTTACAGCAGATACGCCACGGCGAGTTAGAGAAAATCGGGCATCTTGTTTGTGTTATCAGCAGCAAACACGAAGTGGATTGCCTGATAGAGAGCATTAACGAAGAAATAGCAAAGACAAAGACGATATGATTTACAGACCTTACGAATATCAGCAAACGGCGATGAAGTGGATTTTAGATAATCCGCGTTGTGGGCTTTTCCTTGATATGGGATTGGGTAAGACGGTTAGCACCCTGACCGCCATACAACAACTAATGGACGATGCAGAGGTTAGCCGTACTTTGGTTGTCGCCCCCAAGAAAGTAGCCGAAACAACGTGGACTACAGAAGCCGAGAAATGGGAACACCTGAAAGCCTTACGAGTGGTTAAGGTGATGGGAACAGAGAAACAGCGTAAATTAGCGTTGGCGACCAAAGCCGATGTGTACGTTATCGGCAGAGATAGTTTTGTTTGGCTTGTTGGACTTTACGGCGGCAATTTGCCGTTTGATGTGTTGGTAATTGACGAATTGACGAGTTTTAAGAGTTCAAAAAGCAACCGTTTTAAGGCTATGAGAATAGCAACGCCGACGGTTAAGCGCGTTATTGGGCTGACAGGAACACCCGCGCCGAATGGACTTATAGACTTATGGGCGCAAATGTATTGTATAGATATGGGCGACAGATTGGGAAATAGTGTAACAAAGTATCGTGAAACTTATTTTGAAACGCACAAATGGAATAATATAGTAGTGCGTTGCGATGTGAAGAAAGGTTGTGACGATGTTATACGCCAAAAGATTGCCGATATATGTTTGTCGATGCAAGCCAAAGACTATCTGCAATTACCCGACCTACTGACACACACGGTTAAAGTTCAGTTATCCCCGGCGACGATGGCAGCTTACACGAAGTTTGAGAAAGAAAAGGTGTTGGAGTTTGCCGACGAACACGCCGGAGAATCTGCAAACGTATTAGCCAACAGCGCGGCGGGGCTGATGAATAAGTTAAGTCAATTCGCCAATGGTGCAATATATGACGAAGATAAAAACGTGCATCATATACACGATGAAAAGTTAGACCGATTAGCCGAGATTATAGAGGCTGCAAACGGTAATAGCGTTTTGGTATTCTATCAGTTCAAACACGATATAGACCGTATCGTTAAGAAACTCAAAGGCTATACGGTGAAAGTCTATACCGACGAAAGCCAACTAAAGGAATGGAACGCCGGTAAGATTGATGTACTATTGGCACACCCGGCAAGCACGGCGTTTGGCTTGAATATGCAGCAAGGCGGGCATTACATAGTTTGGTATGGCACAGGTTGGAATCTGGAGTTATATCAACAGGCTAACGCACGACTGCATAGGCAAGGGCAACAATACCCGGTGCAAGTCTATAAGTTAGTTTGTGCGAACACGGTAGATGAAAGAGCCGAAGCCGCGTTGGATAACAAGAAAGGAGTACAGCAAAGCCTATTGGATAGTCTCAACTACCTAATACGGAAACATAGCGCAGTAATGGAAGTTGTAACCGAATAATAGCAAAGGATATGGCAAAGGACAAAGATTATAACAGAATGATACATACCGACAAATGGCTACGGCTACGCCGTGCCAAACTCACATCTAACCCGATATGTGAGAGGTGCCAGACAGAGGGCAGGATTACACCAAGCCAAGAGGTACACCACATTAAGCCGGTTGAAGATGGATTGACAGCGAGAGAGAAAGAAACATTGATGTACGACGCACACAACCTACAAGCATTGTGCCACGATTGCCACGTTAAGACCCACACAGAGTTAGGGCGAAGCGGCAAGGTACACGCCAAGCGTAGGGCGAAAGAGCATCTACAAAACTTTGTTAAAAAATTTTTAACGTGAGAGGTGGGGCGGGTGTTTTTGAAATGGGGCCGGTGGTGGCTAAACCTCCCCGACTCATTTCTTCACACGCGAAGCAATTTTTCAGGGCGTGGGGGATTTCCCGAAAACAAGCCCCCACCCTGACAGACAACAAAAGCAACGTATGTAAAATTACATGATATGAAAGATAAACGAGATTTCAATTTTAGCGGTGGCTTTGGAGGTTTTGCCGGTTTTGGCTTTGGCGGTATCGGCGGCAATCAGCAACAGTCGGCAAACCGACAGGCAGAGCCGGACGAAGAAAGCGCAGTCGCAACAACCGCCGGAGCGAAGCGGGCGCACCGTCGTATAAAGGAATGTACCGAACTGTCACAGCGCTACGAGTACCGACGCGCATTTAGTGAAGTCAAAATGCTGGAAGCTATGCGGTACGTCAAATTACAACAGGGCGTTACCTACAATTTCATAACGGCAGGCGATGTGGATAGCCTGACTTATCTTAAAGTCGTATTGAATCAGCATGATTTAGACTTTTGCCTGCTATCCACATGGTGCATGGCCGCAGAAGATATTCTGCAAGTGCAACAATGGTACGAGGCAGGGCGCATTAAGCAACTTGATATGTATTTGGGTGAGATATTTCCAGGCAGTTACAAAGTTGAATGGGCGATGGTCAAGAAGTTCTATACAGAGCATCCCGAAGCCGGGCGTGCGGCGATATTCAAAAATCACAGCAAGATATACGCCGGTTGCAATGTGGGTGAAGATTTCTATTTTGGCATACAGACCAGTGCGAACATAAACACGAATCCGAGAACAGAGCAAGGCAGTATAACCGTGGACAAAGGAATATTCGACTTTTACAGGGAGTATTTCGACGGCATTAAATCATTTGAAAAATAGGCGCAAATATGAAAGAAGACAGAAAAGCAATGTTTATCGACAACCTGAAAGCATCGGGCGGCATCATCTGTGTGGCGTGTGAAAGCACAGGCATTAACCGCAGCACGTATTACCGTTGGCGTGAAAGCGATAAGGATTTTGCAGACGCGGTAGATGAAGTAATGGACGCGCAGGTAGATTTCGTGGAAAGCAAACTTATGGAATTGATAAACGCCCACGATACGACGGCGACGATTTTCTACCTGAAGACCAAAGGAAAGAAGCGCGGTTGGACGGAGAAACAACAGCCCATAGTCGCAATAAATACCGATGTGCAGCCCGATACATTTTTGCCCGCTTTACCGGCACCAGAGGAAGCAAAAGCCGCCAAAGTGACGATGACAAAGCGCATTAAGAACAAAAAAGACTACATAGTTAAGCTACTCAAAGAGCAAGGCAAGTACACTGCCGAACTATCGATGCAAGTAACGATAACTGCGCAGTTATTGGTGCGCACCGAGATATTAGCCGAAGAAGTGTTGGCAGAGGAACACGAAGCCGTAAACGTTGAGATTTCACGCGAGGGCAACGAGCGTAAGACTGTTAGCCCAAAAGAAAAATTATATTTGGACTTTGTGCAGCAGAGCCAAAAGGCGTTAAGGGCGTTAGGTATGAATACAGATGCCAAAGAGCGTAAGACTGACAACGATACATTTAACGAGTTCCTGAAAGAGTTTAACGATGAAGATAATAAAAACGATAATTAAGGCAGTATGAAGATAGATATTAACGGGTATGTGCATAAGGCGCACGATACAGCAAAGGCACACGGCTTTCACGATGTGAAGTACAGCGACGAACATCTTTTGTGTCTAATCGTTAGCGAGTTGATGGAAGCGGTAGAAGCAGACAGGCAAGGGCGCAGGGCGGCGGTAGAAATGTTTGAAGATGCAATGTACTACAAACGACCTACCGAGGCTTACGAAGCCTACATTAAAGGCAGCATCGAAGAAGAATTGGCAGACACGACAATACGAATCTTTGATTTGATAGGCGAAAAGTACGGCAGCACGACGTCAGGAATAGGCATCTACACGAAGCCAGATACCAACAAGACATTTACCGAAAATGCCTACTTTTTCATAGGCTTGTTAGGCGCAGAGCAAGCGCAGTTAGTGGAATGCGTGTTGTATCTGTACGAATGGGCTAACCTGTTAGACTTTGATTTGGATTGGCACATAAAAACAAAAATGCGGTACAACGACCTACGTCCACGGTTACACGGAAAGAAATATTAAAAAGCTATGACAGAAGAAGAAAAAATCAGAGAGAGGCAGATTAAAGCCGATGTTACGGCAGAACTGCAAGCCAATCGGGAAGCATACGCCACCCGATACCGTTACGCGCTCATTGACACTGATAAGCGCATGGCGGAATACGTGTTTAACGTGATAGATAATCCGGACGGGCACAACGTAAACGAGTTGTTGAAGATACGCCGTTTTTTCCAGTTGCTCGACAAGTGGGATTGGAAGCCAAAGAGGGTAAAACGGAAAATCAAGCTTTATGAAAAATTGAAATTCAGCGGTACGTCGGGGCGGCAGCGCTATAAGCTTACACCGGTGCAAGTATTCCAAATGGCGCATATATTCGGTTTTGCCAGGCCCGATGGGCGCAGGCTCATACGCACGGCATACATATTCGTGCCGCGAAAATTCAGCAAAACGACATGGGCGGCATTTTTGGCAGTCGACGACATGCTTTTTGGTGATAACAACGCCGAAGCGTATGTAGGGGCGAATTCATACGACCAGGCAAAGAAGTGCTTTAACGAGGTAAGGGCGATAATGTTTGACTTAGACCCGAGTCAAAAGCATTTCAGGATTAACCGCGAATCTGTTACATTCAAGGACAGGGGGCGTGACAGTCTGATACAATGCCTGACAGCCAATGCCAAGACGAAAGACGGGTTGTTTGCATCGTTGGCGATATTGGACGAGTACGCACAGGCGCGGAACACGGCCAACAGAAACGGCGCGGACTTGAAAAGCGTACTTACCACTTCGATGGGGCCGCGCAAAGAGCCGTTGACGGTAATCATCACAACGGCAAGCGACGTGATAGACGGGCCTTGTTACAGCGAGATAGAGGGCGCGAAAAAGGTGTTGCGCGGCGAATTGGAAAACGACACGATGTTTGCGGACTTGTTCATGCCGGATGTGGACGACGAGGAAAGCGACCCGGTGACATGGGCGAAAGTGCAGCCGCATTTGGGCGTTACTGTACAAGCCGACTATTACAAAATGGCTTACCAAGATGCTTTGTTGTCGGCCGAAGACATGCTGGCTTTCCGCACCAAGCTGCTGAACATCTTCACGATTAACGAGGTCAGGACATGGTTTTCATTTGAAGCGGCAAAGGCACTTTGCGGAGACTTTGACATAGACCGAGTAGCCGGGCATCCTGATTGCGCCGTAGCCTTTGACCTGTCCGTGCATGATGATTTCAGTGCGGTATCGTACACCCTGTATTCACCAGAGGGCAAGAGGTTCTACTCGCATACGGACTACTATTTCCCTATCGGTGCGCTGAAAGGGCATCCCAACGAACAGTTATACAGGGTGTGGCATGAAAAAGGCCATCTGAAATTCTGCAAGGGTAAGAAGATTGATGTCAGAATGATAGCCGACGATATAATAGCGCGCTCAAAGACCTTGCACATTATCCGTATCGGTTACGATGCTTACAAGAGCCAAGAATTGGTAAACATACTGTCCACAGCCGGAGCGCGCAACGTGCTGCTGCCCTATTCCCAGACTTACGGCAGTTTCAATTTGCCCGTAGAATCCTTTGAAATGCTCGCGTATGACGAGCCGCCCCGGATAACGTTGAACGACAACCCCATCAACGTCTATTGCCTGACTAATTGCGTGATTGATGAAGACAGGCTGGAGAACAAGAAGCCGTTGAAGATTTCGCAGTATCGCAAAATCGACGGCACGGTAACTTTGCTCATGACATTGGGGCAGCTTTATACATACGAGCGGTAAAATTATACATAAAAACGCTGAAACGCTGTCAGAACGCGAATAAACGGTGTTATTTGCTGTTTTTTCACCATAAACGGCTTGATTTAGTTATCAAGCGTTAAAAGCATAAGTAACTAAGTAACTTTTTACTTAAATGTTTGGCGGTTTAGGTGAAAAGCCTTATCTTTGCAATACGAAACAAGAAATTACCCTTGCATGAAGAATGCTTGGGTTAGTTGCTTAAATGCAACTTAATATATCACATTCGGGTGAGATACACCGAAGTTTAAGCCTCCGAAAGGGGGCTTATATTAACAGGAAATCCAACGCCCGTAGGCGGGCAAACAAATCCAACGCCCATAGGTGGGCAAAAATCCGATGCCCGTAGGCGGGCAGAAATCGTAACGGGGTCGCTTCGGCGGCCCTTTAATTTTTAAGCAATATGGACGCAAAAGTAAACATTCTGATTGACGGCGGCTTCTTCGTGCAGAAGTTCAAGGAGCGCGAGGGCCGTTTCCCTAATGCCAATGACATTGAGAAAGAAATTGCCACGATTATGGCAGAGACACAGGGGAAGACGGGCGCAGACTGCAAAGACATCCTGTTTCGGGTGTACTACTACGATTGTAGCCCTTATGGTGGCAAGGTAAAAAAGCCGGGTGATACGGTGGAAACCGATTACTCACAGACAAAGGCATACACGGCCAAAGAGCGCGTACTGAAGAACCTGGCCCAAAAGGAGCGTTTCGCCGTCAGACTCGGTGAATTGTCGTTTGACGGTTGGAACGAGACTAAGAACCCCGACCCGGCAACGGGCAAGGAGATAACAGAATATACGCTCAAGCTAAGACAAAAGGGTGTTGATATGAAAGTCGGTTTGGATATGGCCCTGATGGCACTAAAGCACACGGTCGATAAGGTGGTGCTTGTGGCGGGCGACTCCGATTTCATTGCCCCGATGAAGTTTGTACGGAAAGAGGGCCTGCAAGTGTACCTATACAGCATGGGCCACAAGGTAAAGGCAAGACTAACCGAGCATTGCGACTTCATACTATCATAACCCCATATACGCCCCGATAGGCAAACTACGCTTAGCGGGGCTTTTTCCGGTTTGCCCGTCTGTGTCGGGAGCCAGTACGCAGAAATGCTTTGTGAGTTTTGCCACATCATTGGTCATTCCCCAGATTTTAAAGAAAAGAACGGTTTGGAGGACTCCAAATACAATGGCATAAACCGTGATAAAATTTTCCATAATAGAGTTTTTAAGTATATGAACAAAACAGAATGAAAGAAGCAAGGCTGCTGCCCGATTAAGGCGGTTGTTTATATTACTTTCCCAATCAAATAGATAGCAACAATAATGGCGATAATAGTAGCGATTGCACAGCCTGTATTACCTTTTTCAATATTCTTTTTGTTCGTGTAGTGAGTACCTTTCCATTCTTGTTTTTCAGTTGTAATCAGTACGTCGCCGTTCCCTTGTGTGTAACAATGAATTTGCACGGGGCAATTTGCATAGTCTCGGATTGCAGGGCTAAGCACCATTGCCACCGTTATATCTCCGCGTTTCCACAATTCTTCACTTTCCGTATAAAGGCGTTCAAAAATACCTAAAGTCGTTTCGTTGATAGCAGGGTATTTGGAAAGATAGGTTTGACGGTTATTAAGCACATCATCCCTTAACCTCGGCAATAAAGCAAGAAAATCAGTAAAGGCTTTATATTCGGCAACCGTCCGGCAGGTCAGTATGTCGCTGTTTGTTTTTTTATCCAAAATCCCTTTTATGAAATCGGCTATATCTTCGTTGCTCGTTCTTTCGTTTTCGGGCAGTGTCTTAAATTTGAATTTTACAAACTCGCTAATTGGCCAGCCTCTATTGCTTAGCTTGCGGAGGTACGGTTTACCCAGTAGATTAGATATTTCGGTCTCATCCAAGCTAAATCTTTCAGCAAATTTCGCTAAGGCCTTTTTTGTCGCTATACGTGTTTTTGCTTCGTCTATGTCCATAAATAGTACTATTTTTCCGCAAAAGTACAAAATTTTGGTATAAGTAAGTAACTTTTTTCCGAAAAATTTTGGTAATTCAGGAAAAAAGCGTAACTTTGTAATGTTCACAGATAGTGATTGCATTCACTTCGCGGGGCAAGCGGTCAATTTGCCCAATCAAGATTGGGCATTTTTTATGCCCGTACTTTAGGATATTCGGCGGTTGCCTATACGTAGATTAACAAGTCCCTCGGGGTGATGTTACTATCTGTGAACAGCGTATATGGCGACCGCTTTTTTGTTTGCCTTTAAATTTATCTTTAAATGTTCACAGAAATGAATGAATTATTAACAGATTCTGTTATTCATGTCAACGGCACGGCTACGATTGGGCCCAACGTTGAATCGGCTAACCTTTGCGAGATAAAGGACAGCCAAGTAGTTACTACATCATTGCGTATTGCAGAGATTTTCGGAAAGCAACACAAACGTGTTTTACAGTCAATCAGAGAATTAGATTGCAGTGACGATTTCCGTAAGCACAATTTCGTGCTTATACAGAGAATCAGCGACTTAGGGCAAGGAAGAACACGCAAAGACCCCTGTTACTTGATTACCCGTGACGGCTTCACGTTCCTTGTGATGGGCTTCACGGGCAAGACCGCTGCGAAGTTCAAGGAGGCCTACATCAGGGCCTTCAACGAAATGGAGGCAAAGCTGCGCCACCGACAGGAGGCCGGACGGTTGCAGCCGCCAAGCAAGCCCCACTACACGACGGCTGACATGCCGCGTATGGTGCATGAGCAGTTGCAG
>ERZ791611.1986-NODE-1986-length-11001-cov-2.211767_pt1 | contig 11001 bp, 8 predicted proteins | sample MGYA00510275_ERZ791611 | MGnify/ENA primary metagenome ERZ791611 (study PRJEB30046, sample SAMN00791912) | human gut metagenome | study: EMG produced TPA metagenomics assembly of the A metagenome-wide association study of gut microbiota in type 2... | reverse complement strand
GTCAGGCCGCTGATTGGCGGCCACATTCCAGCCGTGGAAGAAGGAGTTCTGAAACTGGAAAAAGGCCGCTGGCGCGCCAGCGCTGATACCGTCAAAATCCTGCGGAAAGCGCTGCGCTTCCATCAATGCTTCGCGACCGCCGTCTGAGCAGCCCATAAAGTAGGCATACTTTGGCGGCTGGCGGTAAAGCGTCTGCATCACCGCTTTAGCCAGCACTGCGGTCAGGTGGTTGGCGCGCCAGGCAAAATCGATGCGCTTTTGCGGATCTTCGGCCCATGACGCATCCATCATACTGCCATGGTGCCCCATATCGGTTGCTGCCACCACAAACTCGCCGTTCATTGCCGGCAGGCAGCCGCTGGCATTCGACAGACTCAGGTTAATACTCCCGCACAGTCCGCCACAGCCGACCTGCAAAAAACGTTGACTCCAGCGTTGAGTCGGCAGGGCAATCTGCACGCCAATCTCAGGGGCGATAGTGGCGCTCACCTTGCACCAGCTTCCCTGCGCGGAGGTCTGCATTTCAGTGTGATTGATAGTGACCTTTGCGCCAACGGCCGCGCTGAAGTCGGTAGCGCTTAGCGCATCGCATGTCAGCGCGGGAAGAACGATCGGCAGACTGGCGACAGCCTGCGTGGGTGAAGCGAACGATAACCCGAAGAGGGCGCAGAGGATGATGGGCAAGATTGTCTTGAGTAAGCGTGTCATACGCAGTTCCCTGTGGCTGATGATGGGAGGCGGCAGGATGGCGAAACCTATGCCTCACCTTCCCTGGCGAGGCGCCACTGCTTGGCTATTGTAGACAACGATAGATTTTCCTTGATGCCTTGATAAGGCGACCCTACTGTATTCTGCTATTTTGAGGAAAATATGGAGATGTTTGCCAACGGCGTCTGGCGGTGAATACAAGATAGAATGTTGTGATGTCGATTGCATAATTTATTCAATTTCTCTTCATTATATCTGCTGGCTTTAAGAATATGATTGTGCCTGTTCCTGGTGATTCCAGAGAACAACATTCCTAACGAGATCCTTCCCCCTTTCCATTAGCAAGAAAGGGGGCTTTTTCAATAAAGACCGTTCAGGAAAATCTAAATATAGCTCTGGTGTTGGCCATTAGAACCACGGCGTTCAGGAAAAGTTCCATCATTAAATATATTTTTAAAGATGCTTTAATATCCATTTTTTCTCCATTTTGTCGCCATAATTGCATGTAATTCTGCGCCTCGCTCAGGTTATTTCTGTCGCATATCTTAGATACGCATCCTGAACAAATAAGCTCAACGCCAGCAGATAACTGCTATTGCTCATTATCTCGTAGACGACACATTCATGTTAAAAAAGACTCATATCATCAGCGGATTATTGATCACCCCTTTAACGTTATATGCCGCAACATCATATCAAGTTGATGATATCCGTTTTGAAGGGCTACAGCGCGTGACCGTCGGGGCGGCGCTATTAAGTATGCCATTGCACGCGGGAGATGCGGTGACGCCAGAAGATGTCAGCGAGGCAGTGCGCGCGCTGTATGCGAGCGGCAATTTCGAGAATGTGCAGATCCTGCGCGATGGGAAAACGCTGGTGGTGCAGGTTAAGGAACGGCCCACTATTGCCAGCGTCAGTTTTTCCGGGAATAAGGCAGTGAAGGATGATGCGCTAAAGGAAAATCTCACCGCATCCGGTATTTCTGCAGGTAGTGCACTGGATCGAAATTCGCTTAGCGAAATAGAAAAGGGGTTGCAGGATTTCTATTACAGCGCGGGGAAATACAGTGCGCAGGTTCACGCGGTGGTGACCCCGTTACCGCGTAATCGCGTTGACTTAACGTTCGTCTTTCAGGAAGGCATCTCGGCGAAAATCGCACAAATAAACATTATCGGTAATCAGGCGTTTCGGGAAGAGACGCTCCTGGACCAGCTTCAGCTACGTGATAATGTGCCGTGGTGGAATGTGGTAGCGGATAAAAAATATCAGAAACAGAAGCTGGAAGCCGATCTGGAAACGCTGCGCAGTTTTTATCTCGATCGCGGCTATGCGCGCTTTGCTATCGAGTCCACGCAGGTCAGTATGACGCCAGATAAAAAATCCCTGTATATCACTATCGCCCTCAATGAAGGCGAACGTTATCGGGTCGACCGAACTCAGGTGACAGGCGATCTGGCTCAGCATGGGCCGGAGATCGAGGCGCTTGCCCAGCCGCTGGCGGGGGCATGGTATAGCGGGGCGCAAGTCACCACGGTTGAAAATGAGATCAAAAAGCATTTTGGTAAGTATGGTTATGCCTGGCCGCAGGTGACGACCACGCCGGAAATCGATGACGCGCATCATCGTGTGACGCTGCATATTCAGGTCAACGCGGGCCGCCGCTACTCGGTACGCCAGATCCGCTTTTCCGGTAACGACACCTCCCGGGACGCGGTGCTGCGTCGTGAAATGCGCCAAATGGAAGGGGCGTGGCTCAACAACGAAAAAGTCGAGCAAGGGAAAGTACGTCTTGATCGAACGGGTTTTTTTGAGAACGTTGAACAGCAGATCGTTCCGGTCAATGGAACGGCGGATCAGGTCGATGTGGTCTACAAGGTGAAGGAGCGCAACACCGGCTCATTCAACGTGGGCCTGGGATTTGGTACGGACAGCGGCGTGAGCTATCAGCTTGGCGTGACGCAGGATAACTGGCTGGGAACGGGTAATAGCGTGAGCTTCAACGGGACGCGCAACAGCTACCAGTCTTATCTTGAACTGGGGGCGACGAACCCGTGGTTTACCGTAGATGGCATCAGCCTGGGCGGAAAGATTTTTTATAACAGCTATGATGCTTCTGATGCGGATGCCGGGAGCTACAACCAGCAGAGCTATGGTTTAGGTAGTACGCTAGGGTTTCCCATTAGCGAAAATAACTCCCTGAACCTGGGACTGGATTATGTCCATAATCGCCTGACCAATATGGATCCGGAGCTGACGACCTGGCGCTACCTCAGCTCTCGGGGAATCGAGCCCAGCGTAGTGACGAAAGATGGCGACAGCGGCGCAAAATATAGCGCCAACGATTATTTTGTGAGTCTTGGATGGGGCTACAACGATCTCGATCGCGGCTTCTTCCCGCGTGCGGGAAACAAGAGCAGCCTGAGCGGTAAAGTGACGCTCCCCGGTTCGGATAATAGCTACTACAAACTCTCTTTTGACACCGCCCAGTATCTGCCGCTGCGCGAGAACAAGCGCTGGGTCTGGATGGAACGCCTGCGCGCAGGCTATGCCGGCGGGTTAGACGGCAAAAGTGTGCCGTTCTACGATAACTTTTACGCTGGCGGTTCGTCGTCAGTGCGCGGATTTTCTTCTAACACCATTGGGCCTAAAGCGGCCTATTACCGCTGTAACGGTAGCGAAAGCAGCTATAGCGCCTGCCCGCTGGACGCCTCGTCTGATGCGGTCGGCGGGAATGCCATGGCGGTGCTGAACAGCGAATTTATCATTCCAACCCCCTTTGTGAATGACAAATACGCCGATAGTCTGCGAACCTCGCTGTTTGTTGACGCGGGGACGGTCTGGAGTACATCCTGGCACAACACCGCGCAGACGCTGGCGGCAGGGATCCCTGACTACGGCGATCCGAGTCATATTCGTCTCTCCGCGGGGATTGCCGTGCAGTGGATGTCTCCCCTCGGTCCACTGGTCTTCTCCTGGGCAGAGCCGTTTAAAAAGTACGATGGTGATAAAGCAGAACAGTTTCAGTTTAATATCGGCAAAACCTGGTAGGGCTCCAACGGGGCCTGATAGACCGGCGTGGCTATATTCTGTGGACTGTCCTCCGATATAGCGATTGAGCAGAATATACTCAACCGCTATGTCGATATTATCGCTAAGGAATACGATCTGGCGGGACACCCACGACATTTACCCGAGCGCGGTCTGCGGGCCTCGCGGGCCTGGTGACGTACGACGAGGTAACCGCGCAATAAATAGCTGCCTGCTACTATCCTCTCTTCTTGCCAAACCGCGGGTAATACTCAGTGCTGCATCATCTAATACCAATGGCTGAGGCCTCATCCAGAGGGACTAAGACGTATTGTAAATTAAGTTTATATTATCTTATTTTTTATTATATTTTCTTTTTTAAGGGTAATTTGGCTGTTTTTCATCAGGCCTAACCATAAATTTAGAGAGGGAAATGAAACGTTACTAATAATGGAGTATGTCGTTAGGAATTGTCTTAAATCACATAATTGCCAGGGGCGCTTGCGATTTATAACAATGAATGCTATCACTATATATTGTAATAATTTGTAGCATCTTTATAAGGAAGGAATATGAAATGGACTATTCTTAATACCCTGATCTGCCCGCAATCTGGTATCGCCTTCTCGGCTATATCCAGTCTGCGTTTCTTGAAATTTATCATGTGGTACGAGGCCGATGTAATCCTGTTGCCCGGTGAGTCGATAAGACTCTATTCCTCGAGAGTTTTAATTAATGACCAGTATCATTCATTAAAAATCTATAATATTACGGTGTACGACGAGGCGCAGTGGGAAAAATTACGCGAGCGACCATCGTGCCCGTACCATGCCGGTGGCGAGCGGTCTGACTCCTGTTTTTACCAGTCCTTTTGCACGATTAAGCGTTGCCCGAATAATATTCCCCGCAGTGAACCCTGGCGTTAGCCAGTCCACGCCGCCGGTCAGACACCGGCGGCGTGGCGTCATTTCGCCAGCAGGGCGGCCAGTCGAGGCTGGACGCTTGCGCAGCCGGCCAGCACGAGGTTGCCTCGCCGCAGGCCCGCATTGGCGAGAAACGCATTGCACTTTCCACCCGCCTCCTCAATCAACAGCATGCCTGCCAGCGCGTCCCAGCTGTTCATATGCGCTTCATAATAGGCATGGAGCTGGCCGGCGGCGACATGCGCCAGCATCAGGGCGCCCGCGCCAAAACGGCGATACTCCAGACCGGCGTCGAGCAGCGTGTCGATGGCCCGGGCGTAGTCGCTGGCCGGGGCCCGGCTGGAGCGCCCCATGCCGATCACCACCGCATCGGGCTCCGGCTCGCGTAGCGTCAGGCGCCGACCGTTGAGATACGCGCCTTCGCCGCGGCCAGCGAAGAAAAACTCATCGCGATCGGGAGCGTAGATAATGCCAAGCGTCAGCTCGCCCTGGCATACTCGCGCCAGCGAGATACACCAGTAATCCATACCGAGGATAAAGTTGGTGGTGCCATCGACAGGATCCAGCACCCAGACGGTCTGGTCGTTGCCTTCAAAACCGCTCTCCTCGCCGAGGAAACCCTCCTCGGGAAAGTGGGCCTGCAGCCAGCCTTTAATCTCTTGTTCTACCGCGAGATCCGCCTGCGACACAAAGTCCTGGCGCGCTTTTTTATCGACCTGTAATCCCGCATCGCGCAGCGCCTGGGCGTGGGCGCCAGCCTGGCGAATCAAGTCGCATAATGATTCTCGTTGTGCTTCCGTCATAGTCCTGCTCTCAGATAACAAAGGGCGACGTGCGCCGGTGAATTAAGGTTACCTCCACCCAGGTGGTGCGTGAAGGTTGCGAAGGGTCGGCGGCGCGCTCCAGAAGCCGGGCGAGCGCCTGGCGGGCGATCGCCGCCACATCCTGATGTAGCGTGGTGAGCTGATAGCTATATTGCGCGGTCGTCGGCGTGTTATCAAAACCAATCAGCTGAAAATCCGCCGGAGCCTCTCTGCCGCGCTGGCGCATTCCATCGAGAAAGCCACAGGCAAGCTGGGCGTTGGCGCAGAAGATCCCCTCCAGCGCCTCGTCGGCGAGCGCCGCAGCCTGTAACCCGCCCGCGTAACCTTCTTGCTGACAGGCGAGGATCGCCAGGTGGCGTTCGACGTCCACTCCGCGCGTTTGCAGCGCCCGGCCGAACGCTTCCCCGCGCATGCGGCCGGCCCAGGTGGAAGGATGGTGGTTGAGCCAGCCAAAGCGCTGACAGCCGCTGCGCAGCAGTTGGTCGGCGGCCAGTTCGGCGCCGGCGGCGTTGTCAGAACAAACGTAATCCACGCCGGGGATCGTCGGCTGACGATTAATGCCCACGACCGGAATATGCTGCTGGACGCACTCGTTCACCAGCGCCTCCGGCGGCTGGCCGGAGGTGACGATAACGCCGGAGACGCGAAACTGAGCGAAACGGCGCAAGGTCTGCGCCAGATCCTGCTCGCTGTGGATCTCGCTCACCAGCGCCTGAAAGCCCTGGCGCTGGATCTCGTTAAGCAGCGCATCAAGCAGGGTACTGCGAAAAGGATCGCTGATGCGCGAGACGATCACGCCGATTAAGTGGCTGCGCTGACGGTTCAGCCCCTGGGCGAGGAAGTTAACCTGATACCCCAGCTCTTCGGCGGCGCGCAGTACCCGCGCCCGGGCGTCGGGAGAGATGCTGCCGTTGTTGCTCAACGCCCGGGACACCACTGCCCGGGAGACGCCCGCTCGCCGGGCAACATCCTGGGCGGTGACGCTGGGTTTGCGTGGGTTCATAGGAGGTACGTCTCGTCAGTGGGCGTGGGACGCGGCAGCGTTAAGGTGAGTCCATCCCGGGAAACGAATAAGCCCGGCCACGGCTGACAGGCCTGCTTTAGCGCCGACAGGGAAGCATCCTCGCAGTGATAGAGCCCCATCGCCGGGAGCTGCAGCGTTCTGAACAGCATCAGGCAGGAGGGGAAATCGCCATGCGAGGCGTCATCGTCCAGGGCTGCTACCGAGGCGCACTCCTGAAACGCCAGCCCGGCGCCGGCCATCAGGGCTATCGAGTCGGCGGTCGGTCGGCCATCGCCGCTGTAAAACAGCGTCTGCCCGGCAATGGTGATGCGGATGGCGCGATTACTCAGCTCATGCTGGGTGGGGGCAGTGCGGATCTGCCAGTCCTGCCACGTCCAGGCTTCGCGGCATTCCTGCCAGTCGATGGTGAAACCAAGGTCCGCCTGCGGCCAGTTCGCCAGCGCGGCCAGCTGCTTGAGCACCGGCTGCTGCGCCGGCTGGCAGTAGATAATCAATGGCTTCTGGCGGGAGCCGCTTTTCCAGTAATTCAGCAGCGCCGTCAGGCCGGTGCAGTGGTCCGGGTGAACGTGGGTGAAGTAGATCGCGTCGATATCGTTGACCTCGCCGCCGCGCTGCCAGAGCGCGCGGGGAACGGTGGGGCCGCAGTCGATTAACCACTGTTTGTTGTCCGCATCGATCACCCGCAGCGCGGAGGTATTTTGCGTGCAGGAAAAGGCGCTCCCGCAGCCAAGCACATCTATTTTCATTTACCCTCGCCAAAATTTTTTGCCGCTTAATTAAATTGTCATAAATACCCGACAAAGTAGGCTCACATCATGTCGAGTCAACGTTGCATTTTTTTTACAGCTAAATGAACACGTGTTCATACCAATAAAAAATGCCCGCAACAGCGCTTTCAGGTAGCGAATATGAGTTATTTACAGATCTCCGGCCTTAAAATTAGTTATGGCGATAAGGTGGTTTTACATAATATCGATCTGGCGGTAGAGCAGGGAGAGATGATTGCTCTACTGGGCCCGTCGGGATGCGGAAAAACCACGCTGCTGAACGCCCTCTGCGGCTTTATTCCGGTGCAAAGCGGCGAGGTGGCTATTGCCAGCCGAACGATCACTCATCTTGCGCCGGAGCAGCGCAATATCACCATGGTATTTCAAAGCTACGCCCTGTGGCCGCACCTGACGGTAGCGCGCAATATCGGCTATGGCCTGAAGCTGCGCAAATGGCGCGGGGCGGATATCGCGCGGCGGGTGGCGGAGCTGCTGCGAATAGTCAATCTCGAAGGGCTTGGCGAGGTGAAAGTGACCGAACTGTCGGGCGGCCAGCGGCAGCGGGTGAATATCGCCCGCGCGCTGGCGATGAAGCCGCGGCTGGTGATCCTCGATGAGGCTGTGTCGGCGCTGGATAAATCGGTGGAAGCCCAGGTGCTGCAGCTGCTGCAGGAGCTTAAACGGACTCTCGAGCTGACCTACGTGTTCATCAGCCACGATCTACACGTGGTTCGCTGGCTGTCGGATCGGATCCTCGTCATGTACCTTGGCGAAGTGGTGGAGATTGGCCCGGCGGAGCAGCTGTTTACCGCCTCCGCCCACCCCTATACCCGGGCGCTGTTAAGCTCGATGCCCTCCATGGACCCGGAAAACCGCACCCTGACCTCGCCGCTAAGCGGCGATCCCCCCAGCCCCATCGCGCCGCCGAGCGGCTGCCGCTTTCACACCCGCTGCCCGCATGCGAAGGCGGTCTGCGCCGAGGTGAAACCGCGGCTGGAGGCGGTCGGGGAGGGGCACCAGAGCGCCTGCCTGATGGCGCAGCCGGCCTCGCTCTGGCATCAGAGCATCCCCCTTAAGGAGGTCAGCCATGTCGGATAACGCCTTTGTCCATGTGCGCGACCTGCGGGTCGTCTTTCGCCGCGACGGGCAGACCATCAACGCGGTCAATGGAGTCTCCTTTGAGGTACAAAAGGGGGAGGTGATGGCGCTGATTGGCGAGTCGGGTTCCGGCAAGAGCGTGACCCTGCGGGCGCTGATGCGCCTGCACCCGCCAGGGAGCAGTGAGCTCTCCGGCACCCTGCAGGTGGGGGATGACGAGGTGCTGACGATGAGCGCCAGCCAGCTGCGGCGCTATCGCGGCGGACGCTGCGCGATGATTTTTCAGGAGCCGCTGCTGGCCTTCGATCCGGTCTACACCGTCGGGCAGCAGATTATTGAAGGGCTGCGTCGCCACGAAGGGCTGTCGCGCCAGGCGGCCCGGGACAGGGCACTGGAGGCCCTGCGCCAGGTGCGCATTCCCAGCCCCGAGCGGCGGCTGGATGCTTACCCGCACGAGATGTCCGGCGGAATGCGCCAGCGGGCGATGATCGCCCTTGCGCTCTCCTGTAACCCGCAGCTGCTGCTGGCGGATGAGCCGACCACCGCCCTCGACGCCACGGTGCAAATCCAGATCCTGATCCTGCTGCGCGAGCAGCAAAAGCAGCGCGGGCTGTCGATCGTGTTTGTGACCCACGATATCGGCGCCGCGGTGGAGATCGCCGACCGGGTGGCGGTGATGTACGCCGGGCGGATCGTCGAGGAAGCGTCGATGAGCGAGATCCTGCGCCACCCGCGCCATCCTTATACCCAGGTGCTGCTGGGCAGTCGGCCGAAAGAGGGGCTTAAGAAAGGTGATGCCCTGCACTGCATTCCCGGCGCGCCGCCGGATCTGGCGCGCTTGCCGCCCGGCTGCGCCTTTGCCGAGCGCTGCCCGCACCGTCGCCCGGTCTGTGAGCAGAGTCTGCCGCCGACGGAATCCGTCGCGGAGCGCCACGCGGTGAGTTGCCACCGCTGGCGCGAGCTGGCGATTGACGCTAACGCCCAGGCCCTGGCCGTCTGATCGGCGGCAAAAAACCATACAGGATGAAGACCAGGCGTTGATAGCGCATTTCCACCGCCGGTTACGCTGGCGGCGACCTTGATGTCAGGAGACCACCATGAGCTGTGATGTACTTTTTACCCCCGCCACCGACACCACCGGCTGGCGCATCAATGGCGACCGCCTGTGGGCGTCGTTAATGGATCTCGCGCAGATCGGCGCCACGCCGAAGGGCGGCTGCCGCCGTCTGACCCTCACCGACCTCGACCGCCAGGGGCGGGACAAGGTAATAGGCTGGGCGCGGGAGGCCGGGATGAGCGTCACCATCGATAAAATCGGCAATGTGTTTATGCGTCGGGAAGGGCGCAACCCCAGCCTGCCGCCCATCGTCTCCGGCAGCCATATCGACACCCAGCCCACCGGCGGCAAATTTGACGGCAACTACGGCGTGCTGGCGGCGCTGGAGGTGGTGCGCACGCTCAACGATCTGCAGATTGCCACCGACGCGCCGATTGAGGTGGTGTTCTGGACCAACGAAGAGGGGTCGCGCTTTGTGCCGGTGATGATGGGCTCCGGGGTCTTTGCCGGGGTCTTCCCGCTGGAGGAGACCTGGGCCGTCACGGATAAAGAGGGCGTCAGCGTCGGCGAGGCGCTGGCGCAGATCGGCTATATCGGCGAGCAGACCCCGGGGGACCATCCCATCGGCGCCTATTTTGAGGCGCACATTGAGCAGGGGCCGATTCTCGAAGATGAAGCGAAAACCATCGGTATCGTGCAGGGCGTGCTGGGGATCCGCTGGTACGACTGCGTGGTCACCGGCCAGGCCTCGCACGCCGGACCCACGCCGATGCGCCTGCGTCAGGATGCCCTGCAGGTGGCGACCCGCATTATGCAGGAAGTGGTGGCCATTGCCGGGCGCAGCGAAGAGGGACGCGGCACGGTCGGTAGCGTGCAGGTGTGGCCCAACAGCCGCAACGTGGTGCCCGGGGAGGTCACCTTCTCCATTGATATGCGCAATCTCAGCGATGCGCTGGTGGATGAAATGGATCGCCAGCTGCGGGCGTTTATCGCGGAGGTTGAGCGGGAAAGCGGTCTGCAGGTGGCCCTGAAGCAGGTGAGCCACTATCCGGCGGCGCCCTTCGATGGCGAATGCCAGCAGGCCATTGCCGATGCCGCGCAGCGGCTGGGCTATCCGGCGCGGCCGATCGTCTCCGGCGCCGGGCATGACGCAGTGTATATGAGCTACCTGGCGCCGACCGGGATGATTTTTATCCCCTGCAAGGATGGGATCAGCCATAACGAAATGGAGTATGCCTCGCCGGAGCACGTCGCCGCCGGCGCCAACGTGCTGCTGCAGGTGATGCTCCAGTACGCGCGGCCGCTGTAGGCCATCCCCGGCGGGGCGACCTGTTTCCAGCCGTTTGTCATGTGGTAGCCCGGGTCAGCGGTTACGCCGCCGAAACCCGGGACGGCGGATGTAGGGGCGGTCAATCACTGCTCCTGCTCTCTGCGCTAACCCGCCGGCGGCCACATTTGCGCGAGCCCACCACGCACAGCACCACGCCCAGCGTGACCGCCAGCATCAAGGGGCTGACGGTTTCGTGCAACAGCGCCGCCGACAGGCCAAGCCCGAAGAACGGCTGCAATAGCT
>ERZ791611.1975-NODE-1975-length-11062-cov-21.267375_pt1 | contig 11062 bp, 13 predicted proteins | sample MGYA00510275_ERZ791611 | MGnify/ENA primary metagenome ERZ791611 (study PRJEB30046, sample SAMN00791912) | human gut metagenome | study: EMG produced TPA metagenomics assembly of the A metagenome-wide association study of gut microbiota in type 2... | reverse complement strand
CACATCTTGTGGCAGACATCGCAAATCTGCTCCTTGATCGTCCGAATATCCATAATGGCACTCCTTTCCATGTCCTCTAATTGCATTATACTGTTGCAATCTGCGCTTTTCTCGGTATATACTAGAAAAAGATAGGATAATATTCACTTTTTACAGGGAGAGCATTTTCCGATGAGATATCTTGCCTTTCATGAGCGCATGGTGCGCGGTACATTTGACTTTCCCATTGAGCTTTACTACGTGGACGCCCTGCATCCGCGCTATGAGATGCCGTTCCACTGGCACATGGAATGTGAGCTGATCCTTATTCTGGAAGGCGGCTTTTCCCTTTCCGTAGACGGCGAGGCCGTCTGTGCCGGCCCGGGCGATTGTGTGTTTGTGCCCAGTGGGGCGGTGCACGGCGGCACGCCTCACAACTGTGTGTATGAATGCGTCGTGTTCGATATGGACCGTTTTTTGCAGGACCGTTCTGTCTGCCGCCAGAAATACGCCGCGGTGCTGGGAGACAGCGCACGCATTCACACCTTGCTCCCGGCGGGCGGGCCGGCCGCTCAGGTGGTGGACGCCCTGTTTGAGAATATGGAAAAGGAGCAGCCCGGCTATGAATTTCTCACCACCGGTCTGCTGTGGCAGCTCATCGGTATCGTGCTGCGCCATCGGCTGTATGCCGCGGACAGCGGTGAGGCGCCCCATCCCTGGCGGCATGCGGACCAGATGAAAAGCGTTCTGCGGCGCATCCGCCGGGACTATGCCGCGCCCCTGACCCTGGACGAGCTGGCGGCAGAGGCCGGCCTTGCGCCCAAATACCTGTGCCGCGTATTCCGTCAGGTGACAGGCCGCACGCCCATCGATTATCTCAATTACTACCGCATCGAATGCGCGGCTGAGCTTCTGTGCACCACCACGGACAGCATCACGGACGTCGCGCTGTCCTGCGGCTTCAACGATCCAAGCTATTTTTCACGAATGTTCCGCAGGCAAAAAAGGGTTTCCGCCCATGTTTACAGGAATCAGTATTCAGAAGGCGGCTGAATATTTGCAACATTGACTTTCACCGGTACCCTTTGATAAAAAGCGCCCCTTTGCTTTATCTGCATCTTCTCGGAATACGAGGAAGCCGCTTTTTGTCGAATCTGGCGTACAATACCTGCTCACAAACCAGGAATCCTCCTATCTGCAGCCGAGCGCACGCCTCCATCGACCTTCCGCCTACAAAGCCTTTTTCAACTTCGTGGAATCCATTTATGTCCTCCATCAAAATACCGATGCTGTGTATTCCACACGAAACTACGGCGTCTCCCCGTGCGGCGACTTTCCGCCCAAGACATTTCAGAGCATTTTGACATTTACAATATGCAACATCCCGCTTTTCCGTCTGCGTGCCAACTCTTGATATCTCTCCAACACCATGAAATATTGCTCCAGCGTGACATCGGGCGGATTTTTCGTAGATGCCGTCCAATATATTCGTTCTTCCCGCTCTTTTCCCTGCTGCCGCTTTGCTTTGTCCACAAACAGCTTTTGGCTGTACCGCACGGCCGGGACGACGCGCAGGCCGCCGCAATGATAATCCGCAATAAGACTCTCCATAGCGGGCAAGTAGATGCCGCCCTCACAAATCACCGTAAAAAGCTGGCCGATTTTTTCGTCCAACGTCACATTTGAAACCAAATTTTTTAGGTAATTATTTTTTATCTCCACAAAATCCACTTCCTTTATGCCACTATTTTTGTACAGGACCATTCTGCCATTTCTTTCACATTGCAAGAATTGACAGGATTGTCAGCCGCAGGAAAAGTGCAGAATGCAGACGTCCTTATTCATCAAAAGATATTGGCTGGAATGTGCGTTTTCCTTCATCTGCGTCTCCTCTCCTCCACTATCTTATCAGCAAAACAATATACAAAAAAATCGGCCCCGTCTTTACAACGAGACCGACCTGGTGCGAGTGGTGATACAGCATTTTTCAAAAAACACAGTAATATCAATGGTTTTAGGACACCCGAACAGCGAAATTACTTGTATTCCGCCCTCTTGAAACCGTCAATTTCAGCAGCTATTGCTCGGTTCATCTTCAGGTAAGGAGACGACATCCTTGCAATAATCAGTACATAGCGCGTCTGTTTACCCAAAGTGGCGCTTGGGTCGGCAGGCGCGCTATTTTTATGCCCAGATGCGGGCGAAGGAGGTGTTATTGTGAAAGCATATGGGAAGTCGTGGGGCTACAACGTATATGACTGCCGGTACTGCCTGTACCGGAAAGGGAAGCTCAAGGGCTGCGTCTACCCGGACGGCTGCTGCTGTCCCGTCCCGCAGAAGCCCGAAAGACGGAACGGCATAGAACAAGTTTACGATGCAAATGCGGACAGCGCCGCTCCCGTTTCGGAGTGCGAGGGCTGTCCCTACGGAAGGGCTGCCCCCTGCATCGGATGGTGTACCAAAGAGGTCATGCGCGCCGCAGGACTTCCAAAGGAGCGTGACAGAAGCCATGTATGACTATTTCTACGGCGCGGAAGCGGAACAGTTCTCCTTTTACCGTATCCCCAAGGTGCTGTTCACGGAGGAGCGGTTCAGAAGCGTTTCCGCAGAAGCCAAGGTGCTCTACGGTCTGCTCCTTGACCGTATGAGCCTGAGCTGCAAGAACGGCTGGCTGGATAAAGAAGGACGTGTGTATATCATCTTCACCATCGATGAGGTCATGACCGCCCTGGGCTGCGCCGACCAGAAGGCCGGAAAGCTGCTGCATGAGCTGGAGAGCAAATGCCGCCTCATCGAGCGCAAGCGGCAGGGGCTGGGCAAGCCCAACCTCATCTACGTCAAAAACTTTGTGGATAAGGATGTGGATAACGCATCGGGCAGCACCGCGCCCTCCCCGGAATCACGATTCCAGAACCGTGAAAATCACGATTCAGGAGCAGTGAAAATCACGGATCAGGAATCGTTAAAATCACGATCTAATAATACTGATAAGAATGATACTGATTTTAGTGATACGGATTCCTTTCCCTTCACTTCGTTCAGGAGGGATCACGGGCGGGAAACGAAAGGAAACGAAGCGGCTCTGAGAGAGCGGTACAGAGAGCTTATCGCGGAGAACATCGCCTACGACGCACTCCTGACAGACTATCCATACGAGCAGGACACGCTGGAAGAAATCCTGGAGCTGCTGGTGGATGTGGTCTGTACGACGAAAAGCTCCGTCCGCATTTCCGGCGACGATAAGCCCGCCGAGGTGGTCAGGAGCCAGTTTTTGAAGCTGAACAGCGAGCACGTCCGCTTTGTGGTGGGCGGGCTGAAGGAAAACACCACCCGCATCCGCAATATGCGCCAGTATCTTTTAGCCACGCTGTATAACGCCCCTCTGACCATCGGGAACTACTACCGAAGCCTTGTGAGCCACGATATGTCGGAGGGATTCATCTGAGCCGCAGGCCGCTGCCTGCGGCTTTGGCATTTTCAGGAGGTGATGCGACCGTGCCGAAACAGAAACCCAACGAACAGGTACAGCAGATACCGCTGTCAGAGATTCGTCCTTTCAAGAACCACCCCTTCAAGGTGACGGACGACGAGCTCATGCAGCAGACTATCGACAGCATCATGCAGTTGGGCGTCCTCAACCCCGCCATCATCCGCCCCGCACCGGAGGGCGGATACGAGATGGTAGCCGGACACAGGCGGCTCCATGCCGCAGACCTTGCGGGGCTGAAAACCATACCGGCCATCGTCCGCAATCTTGACGACGACGAGGCGGTGATCCTCATGGTGGACAGCAATTTGCAGCGGGAAACCATCAGTCCCATGGAACGGGCGCAGGCGTACAAAATGAAGCTGGAAGCGTTGAAGCATCAGGGAAAGCGGGTGGATTTGGAGGGAAAATCAACTTCTACGCAAATCGCACAGAAGTTGTCTGTGGAGAAAGTAGCAGCTGAAGCCGGAACAAGCAGAGATCAGGTTCGCCGCTATATCCGTCTCACCGAGCTTCTGCCGGAGGTGCAGAAAAAGGTGGACAGCAAGGAGATCGCGTTCAGCCCCGCCGTGGAGCTGTCATACCTCACCCATGACGAGCAGAAGCAGTTTCTGGACGCAATGGACTATTCCCAGAACACGCCCTCGCTTTCCCAGGCGCAGCGGCTCAAGAAGCTCAGCCGGGAGGGAAAATGCACGAAGGAGGCCATGCGCTCCATCATGTCCGAGGAAAAGAAGGAGGAACAGGAGCGCATCACGCTGAGCAGCGATACCCTCCGCAAATATTTCCCCCGAAGCTACACGCCCCTGCAAATGCAGCAGACCATCATCAAGCTGCTGGAGCAGTGGCAGAAAAAACAGCAGCGCCGGAACGAGCGCTGAGAAAGGCAGGTTTATCCATGAACGTAACCATCAACATCTACGGCGACGTACACATCCACTGCGACTGCTGCAACGGGTGCAGCGTGTATGACGACAATTTCGACGACGCTCTCGAAGCACCGTATGAGGCTGCACCGGATGCGGAGGGCGGCGGCGAACAGACCGGCCCGACCGCCGAAGAAGCGGAAGCGGCGGTAAAGGCATTGGCAGCGTTTTTTCTTCCGCTTTTTTCGGAGGAGACCGACGAAGGAGGCGGCGCGCATGAAGGAATTTGACGTGACCATCACCGAAACGCTGAAGCTCACCGTGTCCGTGGAGGCATCTTCCAAAGAGGAAGCCCAACAGATGGTAAGCGACCAGTGGCACGCCGGGGATCATATTCTGGATGCGGACAATTTCGTGGAGGTGGAGTTTGAGAGCAATGACGGCAGGGAAATCTCCGCCGAAAGAGCGCCGGACGACACCCTCGAGGTGCTCATGGTGGAGCCGGGACAGTATCCGCGCGTGGAGCGTATCGGCTCCGACCTTGCCTCCTTGCAGAAGGCGGTGGACGGCTATATCGAAGCAATTTACCCATATGACGACCCCGTGGCGCTGATCTGCGGGGAGGAAGCCAAGCTGGAGGGCAAGCCCCTGAACCGCGCCCTGCGGGACGGGGACGGCGATATCTACGATATTGTGGCCGGTAAATTCTTCATCTGCGGTCTGGGGGATGAGAACTTTGCGTCTCTGCCGAAGGAGCTGCAACAGAAATACGAGGAAAAGTTCCGTCAGCCGGAAGCCTTTTTGAAGATGGGCAGCAAGATTATGGCGATCCCTACCGAGCCCGCCAAGGCTGCGGGCAAGGGCAAGACCGCTCCGGTGACAGAGCGATGATACCATCACTCCCAATGCGAACGGAAGGAGGAAAAACTCATGCAGGAAGAAATTGAAAACAGAACTGTCACTCTGATCATCTCCGCCGTCAAGCTGACCGCACGGGAGCTGAAGGCCGGGATGGATAAATATCTTTCCGAAAAGAAGAGCAAAGCCATGGAAAAGGCGCGTGCCGCGCCTGAAAAGCCCAGCGGCAAGCAGACGGTGAGGCAGCTCATAGGGCAGAATCAGGGCGTATCCAACATTGAGATCACCAACAGCAATATCAAAGGCTTTGAGCGCATAGCCCGGAAATACGGCGTGGATTTTGCCGTTAAGAAAGACCGCAGCGTTTCACCGCCGAAATACTTTGTGTTCTTTAAGGCGAGGGATGCGGACGCACTGACGGCGGCGTTCAAGGAATACACGGCATATGAGCTTAAACGCGCCGCCAAAGCGCAGAACCGTCCCTCCGTGCTGGCGCATCTGCAAGCACTCAAGGCGAAGGTTCAGGCCATTACGCCGGGTAAATCCCGAAATCAGAACAGGGGCATCACGATATGAAGAAACCTCTGAATATCAAGAAGTTCCTGCTGCCCAATATCCCGTATGTCTTTATCGCCCTCTTTGCCACCAAGCTGGGGCAGGCGTGGAGGCTTGCCCCCGGCATGGATTTCTCAGGGAAAGCGCTGCGCCTCATGGAGGGCTTCGCCGCCGCGTTCCAATCGGCGCTGCCCAGCTTCCACCCCATCGACCTGTGCGTGGGCGTTGCCGCCGCTCTGCTCATTCGGCTTATCGTGTACGTTAAGGGCAAAAACGCCAAGAAATTCCGCAAAAATCTGGAATACGGCTCTGCCCGTTGGGGCAAGCCCGAGGATATCGCCCCTTACGTCGATCCGAAGTTTGAGAACAACGTCATTCTCACCCAGACCGAGCGGCTCATGATGTCCAACCGTCCCAAAGACCCCAAGACGGCGCGGAACAAAAACGTGCTGGTGGTAGGCGGCTCCGGCAGCGGCAAGACGAGGTTTTTCATTAAGCCAAATCTCATGCAATTACACAGTTCATACGTTGTCACCGACCCGAAGGGCAGCATCGCCGTGGAGTGCGGAAAGCTCATGCTCCGCAATGGCTACAAGGTGAAGATATTCAATTCCATCAACTTCAAGAAGTCCCACCACTACAACCCCTTTGCGTATATCCACAGTGAGAAGGATATTTTGAAGCTGGTCACGACCCTCATCGCCAACACCAAGGGGGACGGGAAATCCGGGGACGACTTCTGGCAGAAGGCCGAGACGCTGCTCTACACGGCGCTCATCGGCTATATCCACTACGAAGCCCCCGAGGAGGAACAGAACTTCGCCACCCTCATCGAGTTCATCAACGCCATGGAGGTGCGCGAGGACGATGAGACCTTTGAGAACAACGTGGATCTGGCCTTCAAGGAGCTGGCAAGCCGTGAGCCGAATCACTTTGCCGTGCGGCAATATAAAAAATACAAATTAGCGGCGGGCAAAACAGCTAAGTCGATCAATATTTCCTGCGGCGCGCGCCTTGCGCCCTTCGATATTCAGGAGCTGCGGGAGATCACCATGTACGACGAGCTGGAGCTGGACACCCTGGGCGACCGGAAAACGGCGCTGTTTCTCATCATGAGCGACACCGACAGCACCTTCAATTTCCTCATCTCCATGATTTACAGCCAGTTATTCAACCTGCTGTGCGAAAAGGCCGACGATGTGTACGGCGGCAGGCTCCCCGTTCATGTGCGATGCCTCATCGACGAGTGCGCCAACATCGGGCAGATACCGAACCTGGAAAAGCTCATGGCTACCATCCGCAGCCGCGAGATCTCCGCCTGTCTGGTGCTGCAAGCCCAAAGCCAGCTAAAGGCTTTGTACAAGGACAACGCCGACACCATCATCGGCAACTGCGACAGCTCCATCTTTTTGGGCGGCAAGGAGCCCGGTACGCTGAAGGAGCTGAATCAGGCGCTGGGGAAAGAGACCATCGACACCTTCAACACCGGCGAGAGCCGTGGACGGGAGGTTTCCCACAGCCTGAACTATCAGAAGCTGGGCAAAGACCTTGCCACGATAGATGAGCTGGCGGTGCTGGACGGCGGCAAGTGCATCTTGCAGCTTCGCGGCGTGCGTCCCTTCCTCTCGGACAAGTATGACATCACCCGTCACCCCAATTATAAGTATCTGTCGGACGCGAACCCAAGGAATGCCTTTGATATCGAGAAATACCTCTCCACAAGGCTGGTGCCGAAAGCGGATGAGGTCTACGAGGTGTTCGACGCGGGCCGCGTCTGAGCGCACAAGCCCGCCGCCCTCATGCGGCGGCTTTTCATATAGATACGGATGAGAAAAGACGCTTCCTCGCTTGCAGGGTCGGAACGAATCCACGAACGAAAATTTGAAAGGAGAAGCCGGAATCGGGGCTGCATCGCAGCTTTCGCTCCGGCTCCTGCTGTATCCGCGAGATTTCAACACAACCAACACCCAATGATTCCGGCAACACAAATATGGAATTTTTCAACTCTGCTGTCGGCGTTCTCCAGACCCTCGTCATCGCCCTCGGTGCCGGTCTCGGCATTTGGGGAGCCATTAACCTGCTGGAAGGCTACGGAAACGACAACCCCGGCGCTAAAAGTCAGGGCATGAAACAGCTCATGGCTGGCGCTGGCGTCGCCGTGGTCGGCATGGTCCTCGTACCCCTGCTCTCCGGTCTGTTTACCGTCTAAACTGTCCCTGGAAAATCCTTGCCCCTCCCGTAATAATCGGGAGGGGCTGAAAGGAGGTCGCACTGTATGGATTTTCTGCTGGACGCGCTTACTGAGTGGCTCAAGGAAATGCTGGTAGGCGGCATTATGGGAAACCTGTCCGGGATGTTCGATTCTGTAAACCAGCAGGTCGGAGATATATCCGTGCAGGTTGGGCAAACACCGCAGGGCTGGAACGGCGGTATTTTCAACATGATCCAGAACCTCTCCAACTCCATTATGGTTCCCATCGCCGGTGTGATTCTGGCGATTGTAATGACGCTGGAACTAATCCAGATGATTACCGATAAAAACAACCTGCATGATGTGGATACCTGGATGATTTTCAAGTGGGTGTTCAAGTCAGCCGCAGCCATACTCCTTGTCACGAATACATGGAATATCGTCATGGGCGTGTTCGATATGGCGCAGAGCGTGGTGGCACAGGCATCCGGGATCATTTCTTCGGATGCCGCCATTGATATTTCCTCTGTCCTTACGGACATGGAACCCCGGCTGATGGAAATGGATTTGGGTCCGCTGTTCGGGCTTTGGTTCCAGAGTATGTTTATCGGCGTTACCATGTGGGCGCTGTATATCTGCATTTTCATCGTGATTTATGGCCGTATGATAGAAATTTACCTTGTGACATCCGTTGCGCCCATCCCCATGGCTGCCATGATGGGCAAGGAATGGGGCGGCATGGGCCAGAACTATCTGCGCTCCCTGCTGGCGCTGGGATTCCAGGCATTTCTTATCATTGTCTGTGTGGCGATTTATGCTGTACTGGTGCAGGGCATCGCTACCGAGGAAGATGTGATTATGGCGATTTGGAGCTGTGTGGGCTATACGGTTTTACTGTGCTTTACCCTCTTTAAGACCGGAAGCCTTGCAAAAGCTGTATTCCAGGCTCATTAAGGAGGAGGGAGTTTCTATGGCCTATGTACCTGTACCCAAAGACCTGACGAAAGTCAAAACCAAGGTTGCTTTCAACTTAACCAAGCGGCAGTTAGTCTGCTTCGGCGGAGGGGCGCTTTTGGGCGTACCGCTGTTCTTTCTGCTCCGTGGCTCTGCCGGGAACAGTACGGCAGCCCTGTGCATGATGTTCGTGATGCTGCCTTTCTTCCTGCTGGCGATGTACGAAAAGCATGGTCAGCCGTTGGAAAAGATCGTGGGCAATATCATCCGCGTCACGGTGATCCGCCCCAGGCAGCGCCCCTACCGCACCAATAACTTCTATGCCGTGCTGCAGCGGCAGGCAAATCTCGACGAGGAGGTGTCACACATTGTTTACGGCAATCAAACGCTGGCTGCACCGGCTGTTCGGAAAAAACGAGGAAAAAGCTGTGCAGCCGGTCAAAACAAAGAAAAAGCTGTCCCGCGCCGACAGAAAGCAGATTGAAGCTGCGATTGCCCGCGCAAACCGCACGGACAAAAAGGAAAAATCGGCACAGGACAGTATCCCTTATGAACGAATGTGGCCGGACGGTATCTGCCGGGTATCAGACGGTCACTACACAAAAACCATTCAATTTCAGGACATCAACTATCAGCTCTCACAGAACGAGGATAAAACCGCGATTTTCGAGGGCTGGTGCGATTTCCTCAACTACTTCGACAGCTCGATTCAGTTTGAGCTGTCTTTTTTGAACCTTGCAGCATCGGAGGAAACCTTTGCCCGCGCCATCAACATCCCTCTCCAGGGGGACGATTTTGACAGCATCCGCATCGAATACATGACCATGCTGCAAAACCAGCTGGCAAAGGGAAATAACGGCCTGATCAAAACCAAGTATCTCACCTTTGGCATTGACGCGGACAGCATCAAGGCGGCCAAGCCCCGTCTGGAGCGCATTGAGACCGACATTCTCAATAACTTCAAGCGGCTGGGCGTGGCGGCGGAAACGCTGGACGGAAAGGCGCGGCTTGCCCAACTGCATGGTATCTTCCACATGGACGAGCAGCTGCCGTTCCGGTTTGAGTGGGACTGGCTCCCCTCCAGCGGCCTGTCCACCAAGGACTTTATCGCCCCCAGCTCCTTTGAGTTCCGCACCGGCAAGCAGTTCCGCATGGGCAAGAAGTACGGAGCCGTCAGCTTCGTACAAATTTTGGCCCCAGAGCTGAATGACCGGATGCTGGCCGATTTTCTGGATATGGAATCCAACCTGATTGTCAGCCTGCACATCCAGTCAGTGGATCAGATCAAGGCCATCAAGACGGTCAAACGAAAAATCACCGATCTGGATAAATCCAAAATCGAGGAACAGAAAAAGGCTGTCCGTGCCGGGTACGACATAGACATCATTCCCTCCGACCTTGCCACTTATGGTGTTGAGGCCAAAAAGCTCTTGCAGGATTTGCAGAGCCGCAACGAGCGAATGTTCCTTGTTACCTTCCTGGTGCTGAACACGGCGGATAACCCCCGCCAGCTGGACAACAATGTGTTCCAGGCAAGCTCCATCGCGCAGAAATACAACTGCCGGCTGACAAGGCTGGACTTCCAGCAGGAAGAAGGGCTGATGAGCTGCCTGCCTTTGGGTCTCAATCAGATCGAAATTCAGCGGGGGCTGACCACCAGTTCCACGGCTATCTTTGTGCCGTTCACCACACAGGAATTATTCCAGAACGGTAAAGAGGCGCTGTACTACGGCATCAACGCCCTGTCCAACAACCTTATCATGGTGGACCGCAAGCTGCTGAAAAACCCCAACGGCCTGATTCTCGGTACGCCGGGTTCCGGCAAGTCCTTCAGCGCCAAGCGCGAGATCGCCAACTGCTTCCTGCTGACTTCCGACGAGGTGGAAATCCTGGATCCGGAAGCGGAATATGCCCCGCTGGTGGAGCGTCTGCATGGGCAGGTTATCAAAATTTCGCCCACTTCCACCAACTACATCAACCCCATGGACCTGAACCTGGACTATTCGGATGATGAAAGCCCGCTGTCCCTCAAATCCGACTTCATTCTCAGCCTGTGCGAGCTGATCGTGGGCGGCAAGGAGGGCTTGCAGCCGGTGCAGAAAACCATCATCGACCGCTGTGTGCGGCTGGTCTATCAGGACTATCTCAACGATCCGCGCCCGGAGAATATGC
>ERZ791611.1973-NODE-1973-length-11065-cov-2.478747_pt1 | contig 11065 bp, 11 predicted proteins | sample MGYA00510275_ERZ791611 | MGnify/ENA primary metagenome ERZ791611 (study PRJEB30046, sample SAMN00791912) | human gut metagenome | study: EMG produced TPA metagenomics assembly of the A metagenome-wide association study of gut microbiota in type 2... | reverse complement strand
CCTCCCGTCTGACGGATTATGGACTATGGAAAATACCGGTTCGAGCAGGCCAAAAAGGAGAAGGAAGCAAAGAAAAATCAGAAGACCATGGACGTCAAGGAGGTTCGCCTCTCTTTGAACATCGACGTCCACGACTTTGACACCAAGCTCAACCACGCCAAGAAGTTCCTGGCCGGCGGCGACAAAGTCAAGGTTGCCCTGCGCTTCCGTGGCCGTGAGATGGCGCATCCCGAATTGGGCGAAGCTATCGTTAAGCGCTTCATTGAAAGTTGCTCGGAGTTGGGCTCGGTTGACAAACTGCCCAAGATGGAAGGACGCAGCATGGTCGCGTTTATCTCACCGAAGAATGCCAAGTAAATTTAAGGAGGAAAATCCACATGCCTAAGCTGAAAACTCATACCGGCGCCAAAAAGCGTTTTAAACTGACCAAAAACGGGAAGGTAAAAAGAGCGCACACCAACAGAAGACATATCCTGAACCACAAGACCACCAAGAGAAAGAGAGCTCTGCGGAAAGCTACCTATGCGGATAAGACCAATATGAGAGCACTCAAGCTCCTCATGCCCGCAAGATAATTTTTGAAGAACTACTTTTAAGAAAGACCAAAACGGAGGTATAACGATATGGCTCGTATTAAGGGCGCTACCATGACCCGCAAGAGAAGAAAAAAGGTACTCAAACTGGCTAAAGGCTACTTTGGTGCTAAGAGCAGACTGTTTAAAACCGCAAAAGAAGCGGTTATGAAATCCGGCCAGTATGCTTACATTGGCAGAAAGCAGAAGAAACGCAACTTCCGCTCCCTGTGGATCACCCGTATCAGCGCTGGCTGCAAGATGAACGGCATCAACTACTCCACTTTTATGAACGGTCTCAAAAAGGCTGGCATCACCCTCAACCGCAAAATGCTGTCTGAAATCGCCATCAGCGATCCCGCAGCATTCACTTCCTTGGTTGAGAAGGCAAAAGCCGCTCTGTAATTTTGACTAGAAAGAACGCCCGGGTCGCGATTGACACGGGCGTCTTTTACTACCTTAGGCGTACCGCCGGAAAGGGGAAGGGATGGAACGGATCACCTCACGGGAGAACCCCCAGATTAAACAGCTGACCAAATTGATCGCTCAGAAAAAAGAGCGCACCCGCACAGGGCTTTTTGTGGCCGAGGGCGCGCGGATCGCCGCTGATGCGGTGAAGAGCGGCCTTGCCGTAGAGCAACTGTTCCTCACCCCTCAGGCGCGGGAACGCTATCCTCAGGAGGCAGCCCTCCTCACAGAAAAGGCCCAAAAAATCTACGAAATCACCCCGGAGCTGGCGCAGAAAATTGCCAATACCAACACGCCCCAAGGGGTTTTCTGTGTCCTGCCCATGCTTGACAATCATTTCCAGACTGCTACAATATGGGGTACAGGGCATTATTTGGTGCTTTGCTCCCTCCAAGACCCGGGGAACTTGGGCACCATTATCCGCAGCTGTGAAGCCTTTGGCATCGACCGGCTGTTTTTGACCGATGATTGTCCCGACCTCTACAGCCCCAAAGTGCTGCGGGCCACCATGGGGGGCGTGTTCCGCCTACCTATCACAGTGGTGGACAATCTGCCGGGGCTGTTTGAAAAGTTCTGGGGGGAGAAGGTACCAGTGTATGCTGCCGCCCTCCAGGAAGGGGCCAAGGACATCACCCAGCTGCCCCTGAACCAAGGGGGCGCAGTGGTCATCGGCAACGAGGGGAAGGGATTGCCGCCGGAGGTTGTCGCCTTGTGCGACAGCGCGGTAATCATCCCCATGGCGGGGCGGGCGGAGTCTCTCAATGCCTCGGTGGCGGCGAGCATTGTCGCCTGGGAGATGGCCCGGCCCTAGGGCAGGGAAAAGGGGGAATACCATGGAAGAAGCGCTTTATTGGATGTGGTTCCAGCAGGTGTTTGGCGTGGGTACCCGCCGGGCGGAGGAAGTCCTCTCCCGGGTCGGCCACCCGCGGAAATTGTATGAGATGGACCGCATAAACCTGGCCCGGCTGGGCATCTTCTCCCAGAAGGAGCTCTCTTTGTTGGGCAACACCACCTTGGATCAAGCGCGAAAAAACGCCGCCGAGGCCAGGCGGCTCGGGTTTGAAATTTTGACGCCTGAGGACCTTAAATACCCTAATTTATTGAAGAACATTTATTCCTGCCCCCTGGTGCTCTATGTGGAGGGGGAACTGCCCGACCTCTCCCAACAATTGCCCATCGCTATGGTGGGCACCCGCAATTTTACCGAATATGGCAAGCGGGTGGGAAAAACTCTCTCCGGCGACCTGGCCAGGGCCGGGGCGGTGGTGGTCAGCGGACTTGCAGTCGGCATTGACGCCATCTGCCACGCAGGGGCCATCGCCGGCGGCGGAAAGACAGTCGCTGTGCTGGGCTGTGGTCTCGATGTGGACTACCCCCGGCAGAACAGCGACCTTCACCGGCTCATCTCCCAAAACGGGGCAGTCATCAGTGAATATCCCCCGGGCACGCCGCCCAACCCCGGCCATTTCCCCTGCCGCAACCGGATTATCTCCGGCCTCTCCAAAGGGGTCGTGGTGGTGGAAGCGGGGGAGCGCAGCGGCTCTTTGATCACAGCGGGCCTGGCCCTTTCCCAAGACCGGGATGTTTTTGCAGTGCCCGGCCGGATTGAGGAGCCGAATTCCAAAGGAACCCATAAACTGATTCAGCAGGGGGCAAAGCTGACGGCCTGCGCTCAGGATGTTTTGGAGGAGTACCTCTATAGCGGGTACGCCTTCCACCTTCCTCAGCAGCCGGCGCCGGAGCGCAAATCCAAAGAAAGGCCCCCAACCATCAACCAGAAAACACAGCCTGCGGCGCGCCCACCGGAGTATCTCAATCCGCCGCAGCTTTCCATATACAAGCTGTTGGAGCAGGGCCCACGCAGCGCCGAGCAGATTGCCCAAGAGGGCCGGATGCCGGTGGCAAAGGTCCTCTCCACCCTAACCGAATTGGAGATCTACGGGGCAGTCACCGCCTTGCCTGGCGGCCGATACAGCCTGTAGCCATAGAACCCCCCCGGCCAACTGCGGCCGAATCCTTTCATGGAGGTATTGGATGTCAAATCTAGTGATTGTGGAGTCGCCGGCCAAGGCGAAAACCATCCAGAAATATCTGGGCGATAATTATGAGGTGGTGGCCTCCATGGGCCACATCCGCGACCTGCCCAAAAGCAAAATAGGGGTGGATATCGAACACGGTTTCACCCCCCAATATGTCAACATCAAAGGCAAGGAAGATCTGATCTCCTCCTTGGTCAAAGAGGCCAAGAAGAGCGACAAAGTCTATCTGGCCACCGACCCCGACCGGGAAGGGGAGGCCATCTCCTGGCATTTGGCCCACCTGCTGGACCTGGATCTCAAAGACGAGAACCGGGTCACCTTTAATGAGATCACCAAGACCGGCGTCCAGAACGGCATGGCCCATCCCCGGCAGATCGATCAGGCGCTGGTGGACGCCCAACAGGCCCGACGCATCCTGGACCGGATTGTGGGTTATAAAATCAGCCCCTTTTTGTGGAGGAAAATCCGCCGGGGGCTCTCCGCCGGGCGGGTTCAATCGGTGGCAGTCAAGCTGATCGTCGACCGGGAAGAGGAGATCCGCGCTTTCAAGTCAGAGGAATACTGGACCATCGATGCCAGCCTGCTCGCTGAGGGCAGCCGCAAGGCGTTCCCCGCCAAATACCACGGCCATGGGGGCAAAAAACAGGAGATCAAGGACAAGGAGACCGCTGATGCCATCCTGGCCGCCCTCCAAGGGGTGGAGTTCCAGGTGGGCACGGTGAAGAAGGGGGTCCGCAAGAAATCCCCTGCTCCGCCGTTTATCACCTCCACCCTCCAGCAGGAGGCTTCCCGCAAATTGGGCTTCCAGGCGCGGCGGACCATGAAAGCCGCCCAGGAGCTCTATGAAGGCGTGGAAGTGGAGGGGATGGGCGCCATGGGCCTCATCACCTATATGAGAACCGACTCCCTGCGCCTTTCCGACGAAGCGGTGAAGGACGCGGCCGCCTTCATTGAAGAGAAGTACGGCAAGCCCTACCTGCCCCAGACCAAGCGGGTGTACAAATCCAAGGCCAGCGCCCAGGACGGCCATGAGGCCATCCGGCCCACCGTGGCCAGCCTCACCCCTGACAAGGTCAAAGGCAGCCTGACCAGTGATCAATACAAACTCTACAAACTGATCTGGGAGCGGTTTATCGCCAGCCAGATGGCCACCGCCCTGCTGGACACCGTCTCCGCCGACATCCACGCCGGCGACTACCTCTTTAAAGCCTCCGGCTACTCAGTGAAGTTTGATGGTTTCACCGTGCTGTATGTGGAGGGCAAGGACGAGGAGGAAGAGGACTCCGGCGCCCTGCCGCCTTTGGAGACCGGCATGGTCCTCAAGGTCAAAGCCCTGGACGGCAACCAGCACTTCACCCAGCCGCCGGCCCGGTTCACTGAGGCTTCCCTCATCAAGACGTTGGAGGAAAACGGCATCGGCCGCCCCAGCACCTACGCCCCCACTATCACCACCATTTTACAGCGCAACTATGTGGAGCGGGACGCCAAGGCCCTCAAACCCACCCCTCTGGGGGAGGTGACCACCAAGTTGATGGAAGACCAATTCTCCAACATTGTGGATGTGGACTTCACCGCCAACATGGAGAAGAACCTGGATGGGGTGGAGGAGGGCAAGACCGACTGGGTCAGCACCCTTGACAACTTCTACAAAGATTTTGCCGCTACCTTGGAACAGGCGGAGAAGAATATGGACGGCACCCGGATCAAGGTCCCGGATGAGGAGACCGATGTGGTCTGTGAATTGTGCGGCCGAAAAATGGTGATCAAAATGGGCCGGTTTGGCAAATTCCTGGCATGCCCCGGTTTCCCCGAGTGCAAGAATACCAAAAAGATCGTCCAGGAAACCGGCGGCATCTGCCCCTTGTGCGGCGGCAAGGTGCTGGCTAAAAAATCCAAAAACGGCAAGGGGTACTACGGCTGTGAAAACAACCCCACCTGCTCCTTTATGACCTGGGATAAGCCTTTGACCGACCTCTGCCCCCAGTGTGGCTCCACCCTGTTTAAAAAGGCGGGGCGGTATGGCCGGATTCACTGCCTCAAGCCGGACTGCGGTTATGAGCAGGCCACCGGCAAAGAGAAAAAGGAGAAGGAAGAATGATCCGGGCCGCGGTAGTAGGGGCGGGCCTGGCCGGCTGTGAAGCCGCCTGGGCTTTGGCCCAAAGGGGAATCGGGGTGGACCTTTTTGAAATGAAGCCCCAGCGGTACAGCCCTGCCCACAAATACCCCGGCTTTGCGGAGCTTGTCTGCTCCAACTCCCTGAAAGCCTCCCGCCTGGGGTCGGCGGCCGGGCTTCTGAAAGAGGAGATGCGGATGCTATCCTCCCTCACCATGGCCTGTGCGGAAGAGACCAGCGTCTCCGCCGGCGGGGCCTTGGCGGTGGACCGGGAGAAATTCTCCGACCTGGTGACCCAGCACATCAAAAGCCACCCCAATATCACCGTCCATGTAGGGGAGGTTACCGCCATCCCGGAAGGCCCGGCGGTCATCGCCACCGGCCCCTTGACCGACGGCGCTTTGGCCCAGGCTATCCGGGAGCTGTGCGGCAGCGATACCCTCAGCTTTTTTGACGCTGCCGCCCCCATCGTCTCCTTTGACTCCATCGACCAAGAGCGGGTGTTTTTTGCCGCCCGCTATGGCCGGGGGGAGGATGACTACATCAACTGCCCCTTTAATAAGGAGGAGTATGAGGCCTTTTACGATGCCCTGATCCACGCGGAATCCGCCCCGTTAAAGGAATTTGACAAGCGGGATTTCACCGTCTACGAGGGCTGTATGCCGGTGGAGGTAATGGCCAAACGGGGGCCGGACACCTTGCGCTTCGGGCCTATGAAGCCGGTGGGACTCACCGATCCCCGCACCGGCCGCCGCCCTTGGGCAGTGGTGCAGCTGCGGCGGGAAAATGCCGAGGGCACCATGTTCAACTTGGTGGGCTTCCAGACCAACTTGAAGTTCCCGGAGCAGAAGCGGGTGTTTTCTATGATCCCGGGGCTGGAAAACGCATCTTTCCTGCGCTATGGGGTGATGCACCGCAACTCCTTTTTGGATTCGCCCCGGCTGCTCACGCCCACCTTCCGCTTCCGAGGCAGGGAGGACCTCTACTTCGCCGGGCAGCTGACCGGGGTGGAGGGATATACCGAGTCGGCGGCCTCCGGCATCCTGGCGGGGCAGAATTTGGCGCGGCAGCTGCTGGGACAAGCCCCTCTTGTCCTCCCCCGGGACACCATGTTGGGGGCTCTGTGTGCCTATATCAGCGACCCAAACGTAAAAGAATTCCAGCCCATGGGGGCCAATATGGGTATTTTGCCACCTTGGCCGGATAGAATCCGGGATAAAAGCCAACGCTATATGTTGGTGGCCCAGCGAGCAGTGGACAGCCTTCGGGCTTATTTGCAGGAAGAGACACCTTTGTATGGGAAAGGGGATAACTAGCATTATGCGGATTATTGTAGACGCTTTCGGCGGAGACAACGCCCCCCAGGCAGTCATCGAGGGCTGCCTGCTGGCAAAACAGGAATACGGTGTGGACCTGGTCCTCACCGGGGATGAAGAGAAAATCCGGGAGGCGGCCAAGGAGATGAACGCCGACCTCACCGGGATTGCCATTGAAAATGCCCCCGGTATTATGCCGGTGGAAGCTGACCCCACCGATATCTTGAAAACTTATAGCGATTCCTCTATGGCGGTGGGCCTCAAGATGCTCAGCGAGGGGAAAGGGGATGCCTTCCTCTCGGCGGGGAGCACCGGCGCACTGGTGGTCGGCTCCACCCTGATTGTCAAACGGCTCAAGGGCATCAAGCGGGCGGCCCTTGGCACTGTGATCCCCACCATGACCGGCCGGGGCAATTACCTTCTGATGGATGCTGGCGCCAACCACGAATGCCGGCCGGAGATGCTCTGCCAATTCGGGGTGCTGGGTTCGGTGTACATGGAAAAGGTCATCGGGGTCAAGAATCCCAAGGTCGGCGTGGTCAATATCGGCGCAGAGGAGACCAAGGGCCTTCCCTTGCAGATCGATGCAGGCGCCCTGCTCAAAAAAGCGCCGGTGAATTTCATCGGCAACGTGGAAGCCCGGGGCTTGCCCTTGGGCGAGGTGGATGTGGCGGTGGCCGACGGCTTCACCGGCAACGTCATCCTCAAATTGAGCGAGGGGCTTGGCAAATCCTTTAGCGGAGCCATTAAGGACCTGTTTAAACAGTCGCTGCTGACCAAGATCGGCTACCTTTGCGTGCGGGGGGGCCTGGACGGCTTCCGCAAGAAGATGGACTACACCGAACACGGCGGCGCGCCCCTGTTGGGCCTTACCAAGCCGGTGATCAAAGCCCACGGCAGTTCCAACGGCTATGCCTTTAAAAATGCCATCCGGCAGGCTAAGCTGTGCTGTGAAAGCGACATGATTGGCACCATGCAGAAAGCGCTGGAAGAACTCAAAACCAGCACGGCGGCAGTTGCCGAAGAATAAATGGAAGGCCCAAAAGGCGGGAGATCTGCTCCCGTCTTTTGGCGCATCCTGTGGAGGAACGAATGAAAGGAGGGTTTCCCGGTGGATTTGGAAAAACGGATTGGCTACCACTTTCGGGAAAAACAATATTTGCAGACGGCGGTCACCCATTCCTCTTATGCCAACGAGATGAAGGACCCGACCCCGTACAACGAACGGCAGGAGTTTTTGGGGGACGCGGTGCTTTCCATCGTGGTGTCCGACTACCTCTTTAAAAACTCCAGCTTGGCGGAGGGGGATTTGACCAAGCTGCGGGCGGCTCTAGTCTGTGAAAAATCCCTGTGCGGCTTCGCGGCCAAAATCGACCTGGGTTCCGCCATCCGGCTGGGCAAGGGGGAAGAGATGATGGGCGGCCGGACCCGGCCATCCATCCTGGCAGACGCCTTTGAGGCGCTGATCGCCGCCATCTACCTGGACGGCGGCATGGAGGCGGCCCGGGAGTGGAGCATGCCGTCGGAGAAGTTGATCATTCGCGGTGAGGCGGCGAGTTCGGCCAGTTTGAGAAGCGGCAGGGAGGAGATCGTGGCGAGCATGGTCATCTCTTCAGCAGTGACTCTGGAGACGTCCCTGTAGACAAGCGAACTCCTGTAGTTCGTCATGGCCTTGTAGATCTGGTTGGTGAGATTGACGTCCCTGTAGGTGGTTCTGGTGGGATTCAGGCACTTGTCCTTTTCATCGCACTTGTAGACGACGGCTTCGGTCGGAATCTGGTTCGAGCCGGGTTCGCCGAGGACGGCGTTGAGCAGGTCGAGCGCGGGGTAGTTGCGCTCCTCGATGGTGGTGCTCGTGCCGGAGCCCTTCTTAACGAAGACGCGGGTGCCGATGAGCGACATCATGACCTCGCGCTTTTCCTGAGTGAGGCGCTGAGAGCCCTTGCCCGAGATGAGGAGGGCCCATGTGAGATTGAGTTCGGAAGCCTCGACGATGTTGCCGCCGGTGTCAGTGCGCGTGGGCGCGCTGGAAACGACCTTGCCGCCGTCAGCACGGGTGAGGGAGTCGGCGTCGTGAGCGTCTTCGGCCTGACCGAGACTGCGCAGGGAATTCCTCGCCTTGTGGCCGAGTGACGAGATCCATTCGTTGGGTCCCGCGTTCATGATGTTCTCGGCGACCTGACAAGAGTCTCCGAGCATGTTGGCGTAGCGCATGAGCATGTCGCGGAACTGAGAGATCTGTTCGTTGAGGTCGGGTGCGAGCGACTGGAGGGCTGCATGGAAGGCGAGTCCGGGCAGGGCTGTGCCGATCGAGCGCACGAAGCTCACGAACTCGTCCTTCGACGGTATGGAGAAGGCGCCGAGGAAGACGTCGATGCCGCCGCAGCCGGCCTTGAGTTCGGGCCCCTGAAGGTAATAGGGCTGGAAATCCTCACGATTGGCCTTGAGGATGAAGCGGCCGCCCGTGACGGTGTCCATCGAGGCGGACGCGTAGAGGCCCGGAGCCGTGTAGCTGCTCTGAAGGCCGGCGTCGTCATAGAACTCCTGAAGGAACCCGGCCTGAGAGGTGCAGGGCGGGAGCGCAAGGAGGACGAGGAGAGGCAGAAGCGCAGGCTTTGGCAGATGAGGTGCAAATGAGTTTCTTCTTTTCATGGGCTGAGTTTCTTGGTTGGAGATTTTTCGTCAATCAATGTGCTGGTCGGCGTACGGCGTCAGCGAACGGGTTTCGGGTTGAGCGCGGCACCGGCGTGAGGGATCACGACGGGCGGAGTATCGGCAGTTTGGGCGGGCGGTATCCTGAGCGCAGGATCGGGCGGCAGGAGCGGCGAGCCAGTGGGCGCGGCGCGGCCCCTGATGTGCGGTGTGTCTTCAAAGCCCGAGGGGTTCGAGAGGATGAAGACGAGGCGGCGCGAGAGTTCCTCGCCCGAAACCGCGCCTGCGGCGATGAGCATGCCGTCGCGACCGGCAAGTCCTCCGCGCAGGAGTGCGAAGTCGGGGCGTGACATGGCCTTGGGGTTGGGCACGAGAATGACGGCGGGCAGGGTGTTGACGCCGAGCTTCTTCGCGCGGCCTGCGTCGGGTTGCACGAGGTCGAACCCTTCGAAACCGGGAACGGCAGATCCGGCGGCGGGTGCATTGATGCCGTCGGCAACGGCGAGGAGCTCGAGTCCCCAGGTGTTGGCGAATGCACGAACGGGTCCGGCGGCGACCTGCGTAAGGGGATCGCCCTTTTTGCCGATGAAGAGAAGGCCTGCGTCGCCCTGAAGGGACTTGACGAGCGCATGCGACTTGTCGCGCTTTATGGCACCGAGCTCGACGGTGGCGAAGTTGGCGGACGGTGCGGTCGTGGTCCAGTCGTAGCCGGGGTTTTGCATGCGGCCGAGCTGCCAGGCCTGCGCAAAGCGGGCGGAAAGCGCGAGAAGGTGCGCGTTGATCGCCTGATAGGACTGCATGTTGGCGGGCGACGGATTCATGATGGCCGTGTTGAGGCGGCGTTCGCGTTCGGCTCGAAGATCCTCGACGGTCTTGAAGGCGGTGAAGTCCTCGGGGTCGAAGGGCTTTTCATCGGGCTTGACGACAGACTGGGGTTCGGGCGGCTCGACGGTAGAGCCGGGACGCATGTCGGGCACCTCGTTGTCGCCGTAATAGAGGAAGGGACGATCGGGATCCGCCCAGACGTCCTCGTCCCACCAGGTGGACGGATGACGAACGTCGGGTGCATCGTGAGGACGAGCGGGGGCGTAAGACGCGAATTCGCCCTGCGCATTCGAAAGGGATGAATCGAGCGGATGGCCGCCTGTGGACGGAAGAGGTCCTGCGAATGCGTCAGCAACGGTGCCTGCAAAAAGGAGGAGGCAGAGCGCGGCGAGGATCATTCCGGTGATGATGTTGATCTTCATGGTCGGTGTTTGAATGGACGAGAGGTTCACTTCGAGCTCGGGGTGGAGGGGCCGCCCGTGCCGTCGGGTTTCGTGGGCTGGTCTTTGGAGGCGACGGTGTCGGAAGCGCCGGGGAGCTTGGCCGTAGTGGCGAGTTCCCCCTTGACCATGGCCTCGATGCGTTCCTTGGCGCGTGCGGCTGCGGCCTCGGCGGAAATGTTTCCGCGGGCCGTGACTTCCTTGACGATGTCGGCGATGAATTCGGAGAGGTCCATCTTCGAGAAGTCAAGCTTTGCGAATTCGTCGATCGTGAAGCCGCGGGCGTCGGGCTTGATGGGGTTGCCGAAGTCGCGTCCGAGCTGCGGGCGGCCCTGCTCGTTGAGAATGCGGGCAAGGCGGGAGTTGAAGCAGACGTGCTTTTCGGCGGTTTCGACGCAGCCGAGCCCCGTCACCTTCTTCTCGCAGGTGGTGCCCACGTAGTGGCAGAGTCGCTGGGTCTTCGCGAGCGCGGTGCGCTGGTCCGTTGCGCGGCAGCTCTGGTACTTGTTCCAGAACTGGCTGGCCATGGCGGAGACGAAGCCCGCGGACGAGAAGTTGAAGGTCCAGCCTGCGGACTCGGAGTACTGGGCGGTTGCACCCCAGAAGGAGAACGTGGGGGAGTAGGCACCCGTGCCCGACG
>ERZ791611.1961-NODE-1961-length-11148-cov-2.352745_pt1 | contig 11148 bp, 10 predicted proteins | sample MGYA00510275_ERZ791611 | MGnify/ENA primary metagenome ERZ791611 (study PRJEB30046, sample SAMN00791912) | human gut metagenome | study: EMG produced TPA metagenomics assembly of the A metagenome-wide association study of gut microbiota in type 2... | reverse complement strand
TTCAGATGCTGACGCTTGGGAGAAACCTCCGGCATCAACTCTGCCAACAATTCGGTCGATGAGAGTGAAGTGTTATCTCCTGCTGATGATATTTATCATATTAATAAGAGAAACTTCAAAGTTCCGTTTGTATGCGGTGCAAAAGATCTGGGAGAAGCACTTCGAAGAATCAATGAAGGCGCGTCCATGATCCGTACAAAAGGTGAGCCGGGAACAGGAGATATCGTACAGGCAGTACGCCATATGCGTAAGATGAACAGTGCGATCGCACAGCTTACAAGTATGAGAGAAGATGAACTTTTCGAGGCTGCAAAACAGTTCCAGGTACCATACGAACTGGTAGAATATGTACATAAAAACGGCAAACTTCCGGTAGTAAACTTCGCAGCGGGTGGTGTTGCGACTCCTGCCGATGCAGCTTTGATGATGCAGCTTGGCGCAGAAGGCGTATTCGTTGGTTCTGGTATCTTCAAATCCGGTAATCCTGCAAAAAGAGCCAATGCGATCGTAAAAGCAGTGACAAACTATACAGATGCAAAGATGATCGCAGAATTATCCGAAGATCTTGGAGAGGCCATGGTTGGTATCAATGAAAGTGAAATTCAGATCCTTATGGCGGAAAGAGGCAAATAATGACGATAGCAGTTTTGGCAGTACAGGGCGCATTTATTGAACATGAGAAAAAACTGGAGAAACTGGGTGCAGACTGTATTGAACTCAGAAAAGCAGAAAATCTGTCACAGCATTATGACGGGCTGGTGCTTCCGGGAGGCGAGAGTACTGTACAGGGGAAACTTCTGAAAGAGCTTGGAATGTTCGATACCATTAAATCCCAGATAGAATCAGGAATGCCGGTTCTGGCTACCTGTGCGGGAATGATTCTGCTTGCAGAAGAACTGGAAGGCGGCGAGGTAGGGCATTTACAGACCATGCCGGTGACAGTGAAACGAAACGCTTACGGAAGACAGCTTGGCAGCTTTCATACAGAAGCCAGACTGGAAGGAATTGGAGAAATTCCTATGACATTTATCCGTGCTCCATATGTGGCAGAAGTGGGAGATGGAGTACAGATACTTGCGAAAGCAGAGGAAAAAATCGTGGCAGTGAAATATAAAAATCAGCTGGCACTGGCATTTCATCCGGAACTGGACGAAAATGATGAAATTCATAAAGTGTTTCTGAAAATGTGTGAGAGATAAAGAAAAAAGAAATCCTGAAGATCAGATTTAAATGAAGCAAGAGAGCTGCTGAGATATCTGATTTTTCAGGATTTCTTTTTTATCAGAACATTAAATTTGATTTGAAGTTAATTTGAAGTTAATTTTGCGGCTGCCTCGTTATAACTGGTAGCGGTAAAGAAAATAACAATTATCTGTGAGTCCTTTTTTCAATAAGTCCAAGGATTCCGTACAGGATAATGGCGATGATGCACAGGATGATAATGGACATCAGCACCCAGGTAAGTTTAAAGGTCTGGCTGGAATAAATGATCAGATAGCCAAGTCCTTTCCGGGCACCGATAAATTCTCCTATGATCACACCTACCAGACACAGACCTATGTTTACTTTCATAACACTAAGCAGCAGCGGAACAGAAGATGGAAGAATAATTTTTGTAAGTTTTTCTTTCTTGCCGCCGCCGAGTGTTTCGATGAGCTTGAGTTTTTCCGGGTCTGCTTCACAGAATCCTGTATAGAGATTCAGAATCGAACCAAAAACAGCGACTGACATTCCACAGACGATAATTGTCCGCTCATTGGCACCAAGCCATACGATAAGCAAAGGTGCCAGTGCCGATTTTGGAAGGCTGTTCAATACAACCAGATAAGGCTCTGTGATTTTCGCAATTCTGGGACAGATCCACAGAAGAACTGCCATACCTGCACCCAGAAGCACCACGAAGAGAAAACTGATCAGAGTTTCTGTGATGGTTACAGAAAGGTGCGGAAAAATAGAACCATCTTTGCACATGCTGTAAAAACTATGCCAGATCATACATGGACTGCTGAAGATAAAAGAGTCGATCAGTCCTGCTCTGGCGGAAATTTCCCACAGAATCAAAAAGAGAAGAAGAATAAAAATTCTCAGGAAACTGATGAATTTCTTTTCTCTTTTCTGACGGCATATATATTGTTGCTGATAGTATGAAGATTCAGGCATCATGGTTTAACTCCTTCCAGATGAGATTAAAGTAGGATTTGAAATCTGGTGCATTTCTGGAAGACATCGGGGTACGGTTTTCAAGATTGAAATGGATTGGTACGATTTTACGAATAATGGCAGGCCGGGATGAGAGAATAATAACCCGGTCTGCCATGCTGATGGCTTCTGAAATGTCATGGGTGACAAGAATTGCAGTTTTTTTCTCCTGCTTAAGGATTTTACCGATGTCATCGCTGACATTGAGCCTGGTCTGATAATCGAGGGCAGAGAATGGCTCATCAAGCAGCAGAAGCTCCGGCTTTAATGCCAGAGTCCGGATCAGTGCAGCTCTCTGGCGCATTCCGCCGGATAACTGCGAAGGGCGCGCCAGACGGAATTTGTCCAGACCGTAATCAGAAAGAATCTGATCGACATAGGAAAGTTTTTCGGTGGTGAGTTCTCCGCGAATCTCCAGTCCAAGAAGAACATTTTTATAAATTGTCCGCCACTCCAATAGATGGTCTTTCTGCAGCATATATCCGATACGGCGGTCACCGGAAGTGACAGGGATGCCATCGAGAAGAATCTGTCCCTGTTCTGGCTGGATCAATCCGCAGATCAGATTCAGTAATGTGGATTTTCCACATCCGGAAGGCCCGACAATGGCGAGAAATTCGCCGGGCATCAGTTGAAAGGATATATGAGAAAGAGCAGGGGTTTCCCCCGTTAAGTCGTGGTAGGAGAGACTGACATCTGTAATATCCAGCAGTGGTTTCATACAGATACCTCCATTTATAATAGTGGGATTATAAGTTTTATATTATCGGATAAAAAACGGTAATGATTTAGTATCCTGAGGAATTTTGACATTTTCATGCCAAAACGCCTTGCGGGATAGTGTCGTGTGAATAGTAACGACGTATGAACAGTAACGTTTTTTATAATTTATGATATGCAGAAAGCGTAAGGTATGATATAATGGATAAACTATAGTATTTTGACTGTAATTACAAGTAAGACCGAAAATCATACTAACATAAAGTATAAAAGGTGTTTCTGAGAACGGAGTGAACAGGAACTAAAAGGTTACTGCGCATACAGTGAACAGGAACTATAAAAGATCAGACGGATGCTGTAAGAAACTGTAAAAGAAAGTGTAAACAAATGAGAGATAAGAAAAAAGCGATACTTAACACCGTCTTTCTGATCCTTGTGTTTTCCCTGACCGTATATATGGTATTTCGGGGCGAGGATCTGGGCGAGATCATTCATACAGTGCAGCAGGCTGATCTGGTTTATCTTCTGATCAGTGTGGTTTGCGTAGTATTATTTATACTTGGGGAGTCAGTGATCATTTTTTATATGATGCGAACCCTGGGAGCAAAAGTGAAGATGGGACATTGCGCTCTGTATTCTTTTGTAGGTTTCTTTTTCAGCTGCATCACTCCGTCAGCATCCGGCGGACAGCCAATGCAGATTTATTATATGAAAAAGGACAAACTGCCGATACCGGTCACTACACTGGTTCTGATGATCGTTACCATTACTTACAAGGCGGTTCTGGTTGTAATCGGTCTGGTGATCTGGCTGTTTGGAAAGGGATTCCTGAAAGGCTACCTCGGACAGTATATGTGGGTGTTTTACCTGGGAGTAGGGCTGAATATTTTTTGTGTTACCTTTATGCTGATCCTTGTATTTGCTCCGGGTCTGGCGAAATGGATCATGGTAAAAGGTCTGAAACTGATTGAGCATTTTCGTTTTCTTAAGCCCAAGAAGTCAAGACTTGAGAATCTGGAAGCATCTATGGATCAGTATCATGAGACAGCTGCTTTCTGGGCAGGACATAAGATGGTGATTTTGAAAGTATTTCTGATCACAATGGTGCAGAGAATTATGTTATTTACAGTTACATACTGGGTATATCGTTCGCTGGGATTTCGAGGATATTCGATCGTGACCCTTACGATTTTACAGTCAGTTATATCTGTTTCTGTTGATATGCTGCCTTTGCCCGGGGGAATGGGGATCAGCGAATCTCTTTATCTGGTGATGTTTGCGCCGGTTTTTGGAGAGGCATTGCTTCCGGCTATGCTGCTTAGCAGAGGAATTTCCTATTATGCACAGATGCTGATCAGTGCGGCAATGACCTGTGTGGCACATCTCGTGATAGGAAGAAAAGAACAAGAAGAAAAGTAGGGGGGAATTATGTTATTAGGATTTTATGATTATACGGTGGTGCTGACATATATCAGTCTTGGAATCTCAGTATTTGGAATTACAAGAGCGTTGGAGGGGAACTTCAAGATTGCGATTTTCTGTCTGGCACTTTCCGGATTGTGTGATATGTTTGATGGAAAAATCGCCAGGACGAAGAAGAATCGTACAGATGATGAGAAAAGTTTTGGAATCCAGATAGATTCTCTGTGTGATGTGGTTTGTTTCGGAATCTTTCCGGCAATGATCTGCTATTGCCTTGGAGTTAACACATCAGGAGGAGTCGCAGCATTGATCTTTTACAGTGTTGCATCAGTGATTCGTCTTGCATACTTCAATGTGACAGAAGCAAAAAGACAGAGTGAAACCTCTGAGAACAGACAATATTATCAGGGGCTTCCGATTACATCTATGGCGATCATTCTGCCATTTCTCTATCTTATGAGACGGTATTGTGGATTATATTTCCTGATTGTGATACATATTGCGGTAATCGTAGTAGGTCTTCTGTTTATCTTAAATATTAAGGTAAAGAAACCGCAGAATCCTGTGCGTGTTCTGCTGGTAGCAGTGGTGGCACTTGCACTTGCGAAGATGTTCCGTTTGATATAAAATGAATATGACTGTTGACTGGCCGCAGCGGTTCCTGAATGTAGGGAGGCTGCGGCTGTATTTTATTTTGCTGGCATATTACTGTTCAATAGTGCATAGTAATATGATTTGCAATGAACGGCATCACATGCAGTTACAATTGGAGGAAAACAAATGAAGTATATTGACAGAAAAGGGAATATAACCATTGAAGAAAACAGTCAGGATAAACTCCTGAGACATTTATATAATGATCGTGGCGGACGACTTTGCCTGAAGCTCCTGATCAGGCCTTTTGTGTCAAAAGCGGCGGGAATAGTATTGAACACCAGACTTTCTGCCAGATTTGTACCTGATTTTGCAGAACACAATAAAATAGATCTGAGTCTTTATGAGAAACAGAACTTTTCTTCATGGAATGATTTTTTCAAAAGGCGTATCCGAAAAGAGGAACGGCCGATAGATATGCGGGAGAATATACTGGTAAGTCCCTGTGATGGAAAACTTTCTGTACACAGGATCAGTTCGGATTCCCGCTTCAATATCAAAGATACAGAATATACAGTCGGACAGCTTCTGAAAAATGAACAGCTTGCCAGACGATACACAGATGGATATGCACTGATTTTCCGCCTGACAGTGGATGACTATCACCACTACTGTTACGTTGCGGATGGCAGAAAGTCCGAAAATGTGACACTTCCCGGAGTTTTTCATACAGTAAATCCGGCGGCAAATGATGTATACCCTATCTATAAAGAAAATGCCAGAGAATATTGTCTGTTGAAGACGGAGAAATTTGGTACGCTCCTGATGATGGAAGTTGGAGCGATGATGGTTGGGAAAATTTCGAATCTTCAGAAAAAGACTGCTACAGTAAAGAAAGGGCAGGAGAAAGGCAACTTTGAGTTTGGCGGTTCTACAGTAATTCTGTTATTACAGCCAGGAAAAGTCCGTATCGATTATGACTTGCTCGATAATACGGAAGAAGGATATGAAACCATTGTAAAAATGGGGGAACGTATCGGAGAATGTAAAAAAGTAAAAAAGCATTACGTTTTGTAAAAAACAGCTGAAAAATGAAATATGCATCAAATATGCATCTGAAAGATATACGGTGCTAAAAGAGAGGAATAAAAAAGCATTGAATAAACGAAATTATCAGAAAGAACTGGAGAAACTTATAGATCAGGCACAGAAGGAACAGAAAGTCCCAAGTCTGTTTCTTCACAGTTGCTGCGCACCTTGCAGCAGTTATGTGCTTGAATATCTGTCTCAATATTTTAACATTACAGTTTTTTATTATAATCCAAACATTTATCCGGAAGAGGAATATCAGAAACGTGTACATGAGATCACACGTCTGGTAAATTCCATGGAATTTGTTCATCCGGTAAAACTGGTAGAGGGTCACTATGATCCACAGGAATTTTTCCAGATGGCAAAAGGCCTGGAGAATGTACCGGAAGGTGGCGAACGCTGCTTTAAATGTTATCGTCTGCGAATGGAAGAAGCGGCACGTCTGGCAGCAGAAGGTGGATTTGACTATTTTACGACCACTCTGTCAATCAGCCCACTCAAGAATGCTGCCAAGATTAATGAAATCGGAGAAGAACTGGCAGAAATCTATCATGTAGAGCATCTTCCATCTGATTTCAAAAAGAAAAACGGCTATAAACGCTCTATAGAACTCTCACATGAATACGACCTCTACCGCCAGAATTATTGTGGCTGCGTCTACTCCAGGTGAGAGGCAGAAGATCGAAACTACTACTTTGCAATCCAGAAAAAATATGATACACTGACACATAAAAGTAATTATGAAAAATAAGAAGAAACGAGGAAAAATACTATGGCACAGCTTTGGGGCGGACGTTTCACAAAAGAAACAGACAAACTTGTATATAACTTTAACGCATCAATCTCCTTCGACCAGAAATTTTACGAGCAGGATATCAGAGGAAGCAAAGCACATGTAGCGATGCTTGCAAAACAGGGAATCCTGACATCAGAAGAAAAAGATCAGATTGAAGCAGGACTGGACGGAATCCTTGCAGATGTAAAATCTGGAAAACTTGAGATCACATCTGAATATGAAGATATCCACAGCTTTGTAGAAGCAAACCTCATCGACAGAATCGGAGATGCAGGAAAGAAGCTTCACACAGGAAGAAGCCGTAACGACCAGGTAGCTCTGGATATGAAACTTTATGTAAGAGATGAGATCGACGAGACAGATGAGCTTGTGAAGAAACTTCTCGAAGCACTTCAGAAAATCATGGAAGAAAATGTCCACACATATATGCCAGGCTTTACCCATCTTCAGAAAGCACAGCCAGTTACATTGGCTCATCATGTTGGCGCATACTTTGAAATGTTTGTACGTGACAGAAGCAGACTTGCAGATATCCGTAAGAGAATGAACACCTGTCCTCTGGGTGCAGGTGCTTTGGCAGGAACAACTTATCCACTTGACAGAGAATACACCGCACAGCTTCTTGGCTTCGACGGACCGACAAGAAACAGTATGGATTCCGTTTCAGACAGAGACTATGTAATTGAACTTCTGTCTGCATTCTCCACGATCATGATGCACATGAGCCGTTTCTGCGAAGAAATCATCATGTGGAACTCTAACGAATATCGTTTCGTGGAAATCGATGATGCTTACAGTACAGGAAGCAGTATCATGCCGCAGAAAAAGAATCCGGATATCGCAGAGCTGGTAAGAGGAAAGACAGGTCGTGTCTACGGGGCGCTGATGTCTCTTCTTACTACTATGAAGGGAATTCCTCTGGCATATAATAAGGATATGCAGGAGGATAAAGAGCTCGCATTTGACGCAATGGATACGGTAAAAGGCTGTATCGCCCTGTTTAACGGTATGCTGGAAACCATGGAATTGAAAAAAGAGAACATGGAAAAGAGTGCGAAAAACGGATTTACCAATGCCACAGATGCGGCAGATTATCTTGTAAAAAAAGGCGTACCGTTTAGAGATGCTCACAGCATTGTAGGCGAGCTGGTATTATTCTGCGTGAAAAACCAGATTTCTCTTGATGAAATGCCGTTAGAGGAATATCAGAAAATCAGTCCGGTATTTGAGCAGGATATTTATGAAGCAATCAGCATGAAGACCTGTGTGGAAACCAGAAATACCATTGGCGCTCCGGGACCGGAGGCAATGAAAAAGGTACTGGAAATTCAGAAAAAATATCTGGAAGATTGTGAAAAACATTGACATTTTGACAGGATTTGCTATATTAAATAAAACGAAACGGAGGAGATAAGCAGATGAGTGAAAAATTAAGAGTCGGAATTTTAGGCGCAACAGGAATGGTTGGACAGAGATTTATTTCTTTACTGGAAAATCACCCTTGGTTTGAAGTGGTGACTGTTGCAGCAAGTGCAAGAAGTGCAGGAAAAACTTATGAAGAAGCAGTAGGAGCTCGTTGGAAAATGACAACTCCTATGCCGGAAGCAGTAAAGAAATTAGTGGTTATGAATGTTGCCGATGTAGAAGAGGTTGCTTCCACTGTGGATTTTGTTTTTTCCGCAGTAGATATGTCAAAAGAGGAAATCAAAGCCATTGAAGAAGAATATGCAAAGACAGAAACACCGGTAGTTTCTAATAACAGCGCTCACAGATGGACACCGGACGTACCGATGGTTGTTCCGGAAATCAATCCACAGCATTTTGATGTGATTGAATTCCAGAAAAAACGTCTGGGAACAACAAGAGGATTTGTTGCGGTAAAACCAAACTGTTCTATTCAGAGCTATGCGCCTGTATTGACAGCATGGAAGGAATTTGAGCCTTATGAAGTGGTTGCTACTACTTATCAGGCGATTTCAGGTGCAGGAAAGACTTTTAAAGACTGGCCGGAAATGGTAGAAAATATTATTCCTTATATTGGCGGAGAGGAAGAGAAGAGCGAGATGGAACCGTTGCGTCTTTGGGGTGAAATCGAAGACGGCGTAATCGTTCCTGCAAAAGAACCTGTTATTACCTGTCAGTGTGTACGTGTTCCTGTTTTAAACGGACATACAGCGGCAGTCTTTGTAAAATTCAGAAAGAAACCTACAAAAGAGCAGTTAATTGAAAAATTGACAGCATTTAAAGGAATTCCACAGGAATTAGAGCTGCCAAGCGCACCAAAACAGTTCATCCGCTATATGGAAGAAGCTGACAGACCACAGGTACAGGCTGATGTAGATTATGAAAACGGCATGGGCGTAAGCGTAGGACGCTTAAGAGAAGATAAGGTATACGACTTTAAATTTATCGGTTTATCTCACAATACAGTTCGTGGCGCAGCAGGCGGTGCAGTGCTTTGTGCAGAAACCTTAAAAGCAAAAGGATATATTACAAAGAAATAAAAAATGATATTTTTTTAACAGAGGTGGCAGCCTGCAAGAAACAGGTATGCCGCCTTTTTTCTTCCATAGGAAAATTCGTACATGGCAAATTGCGTCCTATTTGACGCTTTTAAAAAGTTGTGTTAGCATAAAAGATACGTAATTTTGAAAGGAAAGAGAGCTTTCATGAATAAATCACTATTTATAGCAGAAAAACCCAGCGTTGCACAGGAATTTGCAAAAGCGTTAAAAGTAAATACTTCAAGGAAGGACGGATATTTAGAGTCGGAAAATACCATTATTACCTGGTGTGTGGGACATTTGGTGACCATGAGTTATCCGGAAGCCTATGACCCTGCACTGAAAAGGTGGAGTTTAGAAACCCTTCCGTTTCTTCCGGAGGACTTTAAATATGAAGTTATTCCTTCTGTAAAGAAGCAGTTTCAGATTGTAAGCGGGCTTTTAAACCGCAAGGATGTGGAAACGATTTATGTATGTACGGACTCTGGACGTGAAGGAGAATATATTTACCGCCTTGTGGCAATGATGGCAGGGGTAAAAGATAAAAAGCAAAAAAGAGTCTGGATTGACTCCCAGACAGAGGAGGAAATTATTCGTGGGATAAAGGAAGCAAAAGATATCAGCGAGTATGATAATCTTTCTGCATCTGCATACCTCAGGGCAAAAGAGGATTATCTCATGGGAATTAATTTCTCCAGATTACTTTCTTTAAAGTACGGAAATGCTGTGTCAAATTATCTGGGAAGCCGTTATCAGGCAATTTCTGTGGGAAGGGTAATGACCTGTGTTCTGGGAATGGTGGTGCGCAGAGAACGGGAAATCCGAGAATTTGTCAAGACACCTTTTTACAGAGTTATCGGTAATTTTAAACAGCAGGGGCATACTTTTGAAGGAGAATGGAGAGCGGCAGAGAGCAGCAGATATTTTGCATCGCCTCTTTTATATAAGGAAAACGGATTTAAAAAGAAAGAAACAGCTATGGAATTAAAGGAAATTCTTTCTGCAAATCCTCCTTTGGAAGCAGTGGTGGAAAAGATAGAGAAGAAAAAGGAAAATAAAAATCCTCCGCTGTTATTTAATCTGGCAGAGCTTCAAAATGAATGTTCCAGATTATTTAAATTAAGTCCTGATGAAACCTTAAAAATTGTGCAGGAATTGTATGAGAAAAAGCTGGTTACTTATCCAAGAACAGATGCCAGAGTCCTTTCCAGTGCAGTTGCAAAGGAAATCTATAAAAATATCAGCGGCTTAAAGAACTATGAGCATGGAAGTATTTATGCGGCAGAGATTTTAGAGACAGGTTTTTATAAAAATCTCATAAAAACAAGATATGTAAATGATAAACAGATTACAGACCACTATGCCATTATTCCCACAGGGCAGGGATTAAATGCTTTACGCAGTATTTCCGTGCAGGGAAGTAAGGTTTATGAAGTGATTGTAAGAAGGTTTTTAAGCATTTTTTATCCTCCGGCAGTATATCAGAAAATCAATCTGGTATCGGTGATTGAAAAAGAAAAATTATTTTCTTCTTTTAAAATACTGGTATCAGAAGGCTATTTAAAAGTAACTCCGAATTCTTTTGGAAAGAAGAAAGACAATGCAGGAAAAGAAGAAAAAACCATTGCAGAGGATGGGGAATTTCTTAACTGGATTTTGGGTATTAAAAAAGGGAGTTATCTTTCCATTGAAGACTTTTCTATAAAAGAAGGGGAAACATCACCGCCAAAGCGCTATACCTCAGGTTCGATGATTTTGGCAATGGAAAACGCAGGACAGCTTATCGAAGATGAGGAGCTGCGTGCACAGATTAAGGGAAGC
>ERZ791611.1960-NODE-1960-length-11150-cov-3.425958_pt1 | contig 11150 bp, 8 predicted proteins | sample MGYA00510275_ERZ791611 | MGnify/ENA primary metagenome ERZ791611 (study PRJEB30046, sample SAMN00791912) | human gut metagenome | study: EMG produced TPA metagenomics assembly of the A metagenome-wide association study of gut microbiota in type 2... | reverse complement strand
ACTTATACTGATAACAGCCGGCAAGATCTCGCCGATGAGGAACTGGCCCAAGTGGCTGTCATGGAAGAGTATCTGCCCAAGCAGCTCTCACCCGAGGAGATAGAAAAGGCCGTGAAAGACATCATCGCCCAGACCGGAGCCACCTCGATGAAGGACATGGGCAAGGTGATGGGTATGGCCGGCAAACTGTTGGCGGGCAAGGCCGACGGCAAAGCCATCTCTACCATCGTGAAACAATTACTCAGAGCCTAAAGACTATCCGGCAGTGAGTTTATGGCAAAGCCACACGCCGGCAGTGCGTGTGGCTTTTCCCCCACTTCCCACTTTAAAATCCAACAAACATGAAAAAGCTCTTTTTAGCCTTGGCGTTATCCATTGCCACAAGTCCGATCGGCAGCAAGGCAGAAACCATCCACCTCGACAGCCCCACCGGACACCAACGCTCCGCGCAGCACACCATTTCGTTCAACTACGGTCTTTCATGGATCGTCTCCAAAGTCTACGATTATCGGGCGTACAAAAGCTACCGCTGGCGTGGGGGACAGGAGTTGCAGACCGAGTACACCTGCGTGTTTGCCCAAGGTCTGGGCTTCGGGCTCGTCGGTTCTTTCAACTGGACCGAGTATCCCGCAGCACAAATCACCCAGTTGCACATAGCCCCTGAGTTTGTCTTTGCCCACGATTTGGGCGACCATTGGCGGGTGAAAGCCTCTGTCGGCCTCGGTTTGGCTTACTACAACGATGAGGCTGCCAGCCACTACGGCTTGGGCTCCCATCTCTCCGGAGGCATCGAATACAAGTTCACCCGCCACTTCGGCATTGGTGCCGAACTCAACTCCATGTCGGGCAATTACGGCAAATCCGACTACAATGATAACGAAATCGACGGCTTCGTCAGGCTCAACGCCTTGGTCAGCGTGCGGTTCCATTTTTAGTCGCACTACCTTACCGGGCGAGCCGTCAGGTACCACGACTCGTCCGGCAATATCATCAGGATAATCGACTACGCTTAGACTATAACTTATGAGTTAACTGTTTTCCCATCTACATTTTTGTATTTTCTTTACTCACTTCAATTCTTTTTCTGACAACAGTAAGAAGTGTCATATATTCCTGCACTGCATATGTAATTCTTCACACAGAAGATTTCTGGAGAATTTTTAAGCTACAAAACAAAATATTTATTTATTTTTCTTTGAACTTTTAATAATTAATACTATATTTGCGCTATCTACAGAACAAATCGACACATAACAAAAGCTTTCTTTTTCTTTCACAATCTACTGACCGAATAACTTAAACAATATGGTTAACTAAAATTACGGTTATGAAACATGAAATCAAACACAAAACATGTCTGCCTATATACATGGCAGCATTGAGTTCTTTTATTACAATAGGAACTCTCACAAGTATTCCAATTACCACTTTGGCTATGGGCAATGCCTTAACACACACCTTGCCAGACAAAGCACCCTCTTTTCCCACTTTCGAAAATACAGTACTCAATATGAGTACTCAACAAAACAACACAACAAAAGGTCACATTGTAGACGAAAACGGTGAGCCATTGATAGGAGTCACGGTGAGAGAAGTTGGCGGCCAGTCCGCAACCATCACCGACCTTGATGGAAACTATGCCCTGAGCGTCCCCAAGGGAACAACTCTCAAGCTTTCATATACCGGTTATAAAGACATGCAGATACGAGCCGGAGAAAATGCAACTATGCAACCTGATATCCAAGGACTTGACGATGTTGTAGTCATCGGCTATGGTACTGTAAAAAAACGTGATCTCACGGGAGCAGTAGCAGCCGTTGGAGCCGATAAACTTAAAAATCGGCCCTATGGAAATGCCCTACAATCGATGGCAGGGCAAGTATCAGGAGTCAACATCACGCAAACACAGGGAGCACCCGGAATGGCACCTACTATCAAAGTGCGCGGTATGTCATCCATCAACTCGGGGACATCTCCTTTATATGTTATTGACGGCATACCCCTAGAAGACAATACAAGTTCTACAGGCACCAATGGAGGAAACGTGTTGACTGCTAATCGTAACCCAATGAACAACATCAACCCCAATGATATAGAAAGTATTGAGGTACTAAAAGACGCCTCATCAGCTGCAATCTACGGATCTCGAGGAGCCAATGGTGTAGTTCTTATTACAACAAAGACGGGTAAGGCCGGAAGGACTAAAATAGATATAAGCTACGAAACAGGCATATCAAAAGTTATCCGTAAAATAGATCTGATGGATGCTCGGCAATGGATTGACTTCGAGACAGCAGCACGTACCAATAGTTTCAATACGGCAAAATTGAACAACCCAAATCTTAAGCCTTCATCAAGTATGACTAATTATTACGTGCCCGATGAATTTTCAGATCCCGAATGGTTAACCCGTATTGGAAATGGTACTAATTGGCAAGATATAATGCTCCGCACCGCACAATCTCACAATGTTCAAGCCAGCGTTATGGGAGGTAGTGAAAATACACAATTCATGGTCTCCGGAAATTTTCTTGATCAAAATGGTGTCGTAGACCGTACATTTTATCAGAGGTACAGCGTGCGCAGCAATTTAAACCATCGATTCAATAATCGCTTTTCCCTCTCTATCAAACTCGCCTTAACCCGTAGTAAGGATTTCCCAAACGGGTTAAACGGAAAATCTGATGTTGTATCTTTAGCTTGCCAAAGTGATCCAATATTTCCATTACACGTGGAAACAGGAAGTCTCGGTTTCAAAGATCCAAAATCTATTTGGAACACTTTTGTCAAATATGGTTTTCAACTTTGGCATCCTTATTCCCTCACCCGAGAGATGACGAAAAAACGCATAACCAACACACAACTACTTAACACCTACCTTGACTGGAAAATCATTGATGGACTCACTTTCCGCACAGCGCTGAATGCCGACAATGAAGACATGCACTTCAACTCTTATTGGAACGAAGGACAAAATTGGGGCTACTCAGGTTGGGTGCATGCAACGGGATCCAATCAGACTTTGCACCAATTTAACTGGGCATGGGAAAACACACTCAATTATATCCACACCTTCGGTGAGCATTCCGTCACGGGATTGCTCGGCTACACCATGCAAAAACAGACACTCGAAGTAAGCAATATGTCGGCTACCGATTTTCCCAATGACATGGTGCATACGCTAAATGCCGGCAAAGTGAACAACGGCAGTACCTCTGAAACCCAATGGAGCTTAATTTCCTATCTGTCTCGTATAACCTATGCCTACCAAGGCAAATACTTGGCTTCGGCCGCTCTTCGTGCTGATGGTTGTTCACGTTTTGGAGCCAACAGTCGTTGGGGCTACTTCCCCTCAACATCGCTTGCATGGAGACTATCAGAAGAATCTTTGCTGAAAAACAACCTCAAATGGCTTGACAACCTCAAGATTCGCCTTAGTTATGGAGAAACAGGCAATAATCAGATTGACAACTATGGCTCCATAGGTCTGCTCAGTTATTCATCCTATGTCGTAAATGGAGCCATCGCTCAAGGTCTGTACACCTCTACCAATCCGTCACCCGATTTAAAATGGGAAAAAACATGGCAAGTTAACCTCGGACTGGATGCAACAATACTCAACAACAGACTGAATGTCGCTCTCGACCTTTATTATTCGAAAACCAACAATTTGCTTCTAAATGTTCCCATCCCCGTTATTACCGGTTTTGAGACATCACTCAACAATATCGGCTCACTTCGCAACCAAGGTGTAGAGTTCAATCTCACTTCCCATAACTTCGTAGGTAAATTTACATGGACAACAGATTTCAATATCTCTGCCAATCGCAACAAAGTTTTGAAACTGGGCAACAATAACGAGCCCATTCTCGTCAACACCAATTCGGCACTATCCATCACCCAAGTGGGACACCCCATCGGTTGCTACTACGGTTACAAGATAGATGGCGTGTTAAGCAGCCAAGATATTGCCAACGGCGTACCAGCTCCGGCAGGAAGTGAAGCCGGTGATCCATTGGTGCGCGATGTGGACGGCAACAAGAAAATAGATGCCAATGATCGAACTATTCTTGGCAACTACCAGCCTAACTTCACTTGGGGACTTACAAACACTTTTTCTTACCGGGGCTTCGATTTCTCTTTCATGCTCACAGGCGCGCAAGGTGGGGAGATAATGAACCAGAATGCGCGTTTTCTCGGTGAATTCAACGGAAACCGCAATGTCTACGCTTCAGTGGCCAATTACTGGAGGTCTGATGCAGAACCCGGAGACGGCATGACTCCCAAGCCCAGAACAGTATCTACCGGTGTGCGTGGGCAAAGCACAAGCTATTGGGTAGAAGATGCCTCTTTTGTCCGTATCAAGAATATACGTTTGGGATACACCTTTCCTGTAAAACTCATACAACAAATAGGATTAAGTGGACTCCGTGCCTATGTCAATTTGGAAAACGTGCATGTATTTTCCAACTATCGCAACTACGACCCTGAAAACTCCACCTTCCAAAGTGGCTACCGAGTCGGCTATGACTATGGTGCCTACCCTACCCCGTTCAGCGCTACGTTCGGATTGAATGTCTCTTTCTAACACAACACTTTCTTTCAAACAATTATTAAGCCGTGAAATCATGAATAAATTAAAATACATCATAGCATCCCTTCTCGCTCTCATGCTCTCCGGATGCAACAGTTTCCTTGAATTATCCCCCAAATCTCAGGTCAATGAAAACGGGTACTACAAGACGGAAGAGGACTTCACAACATCTATGCATGCCGTCTATGCTACCCTACATACCATTTACGGCCCCCAGTCGCTACCTTCCTATTTCGGGGAGTGTGCATCGGACAATGCTTACTGCAATGAAACGGCAGGTGACTACAATGACAAATATGCACTGACCAAACATCAGAATTTGACAACGGCTAATGCTATCGTTCTCGATTTCTGGAATACTTATTACAAAGCCATGTTTAAAATCAACAATGTGCTGAATAAGATGGAAGGCTCGGACTTTTCCACTAAGAAACAGATACAAGGCGAATGCAGATTCATCCGTGCACTCTACTATTTCGATATGGTACGCGCTTGGGGCGATATACCTTTGGTGCTGGTACCCGTGACAGTGGCACAGTCATACGGTATGGCCCGCACCTCTACCGCCGATATCTACAAGGCCATTATTGACGATTTAGAATTTGCAGCTTCCAACCTCCCCCCAAAAACCAGCGAACGTTTCGCAGGTGCTGCAACATCAGACGCAGCTAACGTGCTACTCGGAAAGGTTTATCTCACAATGGGTAACAAAGAGGCTGCCAAAACGGTACTGATGAAAGAATATGGAAAATTTTCGCTTGAAACTGAGTATGCCAAGTTATGGAATCCAAAAAATAAAAACTGTCGGGAGTCTATATTTGAGGTTCAATATCTCGGTGGAAAATCAAATCCTTATAGCAAGTATTGGGCTGTTTTCGCCCCACTTGACAATCGATGTGTCACAGCTTGGGGAATGGGGGCCAATCAAGTGACTGAAGATCTATACCAAGCATTTGAAAAGGGAGATCCACGACGAGAAGCCACTGTGCAAAACGGATATACAAACACCAATGGAGATTTTATTGCTGACAAATTTTTCGTTAAATGGAGAGATAATGGGGCCGAACTCGACAAACTGACAGAGGCAGCAAACAATAATTTCATAATCTTGCGTTATGCTGATGTATTGCTCATGCTGACTGAGGCTACAGGCGAGGCCAAATATATGAACGAAGTGCGCACAAGGGCAGGACTTCCCGGATATGGAGACCCCAACTATCCCACAGCTTACAATACACTTGAAGCAGCCTTGCAGCATGAGGAGCAAGTGGAATTTGGAGGTGAGTTCCATCGCATGTTTGATTTGCTGCGCCATGGTACAGCCATGACCGTTATCAATCAATGCTCTAAAGAGCATGGCAAAATTACCAATGCCAACCAATTCTTACTACCAATTCCCCAATATGTGGTAGACCAGAATCCCACCGTCATCAGACAGAACGATGCCTATAAATAAACCAATCCCTTTATTTTATAGTGTTAAAATAAAGAGTCCGTGACGAGGGTTGCAAATCTAATAAACACCTTCTTACTGCCTCATTCATACCATTCGCCGACCAAAAACTATCGGCGAATGATACAAATGAGGCGAATTTATTTTAGTCGTCTGATTCGCTTAATTCGCAAAATTCGCCGGTGATAATCATGTTATTCGACGAATGGAGCGGAGGAAGCGAATGGTTGCTTATGCCTTTCCGTTCATACAGTGTGACACGGGGAATTAGTCAAGGTAATTCAGCGAAAAACACGGTTGTGCTTGGCGAATTTACAACCAATGTGCCGGTGGATGGAAATAACGCAAAAATGAAGGGATTTATAAAAGGGTGGCAATCAGAGGTTTGTATTTTCTTGACACGATTCAACAACGGAAAAAGGCTCTGAAATGGGCCGAATGGGGATGCAAAAGAGGCTGTTTTGGATGACGAAACGGCCCGAACGAACTTCTCATTCGGGCCGTTTCACAAAAGCAAAGGGCAAAAAGGCAAAATGGAGGGGATGTTAGCAGGATGCAGGAGGAGTTTTACGCGCTATTTGACCGATAAAAACGAACAAGTATTTGTCGTATATTTTCCACACCGTCAGTATGTGAAAAAGGCGGGAGGCCGGATGGCGGGAGGATATGCCACGGCGGAAAAGCGAGGCACTTATTTTGTGATGGTGACCACACCATTGCGTTGCTCGGCCCTGACATGATAGGAATGCCTGATGATTTCGAGTCCTTCGCCGAGGTTGTTGCTCGGCAGGGTGCCCGTGAAAATATCATCCATATTGAGACGGCCGGAGAAGCGGAACTTCACGCCGTAGGTGGTTTCCATGACAGCTATGACATGACGGAGCGTCGCATTGCGAAACACAAGTTCGTTGCGCTGCCATGCCGTGGCGTCGTTCACCTCCTCGGGCTTCTGCTCCACCGAGATGCGGCCCGTCTGCTTGTCGAGCACGGCCACCTGACCGGGCCAAACGGCAGTCTGACGGTGGGAGGCAAGCGAGGTGAACAGCACCTTGCCCTCCTCCAACGACAATCGCGAAAGGGCGACACCCTTGCGGGCAAAGAGATTGAACTTCGTGCCCATGACGCGCACATCGAGCCCCTCGGCACGGATGGAGAAGGGATGCAGACTGTCTTTGGCCACGCTAAAGAAGGCTTCGCCCTCAAAGTTCACCCGGCGCGAAGTGCTGTTGAAATCGGCCGGGGAATAGGAAAGCCTCGACCGCTCGTTGAGCACCACACTCGTACCATCGGGCAAGACGAGAGTGGCTCTGCCTCCGGCATCGGTGCGGAAAATGGCCACACCGGTCGGCGACACCGACTCTTGCCGGTAGAACCAATAGGTGGAGAAAAACAGAACGGGCACAAGAAATACAGCTGCCGCTTGCATCCACTTCCACGCACGGCGGCGCCAGTCGTGCCCGGCAGTCCGGGTCGCTGTCTCTATGCGCTGCCATATCGGGCGGGTGGCAACCGTGTAGTCATCTTCGGCGAGGTCGCCATCCATCCATCGGTGGCGCATGGCTTCACCCAGCGTGTCATCGTCGGTGGCATTGACCTGCCGGCGCAGTTCCCGCAACTCCTCCACGGTGAGGTCGCCTTTGAAATATTTATCTTCCAGTTCGGCCATTTCTCTTTGCTTTTGTTTGTTATTTAAGTTTCGCAAGCTCAATTTTAGGAGTTAAAGGAGTTAAAGGGAGTTAGCACTCGCTTCGCTCGTTAGGAGAAGTTCCTTGAGCGATAGCGAAAAAAGACAACAGCCTTATTGCTTGATTCCCTTGGAGAATAGGAGGAGTAGAGCTGTCGTCTTTTTCGCTATCGCTCAAGGCACTCCTCCCTGTCACTCCTTTTCTCACTATCGCCCAAGGAACTTCTCCTTTAACTCCTGCCGGACTTGCCAAAGTTCTGTTTGTTAGTTATAACAACGGAAAGGACGAAAAGTACCTTCAATTAACAAAATATAAGAATCCCAACGACACGTAAAGGGTCCCCAACGACAGGCGCAACGCCTTAACGCCCAGCGACAGTTGGTTTTTCACCGTCTGCTCTTTCAGGTTGAGCTGCAACGCAATCTCCTTATTGGTCTTCCCCTCCAACCGCGACAGCCTCACCACTCGGCGCTGCGTTTCGGGCAACCGGCTAAACGCCGCAAAGAACATTCGCCGGAAGTCATCATACTCCACCCTGTCGGACGAGGACTCGGAGAGATGGCCCAGATAGTCGGTATAACTCTCAAAGGCGGGCGCATTGACCGTGGCCCGGTAGGCATTGACCAGATAGTGGCGCATACGGATGAAGAGCAGCGACTTGAGCGTCTCGGTCTGCCGTATGCTGCGACGGTTGGTCCACAGCCAGATGAACGTGTCTTCCACCAATTCTTCCGTGCTTTCCCGCGAGTGGGTGTACTGCATGCCGAAGGCATAGAGGCGGGCGGCATATTTGTCATACAACCGCCGGAAAGCCTGCTGTGAGTCTTTCTTCAACTGTTGGATGAGCAATGCCTCGTTTGTTTCCGTCATGTTATTTCAGCTATCTTTATCGTCGGCTGCCGCCCTTCGCAGCGTATGCGGGCAGGCGGATTCTTCTGCACACGCAGCCCCGACAGCGACAAAGATATAAAGAATTGGTCAATAAAACAAGCGAAACCGCATATCATTTCTTCCCGTAACGCTCATAGAGCAACAACAGGTGGGCTGCACTCCAGCTGAAGTGGGACGCCTGAAGCGGGCGGCCCGTGAAAGTATCGTAGTTTTCGTAGATGGGGGCATCGCCCGAGAGTCCTTGCAGCCTGTCGAACACACGGCGCGTGTAGCCATCGGCCTTGCGGGGTTCGCCATAGTTGCGGAAAGCCTCGATGGCATAGTAGGTCTGATCGAGCCAGATGGGGCCGCGCCAATAGCCGTTGGCATCGTATTTGGGATTGTCGGCGGCGATGGTGGGAAAGGGGATATAAGTGGCAAACTTGCGCGGATCTTCCAGCAACCGGCGGGCCTTGAGCCACTGGGCGCGGGTGGCTATGCGCGTCCAGAAAGGCAGGTAGCCCTCACAACCGGGCTCGCGCACGAAACGGCCGTCGGCCAGTCGGCGGTCAAAGAAATAGCCCTCCGCATCGTCGAAGAAGTAGTCGGCGACCTTCCCGCGCAGGTCGGGCTCGTCGAAAGCCATGCCGAGCAGTGCGGCAAACTTCCCAAGCAGGGTGTACTCGTAGGCCAGATAGGCATTCAGGTCGACACTCTCCTGATCGATGCTCCATGCCGCCCCGCCATTGTGCAGCATCTTGGCCCCGTCGAAGCGGATGGCATTGTCCATCCCGCTCTCCCATGCAGCCGCCTCAAGCGTGCCGTCGGCAGAACCGAACTCGCAGATGCCGTTGGCATTGTGGTCGCGATGGCGATACCACCAGCGGTAGTAGTGCAGCAGTTTGGGATACATCTCGCGTACGAAAGCCGTGTCGCCGGTGGCCTCAAACACCCTGTCTACAGCCCAACAGGCCAAAGGAGGCTTGCTGTCGCGGGCATTGTTTTCGCGCGGATCGACATAGATGCAGTCTATCACCATACCGTCGGACTGCTGATAATCGAACATCACGCGTATGTTATCCTTGGCCAATTCGGGGAAAAACGATGCCATGGCAGCCGAAAAACGCCAGCAGTCCCATGCCCAACAGCCCACGAAATAGCCCACGGCATGACTGGGCACAATGCCGTCGTGGAGCAGTCCGCCGCGCAGGCAGCGCCAGTTGGAAACAAGCGTGGTGACGGCTTTCACGGCCACGCGGTTGTAGTCGGTCGGCATGTCTGGGCGCAACACCTTGTTGAGATAGCCGTTCCAGCGTGCGAGATTGTCGTTTTCGCACGCACGGTAGTTACCCAAGAGCGAGTTGGCATAACACCTCTGCGCCTCCTGCCGGTCGCCCGGCAGCAGCATGGAGACCACAATATCGGCCTCCCCGAGACCCGGGGGCAGCGTAGCCGTGTAGTTGTTGCCCGCCACGCGCAATTCGGCAGAGGGCGGAAAGGTCAACATCAGTGTCTCACCCGGCAGTCCACCCAGCACCAGATGGTTGCCCTCCTTCCTCACCGTGAGTGCCCGGTGGGGCTCCAGTGCCGAGAAAGTGAGTTGCCGTCGACCGGTGTTCGTGACATGGAGTAAGGCCGTGCGCGAATCGACAAACAGCAACTGTTCCTCCACGCAGCCGTCATCCGCCTTCAGACACAGGCCTATCTTGCCCGGCACATAGTCGGCACGCTCGTGTGGCAAGGGCTTTCCGCCCGCCATCAGACTCACGGCCGACTTGGCAAACCACCACCGCCCATTGATGCTGAAAGGGCCGCAAAAGCCTCCCGCGGGCTTGTCGCGCCCGGGAAGCGTGAAGCCCATCCACGCCCCTTGGTCGGTAAAACATCCGATTTGCTTCTCCTGTCCCGTGGGCGTGAGGCTTATATCAATGATGCCGGCGTAGTCGTCGCGGGTGAATCCGCCGCCAGCCGATTTGCTTTCCGCCCGCCCGCCGAGCATCGTCAGCAGGCAGGCACATACTATCAGAAAGGTCTTTTTCATCTCTTCAGTCGGTTATTTCAAAGGACTTATGGTGTAAGAATATCTCCACTCCCGTGGCGTAATGGTGTATTCGGGATGCACCTCGGCCCCCCAAGTGTTGTCACCGCCCACGCCCATGAGCCTGTGGTCGATGTTCAGCCACACCAGTGGCTTGCGATTCACGCTTCCGCCATGCCGGTGGGCCTTCTTGGCGGGAATGTAGTCGATGTCGTCTTGGAGAAAATTCCATGCACTCACGTTGAGCACCTCGTCGCCTGCGACTCTGATGCCCTGCCCTTGCTGGTCGGTCATCTCCACCCACCTCACATCACACTTGTTGCCCGTCTCCTGCGCTCTCACGTAGGGATGATACTGCTCCCACACGTTTTGGGCATACACATCCACCAGTGCCGACTCCTTACGGTCGGCATAGTTCTCCTGTGGCCCGCGCCCGTACCACCTCATTTGGTCGATGCTTTCTATAATGCGATTGCCAACAACGGTAAGATGGTGCGTCCGATCTTTACG
>ERZ791611.1956-NODE-1956-length-11164-cov-2.835629_pt1 | contig 11164 bp, 7 predicted proteins | sample MGYA00510275_ERZ791611 | MGnify/ENA primary metagenome ERZ791611 (study PRJEB30046, sample SAMN00791912) | human gut metagenome | study: EMG produced TPA metagenomics assembly of the A metagenome-wide association study of gut microbiota in type 2... | reverse complement strand
TGTATTCTCCATCCTGCTGACCAGTGGAGAAGGCGACCGGGCCGAGAAAGCAAAACGAAGTAAAGTCTTAGCCGGACTCTTCACTATGATTGCCGGTTTAGCCATTATCCTGTTTATCACACTGAAGCACGATTTCATGCAGACAGCTAATTTGGCCCCGCAAGAAATTAGCATTCATGCTATCGGGAACGCTTTATTAAGTAGTGACAAATACGGTTATGTATTGCCTTTCGAAGCCGTCAGCATATTATTGCTGGCGTGTATCATCGGTGGCATCATGATTGCACGTAAGAGATAGGAATTTTAAGTATTAACTATCAAAATAGAGTTCGAATATGATACACATGGAATATTACCTGGTAGTTTCTACCATCATGATGTTTGCAGGAATCTATGGATTCTTTACCCGCCGAAATACACTGGCTATCCTGATTTCTGTAGAGTTAATGCTGAATGCTACGGACATCAACTTCGCCGTGTTCAATCGATTCCTTTTTCCGGGGGGAATGGAGGGTTATTTCTTTGCACTCTTTTCCATCGCCATCTCGGCTGCGGAAACTGCAATAGCTATCGCCATCATGATTAACATTTATCGTAATCTTCGAAGCATTCAGGTGCGCAATCTGGACGAGTTGAAGTGGTGATTTGTTTCTCACCAAGAATTAATAATAATAACTCAAGTAATTAAATAAAACTGTATGGAACTAACAATTCTAATACTCCTTCTTCCTTTCTTCTCCTTTCTCATATTGGGAATCGGAGGTAAATGGATGTCCCACCGGACAGCGGGTACAATCGGTACGCTGATACTGGGAGCAGTAGCAGTACTATCCTACGTTACAGCTTTCCAATATTTCTCCGCTCCACGACTGGAAGACGGAACATTCGCCACACTGATGCCTTACAACTTCACGTGGCTTCCTTTTACAGAGACCTTACACTTCGATTTGGGCATCTTGCTCGATCCTATATCGGTAATGATGTTGATCGTCATCTCTACAGTGTCACTGATGGTACATATCTACTCTTTCGGTTACATGAAAGGAGAAGTCGGTTTTCAACGCTATTACGCTTTCCTATCCCTGTTTACCATGTCTATGCTGGGATTGGTCGTTGCAACCAACATCTTCCAGATGTACCTTTTTTGGGAGCTGGTGGGTGTAAGCTCTTACCTGCTAATCGGTTTTTATTATACAAAACCGGCTGCCATCGCTGCTTCCAAGAAAGCGTTTATTGTTACTCGCTTTGCTGACTTGGGCTTCCTGATCGGTATCCTGATTTACGGATATTACGGTGGTACATTCGGATTCACTCCGGATACAGTATCCTTGATAAGCGGTGGAGCTTCTATGCTTCCGTTGGCTCTCGGACTGATGTTTGTCGGTGGTGCCGGTAAAAGTGCCATGTTCCCGTTGCATATCTGGTTGCCGGATGCAATGGAAGGTCCTACTCCGGTCAGCGCATTGATTCATGCGGCTACCATGGTAGTTGCCGGTGTATATCTGGTGGCACGTATGTTCCCACTTTTCATTGCCTATGCACCGAATACGTTGCACATGGTTGCTTGGGTAGGTGCATTCACCGCATTCTATGCAGCAAGTGTGGCTTGCGTACAATCAGATATTAAACGCGTACTGGCTTTCTCTACCATTTCACAGATTGGTTTCATGATGGTAGCTCTGGGTGTTTGTACTTCCATGGATCCTCACGAAGGAGGTTTGGGCTACATGGCTTCCATGTTCCACCTCTTCACACATGCTATGTTTAAGGCATTGCTCTTCCTCGGTGCAGGTAGTATCATTCATGCTGTACATTCTAACGAAATGTCCGCGATGGGAGGTTTACGCAAATATATGCCGATCACTCACTGGACATTCCTGATTGCTTGTCTTGCTATTGCCGGTATTCCTCCGTTCTCGGGCTTCTTCTCGAAAGATGAAATTCTGGCTGCTTGCTTCCAATACAGCCCTGTAATGGGATGGGTAATGACAGTAATTGCTGCGATGACTGCTTTCTATATGTTCCGTCTGTACTACGGTATTTTCTGGGGCAAGGAAAACAAAGAACTCCACGCACACCACACACCACATGAAAGTCCGCTGGCTATGACTTTCCCGCTGATGTTCCTGGCAGTAGTAACTTGTGGAGCCGGATTTATTCCTTTCGGACACTTCATCAGTTCGAATGGTGAATCTTATTCTATCCATCTCGATCCGTCGGTGGCTATTACAAGCGTTGTCATTGCGATTATTTCGATTGCAATCGCTACATGGATGTACAAGAATGCCAAACAACCTGTTGCCGATTCATTGGAAAAACAGTTCAAAGGTCTGCACAAGGCTGCTTATAACCGCTTCTATATTGACGATATATACCAGTTTATCACGCATAAGATTATCTTCCGCTGCATCTCTACTCCTATCGCATGGTTCGACCGTCATGTAGTGGATGGATTCTTTGATTTCCTGGCATGGGCAACCAACACAACAAGCGACGAGATCCGTGGTTTGCAGAGCGGTCAGGTACAACAATATGCATACGTATTCCTTTGCGGTGCACTGGCACTTATCCTACTATTAATCTTATAAAGCACAGAACGATATGAATTTCTTATCAATATTCGTACTTATCCCCTTATTGATGCTGGCCGGACTCTGGGCAGCACGAGGAATCAAAGCCATCCGAGGGGTTATGGTTACTGGCGCATCGGCACTTCTGATTGCCTCCGTCGTACATTCCTGTATCTGGGAGAGCGTAGTGCCGGAAACACGGCAGAAATGCTTTTCCGTGCAGATACGCTTTGGTATGCCCCGCTTCACATATCCTATTCAGTAGGTGTTGACGGAATTTCGGTAGCCATGTTGTTATTGTCCGCTGTCATTGTGTTCACCGGTACATTCGCTTCCTGGCGTCTGCAACCGCTGACAAAAGAATATTTCCTCTGGTTCACCCTATTGTCTATGGGAGTATTCGGATTCTTTATATCCGTCGATTTATTCACCATGTTCATGTTCTACGAAATCGCATTGATACCGATGTACCTGTTGATTGGTGTATGGGGATCAGGACGTAAAGAATATGCAGCCATGAAGCTGACCCTCATGTTGATGGGTGGTTCTGCCTTCCTGCTGATCGGTATTCTCGGAATCTATTTTGGTTCGGGAGCAACGACCATGAATCTTCTTGAAATCGCACAGTTGCACAACATACCTTTTGCACAGCAATGCATCTGGTTCCCGCTGACTTTCCTTGGTTTCGGTGTATTAGGTGCCCTTTTCCCGTTCCATACATGGAGCCCTGACGGTCACGCTTCCGCCCCGACTGCCGTATCTATGCTTCATGCCGGAGTATTGATGAAACTGGGAGGTTACGGATGTTTCCGCATAGCCATGTACCTGATGCCCGAAGCTGCACAAGAACTGGGATGGATATTCCTGATTCTTACCGGAATCTCCGTGGTATACGGCGCATTCTCCGCTTGTGTACAAACCGACTTGAAGTATATCAACGCCTACTCTTCCGTCAGCCATTGCGGTCTGGTGTTGTTCGCCATTCTGATGATGAACCAGACAGCTTGCACGGGTGCTGTTCTGCAGATGCTCTCTCACGGACTGATGACAGCCTTGTTCTTCGCCCTTATCGGTATGATATACGGACGTACCCATACGCGTGACGTCCGCGAACTCTCCGGTCTGATGAAGATTATGCCTTTCCTGGCTGTCTGCTATGTAATCGCCGGTCTTGCCAATCTGGGATTACCCGGACTCAGCGGTTTCATTGCCGAAATGACCATCTTCACCGGTTCGTTCCAGCATCCCGATACGTTCCACCGCGTATGGACAGTCATTGCATGCAGTTCCATCGTGATTACAGCAGTCTATATCCTGCGACTGGTAGGAAAGATTCTCTATGGCACCTGCACTAACAAGCATCACCTCACCTTGAGCGATGCAACCTGGGACGAACGTACAGCGGTCATCATCCTCATCGCATGCGTTGCCGCCCTCGGTATGGCACCATGGTGGATTAGCGGCATGATTGGAGACAGCGTGCTGCCAATAACTGATTTATTTACGATTTGACGATTTACGATTGATAAATGACTTGTAAATCCCAAGAGTAACCTCAATCGTAAATCATAAAATCGTAAATCCCAAGAGTAATTTCAATCGTAAATCGTAAATCGTAAAATCGTAAATAGATATGGATTATTCCCAATTCCTCCTGCTCAAAGAAGAGCTTTCGCTGATATTGGTCATCGTCATCCTTTTTGTCGCCGACCTCTTCATGAGTCCGGATGCACACAAAAATAGTGGGAAAGCACGCCTGAACACCATGTTGCCCGTTATTCTGATGGCTATCCATACGGCTATCAACCTGATTCCGGGAACTGCTACCGATGCATTCGGTGGTATGTATCACTATGTACCGATGCACACAGTTGTTAAATCGATCCTGAACGTCGGTACACTGATTGTTTTCCTGATGGCGCACGAATGGATGAAAAGAGAAGACACTTCATTCAAACAAGGAGAATTCTATGTGCTTACACTCTCTACCTTGTTTGGTATGTATCTCATGATTTCCGCCGGACATTTCCTGATGTTCTTCATCGGTCTTGAAACAGCTTCTATTCCGATGGCAGCATTGATTGCCTTCGATAAATACCGTCACAACTCTGCCGAAGCAGGTGCCAAATACATTCTGACAGCTCTTTTCTCCAGTGCATTGCTGTTGTTTGGTCTGTCCATGATCTATGGTTCTGCCGGGACTCTTTATTTCGATGACCTCCCTGCCCATATCGACGGAAATCCGTTACAGATCATGGCATTTATATTCTTCTTCACAGGAATGGCATTCAAGTTGTCACTGGTTCCGTTCCACTTATGGACAGCAGACGTTTACGAAGGCGCTCCGAGTACAGTTACCGCTTATTTGAGTGTTATATCAAAAGGATCGGCTGCATTTGTATTATTGGCCGTCCTTATCAAAGTATTCGCTCCAATGATTAATGACTGGCAGGAAGTACTTTATTGGGTAACCATCGCTTCTATCACTATTGCCAATATATTTGCTGTCCGTCAGCAAAACCTGAAACGTTTGATGGCGTTCTCCAGTATTTCGCAAGCGGGATATATTATGTTAGGCGTTATCGGAGGCACAGCACAAGGCATGACAGCATTGGTATATTATGTATTAGTGTATGCTGCCGCCAACCTCGGAGTATTTGCCGTTATCACTATCGTGGCATTACGCAGTCAGAAATTCACGCTCGAAGATTACGCAGGACTTTATAAAACGAATCCCAAAATCGCTCTTTTGATGACTCTGTCTCTGTTCTCATTGGCAGGCATCCCTCCGTTTGCCGGATTCTTCTCTAAGTTCTTTATCTTCATGGCTGCTTTCGATGCAGGTTTCCACTTGCTGGTATTCATCGCATTGGTAAATACAGTGATTTCATTATACTACTATCTGTTGATTGTAAAAGCAATGTACATCACTCCTTCCGACAACCCGATTCCTACTTTCCGCAGCGACCGTTGCACAAAATGGGGACTGGCACTTTGCACATTGGGTATCATCGGACTGGGTATTGCAAGTATCGTATATCAATCCATCGATAAACTATCGTTCGGAATTTAAACGAACTTCCTTTATAACGTAAGAAACGGTCTTGGTTTCATGTCAGTATCAATCGACATCAAAACCAAGACCGTTTCTTCTATATAAAAGCCACTTTTATTAATGAGGAAGGAAGATATTCACCTGCCTCATTACCACTCTACCGGGCACAGCCCACCTCTTCCGTCACAATCACTCCGGGAATAGTAAACCAAAACCTTGATCCTTTTCCTTTTTCAGAATCAACGTCAATCCGCCCACCTAATTGTTCAACGATGCTCTGACAGATAGAAAGTCCCAATCCTGTACCGTGTACAAAAGAATTAAGCTTCACGAAACGCTCAAAAATATGTGGCAATTGCTCTTTCTCAATACCGATTCCCGTATCTTCGACATAAAACTCCAATTCTCCGTCTTTTAGTTTATACCCCACATGAATACTTCCTTCAGAGGTAAACTTCATTGCATTATTAACAAAGTTAGAGATCACCTGATGTATACGATTACGGTCACTAATGACATGACAAACCGGAAGGTGATTATCAAGTACCAGTTCCACCTCTCCTTTCGCTTTCATGCGCATAGAGCGGACAATATCTTCACACAGCAGATATACATCTACATCTCCATTAGTAAATTCAAACGTACCAGCCTCAATCTTTGATAAATCAAGTATATCCGAAATTAGTTGCAACAAGAGATCATTATTCTCACGTACAATCTTAATATATTCCTGACGTTCTTCCAACTCTTCTGTTTCCACCAACAAATCGGAGAAACCGACAATGGCATTCAGCGGCGTACGGATTTCATGACTCATATTGGCAAGGAAAGCACTTTTCAAACGATCCATCATCTCCGCTTTATCACGCGCCTGAATCAGTTCGGCTTCAGTTTCTTTCAATTCTGTAATATCATAATTGATACCGATGATTTCTATTTCATTTTCCTCCGGTTTATAGTTAGTGACCATCACATTACTACTCACCCAATTCCATTCATTCTTCGTTCCGGGACGACGAATACGCATCTCACCCTGAAAATGCCTTCTTTTTCCGTCTCTGACTTCATCATAAAAATCAAGGAAACGCTTACGATCTTCAGGGTGCATATGGGTATAAACACCCACAACCTCATCCAAAAGCGTATCTTCCTCCTCACCTAAATTCTTATACCACTGTTTTATAGCATATCCTTTGCGATTCAAGAGATTCAACTTGGCATAACCTACTTTTGCATAATCGGATATCATCAGGAAGAAATTCTCAAAATCACGGATACGATTCATTGCGTCAATCCGTTCGGTATTATCAATACTTATTAATATATATCCGCTGAAGTTGCCCTCATTATCATACAATTTACTAACCTTCGAATACAGTTCTATCGCATTAGAACGATTTGTCTCATAATATCCTTCCGCCTGTTCAAAAGAATAATTAAGCCTGAAATCCACCAAATCTTCATTCCGTACACGATCACGTATGTTCTGCGGCACATTCGGATTATCAAAGAAGTTAACTCCGATCACATCCGACTTATTCACTACACCGAATATCTCCAAATCCTTATTGTTCAGGTCTATCAAATAGCCATCCTTATCGTAGATCTCTACTCCTGCCGGAATATTAGCAAATATGTTCTGAAAGAGCTTCTCGCTACGGTCCAATGCCCGGTTAGCTTGTACCGATCCTGTAGAATCGAGGAACAAACCGACTATTTCATCTTTTCCGGGAGAATAAATAACCCAATGCGTATACCGTTCCGTTCTTGGAAAATATTCATCTTTCTCCCTATAAGAATTACTATCCAGTATTTCTTCCAGAAAATTAAGTTTTTGGAGATAGTCAGGATGCTTTTCAGATGCCAAAGAACCAATATACGACTCCAAAGGAAGCCCAAAGAAGGTTGAACTGACCTCATTCGCATCCGTCACCCGATAATCACAAGGTTTATTATTCTCGTCACGGATAATGGACATACGTATATATCCCATCGGCATAAAATGAAACAGATTATTTAGGAAAGTCTGTTCACGAACAACTTTATCCTTAGCCTTGCGCAACTCGATACAGATGCTTATAATATTGCCCAATGAAGAGAACCATTGGAAATCCTCATTACTCCAGATATGGTCACTTTTCACCAAATCAATACCCATATATCCCCAAACATAGTCACCCGCCATCAAAGGAGTAACCATCAAAGATCGAATTCCTTGAGCTGCAAGTATCTGGTATTCATCGACTGCTTTTTCAGGTAATTGTTCCAGTGTATTCAAGATAATGGGTTTACCAGCCAATATCTGTTCACTCCACCACCTCGATTGACTGATAGGTATACCTTGTAAAGCCTCTTTTTCTGCCGATACCCCTTCGGAAACTACTTCATAAGTACAACTATGATGGGTCTGGCTTTCGTCATATTCGAAAATATAAACACGCCCTTCTCTGTTATAAAGATTCAGAATCTCCTTTAAAATATCTGTTATACAAGAATCGACTTCTTCATCACGGAGAAAACGGAGCAATGATTGCGATACAAAATTCTGACGGTGGAGCAAATCATTCACACGCCTTAATGCATCCCTTTGATCTTCTTCCTTGGGAGCCTCAACGCGCTGGATTATTCCGAAGGACTTATCACCTCCATCAACACCTGTACCCTTTTCACGAAAAGCCAGACGGGTATGCAACCAGACCTCGCCATATTTTGAATGAATAGGGAAAGTTTGTTCGTAAAAGTCCTTATGGATAGAAGAATTTGCCCGGAACTCCTGGGCAATCTGCTTGCGATAATCTTCACGTATCAGGTTTAGAAAATCCGAAGTAGAGATGGTGTCGCCGTCCAATCCCAAAAGATCAGAAAGATAATCGGAACATAAATAATATCCTGCCGTTAAATCTACTTCCCACCATCCGATTTGTGCAAGAGAAGCCATTTTTTTGTATCGCTCGTTGTCTGTTTGCATATTTTGTATCGTTGTAAAATAATAGGTTGACAAATATACGAAAAAGGTAATCACTGATACCATAAAGGAGCAAATAAAAAAGCTAAAAGAAGATTACGAAAACAAATAAATAGAATATGGGAGAATCTGTTTGTTACAAATTCTCCCATACCTCCTATTAAAAAAGATACACTTTGCTACTCTATATCTTATTTATAAGGAAGAGAAATTATATCCGCTCCAAGTGAACAGGGATGCATCTGCACCTGTATTCGTAGTTGGCTCGGTAAATGTATTCAATGTACCATTCAGCTTATTCTTAAAGTTCAATGTATGGGTGATGCTGATGCTGGAAGCAGCATTTCCTGCACCTTTACTGTCATTCATATCAATCAAATCGATTGTACCGCCTGAACCTTTGACAAGGGCATTGGTGATCGTAGCTTTTGCTCCACGACGGATTTTAATCACATCTTGCATACGGTCTACATTATCCGTTGTATTGGCAGCATTATTTACGATTGTCATATTTTCAACCACAAAGTCCGACTGACGTAAATGATCCGGATAAATGCCATCCAAGTTACCATCTGCTTCAATGCCGCGTGGATCTGCTTCCGTACTGGTATAACCGCTTTCCCAAACGCCATAGCAGTTTTTCAATTTACCGGAATATCCTTGAGTGAAGTCGAACATGTCATCATCCGGGTTCACAGCCAACAAGTTGGTTACATTCACCGTACCGCCAAAGAATTCGACGGCATCATCCGCGCTCTCAAGAATGTAGATATTCTCAATCTTGGTACCGTTTCCAACACCGTTCAGTGTCAATCCGTTGTGCTCGATATCGGCAGTAGAGCGGGCACCGGCATAGCAGATTTTCACATAAGTCAGTGAACCGGAATTGTCATTATCGACATTACCACCGTATTTATAGTTGTTGTCGATTTCCGTCAGACCTGTATCACTCTTATTGGCGTTCGAACCGGAAATCGGAGCTTTACCATTGATAATGATTCCTCCCCAATAGCCGGATGTAGGGGTTGTTGAATTGGCAGTGAAAACAATCGGTTTATCAGCTGTACCGTCAGCATAAAGTTTACCGCCCTGTGCTACCAGCAGATAACTGCTGAAACCTTCGCGAGCCTTAATCGTTGTTCCGGCAGGGATATTCAAACGGCCTCCATTTTCAATGACTACCGTTCCGTTCAGAATATATTCCTTAGCTTCCAGCGTTTGTTCTCCGGTCAGCGTGCCGGACAGGATATTTTCGCCCACAACAATAGAGCTACCGGTCCCACCGTTGTTTCCACCATCTCCGTTACCATCACCGTCTCCGTCACTATCACTGCTACATGCAGTCAATGTAAGTGCTGTTGCCATAACGGCAAACGTCATAAAGTTCACAAACAATCTTTTCATTTTGCTTTCATTATTAGTTAATAATCTTATTTCATCACCCGGTTTAGAATGTACACGACACTCCCAGGCTTATATTTATTCCTTTCTTATAATCATTCAATATCACCTTTTCCCCGTTTTCGTTCGCTTTGCGGCTTAACTTATAAGAAGGATTCAGCAGGTTGCGGGCTTTCAGGTTAAAGGAAAGATGCTTGTTCAGTTTGGCTTGGGACACAAAATCCAGGGTCAGTACTCCCTGCTCCATCATATCCTGATAACCCTGTGTGCCAATGGTATATATCTTATCACTCACATAATTAAGTACCAATGTATTGACAAAACTGCATTCTCCTTTCGTGAAGTTATGCGAGAGGTCGAAATTGACAATCCACGGTGCAGCTCCTTCCAGTTGCGAGCCGGTGGTAACCGTTGCCAAAGGCATTTTTGCATTCGTGTAGATATAAGAGCCATTCAATCCCAAAGAGAGTTTATTCATTCCGTGCGCAGCATTACTCACCGGACGGACAAACAGATTCTTACGTATTTCTACTTCCACTCCTGCCACGGTTGCCTTATCCGCTATATTCTCATAAGAAAGATAACCTCCGGCGCTTGCCACTTCGATGCGGGATATCGGATTCTTAATCAATTTATAGAAAGCTGTGAGAGAAATCAACTCGGTCGGAGTGAGATTAAAGTCCCATTTCAGATCAAGGTTATAATGATCCGAAGGTTTCAGATTGGGGTTACCCTGACTGTTGAAGTTCACGCCGACATAACGGTAAGGAGATATTTCCTTTGCCTGCGGAAGCGTATATGTTTTACTAGCTCCCAGACGAAGCGAGTTTTTATCATTCAGATTGTATTTGAGATTCAAGCTGGGCAGGAAATAATCTTTTTGGATGGTATTGTTTCCTTTAGAGCCTCCACGATTCACATTGTAATCCACTTCAATATCCACCTTGTCGTATTTCATTCCCAGATTCACAATCCAACGGGGAGTAAACTGGTAGGTAGCCTCGGCATAAGCGGAATGGATATTCTTTTTTACGGTATATTCATCTAAGTTCTTTTGTATCTTGAACCAGTCGGAAGCAAAGTTTTCCTGATTATAATAATCGTCAAGCGAGAAGTTGTCCAAAGAAGGGATGGTATAAACATGTCCTACGGTCAGGTTATATTCCGTAGCTT
>ERZ791611.1953-NODE-1953-length-11165-cov-9.735374_pt1 | contig 11165 bp, 7 predicted proteins | sample MGYA00510275_ERZ791611 | MGnify/ENA primary metagenome ERZ791611 (study PRJEB30046, sample SAMN00791912) | human gut metagenome | study: EMG produced TPA metagenomics assembly of the A metagenome-wide association study of gut microbiota in type 2... | reverse complement strand
AGCGGCGGCGTGAAGGCAGGGGACGTTACAGCGGCGTATCCATCTTCTCCAGCAAAATCAAGTGCGGCCAGTGCGGAGGCTGGTACGGGGCCAAGGTCTGGCATTCGACCGACAAGTACCGCAGAACCATCTACCGATGCAACGATAAGTTCAAGAGCCATTGCAAGACACCACATCTGACAGAGGATGATATCAAGGAAGCCTTCGTCCGGGCCGTCAATCAGCTCATCGAAAACAAAGCGGACGTACTTGACAGCATCACACTGCTGAAGGAACGGCTCACTGACACAGAAGACTTGGAAGAGGAGCGGGACAGGATAAGCACAGATTTGAACCTGCTGGCCGACAAGATACAGCAGCTCATAGCCGAGAACGCCAGGGTCGCGCAGAACCAGGATGATTATGACCGGAACTACAACGAACTGGTCAGTCGGTATGAAGCAGCGAAGACGCAGTACGACAAGACCTGTGAAGCCATCCAGTATCGCAAGGCCCGGAGCCGTCAGATGGACAGCTTCATCAAGGAGCTTAGGAATCAGGATCTCATTAAGAAGTTCGATGCCCGGCTGTGGGGCAGCCTGGTGGATTTCATCACAGTGTACAGCAAAGACGATATCCGGGTGACCTTCAAGGACGGGACGGAAATCAGAGCATAAGCAGGAAAAAAGGATTACGGCAGAGAATCCAAGAGGAAACGCAGGATTCTCTGCCGTATTTTTGATGAAGAAAATCGGAATATGATATAATAGTAAGGGTTTCAGGTGTGCGAAGTTTGAGTGAGATATAAATGTTTGGCGAAATATTTTTGCGTGATGGCCCTCTCTGCCCATCGGCAATACCGATGCTATCAAGCCCCTTTAAAATACTAAATTATCAAAAATTCGTTTTGCCGCCTCCGCAATCATAGCGTCGTCAGATTTTGCATTTTTTTCCGTGCGGCGCGACATTATCGCCATGACAATGGGTTTGCGATTGGGCGGATAAATCACGGCAATATCATTCCGCGCCCCATAATCGCCTGAACCGCTCTTGTCGATAACTTTCCAACCTTGCGGAGTTTCTGCCTTGATAAGCGTGTCGGTTATGGAATTGTCGCTCATCCAATCAATCAGCAGTTTTTTCTTGTCGTCGCTCAAAATATCGCCGAATATATAGACTTGCAAATTTTTTACCATCTGTCTCGGCGTGCTAGTATCACGATTATCTTTTGGATTGAAAAGATTAAGTTCAGGTTCATTTCGCGCAGGTTTGGTAGTTTTGTCGCCAATATTTTTAAGTGCCACCTTGAAATTTTCCACGCCGCCGATCTCCTGCAAAATTAAATTTGCCGCCGTGTTGTCACTCCACCTGAGCGATGCCGAACAAATTTCCGCCAGCGTCATGCCATCAGCAACATGGTCTTTGGTGATTGGCGCGTAGGACAAAATATCTTCCGCCGAAAACTTACGAATTTCATTCAAATCGGAGGTATTTTTTTGTCTTAGCAATTCTGCAGCCGTAAAAACTTTGTGTGTCGAGCAGTAGGAAAAACGCGTATCAGGTTTGTAGCAAATTTTTTTTCCATTCTCCATGTCAACGGCGTAAACACCAATCACGGCGTTATATTTATTTTCCAGATCAGCAAGATTTAATTTCTGCCGCGCTTGACAATCCTGAAGGCAGAAAACCATCAAGCCACAGATTATCAAAAACAAAAAACAAAATTTCTTCATAATAACCTCCTACTATCTGTTGAACGACCCGCCAAATTCAACGGGTCGTATTGGCTCAATAGAGCGTGATCATCAGCAATTAGCACTCTTATTGCCATTACTAATACATCACTTCATACAATCAAAGATGCAGTCACTTTCACCACAAACCAAACACGAGAGGTGCTACGTGATGTCTCAATTATACACCAGTCAGCCGACAGTTAACAGACTCCTGACGACTTTTTCTTCCTTGTTCCCATCTGCGACGAGACGGACGCGCCATCTGCTGGCGTGGTTACTCATTGCTCAACTGGCTCTGGAGTCGGCGCCGTCGGTGCGCTGCCTGTTCCGGCAGTTCCTATCGAAGCAGACGGACGCATCGCTCAACAGCTATTACCGCGCCCTTGGCAACGGCCTCGTCACGGATGCATCCATTCGCCAGGCCTTGGCGCTGCAGGCGCTTGCCATAGTGCCAGAGGCACTGCGGCAGGAGCCTATCCTGCTCAGCGTGGACGACACGTCCATTGCCAAGTGGGGCAAGCACTTCGACGGTGTAGGCATCCTGTACGACCACGCCAAACACGATGGCAAGTCCTATTTCAATGGGCATGCCTTCGTCAGCCTGACGATGAGCGTGCCGGTCCTCCATGAGACCGCAGGCAAGCAGCAGATCCGTTATATCGCGGTGCCGATTGGCTACGTCATGAGCAACGGCGAAGCCTCGAAGCTGACACTTGCCTGCCAGCTTCTCGATGAAGTCATGCCAATCCTTGAAAAACGCCAGGTCATCCTGCTCTTCGATAGCTGGTACGCCAAGCGCGAGTTGCTCGCACATGCTCTCAGCTATCCGAATCTCAATGTGACCTGCAATGCACGCCACGATACGGCCATGTTCGAGTTGCCGGATTCGACGGCAGGCCGTCGCGGCCGTCCACCAAAGTACGGTAAACGCTTGATGCTGGACGAGATTGCCAATGATCTCACGAATTACCTTTGCCGGATGGACAACTATTTTGTTGCTCACCGTCTGGTGAAAACGCGCATCTTTGGCGACCATACCGTCCATGCCTATGTGACGCTGAGCAAGAGTGGCTCGTACCGTCTCTTTTTCAGCACCATAGATCCGATGGCGCTGCACATGAGCATTGCTTGGCAGGAGAACAAAGGGCTCCGCAACACCAGCTCCAAGCATATGGCGATTTACCCGCTCAAGCTCTACAAGCTCCGCTGGGGCATTGAGACGAACTACTACGAGCAGAAGATGTTCTGGGAGCTCGGCAGCTACAAAGTTCGCACAAAGACTGCGATTGAGCATCTGCTGAACCTAACGAATTCCGGGCACGCTCTCATGAAGATCCTGCCGTATGAGGACGAGCGGCTGAACACCTACCGGGACAAGAGCCCGCAAGAGCTGCGGCACGCGCTAAGCCAGCAGATCCACAAGGAAGTATTTTTCGCCACTTTGGTGTCCAAAGCCCAAAGTAGCATAAATTCAAGCACATTGCTCAAGGCTTTGCAAGCATTGGCTTGGGGCGATGAGCAAGCGGCTTAAAAGCTGTAAACTGTTGTATAATAGTAGAAAATTATGGAACTCAGGGACGGCAGGTGAAGCGACAATGGAACGGATTGAAGGAACAGTTACAACGGCAATATCGTATGCCAAGAGTATCGATGAGAAAGCGAGGGAACAAATCCGCCGCATGTGCAGCTATGAGCTGACGAAGGGAAGCCGGGTGCGGATCATGCCGGACGTCCATGCCGGGAAAGGTTGCACGATTGGCACGACGATGACAATCACAGACAAGGCAGTACCGAACATCGTCGGTGTGGACATCGGCTGTGGCATGTATACAATCAATCTGGGAAAGCAACCGATTGATTTTGCCAAGCTCGACGCGGCGGCTCACATCGTACCTTCCGGGATGAATGTCTGGCCTGAGAAACAGGCTGACTTCAATTTGCAGCGGCTCTATTGTTATGACAAGCTGAAAAAACTGTCTTGGATTGCCTGCAGTATCGGTACCCTGGGAGGCGGGAATCATTTCATCGAGGTCGATAAAACCCATGATGGTCGACATTATCTCGTCATCCATACAGGAAGCCGGAACCTGGGAAAACAGGTGGCGGAGATTTATCAGCGCATGGCCGTTGAGCTGAATGCCCATGATGAAACACTGGAAGAACGGCTCCAGCATATCATAGCAGAATACAAGGCAGCAGGACGGCAAAAAGAAATCCAGAAGGCCATCCAGCAGGCGAAGTCAGAACAACGCAGAGAAAAGCTGCCGGAAGATCTTTGCTTTGTCTCCGGAAAATACCTGAGGCAGTATCTGCATGATGTGGCTCTTTGCCAGCAGTTTGCTAGACTGAACCGGGAGCAGATTGCCAAAAAACTGCTGGAAAGAGCCGGCCTTCAGCCCGGCGAAGCGTTTCATACCATTCACAACTACATCGATGTCGATGAGATGATTCTCAGAAAAGGAGCCATCGCCGCACATAAGGGTGAAAAGGTTCTCATTCCCATCAACATGCGTGACGGAAGCATCCTGGCACTCGGCAAAGGCAATGCCGAGTGGAATTACTCTGCCCCGCACGGCGCAGGCCGCATCATGTCCCGTACCCAGGCAATCAAAGAGCTTTCCCTCAAGGAATACCAGCAGGAGATGGCAGGCGTATATACAACATCGGTAAACGAAGGTACCATTGACGAGGCTCCTATGGCCTACAAATCCCTTGACGATATCTTGGATGTCATCGGTGACACCGTGGACGTTATCGACGTGATGAAACCAGTCTATAATTTCAAGGCGGCAGAGGAGAAGCATTTCTAAAGCATCGGGAAGTGAAGTGACATATATGGAAAAACTAGGGTGCATGAAACGGATTGATGACTTGCGGTCTATCTGGCCGCATGAGGAACAGGATTTTTCAAAATGGCTTGCCCAAAAAGAAAATCTGGAACAGCTGAGTGATGCCATTGAAATTGACCTAGAGCTTGAGGAAACGGAATCTCCAGTAGGAAGTTTCAGTGTAGACATCTACGCCCGCGAAAGCGGGAGTTCCCGTGGGATTATCATCGAGAATCAGCTGGAAGATACCGACCATGATCATTTGGGAAAAATCATTACGTATGCGGCAGGGAAAGACGCTGAAATTATAGTCTGGATTGTCAAAAGGGCTCGTGATGAGCATAAACAGGCTATCGGATGGCTGAATCAGCATACGGATGAAAATATTGGTTTTTTCCTGATTGAAATTGAACTCTGGCGTATTGGTGATTCATTGCCGGCACCACGATTTAATGTGGTGGAACGGCCAAATGAATGGGCGAAGACGGTGAAAGCTGCTGAAACCTTGACGCCGCTGCGGAAATTCCAATTGAACTTCTGGCAGCAGTTCTGTGACTATGCCTTCGATAAAGACAGTAAGTTCAGCAAGAGCTTCTCATGCAGAAAGGCTTTCGCGACCAATTGGTACAACCTGAGTACCGGCGTATCGTCTGTGGTGGTAGAATTTACAATCAACACATCCCGCCATCGGGCGACAGCGGGCTTGTATGTTGCCAAGGGGAAGGATTGGTATAGGCAGCTGAAAGATAATCAAGATACGATAGAAAAGGAATTAGGCGCTTCCATTGAGTGGTCAGAAGGTGAAAAAGATGGACGTATGCTTTTGACCAAGGAGCTTGATGCGGCGTTTGATAGAAAAGAATATAAAAACTACTTTGACTGGTTCATGGAAAAAGCACTTCTGCTCAAGAAGATAGCCAATCAGTACAACACCGATTGAAGTGAACACGGGGGTGTTCAAAATCCCTGCTATCGTTCGATTGTATCAAATACAGACACCTTTGAGACCCTGCGTGTGGCACGGCTGGTTTCTTAGTAAGCGCGGCAGAATATATCCGTAATCATTATGAAGATGCTATGACAGATGAACAATGGGAACATTTTGCAACGGATGCTTTTTCTGGATTTGATACAGACTCTACAATGTTGCGTATTTCAGCGATGAATCTTATGCTTCATTCGATAACTAACCCTGATATTAATTATAAGGATAGCTTGTCTAAGCAGAATGAGATTAGTAATAAATATACAGTGTGCTTGGCGAATCCTCCGTTTAAGGGAACTGTTGATGCGGAAAGTATCAATGATAATCTTAAAGCGGTAACGAGCACAAAGAAGACAGAATTACTGTTTTTAGCTCTTTTCTTGCGTATGTTACAGGCTGGTGGACGTTGTGCTTGTATCGTTCCGGATGGTGTTTTATTTGGTTCATCGAAGGCACATAAAGCTATTCGTAAGGAATTAATAGAAAACCATCAGTTAAGAGCAGTCATTTCTATGCCATCTGGTGTGTTTAAACCGTATGCAGGCGTATCCACAGCAGTTCTAGTATTTACTAAGACTGGTGCTGGAGGGACTGATAAAGTTTGGTTTTATGATATGCAGGCAGATGGGTTTAGCCTTGATGATAAGCGCTCTGAAGTTGAAGAAAACGATATTCCGGACATTGTTGAACGATTCCATCATTTAGATACTGAAGAAGCTCGAGAACGAAATGAAAAGAGTTTTTTAGTACCGAAGCAGGAAATCGTTGATAATGAGTATGATCTTTCTATCAATAAGTACAAGACGGTTGAATATGTACCAGTTGAATATCCTCCGACGAGTGAAATTCTTGATCAGTTAGATCAATTGGAAAAGGAAATTGCTCAGGGATTAAAAGAATTGAGGGGGATGCTATGAGAGTAAGTTTAGGTGATGTTCTTTTTGAATATTCTCTACGAAATAAACAGGATGAAGATATTTCTGTTTATAGCGTTACTAATACAAAAGGGTTTTGTAAGGGATATTTTAGCAAAGATGTGTCAAGTAAAGATAAAAAAACGTACAAGATTGTTCCGCGCGGTTATTTTGCATATAATCCTTCTAGAATTAACGTAGGGTCTATAGATTATTTGCGTGAGCAAGAAAAGGTTATTGTTAGTCCGTTGTATGTTGTTTTTGGAACAAAAGATAGTATTGATAAGCAATTTCTGCTTTATTTTCTTAAAAGTGAAGTGGGATTAACTTTAATCAAGGCAAGCTCCTCAGGAAGTGTTCGAGATATTTTGAAATTCACAGATTTAAGAAAGTTTAATATAGAATTGCCTGATATAGAGGAACAAAGACGTAGAGCATCTGTATTGACAAAAATTGATAATTTAATCATAAAGTGTACTGAATATCTCAGATATTGTGATAATCTTGTAAAATCCCGATTTATCGAATTGTTTGGGGAAGTAAATCATAGTAACAAGTTTGCGTATAAACGTGTGTTAGATTTTACTAAAGTTATTAGCGGCGGAACACCTGCTCGTAATAAACCAGAGTATTGGAGCCCCCAAATAATTCCTTGGATAAAAACAACAGAATTGCAAAATAATGTTATCGATAATGCTGAGGAAAGAATATCTGGTGATGGATTAAATAGTTCTGCCGCAAAAGTTTTACCTAAAAATACAGTATTGATAGCTATGTATGGGCAGGGGAAAACACGCGGAATGACAGGCTTTTTGACTATAGAGGCGTGTACAAATCAAGCTTGTGCAGCTATATTGCCATCAGAGGATTTTAATCCAATGTTTTTGTGGATGTATTTTATAATGTCTTATGATGATTTGCGAGATTTGGCTAAGGGCGGAAATCAACCAAATCTCAATTGTGAAATTATTAAAAACTATCGTGTAATTTGCCCGCCAATTAGTTTGCAAAATGAATTTGTTGATTTTTTTAAACAAGTCGACAAATCAAAATATTACAGATTCAAATTCATTTCATTATGCCGTAAAATAGTAAATATAGAGGAGGAGATGCTATGTCAAACTTTGAGTTTTTGAAGAATATAGACGAATATAAGCTTTTTGCTTCAGCAGCTATTGAAGCAGAACGAGTTTATGCATCTTTTCCGGCTATGTGTGCTGTTGGTTGTCGTAAAGCGTTAGAGTTGGCGGTTAAATGGGTTTATTCTGCAGATAATACCATGGAGATGCCATACAAGGATAATCTGCAAGCTTTGATTCATGAACCAAGCTTTCGTTTTGCTGTGGATTACAATACATGGGGAAAATTGCCGTATATTGTTAAGCTGGGAAATTTGGCAGTACATACGGAAAAGAATGTAGATAAAAGTAATGCATTAACTTCGTTAAAAGGATTGTTTGAGTTTATTGAGTGGATTGACTATTGTTACGGTCATAGTTACGAAGAACGTCATTTTGATGAATCGTTAATTCCGGAAGAAAAAGTTGTTGTTGATACTAAGAAGATTAAAGAGCAGGAAAGCTTGCTTGATGAAAAGCAAGCTGAAGTAGATGCGCTTCGGCAACAAATTGAACGTATGTCAGTTCAGTATACGGAAGAAAAAGAACAACATAAACAAGAACGTAGCTTTAATTCTGAACAGATTTCTGAATTTAAAACGCGTAAAATTTATATTGACGTGGACATGAAACAAATGGGGTGGAAGTTCACGGGCGTTGATGCGGATGTACAAGAAGAATACCCTGTTATGGGGATGGGTGGCGTTGTTGGACAACCTGGTGCCTGTGACTACGTGTTATTTGGTAAAGATGGCTACCCATTAGCTGTTGTAGAAGCAAAGAGAACGAGTAAAGATCCTAATAATGGTAGAAAGCAAGCTGTTCTTTATGCAGACTGTTTGGAACGTAAATTTGGACGCCGACCAATGATTTTTACTACGAATGGCTTTGATACGTATTTTTGGGATGATAAAACATCACCTCAACGCAAAGTTAGCGGTATTTTTAGTAAAGATGATTTGCAGAAATTGATGAATCGTCGGACAGAAAAACTGAACTTATTGCAGATTGAGATTGATGATAAAATTACAGATAGATATTATCAAAAGGATGCTATTCGTGCCGTTTGCGAACAAATTGATAAAGGGTTTAGAAAACATCTATTAGTAATGGCTACCGGTACAGGTAAAACAAGAACTGCATCTAGCCTTACTGATGTTTTGAGTAGAGGCAAGTATGTTACTAATATATTGTTCTTGGCAGATCGCACAGCTTTAGTAAAGCAGGCTAAGGATGATTTTAAGCAGTATTTGCCTGATATGTCATTATGCAATCTTTGTACGAATAAGGATGACCGTAATGCGCGAATTGTATTTTCTACGTATCCGACTATACTAAATGCTATTGATGACACAAAAAATAAAGACGGTATTCGCTTGTTTACACCGGCACATTTTGATTTGATTATTATTGATGAAAGTCACAGAAGTATATTCAAAAAATATCGAGCGATTTTTGAATACTTTGATGCTCTTATGGTTGGTTTAACTGCAACACCTAAAACTGATGTAGATCGTAACACATATGACTTCTTTGAAATGGAACATGGCGTACCTACATTTGCCTACGATTATGAAACTGCAGTTAATAAAGATCACGTGTTGGTACCGTATTATAATTACGAAGTTAAGACGAAGTTTTTGGACGATGGCATTACTTACGATGATTTGTCGCCTGAAGATAAAGCTCGCTATGAAGAGGATTTTACAGAAGATGGTGTAATGCCAGAGTTTGTCCCTTCTACTAAGATGAATACGTTTATCTTTAATGAGCTTACGGTTGATACTGTATTACAGGATTTAATGGAAAGAGGTATTCGCGTTGCTGGTGGCGATTGCATTGGTAAAACGATTATCTTTGCTCAAAATAAACGACACGCAGAGTTTATTGTAGAGCGGTTTAATAAATTATATCCACATCACAAAGGCTCGTTTGCTCAAAGAGTTATCTGTGATGATAGTTATGCGCAGACGATTATTGATGACTTTAAGAATCCTGATAAAGTTCCTTTTATTGCTGTATCGGTTGATATGATGGATACAGGGATTGATGTGCCGCAATGTGTAAATTTAGTCTTTTTCAAGAAGGTTCGTTCTAAGTCCAAGTTTTGGCAAATGATAGGTCGTGGTACACGCTTATGTAAAGGTCTTACATGCGTTGATACAATTGATGGCGAATATACGGATAAACGGCGATTCTTAATTTTTGATTATTGTGGTAACTTTGAGTTTTTCCGCACAACAGTTAATGGCAATGAAGCCGGGGAAATGAAGACATTGAGTGAATCTATTTTCGGTAAACAAGTACGTATCATAACGTTGCTTCAGGAATCTGCGTATGCAGATAACAGTTATCAAGAATGGAGACAATCGTTAGTTGATGTTTGTCATTCGCAAGTAGTTGACCTTAATACGGCACTGTTTGCAGTTAAGAATAAGCTGAAATATGTTGTAAAATATAAGGATATAAAGGCTTTTACTTGCCTCAGTGAAGGTGATAAGGGCGAATTGTTGGAACATATTGCACCATTAGTACATCTTGATGATGACGATGAGTTAGCAAAGCGTTTTGACAACTTTATGTATGGCTTAATTCTGGCGACAATTGAACAGATGCCTTCGTTTAAGCGCGCTAAAAAAGAGCTTTGTGATACGGCGCTGTTGTTGGAAAAAAAGATTAGTATTCCACAAGTGAAAGCTAAGCTACCATTAATTAAAGATGTACAAACGGATGAGTTCTGGGCTGCTAATGATATTCTTCTTTTTGAAAAGGTGCGTGTAGAATTACGCGAATTGATTAAGTTCTTGGATAGGACACCTGGTAGAACGATTATTACACGGCTTACAGATCCTGTGACTATGCAAACTGAGGGTAATGGCATTGATGATGGTTATGATTTTGAAGATTATCGGGAAAAAGTAAATCGGTATATTGGAGAAAATGGTAATTCATTAGCTATTTACAAATTGACGCATAATATCAAGTTAACGCATGGGGATTATCAAGAGTTGGCACGCGTCTTGACAGAAGAACTTGGTAGCGAGGTAGATTATCGTCGTGAATATGGGGATACACCATTTGGGTTACTTGTTCGAAAGATTGCAAAGCTTGATCATGAAGCAGCTATGCAAGCATTTTCGACGTTTATTAATGATGAAGGGCTTAATCATCGGCAGATTAATTTTGTCTACAAGATTATTAACCATATAGAAAAGAATGGTTATATGGAAGATACGGCAGACTTACAAAAACCTCCGTTTGATAAGCCAATAAATTTCATTAAACTCTTTGACCAGAAGACTCGATTGAGACTATTGGCTGCAATTAATGAAATTAGAGATAATGCAGTTAACCTTATTAGTTAGTGATTTGTGATAGAAAGAGTTCTAAAGATTTTGGGATATAAATCTTTGGGACTCTTTTTTATAGCTATTGACTTGGAGTCAACTTTAAGGTTTAAGATAACAATAGAGAATTGCACAAACTGACGATTTTATTATATATATATATTTATGTAAGAGGAGGAAATTCAATGAACAGACCTTATGTGTAAAGTGGACCCCATTGTCAAGACCATTTTTTGCTAACATTTAAGTTTGGTCAAA
>ERZ791611.1950-NODE-1950-length-11173-cov-3.423368_pt1 | contig 11173 bp, 9 predicted proteins | sample MGYA00510275_ERZ791611 | MGnify/ENA primary metagenome ERZ791611 (study PRJEB30046, sample SAMN00791912) | human gut metagenome | study: EMG produced TPA metagenomics assembly of the A metagenome-wide association study of gut microbiota in type 2... | reverse complement strand
CAGAAGAGAATTCCACTGTATAAATGGATGGTAGAATTAAACTTTGCAATTTTCAAATGAACATAAATACGAAAAAAGGTGTGGAATTATTTTTGAATTGTGGTAAAATGTTTTAGAACCTAAAAGAAGATATAAAATAAAATAGGGGAATTTATTGATAAGGAGTATTTTTCGTGACAGAAGATAAACGTTCTATTATTCAAATGGTAGCAGGCCTGATCGAACAGGGCAAAAAGAATCAGGATAAGATCGCATACAGCAAAATCCTGGATACATTTTCAGGGGTAGAGATTTCCTCTGAGCAGTTTGACAACATTTTAAAAGTTTTAGAAGATAACAAGATCAAAGTCCTTCGCTCAAAAAATGACATGGAGCAGACGGTTTCTTTGTCTGCAAAGGAGAAAGAACCGGATGAGGTGGATGACGAAGAACTGGAAGAAAGTAAGATTCTTTTGGATATTGATGATGATATTGAGGAAGATTCCGAGGAAAATATCGAGGAAGATCTCTCGGTTATGGAGGGGGCGGATATCACGGATCCGGTACGTCAGTATTTAAAGACGATCGGACAGGTGCGTCTGCTTACCATGGAAGAAGAGCAAAAGATTGCCAAGCGGATCAGTGAGGGTGATCCGGAAGCCAAGAAGGAACTGATTGAAGCCAATCTCAGACTGGTAGTAAGTATTGCCAAGAAGTATGTCGGCAGGGGATTGCCGCTTCTGGATCTGATTCAGGAGGGGAATATCGGCCTGATGAAAGCAGTCGATAAGTTTGAGTACGAAAAAGGATTTAAGTTTTCCACATATGCGACATGGTGGATCCGTCAGGCAATTACCCGTGCAATTGCAGATCAGGCAAAGACGATCCGTGTTCCGGTACATATGGTGGAGACAATCAATAAGGTTGTCCGTGCACGCCGTACCCTGACACAGGAGCTGGGAAGAGAACCATCCAATAAGGAAATTGCGGAGATGCTTGGCGAAGATGAAGATCGTGTAACGGAGATCATGAGTTTTAGTCAGGACCCGGTTTCCATGGAGGCTCCGGTAGGGGATGAGGACGATTCCCATCTGGGCGATTTTGTGCAGGATTCCAATGCGTTATCCCCGGAGGAGAATGCGATTGCGGAGATGCGTAATAAGCAGATTTCACTTGCCATGAAAGACCTGACGGATCGTGAGCAGGAAGTGATCACACTGCGGTTCGGTCTTGACGGAAATCAGCCACACACGCTGGAAGAAGTGGGACAGATGTTTCATGTGACAAGAGAGCGTATCCGTCAGATTGAGGCAAAGGCACTGCGTAAACTTGGTGCACCGAGCAGAAAACGTATGCTGCGTGACTTTTTATAACAGGTATTTTGCCGGACAATTCTGAAATTACGGATGTGATTTATGATATGGTTTTTGGCAGGGAGTGAAACTATATGTTTTCAATGAAATCGACATGGAAAGAAATAAAAACAACAAAACCGGTGGATACGGCATTGGGAGATCTGTTTCCGACCTGTTGGAGCATACTGCTGCAGGGGCATGAGGAAGAAACGATGGAACAGATCCATGATAGGGTGCACATGGAGTGGGGCGAAGCATTCTGGTCCCAGCCACTGGTAAACTGTGCCAATATGCTGATGGAGACTGCGGAGAAACAAAAATTTCTGTTTGTACCTCTCTGGCATACGCAAAAAGAGGGGTGGATTCCAAAAGAGGATCAAAATGACGAAGAGGGTGTATGGCTGTTTACGGGAAATCCGGATGTGGATCAGCAGGCATTTATGCATTTTGATGACTGTGCATCCGTTCCACCGTATCCGTCTGCCGCTGTTTGCAAAGAACGAAGACAGGAAAAGAAACGTCCGGCGGTTATTTTCTGCCCGGGAGGCGGATATGAGATGCTTTCTTATTATTCGGAAGGCGTGCAGCTCGCACAGCGCATGGAGCGTGACGGAGGCTATAAAGCATTTATTTTAAGCTATCGCATCCAGCCAAATACCTATCCGCAGTGCCAGATGGATTTGGCATTGGCCATTATGCATGTACGTGCACATGCACGGCAGTATGGCATTGATGAAAACCGTATTCTTGTGGTGGGAGCTTCTGCCGGTGGGCATTTGTGCGCAAGCACGGCAATGCTGCATGAAGAACTGAAAACAGAAATTTTTTGTGTGCATCCGGAGCTGGAAAAACTATATGGAAGGATTTCTTCGCGGCCGGACGGGGTAGGACTGTTGTACCCGGTGATCAGTTTTACCTCGGAATATCATGAGGGAAGCTGCCGCTGTAATACAGGCGGGAAGTCGGATCTTCAGAAAAAACTGTCTGTAGAACTTCATGATCTGACCGGCTATCCGCCAACATACGCTTATGCGAATCTCGATGACGGCTGTGTTCCGGCCAGCAATACGATCCGGTTGGACGCTGCACTTACGAAAGCAGGAGTGAAGCATCTGTGCGAGACTTTTCCAACGGGGGATCACGGCATCGGGTTAGGATATGCTACTTCGGCCAAAGCATGGAGCGAACATATGCTTCGTTTTTTCAACGAAACTTTATAAAAAAATCCGGTAAATATGGGAAGGGAGATGCGGTAAGAGCATCTCTTTTTTTTATATTTTGAATTGTGCCCGGGCAAATACATGAAAAATTCCAGAAAAATTACCATAAAAATCTGATATATCGTAAAAAATCTATGAACATCTAAAAATTCTGGGAACTCTCCTTGAATTCTTCCGGTAGGAGGAAATATTTCCTGATGATAGAATAACAACATAAAACATCGGTGAACCATAAAACGGTTACGAGAAGGAGGAACTATTATGACGACCAAAAAGAAAAAGAGTCAGGGAATGAAGTTATTCCTTATGATTCTCCCATTTCTCATTTTGTGCTTTTTGTTTTCGTACTTTCCGCTGCATGGCTGGATCTACGCACTCTATGATTATAAAGCACCGCTGAAACTTTCCCAGTGTCAGTTCGTAGGATTGAAATGGTTTAAGACACTGTTTAGTAACAAGACGCAGGTAATGCAGCTGATTCAGGTAATGAAGAACACATTTGCAATGAGTTTACTCGGTATTGCAACTTCATTTCTCCCGGTACTGTTTGCCGTATTCTTAAACGAGATCAAATGCAAATGGTTTAAGAATCTGGTACAGACACTGACTACACTGCCAAACTTCATCAGCTGGACACTGGTTTACTCTATTGCTTTCTGTCTGTTTTCTACCACAGGTATGTTCAACACAGTGATGCAGAACCTTGGCGTAATCTCAGAACCGTTAAAGATTCTCGACAGTGGCAGGCATGTATGGCTGCAGATGATTCTCTGGAGTACATGGAAAGGCCTTGGATGGGGCGCAATTATGTATCTGGCAGCAATCGCAGGAATCGATCAGGAAATGTATGATGCGGCAAAGGTGGACGGAGCCGGACGTTTCCAGATTATCAAAAACATCACGATTCCATCCATTATGCCTACATACTTCGTAATGTTAATGCTTTCGGTAGCAAACTTCCTGAACAATGGTATGGATCAGTACTTTGTGTTCCAAAATGCATTTAACAAATCAACAATTCAGGTACTTGATCTGTATGTATACAACATTGGTATGACCGGACGAAGCTTATCCCTTGCAACGGCGATTGGTATCTTAAAGAGTATCGTCAGCGTAACACTTCTTGCAATTGTAAACTTCGTATCGAAGAAGACACGTGGCGAGAGCATGATTTAATAGGAGGAAAAAGCAATGAAGATTAAAACAAGTAAAGGAGACCGCACATTTCAGGTAATCAATATTCTGATTTTTGCTATCTTTGCTATCATTTGTGCTTATCCTTTTTACTATCTGATCATCAACTCGATCAGTGCAAACGATCTGAGTGCAAGTGGTAAAGTAAATTTTCTGCCGCATGGTTTTCAGCTTGAGAACTATGTAAAAGTATTCCAGCTGAACGGTCTTGGAACCGCAGCAATGGTATCCCTTGGAAGAACTGTGATCGGTACAATCTGTACGGTACTTGCTTCCGTTTATCTGGGATTCATGTTTACCCAGCAGCGGATGTGGCACAGAAAACTGTGGTATCGTTTTATGGTAATTACCATGTACTTTAACGCAGGTCTGATCCCAATGTACATGACCATGAAGACCTTACATCTGACCAACAGTTTCTGGGTATACATCATCCCGGCAATTGTACAGCCGTTCAACATCATTATGGCAAAGACTTATGTAGAATCCATTCCGCCTGCATTGCAGGAGGCGGCAGAGATCGATGGAGCCGGAACCATGACTGTATTCGCAAAAGTCATTCTTCCAACCTGTAAACCGATTATGGCAACCATCGCCATCTGGTCCGCAGTAGGACAGTGGAACTCCTTCCAGGATACGTTGATTTATATTACAGACCAGAAGTTATATTCCTTACAGTATTTACTTTATACTTACCTGAATCAGGCAAGTTCACTAGCAACCATGGTACAGCAGTCCGGTGGAAATGTATCTGCCGTTGCGAACCTGGCAACCCAGCAGACACCGACATCCATCCGTATGACGATTTCCGTTATCGTTGTACTGCCGATTCTGTTCGTATATCCGATTTTCCAGAAATCCTTTGTCAAAGGTATTATGATCGGATCAGTGAAAGGCTAAAAGAAACACTTGTTTCTTTTACATACATTCATGTAAAATATTATAGAGGAGGATTTACAATGAAGAAAAAGAATGTACAGCGTGCGCTTGCACTGGCACTCGCTGCAACGATGCTCGCCGGAACCGTAGCAGGCTGCGGAAAAAGCTCAGACAGTGATTCCACACAGGGGGGCAAGTCATCCAATGGAAAATATGCCAAGGAGCTGACGATTGATGTGTTCGACAGTCAGGCAAACTTCCAGGGTGAGCAGACCGGATGGTTTGCAAAACTGATCAAAGATAAGTTCAATATCAAATTGAATATTATTGCACCAAACGTGGCAGGTGGTGGAGATACTTTATATCAGACACGTTCTGCAAACGGTAATCTTGGTGACTTAATTATCACAAATCTGGATTCCAGTCGTTTGAAAGATATGGTGACCGCAGGACTTGTCCTTGATATGAGTGATTATATTAAGGATGAGAAATATTTACAGGATCGTATGGATGCAATCAATACCGCAAGTAAACTTTCCGGAACGGATGGAGTATGGGCAGTACCGAGTGAAATTTCCAATCAGCCGGCAACTGAGCCTTGTGAGGCATCTGAGCCAACCAATGCACCATCTCTTCGCTGGGATGTGTACGGAGAAGTTGGATATCCGGAAATGGATACGCTGGAAGATATGATTCCGGTTCTGGAACAGATGCAGGAAAAGGCAAAGGGAACCAGCAAAGACGGAAAAGATGTCTATGCGCTTTCTCTCTTCAAAGACTGGGATGGAGATACCATGCAGAATGCAGGTGCTTTCTGTGCTCTGTACGGATATGAGAACCTTGGATTTGCACTCGGCAAAGTAGACGGATCTGAAATCCAGAGTGTAATTGACAGCGATAGCATGTATGTACGTGCATTGAAGTTCCTGTTTGAAGCAAATCAGAAAGGACTTATTGATCCGGAGTCTACCACACAGGATTTCGATACGTTACAAACAAAGTTCCGTAATGGTGATGTATTATACAGCTTCTGGCCATGGCTTGGTGCCGGTGTATACAACACAACAGAGAATACTTCGGAAGGTAAGGGATTTGCCTCTGCGACAATTAAGGATATGAAGTGCCTGTCTTACGGTTCTATGCCAGATGGTAAGATGAGTGTTGGTATCATGGTCGGCAGCCAGACAAAAGACCCACAGAGAATGGTTGATTTTATCAACTGGTTATACTCTCCGGAAGGAATTGAAGCTTCTTCTGCACAGAGTGGTGGTAACTGTGGACCGGAAGGCCTGACATGGGAAATGAAAGATGGTAAGCCTGTACTTACAGATTTCGGGGTAAAGGCATTTGTTGATATTGACGAGAACCTGAAAGTGCCGGATGAATGGGGCAGCGGAACATGGAAAGATGGTGTATCTGCATTGAACTTTAAGGCAAATGGTATCGTTGATACAGATCTGGATACCGGTATCTGCTACAACTATCAGAGATGGGATGATTATCTTGAGAAGACTTCTACCAAGTTAAAAGAAGACTGGTCAGCACATAATGATGGAGATACCACAGAGATCGAACACTTTGAGAAAACCGGTAATCTGTTAGTTCTCCCAGGAACAAACTATTCCACACCGGAGTACTCTACTGATATCAGTACCATCAAGGAGCAGTGCAAGCAGACAATCGTTGCAGATTCGTGGCAGATGGTATTTGCAAAGAATGAAGCTGAGTTTAACAAGATCTTAAAAGATATGCAGGATACCGTAAAGGGTCTTGGATACGATCAGGTATTTGAAGTAGATAAGAAGAATTATGAAGATAAAGTAAAGTGCATCAATGATGTATTAAGCGAATCTAAATAATTGGATAATATCAGATAAAACCCTTAACAAAAGCCGGGTGCGTGATGCACCCGGCTTTCTTTTGCTTATAATCAATGATCCTGATTTTTACGATATTCCGCAGGACTGATATTTTTGCTCGCTTTAAATTTCTGGTGGAAATAATCAACATTTTTATATCCGACACTTGCCGCAATTTCATAAATCTTCATATCTGTCTGATCAAGCAGTTCGGTTGCTTTTTCAATGCGTACCTGATCCAGATAGGTATTGAAACGAACACCCATTTTCTGGGTAAACAGTTTTCCGAGGTAGGAACTGTTGTAACCAAACAGTGGAGCCAGGGTCTCTAATTTCAGCTGGCTGGCATAATTGTGATTGATATAATTTAAAATATCATCGAACACACTTGCCGAGGAATTGCTTCCGATCGCGCGCATGATCATATCGAACTGTTCGTTAAAATACAATAGAATCTCGTACAGATAGTATTTATTTTCAATGAGTTCTATGATCGCCGCATTATGTACAAACGGGATACTGGTGTTGCTGTACGTGTGTGTGATCGCCTGTTTGATCTCCAGAAAAATATCTGCCAGAAAATATTTGATACTCGATACATCACAGTTACTGTTAAAAAGAAACTGTCGCAGATCTTCGAGAACTTCGGAAATCCGGCGCTGATTACAGGTTTTAATGTAATCGGTAAGTAACGCGCTGTAATGTCTTGTTTTTTCTGCATCCAGACTTGCGGAGGCAGAATTTTCTGCCGGCAGTTCCTCATAAGAGAGAACATGCTGGTTTTCTCCGCAGAAGAAACGCCGGGACAACAGCCGTTGGCACAGCTCGTAAGATTCGTGAATCTGTGAAAGGGAAGAAACCGTCGGTCCGTAGATTAGAAAGATCGTATCCAGCGGAGATCCTTTCTGCGTTCCCTTGTCATAGTGGTGCAGACAGGCATTTAACCGTTCCAGTGCAAAATTGCCTTTGAGTAATATAATGTCATGATTGTCGATATTGACATGCTCAAAGGAATTGTTGTCTTTGTTGGTGACACGCAGCAGATCACTGAAACTGTAGGAACGAAAATATGGCATATAGCTTTCGTAAATCAGCACCTGATAGATCGGATAGGAGAGCCCTAATTCCTGATAATCAATGGACGGGTTAAAATCATTTCCGGTCAGCAGATCGTATAGTACGGTGGTTTTTGCTTTTTTCAGGTACTGGTTGCGGGATGTCTCGCTGTTTAGCTGAAATTCAATTTTTTCGTGGACGTCCTGTACTGCTTTTTCCAGCTCATCTTCATCAATCGGTTTGGTCAGATAGTAGGAGGCACCAAATTGCAGTGCCGTCTGTGCGTACTTAAAATCTGAGTAACCGCTTAAGACAATAAATGCACCAGAAAATCCTTCACTGCGCACTTTTTCCATCAGTTCCGTGCCAAGCATTCCGGACATCCGGATGTCGAGAAGAACCAGTCCCGGGCGGTACTGGCGGATCATTTCCAGGGCATCTTCTCCGTTGGCGGCTTCCCCGCAGATACAAAATCCCAGGGCGTTCCAGTCAATGATATAGCGGAGTCCCTCTCTTACAATTTGTTCATCATCTACAATAAGTACGTTGATAATTTTGTTTGCCATGTTTTTCATCCTGTTTCCTAAATTGTTTTTGGTATTTTCAGCCGGACGGTTGTACCGGCTCCGATTGCGCTGTCAATCTCCATATAATATCCTTCCCCGTAGAACAGTGAAATTCTCTGATTGATATTATAAAGACCGATGCTGTGGGTATCGGAGGAAGGGTGTTTTCTGATTCGATCGCGCAGTGCATCGAGTTCTTCGTTTGTCATTCCCTGTCCGTTATCTTTGATTGTGATCAGAAGAACTGTGTCCACAGAAGCAATCTGAATGGTAATCATACCGTCTTGCGTTTTGCTCTCAAGTCCGTGAAGAATTGCATTTTCTACCACAGGCTGCAGGAGCAGCGGAAGAATCTTGCAGCTGTCGGTGTCGAGATCTTCGTCCACCTGCAGGGTGTAATTTACACGGTCCCCAAAGCGGAGCTGCTGAATGGAGAGATACGTTTTGATATATTCGAGCTCTTTGGTCAGTGCGGTGAAACTTGTGCCGGTATTATCGAGCACGTAACGCATGGATTTTCCAAGCAGTTTAATGGAAGTTGCCACATTCCGGTTGCCACAGGAGAGTGCCTGCATCCGGATTGTTTCCAGAGTATTATACAGGAAATGCGGATTGATCTGACTGGCAAGCATTTCAAATTCCATCTGCTGCTGCCGGTTGACCAGTTGCTGTTCCCGGATCCGGGCTTCATAAAACTGCGCCTCCTTATCGTGAATCGCATCCACGGTCAGTTTGAGGTCTTTAAAGGTATCGCTTAACTCGTCATCACCGCGGAATTGTTCGATGATATTGTAATCGCCGAGGCTGGCACGGTGCATTGCTGATTTCAGGGTTGTAATCCTTGTGCTGAAATAGTTCGAAAAACAGATCATCAGAATCAATGGTACAAGCAGGGCAAGTACCAGAATCAGGACAAATACGGCAACGGTATGATTGATTGTTTTTAAGGCATCCGGGTCTACAGTCCGCACATAAAATAAATTGTTGGATTTGTAGGACTGCAGAGTTACATAGTTGACCAGACGCATCTGGTTTCCGATTTCTTTTGAACCGGTGTAACGGTAAATATAGCCGGAAAAATCATCGGGAAACTCCATGTCTTTGCCGATCAGAGCAGAGTCTGTGGCATAGATGATCCGGGTTCCGTCCAGACTGATGGCTGTTTCATTGCCGGACTGCTCCAGATGATTTTTAATGGTATTGCGATCCAGACCGATCACCAGAAATGCCTGATATTTACTGGAGGCAACACCGATCCGCCGGATCAGTGTCAATTCCCGGTAAGGCTGCCGGACGATTGCCGTGTATCGCTGCAGGGAAGCCCATGTACTCCAGTTATTCCCCAGGGCTTTGCGCCATTCGTCCAGGACAAAATTCTGCTGATAATGAATATGCTCGGAATTTTGAAGGTTTGGATTGTTGGTATAAATCTGAATGCGACACACAGAAGCTGTATTGTCAAAATAAGTCTGGAGTGCCCGCTCCAGATCCGTAAACTGTTCTTTAATATTCGGACTCATTGATTCGGCAGCAAACAGACTCAGACACTGGTTACTGTTGAGCAGGGTATCAGAATATGAATACACGGTGGTTGTGATATCGCTTAAAGAGGAGGCAACACGCAGCCCATCTGCATTTGTCAGCGACTCGTAGCGGGCAAGCATCTGTTTTCGCACGCTGGTAATAGAAAAGATGCCGATTACCAGAAGCGGAGACATGCCTGCCAGCAGAAAAATACGAAGCAGCTGGTTTCTGACAGAATGTGTATCATGTATTTTATTAATATGTAGTTTCATAAAACATCCTTTGTTATAAAATTAAGGGAAAATACCGTCTGGCAAATTCTATAAATATTATAGTAAATTACGTCTAAAATTTCTAGTAGGAAAGCACGGATAAATTTTGTATAGTGTGGATAAGGGAAAATAAAACATTCGTATGGCGAAGGGAAAGAGAGGAAAATAAGATATGAAATTCAGTAATGGATGCTGGCTGCAGAAAGAAGGCTGCGCCTGCTTTTCACCGGCAGAAGTTTATTTTACAAAAATTGAAAAAGATAAAGTAGTGCTCTGTGCACCGACACATAAGATTAATCACAGAGGAGATACACTGGGCGGAATCAATCTTACGGTTGAAATTACCACTCCGATGCCGGAAGTAATCCGTGTAAAGACGTATCATTATAAGGGTGCAATTCAGGATGGACCACAGTTTGCATTAAATCTTCCGGATCAGACAGCAATCGATGCCACCGAAGATGATGAGAAGATTGTTGTAAAAAGCGGAAATGCAAAACTGGTTATTACCAAAGAGAACTGGTCCATGACTTACTATAACGGGGATAAGAAGCTTTGTACCAGTGCATGGCGTGATCTTGCCTATATGAAGACGGACTGGAAAGGGGATGCTTATGTAAAGAGCGTAGATAAGGATGCCTATATGAGACAGCAGCTTTCTTTAGGTGTGGGAGAGCTGATCTACGGTCTTGGTGAGCGCTTTGCCGCATTTACCAGAAACGGTCAGTCCATAGATATCTGGAATGAAGATGGCGGTACCTCCACCGATCAGTCTTATAAAAATATTCCGTTTTATATTTCAAACAGGGGATATGGTGTGTTTGTCAACCATACCGAGAAAGTATCATTTGAAGTGGCTATCCTTCCATTTACAGGTATAAAGCATATATCCTTGCAGAATGGAAAAAGGTAAAGCGTGGCGGACATAAGCTCGATTCCTCTGAGGCGGAAATCGTTTTCAATCCAGCCGACCAACAAGACGAAACCGGATTTCTCGAACTTCCCGAACCGTGGTATATGAGAATTGTTCTCGGCAAGAAAGAGCGGCTCGCCGAGGAACGATTGCAAAATATCCCCAAAGAGCATATCATATATTAGCTATTTACTAATCGGAAGGAATTAGAAGTCCACCACAAAAGAGGGCCTCCACCCTATTTCGAAAAAGATACAGAATGTGAACATGTTTATATTCTATTCCTCGGCAAAATAAAAATGAGGGTGTGTCAAAAGTGAGATTTTTGGCACACTCTTTTTTCTTTATGCAACTTT
>ERZ791611.1939-NODE-1939-length-11217-cov-2.613241_pt1 | contig 11217 bp, 8 predicted proteins | sample MGYA00510275_ERZ791611 | MGnify/ENA primary metagenome ERZ791611 (study PRJEB30046, sample SAMN00791912) | human gut metagenome | study: EMG produced TPA metagenomics assembly of the A metagenome-wide association study of gut microbiota in type 2... | reverse complement strand
CCGCGGGCAAATTTCAGTGAAACACTCCGCTGCAAGACACCGGAAGATGGCGAACAACCTTTACAAAATCATGTCTGCAAAAAGTCGGCAAATAGAATGGAAAAACGGTCTTGAAGCACGGGGGAAGCCCCTCGGTTTTCTCCTTCGGGCTCTCTGCGCTTGCAAAAGGGCCACAGTTGGAAACCGAAAGGGCCACAGTCGCAGCACGACTGTGGCCCTTTTGCAAGCCCGTTTGGGCCTTTTCAGACCGGTTTTCGGGCCCGAAAACGTGTCAATAAAAATCAAACCGCTGATTGTCAGCGTTTTAAAACCATCACCAAAATCGCCCGTTTGCGCCCGGGCGGACTGCCGGTGGTGAATATCGCAGGCAGAGAGGCCGAAAACGGGCAAATGGTTTGACATGATGGCACGGCTGGAAATGCCTTTTGCCTTCCGCCACAGCCGATGCCGCCCGTGGCCCGCTCACGCTCCCGAGACACCCGCCTCACTGAAAGTCTCCGGGACTATCTCACGGCTTCCACCACCGTCTTGACACCCTTGATTTTCTCGCCCTGCACGCGGTCGAGCAGTTCCTGCAACCGGGGATAGGCCACGGCGGCGTAGGCATAGCGGTCTTTCACGTCGATGCGCCCTATCTCCCCGTTCTCCAGCCCGCCTTTCTTGCAGAGGAAACCGAGGATGTCGCCCTTGCTGATTTTGTCTTTCTTGCCCTTGCCGATGTAGACGGTGGCCATGCGCGGACGGGCAGGCACGGCTTCGGCAGCCGGTTGCGGGGAGTGGTCGGCTGTCGCCGTGTGCAGGTAGTCGGGCAGGTGCTCTTCCGGCCCCAGCACAAAGAAGGAGCGGCCCTCGGCCTGCCAGCGGGCCGTGCGGCCCACGCGGTGGATATAGGCTTCCTCGGTCTCGGGCAGATGGTAGTGGATGATGTTGTCCACATCGGGAATGTCGAGGCCGCGGGAGGCGAGGTCGGTGCTCACAAGGATGTTGGCCGACCCGTTGGAGAACTTGTAGAGGGCGTGCTCGCGCATCTTCTGGTCGAGTCCGCCGTGGAAGATGCTCGTGGCAAATCCCAAACGGCGCAGATAGTCGCCGGTGCGCTCCACGGCATCGCGGTGGTTGAGAAACACGATGCTGCTGTGGTCGCCCTGTTCGAGGAGCAGCGAAGAGAGGGTGGCGAGCTTGTCTTTCTCGGGACTGTGTACGCTGAAGATGGAGATGCGGTCGGGTATCTGCTCGTCGTCGGACAGATAGTCGACGCGCGTGGAGCGGCCAAGATTCACGAAGTGGGGAATGCTGTCGGCATCGGTAGCCGAGAGCAGCACGCGCCGGGCGTCGGCGGGCAACTTGCCCATGAGGGCCGCCATCTCGTCGTGGAAGCCCATTTCGAGGCACTTGTCGAACTCGTCGATCACGACAAACCGCACCTGCGAGGCCTCGATGTTGCCTTTGTCGAGATGGTCGTTGAGCCGGCCGGGGGTCCCGAAGACCACTTGCGGGCGCACCTGCCGCATCGTGCGGTGCTCGTCCATCGCCGGACGGCCGCCATAGCAGGCCATGGCACGCAGTCCGCTGCCCATGCCGGCGAGCACCGTGGCACTCTGCAAAGCCAGTTCGCGGCCCGGCAGCACCACCACGGCCTGCACGGCATCGAGCGTGGTGTCGAGCAGTTCCACCACCGGCAGGAGGTAGGCCAGCGTCTTGCCCGAGCCGGTGGGCGAAAGCACCACCACGTCTTTGTTCGAGTGGAGGATGGCATGGGCCGTGTGGTTCTGCATGTCGTTGAGCGTGATGCCCAGTTTGTCTATTATCTTGTCTGTCATATCGGTTGTTGTTTTCGGTTGTCTTATTTCTTGTTGCGCAGCAACTTGTCTATCTCGTCAAACTCCTCCCCCATGTTCAGGTTCAGATAGATGGTGTAGAGGGGCAGCGCCCACTTCTCGCGCTCGTTGGGGGCCAGCTCGCGGAAACGCCTCAGATAGGGCAGCGCGGCCTTGTAGTCGGCCATGATGCGGCTGCGGTATTTGCGGTGGCGCTGCACGTTCTTGTCCAGCTCCACGGCCCGGTTGAAGTAGGCCAGTCCGGCATTGAGCCAGGCATCGGCCATCAGACTGTCTTTCGCCAACAGGGCGTCGCAGATGGCGATGCACTCGTCATAGTGGCCGGCATTGAGCAGCAGGGTGCTCTTGGCATAACGGAAGGTCGGGTTGAGCGAGTCGGCCTGCAGCGCGCGGTCGGTCACACGCATGGCCGAGTCGGGACGGTTGACCTTCAAGTAGTAGTCAATGAGGCGGGAGAAGAAAAACGGGAAGGTGGCATATTTGCCGAAGCCCTCGCGCAACGTGCTGACATAACGGGCCGTGTCGCCCTCCTGCCGATAGGTGTCGGCCAGATACTGGAGCATGAAGCGGTTGTGGGCCGTGTCTTTCAAAGCCCAGTAGGTGTGATGGAGGGTGGCCTTCGGGTCGCCGTTCATGTAGCCGCAGTAGGCGGCATAATAGGCGGCTTGGGGCAGCGCCGAGTCGGTCTCGGAGTAATTGTATTCGCGGAAGAGCGGCTGCTTGGCGCAGCCGATGTAGGCATTGAAGAACGCGTAGGCATCGGCGAAACGCCGGCGGTGGATGAAATAGGTGCCGCCGTTGTAGAGGTTGGGGCGTATCCGGTTGAGGTAGTCGGCGTGTTTCCTGCGGTATTTCGTCCGCACGCGCCCCCGCCGGTCGGGCGCCGCTTCCACGGAGTCGAGGCTTTCAGCCGTTTCAAACATCGCCTTGGTGATGTTGAAGAGGGCGGCCGTGTCGTAGGGCTGCTTGAGATAGAGCTTTTCGTTGCCCTGCTCGTAGAGTCCCGTGAGGGCATCGTAGAGTGTGAGCCAAATCTTTTCGTTGGTTCGGTTGGCCGGGTCTTTGAGCAGGTTGGCCATGCTCTGCCGGGCCTTGTCGAGATTCTTGCCGGCCTTGATCTGGTCTTGGGCAGCATAAATCTCTCTCTTCTGGGCCTGCGCTGCCATGAATGTCCACGCCAGCAACAGGGATATGATCAGTCGGAATTGTTTCACCTTATTATATATATAAGCGTTAAAGGAGTTATCGGAAGGAGGATTGGGCGCACTCGCGGAAAAGGTGGGAGCCCGTCTGCGGCCTACCGCTGTTCGAGCAGGGCTTTCACCTCGCGGGCTTTGTCGTTCTCTCTCAGCACGTAGTAAATCTGGTAGAGGGCCTTGCGCCAGTCGACCACGGCCCACCGGGGATCCAGACTCCTCACCCGTTCGAGTGCTTTTTTGGCCTGCATGAACTCCTCGGAGACGAGTTTCTTCTCTTGGGCAGACAGCCGTTTCTTGCCGGTGAGGAAGCTGTCTTTCAGTTCCACGCCCTTCGAACAGTGGCAGATGCCGATGTTATAGATGGCTTCGACGAAAGAGGAGTCGATGGCCACGGCCTGACGGAAATGGCCGATGGCCTCATCCCACTTGCCGCTGCGCATGAAGGTTTCGCCCTTGAGCACCCATCCGAGGCGGTTGGTGGAGTCTTTGCGTATCTCGTCGGTGGCAAACTGGCGCATCTCCTGCTCGTGTCCCGGGAGGGTGAAAAACTCTATGAGCTGCTTGAGGAAGAGCTTGTTGCGCGGTGCCATGTCGTGGAGTTGGAGCAGGACGACGAGGTATTGGGCCGAATCGGCCTTGCTCTTCATCAGTTCTTTCATGCAACTGATTTTGATTTCGGCTGCCTGCCGGGCTGTGAGCGTGTCGTGAAGGGCCTTGTCGGCGTAAAAGTTGGCCAAATTGTACTGCCTGTTCTCAAAGGCTTTGCGGCTCGCCAACAAGGCTTCGTAGCCGTTGTGCGGCACCGTGGGGAACAAGCGTTCTTGTTGTTGCGCCCGAACCATGCAGGGCAAGAGTACGGATAAGGCCAACAATGCGGCCAACAGGGTCTTCGTCATGGGCCTTTCATTTTCGTTTCAACTCGAGCTTGGGTATCTTCACCCGCTGCCCTTCTTTCACTTCCGAGGTGCCGTTGAGTGCCTCCACATAGCATTCCATGCCCGGTCCGAGATAGGCGCGGCTTATCTTGGCCATCGTCTGGCCGCGCTTGGCGGTCACGGTCTGTGCCGTACCCACAATGCGATAGGCACCCGTGCGCACTCTCGGGTCGGCATCATAGCGGCCGGAGGCTGATTGTGGACGGGGGGCGGGCTGCTGCACTTTAGCCTTCGGGGCCGGGGCCGCTTGCTGCCGATTGGCTTCCCGGGTGTGGCGGCGGGTTTCCTCGCCGGCCGTGGCCGTGGCTGCAACAATGGCCGCCTGCCGGGCCAGCCGCGCACTGTCGGCTTTCGCCTTCATGGCGGCGGCGGAATCGACGGGGGCGGCGGAGGGGGAAGCCGCAGAGGCTGGGGCCGCAGGAGACTGCCGCCGGGCAGAGGGAGCCTGCGGATGAGAAAGCTCGGAGAGCCGCTGGTGCAGATGGTCGCGCTCGGCGGCGAGCTTGCCGTAGGAGTAGGCCAGCCAGCAGGCTCCGCCCACGAGGGCAAACAGCAGCAGGCTGAACAGATAGACCACGGGGCGCGACACACTGATGCGGCGGCTGTCTGGCACAGGGGCAGCCGGAGTTGGGCGAGACGGGAGCTCGGAAGAGGGAGGTGGAGGGGCCGAAACAGCGTTTCGGCTTACCCGACTGTCGGAGAAACCGGCAGCTGCCGAGGACACCGAAGGAGCGGAAGGGGCAGAAGGGGGCTCGGAAGAGACCAAGGGAGAAACGGAAGGGGCAGAAGGGGGCTCGGAAGAGACCAAGGGGGAAACGGGAGGGGCAGAGGGGGAAGCGGAGGATAAGGGCCGGGGCTCTTGCTCCACGGGGGGCTCTGCCGTCACAGCCGGCTGTGCTTCAACAACCGGGGCAGGCCCTTCTTCAATAATCGGAGCCGGCTCTTCTTCCGTAACCGGGGAAAGAGCCTCCTCTACTATCGGGGCCGGAGCTTCTTCCACGACCTGAATCGGGGCTTCTTCTACACCGGCCTTCGTGGGCTTCTCTGCCTTTTGCGCTTGGTCTTCCATCGGGCCGGCCTGCTCGAGAGTATCGGAAGAAGGGGGAGCGTCGTCTCCGACGCTCTCATATTTCCTGTCGACGGCCTCGAAATCGACACCGTCGTTGACCATCACCGTTTCAAACTGGGCAAACGGACGGTTGACAAAATCGCGCAGAGCGTTGTCGGGCGTGAAGTTGATTTTGTTGCGTCCCTCGACGACAATGCGCTCGCCGGTGTTCACATCCACACTCTCACGGTCTTTCACACTGCCCATCTTGAATGTGCCGAAGCTCTTGATCTTGACCAGTTTCTCCTGTTCGAGACCATCGCCCACCACGGCAAACATGAGCCGCACAAAGTTTTCGGCATCGGCCTGCGACATGTTGTGCTTCGACGAAAGCATCCGCGCCAGTTCCGTAATCCCTACCCTATTCATCTTCTTCCCCTCCATTCTTCAGTTTTTCCTTCACCGAGGCCACCGGACGGAAGCTCAACACCAGTTTCGGGGGGACGAGCATACGCTGCTTGGTGGATGGATTGACGAGGATGCGCTCCAGCCTTTTCTTCACTTCGAAAGACCCGAAGCCGGCGATCGACACCGTTTCCGACTCGCCGAGGCGGTCGGTCATTTCGGCCACCACATCATGTACCAGCTTGCGGGTCACCTCCTGAGTGTAACCGCTGCGGCGGGCCAGTTCGTTGATATATTCCTTGTTATTCATCGACCAACTCTCCATAAAGGTCGAACTCTTCCGAGTCGACGATTTTCACGTTATAGAAACATCCCGTGCGCAAGCGTTTCCGACCGGCCGGAATGAGCACCTCGGGGTCTACCTCCGGCGAACAGAACTCTGTGCGCCCCACATAGTAGTTGCCCTCCTTGCGGTCGATGATGACGGGCATCACCTGTCCCACCTTCCCGGCCTCTATCTCTGCGCTGATCTCCTGCTGCACGGCCATGAGTTCGTCGAGCCGCCGTTGCTTCACGTCGGCCGGCACATCGTCTTCATAGTGCTCGGCGCTGTAGGTGCCTTCCTCCTCCGAATAGGCGAAAGCCCCCATGCGCTCGAACCGCGCCTCCCGCACGAAGTCGACCAGCTGGCGGAAGTCGTCTTCCGTCTCGCCGGGGAAACCCACCAGCAGCGTGGTGCGGATGTGTATGCCGGGCACAGCCTCGCGCATCTTCCTGATCAGCTCCACGGTCTCCTGCTTGGTCACGTGGCGGTGCATGCGGCTCAGAATATGGTCGCTGATGTGCTGGAGGGCGATGTCGAGATAGCGGCACACGTTGGGCCGCTCGCGCATCACGTCGAGCAAATCCATGGGAAACTGGTTGGGATAGGCATAGTGCAGGCGAATCCACTTCACGCCGGGGATGTCGGCCATGCGGCTGATGAGTTCGGCGATGTGATGATGGCCGTCGAGGTCGATGCCGTAGTAGGTGAGTTCCTGCGCGATGACTTGAAACTCCTTCACGCCACCGGCCACAAGTTCGCGCACCTCGTCGAGAATCTCATCCATCGGACGGCTCACGTGGCGGCCTGTCATGAGCGGTATGGCACAATAGGCGCAGTGGCGGTCGCACCCCTCGGCTATCTTGAGATAGGCGTAGTGGCGCGGCGTGGTGAGATGCCGGCGGCCGTTGCAAGACGGGAGATCGGCCTTGCCGAGGTCGGCGAGCAACTGCTTGTAGTTGAACTTGCCGTAAAACTTGTCCACCTCGGGAATCTCCGCCTCCAGTTCGTCCTTGTAGCGTTGCGAGAGGCAGCCCATCACGTAGAGTTTGTTGAGCCGCCCTTCGGTCTTGGCCTGCACAAACTCCAGTATGGTGTTGATGCTCTCCTGCTTGGCCGTCTCGATGAAGCCGCAGGTGTTGATCACCGCTATCTCTCCTTGGGGATGGGCGGCATCGTGTACACAGCGGTAGCCATTGGCCTCAAACTGCTTCATGAGCACCTCGCTGTCCACAAGGTTTTTCGAGCAGCCCATCGTGATAATATCTATCTGGTTTTTCTTCATCACTTATCACCTAGTCATCTGACACCTACCACCTAATCTTCCTTAAACAGCGAGTCCACAAACTCCCGTTTGTCGAAGAGCTGCAAGTCTTCCATCCCTTCTCCCAGTCCTATATACTTCACGGGCACCTTGAGCTGGTCGCTGATGCCTATCACCACCCCGCCCTTGGCCGTGCCGTCGAGTTTGGTGATGGCCAGCGAAGTGATGTTGGTCACGGCCGAGAACTGCTTGGCCTGCTCAAAGGCATTCTGCCCCGTGCTGCCGTCGAGCACGAGCATCACCTCGTCGGGAGCCTCGGGGAGCACTTTCTTCATCACCTCTTTTATTTTCTTGAGCTCGTTCATCAGCCCCACCTTGTTGTGCAACCGGCCGGCGGTGTCGATGAGCACCACGTCGGCCCCGTTGGCCTTGGCACTCTGCAACGTGTCGAAAGCCACCGAAGCCGGGTCGGCCCCCATCTGCTGTTTCACCACCGTCACGCCCACGCGCTCGCCCCAGATGCTGATTTGCTCCACTGCGGCGGCGCGGAAAGTGTCGGCCGCACCGAGAAACACCTTCTTTCCGGCTTTCTTAAACTGGTAGGCCAACTTGCCTATGGTGGTGGTCTTGCCCACCCCGTTCACGCCCACCACGAGTATCACGTAGGGGCGGTGGTCGGCGGGCAAATCCCAGTTGCCATTGTCATCGGAATTGTTTTCAGACAAGAGGGCGGCGATTTCGTCGCGCAGGATGCCGTTGAGTTCGCCCGTCGACACGTATTTGTCGCGTGCCACGCGCTCCTCGATGCGGCTGATGACTTTCAGCGTGGTGTCTACGCCCACATCCGACGTGACGAGCACCTCCTCCAAGTCGTCGAGCACATCATCGTCTACCTTTGATTTTCCGGCCACCGCACGCGCCAATTTCCCGAATACACTCTCCTTCGTCTTTTCGAGTCCTTTGTCGAGCGTCTCCTTCTTGTTCTTATTGAATAATCCGAATAATCCCATATTACCTTAAACTATTTTGGGGCAAAGTTAACAAAAAAAAAGCACAAACCGGCTATTACGCCTAAAAAATAGCGCAAGTCAGCCACCCGGCAGCCCTCGGTCCGGCTGCCACCCGGCAAACCGAAACGCCGTGTCTGCCCTCCCCTCCGCCCCCTTCCCTCCTCTCCCAACAGCAACAGTGCTTCCCACTTTTTTCTGAAAAAACAGCGAATATATTTGGCTGTTTTGGAAAAAAGCACTACCTTTGCACTCGCAAATGAGACTTGAGGCTCCGTAGCTCAACTGAATAGAGCATCTGACTACGGATCAGAAGGTTATAGGTTTGAATCCTATGCGAGTCACTTGAGAATCCTTATTTCATCCAGCGTCTTCGGAAGCAATGAAATAAGGATTTTTTCAATTTCTACCGGTCGTATCATTATTATTCATATATTCGCAGTTAATACAAAGAATATTTTATTTAAGATAAAAGGTAAACACTTGAAAGCACACTATAAAACTTCTATAGCCATAAGTCTAATCGTCATTATCGTATTAGTGATCTTACGTACTACTGTTACCGGACAAGATAGCATCAAATTCATCGACAATACCGATGATCAGCCAATCGATCAACAAAACAGCGACTCTATAGACCTTCGTTATTCCAATGAGTACCAAAGTTGGAAACAAACCTCGGACACGACTTTCCGCAGTTTGTTTAATGGGAACCAACAAGCTGATATCTTGGCCGAACATCCCGGAATGATGGTATTATGGGCAGGATACGCTTTCTCCAAAGATTATCTAAGTCCCAGAGGGCATATGTATTCCATAGAAGATCTATACAAAAGCCTGCGGACCGGCGCTCCCATGACCCCGACGAGTGGTCCCCAGCCTGCCGCATGCTGGGCATGTAAAAGTCCGGACATACCCCGCTTATTAACGACCACCAATGCCAAGACCTTATATAAGAAGAAATGGGCGGAGCTAGGCAACGAGATCGTGAATCCAATCGGATGCGCAGACTGCCATGAGCCGCAGAGCATGGGATTGCGCGTGACCCGCTCATTCTTGAAAAGTGCCTATAAGCGCAACGGATTACGTATAGAGGACGCAACCGAGCAAGAGATGCGATCTCTAGTATGCGCCCAATGCCACGCCGAATATTATTTCCAAGGAGAAGATCGTATACTAGCCTTACCTTGGGATCAAGGTTATACAGTAGAAAATATAGAAGCCTATTACGATAGCATAAACTTCACCGATTTCACCCATAAATTAAGCCGGGCACATTTGATAAAGGCGCAACATCCGGATTTCGAGTTATTCCAGATGGGCATTCACGGGCAAAGAGGCGTTTCCTGCAGAGAATGCCATATGCCTGCTATCGGGGAAGATGAGAACCGGTACAACAACCATCATATCAAAAGCCCGTTGGCGATGATAGACCGTACTTGCCAAGCCTGCCACCGGGAAAGTGAGGAGACCTTACGCAAGGATGTTTATGAACGGCAAAACAAAGTCTACGCCATACGCATGCGTGTAGAGGAAGAATTGACAAAAGCCCATATAGAAGCGAAATTCGCTTGGGACAAAGGCGCTACGGAATCTCAAATGAAAAACGTATTAAAACTGCTCCGGCAGGCACAATGGCGTTGGGACTTCGCCGTGGCCTCACACGGGGCGGCTTTCCACGCGCCCCAAGAAGTCACACGTATCTTGGGCAGCGGACTCGATAAGTCTACCCAAGCCCGCATCCAGATCATGAAGGTCTTAGCGCAGCTAGGCTATACCCAAGACGTTCCGATGCCGGATATCTCCACGAAAGCGAAAGCCCAGCAATATATCGGCCTCGATATGGAAGCCGAGCAACAGGCCAAACAAAAGTTTTTAGAAACCGTCATCCCCCAATGGCAGGAAGAAGCGAGGGCCAATAAACGATTCATCGAAGGTAATTAAGTTCTTTCCTCCAGCTCCAACCCCGGGGTATAAGGTAGCGAGATCGTAAACTTACTACCTACACCAACCTCGGATTCAAGCGATATGCTTCCATGAAACGTATGAACGATACTCTGGCAGATCGCTAACCCCAAGCCTGTACCTTGGGCAAACTCATCTAGTTTCTGGAAACGCTCGAATACCTTTTCCTTTTTATCATCAGGAATGCCCTTACCCGTATCTTTCACGGAAATAAGGATCGATTTTCCATCTGCGCTAAGTTCGTATCCGATCTCGATATATCCCTTAGCGGTAAACTTCACCGCATTATTAATGAAATTGGTACAAACCTGCGTCAACCGGAAATGATCCGAACGGATGATAAGAGGTTCATGGGGAACCCTTATCTTTAACTCCACTCCCTCCGGCATCATCAATTGATGCGTATGGAAGATATCTCCCATCAGTTTACTCAGATCGAGGTTCTCATAAGAGAAAGACATGCTACCGGATTCTATGCGTGATAGATCCAAGATATCGTTGATCAGCTTAAGCAACAGGTCACTGTTTTTGGTAATCAGATCTATAAACTCCGCCTTTTCCTCCGGTTCCAAAGGCATATCCGAATTGAGCAATTGGGAGAAGCCTACGATCGCATTCAGAGGCGTACGTATCTCATGGCTCATATTCGCCAGAAAGACTAATTTCATCCGATCGGATTCCTCCGCTTTCTGGCGGGCGGCTATAAGGCTATTCTCCGTATCTTTTATCCGCTGGATATTCAAGCATAAGCCACTTACCTCAACAGCTTCGTCACCGGAAACCGAATCTTTCTCATTCTTATTTTGGGCATAGCGAAATTCCCACCACTCATACCCCTTCTTATTAAAGTTACAACGACGTTGCGTCACTTTCCGGGAAAGAAAGCCACTATCCAGCAGATTCCGGTCTCGAAGGAAATTATCCAGTTCTTCAGGATGTATAGCATCCTGAAACTCCTCGATTTTCATCGGTACACAGGGCATACCTAAATAATGGTAGAATCTATTATCAAACTCGAATACCCCTTTGCTATACCGAAAAGCGAAAATGTTGCCGCTATCCAACGCAAAAGAAAGAAAAGTCTTCTCCCTTTTTAACTTCTCCTGCGCATCCTTCTTATGTAAAGCCTCCTGTATATATCGCTTTCTTTGGTAACTAAAAAGCAGAAGCAACATCACCACCAGAATAAAGCCGGCAGCCCATATATAATATTTATATTGAACGACAAACGGCA
>ERZ791611.1938-NODE-1938-length-11218-cov-2.975007_pt1 | contig 11218 bp, 11 predicted proteins | sample MGYA00510275_ERZ791611 | MGnify/ENA primary metagenome ERZ791611 (study PRJEB30046, sample SAMN00791912) | human gut metagenome | study: EMG produced TPA metagenomics assembly of the A metagenome-wide association study of gut microbiota in type 2... | reverse complement strand
TGATCAGCCTCCCCCATTCCTTTCCTGCACCCAAGCGGCAATGCCGCACCTAAAAATAGAAAGGAGCCTTTACCATGTGTCCATCCTATGACCGCGACCAATTGGTTCTCCTCTTGCAGCAGCTGATCCAAATCCCCAGCATTGCCCCTCCAGGAGATGAGGCCCCCTGCGCCGACCTGCTGGCCCAATACCTGGGGGATTGCCCCAACCTGGAACTCTCTTTCCAGGAGATCGGCGAGAACCGTAAGAACTTGATCGCCACCCTCAAAGGCACTGGGGAGAAGAAGGCCATCCTCCTCAACGGCCACCTGGATGTAGTCCCTGTGGGGGAACGGGCCAACTGGAAGTATGATCCCTTCGGGGCACAGATTGTGGACGGCACCATGTATGGCCGGGGCACCGGCGACATGAAAGCCGGCCTGCTGGCTTTGGCCGCCGCCCTAAAACTCCACGCCCAAAGCGGAAAGCCCCTCAAAGGGGATGTGGTCTTTTTGGCCACCTGCGGCGAGGAAGTAGACGGCTGCGGCGCCCGCGCTTTTGTCAAGGACCACGACATGAGCGCCTTTGACGCCTCCATCATCGCCGAGCCCACCGGCTCGGCGGTCGTCTCGGCGGAGAAGGGCCTGCTTTGGGTAAAAATCCACTCGGCAGGGGTCACCGCCCACGGGTCGGTGCCGGAAACCGGGGTCAATGCCATCCAATATCTGATGGAGGCCTTGTTCCACATCAAAGCCGGGTTCAACCCCCAGAGCATCCACCCCACTTTAGGCAAGACCACCATGAACATCGGGGTGTTCCACGGCGGCATGGAGCCCAATATCGTGCCGGACAGCGCCTATGCCTCCATCGATTTCCGCTGTGTGCCCGGCTATGACCACAACGACGTACTCCAATTGATCGACGACTCCATCGCAAAGGTCAAGGCGGAACACTCGGATGCCAATCTGTGGGTGGAGATCCTCAACAACCGGCTGCTCATCTCCACCCCCGACGACCACCCCCTGATCCAGAAAGCGGTGGAGCTGAACCGGAAGATGGGCCTTTCCACCACCATCGAAGGTAAAGTGGCCTGCACCGATGGCTCCATCCTCAACACCGTCTGCGACACCCCCATGCTCATCTACGGCCCCGGCGAGTCCAGCCAGGCCCATGTCTACGACGAGTATGTCACCTTGGAGGCGTTCCACAACAATGTCGCCTTCTTCTACGACATTTTGGAGGAGCTGTTGGGCTAACGGCGCCCCCTCAAAAAAACAGCCTTGTCTTTTCCAAAGACAAGGCTGTTTTTCTTATCAACCCAGTTGGATCAGAGGACGGCTTTGTCCAACTCCCGGGCGATGGCGGCGATCTCATCCCGATAGGCCAGCATCCGGCTGCGGGCCTCCTTCAGATCGATGGTGAGGAGCCTCCTATTCTCCACCACCAATTCCCCGTCCACAAATACCGACTCCACATTGGAGGGGTTGGCGCTGTAAACGATGACCGAGTAGTAGTCGTAGATAGGGTTCATGTTGACGCTGTCGGTCTCAAAGATGACAAGATCCGCCCGCTTGCCCACCTCCAAGGAGCCGGTGATTCCGTCAAGTCCCAGGGCCTTGGCCCCGCCGATGGTGGCCATCTCAAAGATCTCCTTGGCTGGAAAGAGGCTGCGGTCGTGGTTGAACAGCTTCTGCACCTTGCCCACCAAGGGCAGCTGGGTGAGGATGTCGATGGTGTTGCCGCTCATAGGGCCGTCGGTGCCCAGGCTGACGGTGATCCCCCGCTCCCGCATCTTTTTGATGGGGGCCACCCCTTTGGCCCCTTTGGCGTTGGAGCCGGCGTTGTAGGACACTTTGACCCCCCGCTTCTCATAGATATCCAGGTCGTTTTCCTCTAAATTGATGGAGTGGGCGGCCAAAAACCGGTTGTCCAGCACCCCGATGCTGTCCAAATACGCGACAGGGGTCATGCCATGATCCCGCAGGCAGTCCGCCTGCTCATAGCCCATTTCAGCCACATGCATGCAGAAGATGATGCTGTTTTCCCGGGCGATGCGGTGGCATTCCTGGAGATGGGCGGTGTCGTTGGTGTAGATGGCGTGGCAGTTCACCGCCGGGGTGATGCGGGGATGGCCTTTCCACTTCTTGACGAACTCCCGGGTATAGGGGATGCCGCCATAGGGCTCCTTGGCGCTGGGAGAGGGGTTGCAAAGCACCGTCTCGGACAGCACCCCCCGGATGCCCGCCTTCTCTGCCTCCCGGGCGATGTCATCTTCAAAATAATAGGCGTCGTAAACGGTGGTCACCCCACCCAGCAGCAGTTCGGCAAAGGCGTAATTGGCCCCGGCTACCGCCATTTCCCGGGTCATGGCGGTGCGTTCCAAGGGGAAGAGGTACCGTTTCAGCCGGTCGGGCACATCGTCCGCCAAGCTGCGGAACACCATCATCGACAGGTGGCTGTGGGTGTTGATCATGCCGGGGGTGATGATCTTGCCCCGGCAGTCCAGGACGGTGTACCCGGCAAATCGGGATTCCTCCAGCTGAGCGGTGGGGCCGATCTCCTGGATGGAGTTGCCCTCCACCGCCAGGTAACCGTCCTCATAGAGGGTAAAATCGGCGTCCATGGTGAGGATCGCCGCATTTTTGAGCAAGTACTGTGCCATGGTGTCTTTCCTTTCCGCCAATGGGTTTTATTTGGTTTGGCTGGCCTTGACGTATTCGATGGCCTCTTTGCCGGTCATGTGGTCGATCTCAACGCCGATGAGGATGGCTTGGGTACATCCCCCCACCTCCGCCTCCTGCTTCTCCCGAGGCTGGTCGGCAGAGTATTTGGCGGTGAGGGCCAGAAAGGCATCCCGCCTCTCTGCGGCATCCTCCACCACAAAAGCCCGGCCAAAGGCGATGACACTGCGGAAATAGGTGGTGTATTCGGCGCTGACCACCGTGTCCTCATCCACCACGGCAAAGGAGACCTTGGGTTGCCGCCGGATGGCGTCCACCTTGTGGCCCGCCTTGGCCGAATGGAAATAGAGTTTGCTGTTGTGGTACACATAGCTCAAGGGCACGGCGTAGGGATAGCCGTCGTCCCCCTGCACTGCCAGCACCCCGTTGGTGCCCCGGCGAAGGACTTCTTCCACCCTGTCCAAAGGGAGCTCCTGGCGGATTCTGCGCATCTTGCGAAACATGGTGTCCTCTCCTTTTCCACAATGTCTGTCTTTTAAAAAAGGGCCTGCCGATGGCGGCAAGCCCTTTTAGGGGGATATCGATTACTGGTTCAGGGTCTTGTTCCACATGTCGACCCAGTTCTCAAGCAGGGGGTTGACCACGCTGAAATCCACGATGTTGGACTGGTTGGCAGTTTCCACAGTGGTCAGCTTTTTAGCGGCTTCCTCGGGGATCTCCACCTGGGTGTTGACCGCGGATTCGGGGACGTTCAGTGCGGCATCCAGCTGGTTCTCCTCCGAGAGGACATAGTTGATGAACTCATAAGCCAGGTCTTTCTGGTCGGAGTTCTTGACGATGTTCACGGTGTTGAAGTTCAGGTAAGCGCCCTCGGTGGGATCGATGAACACCAGGTTGGTGTTGGAATCGCCCATGGTGTTGTAGGCGAACTCAGCGGCCAAAGCCACCGAGATCTCACCAGAGGAGAACATGTTCTTCAGGTCGGAGGATTTGGAATAGGTCTTGACGATGTTGGGCTTCAGCTCCTCCAAAGCTTTGAAAGCGGCTTCGCCGCCATCGGTGGCATAGTCCACGCCGGCGTAGTTGGAAGCCACGGTGACCATAGCGGGGCCAAAGGTGGTGGAGATGTCGGGGATGGCCACCTGGTCGCGGTACTCTTCTTTCCAGATGTCGGCAAAGGAGGTGATCTCACCGGCCTTCTCCGGGTTGTAGATAATGCCCAGGCGGTTCATGGTGACTGCGGGGCCCTGTTTGGATTCCTTCAGGAAGTCCGCTTTTTCCAGCAGGTATTCCGCGTTGGGGATGCGGGAGTAGTCGATCTCTTCAAACAGGCCGGCGTCCACACCCTGCTGGGCGTACTGCTGAGCCAGGTAGATGACGTCCACATCGGTGTTGGGGTCGTTTTTCAGCTTGGTCAGGCGCTCACCGTTGGTGCCGCCCTCATAAACCACGGTGCAGTTGTACTTCTCCTCAAAGGGCTTGATGACGGTGTCCTTGATCCGGTCATCGGCCAGGGCGAAGTTGGAGACCACCAGGACGGGCTTCTCCCCGGAAGCGTCATCCGCCCCCTGGGACGAAGAACTGCTGGAATTTCCGCCATTGCTGCAAGCAGCCAGCATGCTGGCGCAGAGCAGAAGGGCTACCATAGCCTTAAACTTCTTCATACTTGTTTCCTCCTACATTGTCTTTTGGTATTTTTGTTTCTATCGAACACAGCAACCTGTGCAGCGAGCTGTTTGGGGCGGGGGCTTGTCCCCCATGGTAGCAGAACCAGAGCGCAAAATCAGGCGAATCATCGTTGGTTACACCACTACCAGCTTTTGGGGAGGCAGATAGAGGCGGACCCTCTCCCCCGCCTCATGGGTGCGGGTGTTGGAGCCGTTGGCCACCAGGTCGCCAAAGGGGGTGGCAACCTTGTACTGGTAACTCTTGCCCAGATAGGTGCGGACTGTCACTGTGCCCTCGATCACATTGTTCTCCTCTTGGGAGCCGTCCTCCAAGAGGACAATGTCGTCGGGCCGGATGGTCCCCTTGGGGGCATCCATCTCCCGCTCCGGCAGATGGCCAATCTCAAACCGGGTGTCCCCGCAGTAGTAGCCGTCCTCCCGCTTTTCCAAGGGGAAGAAATTCTCAAACCCCACAAACCGTGCCACGAACTCGGTGGCCGGGTGGGCGTAGATATTTTCCGGGGTGTCGTACTGTTCAATGATGCCGCCGTTCATCACCGCCACTTTATCGGAGATGGAGAAACACTCCTCCTGGTCGTGGGTGACAAAGACAGTGGTGATCTTCAGCTTCTGCTGAAGCTCCCGAATCTCCACCCGCATTTTCAGGCGGAGCTTGGCGTCCAAATTGGAGAGGGGCTCGTCCAGGAGCAGCAGCTCCGGCTGAACCACCAGGGCACGGGCCAAGGCCACCCGCTGGCGCTGGCCGCCGGAAAGTTCCCGGGGATACCGCTTGCCCAAGTCCGCCAGGTCCACGGTGGCGAGGATCTCCTGCACCTTAGGGGCGATCTCCTGCTGGGGCATTTTTCGCATCTTCAGGCCGAACGCCACGTTTTCCTCTACCGTCAGATGGGGGAACAGGGCATAGCTTTGGAACACGATGCCGAAATTCCGCTTGTGGATGGGAACCTTGGTGAAGTCCTTGCCATTGAGGAGGAAGGAACCCCCATTGGGTTCAATAAAACCGGCGATCACCCGCAGGGTGGTTGTTTTTCCGCAGCCGGAGGGCCCCAAAAGGGAGATGAGTTTGCCCTCCTCAATGTCCAGGCACAGGTTGTTGAGAATCTTCTTTTTTCCGTCGTAGGCGACGTCGATATTCTTCAGCTGGATAAACGACACAGCAGTTCCTCCTATCGTTGGGTAGCTTTCCTCAGTTCAGAACGGTTTTCCGACTGCCGCCGGAACGAAAATACCAGTTATAAGACCATTATCAATGTCCCCGCGGTGATCAGAGCCCCGCCAATCCACGCTTTCATGGTGGGCTGCTCATGGAGGAACACAAACGCCAGTACTAGCGTGATGACAACACTCAATTTATCGACGGGAACCACTTTGGAGGCTTCGCCCATCTGCAAGGCCCTGTAGTAAAAGAGCCAGGAAGCCCCAGTTGCCAATCCGGATAAAATCAAGAAGAGCCAGCTCTTCCTGCTGATTTCGGTGATCCCGGACTGTGTGCCAGTCAGGAACACCATCCCCCACGCCATGGCCAAGACTACCATCGTCCGGATTGCCGTGGCCAGGTTGGAATTGACCCCTTCAATTCCGATTTTCGCCAATATGGAGGTCAGCGCAGCAAAGACCGCAGACAAAAGAGCGAACACAAACCACACAGCGATTTCCCCCTATCATTCCGGCTATTTCCCCACCTTGACAAGCTTTTCGGTGACCAGCATGATGGCGAAGGACATGATCATCAGCAGGACCGAAAGTGCAGAAACGGTTGGGTCGTAGTTGTATTCAATGTAGCTCATCATCGCCACCGGCAAGGTGGTGACCCCAGGGCCGGAGAGGAAGATGGTCAAGGGAACATTGTTAAAGGCGTTGATGAAGGCCAAGAGGAAGGCCGACACAATGCCGGAGGAGATATTGGGCAGCACAATTTTAAAGAAGACGGTCAGACGGCTGGCCCCCAGGCTCATGCCGGCTTCCTCGATGGCGTAATCCAGGCTCTCAATGCTGGCCCCTACGATCCGGAAGGCGTAGGTCACCACCGAGATGGCAAGGCCCACCAGCAGCGCCACCCGGACGCTCAGCCGCAGGCGAACGATGATGAAGGTAAACAGGGCAAAGCCGCAGACCACCTGGGGCACCATGTTGGGGGAGAAAAACAGGTCCTTGATAAGCTTCTTCCCCTTAAAATTGTACCGGGAAAGGGCGTAGGCCCCGGGGATGCCCACCAAGAGAGCAATGACTGTCGCCGCTGTGGAGATCAAGAAGCTGAGCTGGAAAGCGTCGATGAAGGTCTGGTTGGAGAAGACGTTCTCATACCACTTCAAGCTGAACCCCACCGGCGGAAAGCTGATGTAGCTTTCGGTGGTAAAGGAGGTCAGCGCAATGAGGATCAGGGGTGCAAAGATGAAGAAGTAGACCAGCACCACCATAAACAGGAGGAAATAATTTTTTCGTTTCATCTTTCTTTTCCCCTCCTAAGCGCTTTTTTCGCCCAGTTTATCGGCGATGGTGTTGAGGGCGCCCACCACCAGATAGGAGGTGACGATCATCACTGTGGCGATGACCGAGGCCCGGGTCCAGTTGTCCAGCAGCATGGCCTGCTGGTAGATCAAGGTGGACATCATCATATTTTTGTTGCCGCCCAACATCAGCGGGGTGCTGTAGGCGGAGGCAGTGCCGGCAAAGACCAGCACGCTGCCCACGATGACCCCCGGCATGCTCAAAGGCACCACCACTTTCAAAAAGGAGACAAACCGGTTGGCTCCCAGGCTCTGGGCGGCCTCCAGCGTCTCATCGCTGATATTCTCCATCACCCCCACCAAGCTGGTGAGCATGATGGGCAGGAACAGATAGACCGAACCCACTACAATAGCCCCTTCGGTGTAGAGGAGTTTGAGCGGCTCTTCCACCAGGCCCAACTTCATCAGCAGGTTGTTGAGGATTCCCTCCCGGCCCAGAATGGCGATCCAGGCAAAGGCGCGGACCACCGTGTTAGTCAGAAGGGGGAAGGTGGCCAGGGCGATCATAATCCCCTTGCGGGAGGATTTCATCCGGGAGATGTAAAAAGCCACCGGAAGGGCCAGCACCACACAGATCAGCGAGGTGACCAGCGCCACCCGGATGGTCCGCAGGAAGATTTTTTGATAAAAACTGTCCCCCAAAAAGTCGGTATATCCTTTTAGGGTAAGCCCGCCATCCCCAAAGAAGGTGGGAACCACGATCCGAAGGATGGGCAGCACCAAAAACAGCAGGATCAGCAAGAGCCCTGGTAGGAGCAGGAGCCAATGGCTTTTCTTTTTCAAAAGAGGCACCTCCATAATGTTGTTATAGAATTTGGGACACCAACTTGTCCAGCTGCTGGAACTGTTCCTCTGAAACGGAGATCTTCCCCCGCTCAATGGCGATCAGCCCCTCCTCCTTCAACCGGCTGATATACCGGTACAGGGTGCGCAGGTTGATGCCCAGTTCCTCCGCCATGGTTTTGCGCTCCACCGGGAGGATGGCGGGAAGGCGACGGCCGGTGCAGTACTGGTGGATGTAAATGAGCAAGTTTTCCATCCCGCTATTCAATAGGCTGCGGTCGTTGCGGCGGTAGTTGTTCTGCACAAGGCCCGCCAAGTATTCCAAGGTGATCAAGGCGATGGCGTTGTCCCCATAAATCCAGCGGGAAAACTCCTGGGCGGAGAATTCCAGCAGCACGCATTCGGTTGCCGCTGTGACGGTAGCGTCGTAGACCGGCGCCTGGCGGAGCATCTCATACAGCCCGAACAGCTGCACCGGGTACATGGTGTCAGCGATGATCCGCTTGCCGTCGATGGAATACTTTACAATGTAGCATTTGCCCGCTGCCAGCAGGTAGATTTTATCCACTGGCAGGCCGCCGCCTATGCACTGCATCCCCTGTTTCAGGTGGACAAGCCGCACCCCGGGCGGGAGGAGCGGCGCAAAGACCTCTGCCGCCTCCCCACAGGAGTATGGGCGGGCAAAGGCGGTTTGCAGCAGTTGAAAGATGGATTGGTGGGACGATGTCGGCAAAATAGTTCCCCCCTCCCAGCAAAAAAGCAGGCAAATCCCCAGGGATATCCCTTGTGTACACAGAATGTTGATTCTAATTTTACTGAAAATTCTTATCTTTGCAAGCAACTTTACAAATAAAACGCCAATTCTCCCGCAAAATTGGGGATTTTGTAAAATTAACTGACATCTGTCATTTAAAAGTGGGCATTTTTTATGATACAATCATCGCAAAGGCGATGATTGTGGAAGAAATCTCTGTTAGGGCGAAGCCCTTCCTGCCGCAAAGCGGCATCGAGATTTTTTCCAGTCCGCGAGGACCCGGAAATTACCCGCCGCAAAGGCGATAATTGGGGAGGGAACCCTTTTGGGACGGTGCGCCCTCCCCCTTTCTCCAGTTGTCCCCGGCCAGCAGCCCCACATATAGGGCGCCGCCAGCCCTTTTCACCAATGCGGATACACCCGGCTATAATCAGGAGGTTACAGTATGGATCAGTTGCAGCAAAAACAAGAGGAAATCCTGGGGATTCTCCGGGACCCCACCCTAACCCACGAACAGACGGTGATGACCTTGGCCAAGGCGGCGGAAAACCTGCTTGCCACCCCCGGCGCGCCAGAGGAATATTACAAACTAAAGGAAGCCGGCATCATCTGCGACCTGTTTGAGGGCAACGCCCCTTACAGCCCCCGCTATATCCTGCCGGATTATGAAAAATTCTTCCGGGAGGGCAGCCAGTTCCTGCGCCTCGCCCCTCCCACTACCCTGCTGGAGGCTATCACAAACCTGCTCATCCTCTACCACCATGTGCCGTCGGTGACCCATTTCCCAGTGTACATCGGCCGCATCGACCGGCTTTTGGAACCGTTTATTGAGGATGAAGCCAGCGCCAAGCCGCTGATCAAGCACTTTTTGATGCAGATTGACCGGACGGTCACCGACTCCTTCTGCCATGGTGACATCGGGCCGGAGGCCACCCGGGCCGGGCGGATCATCCTGGAATGCGAACGGGAACTACAGGATTCCACCCCCAACATCACCCTGCTGTACGACCCAAAGATCACCCCCGACGACTTTGCCCTCCAGTGTGTGGAGGCCGCTTTGGACTGCGCCAAGCCCAGCTTTGCCAACCACCGGATGTTCCTCTCGGAATTTGGGGAGGACTACGGCATCGCCAGCTGCTACAACGGGCTGCCAGTGGGAGGCGGAGCCTATACCCTCACCCGGCTGGTTCTGGGCAAATTGGCAGAGACCGCCGCTTCCCGGGAGGATTTCTTCCAGCGGGCCCTTCCCCACGCGGTGGATGTGATGTGCCGCTTTATGGACGCCAAAATCAAATTCCTGGTGGAGGAGACCCCCTTCTTTTCCGCCAATTTCCTGGTCAAAGAGGGGCTGATCCGCCGGGAGCGGTTCAACGGCCTCTTCGGCATGGTGGGGATGAACGAATGCGTCAACACCCTCATGGCCCTGGAGGGGAAACCCGACCGGTTTGGCCACAGCGAAGCCGCTGACGCCTTAGGGGTGGAAATTATGGAGGCCATCGACGCCCTGGTGAAGGCCCACAAAAACCCCTACTGTGAATTCTGGAATGGCAGCTTTATCCTCCACGCCCAGGTGGGCATTGCCCAGGATCAAGGGATCAGCCCCGGCACCCGCATCGCCATCGGGGAGGAGATCCCCCTCTACGACCACCTGCGCCAGGCGGGCCTCTTCCACAAATACTTCCCCTCCGGCACCGGGGACATCTTCCCCTTTGACGCTACCTCCGCCCGCAATCCCGCAGCGGTCCTGGATGTCATCAAAGGCGCCTTCCAGGTGGGCATCCGGTATTTTTCCACCTATTCCTCCGATAGCGATGTCATCCGCATCACCGGATACCTGGTGAAAAAGTCGGATATCGAAAAGCTGGAACAGAACCAGCAGGTGGTCAACGACACCGTCTTCTTGGGCATGGGGGCCAAACACAACGGCCATATCCTAGACCGGAAGGTGCGCAGCCTATGATCGCCCCGGTAAACAAAATCATCGACCACAGCGTAGTGGACGGGCCAGGCAACCGGACTGCCGTCTTCTTCCAAGGGTGCCCCTTCCGCTGCCAATACTGCCACAACCCGGAGACCATGGCCCTGTGCACCCACTGCGGGGCCTGCGTCTCCGCCTGCCCGGCGGGGGCGCTCTCCCTGCGGGAGGGAAAAGTCCATTGGGAGGAAGCCCTCTGTGTGGGGTGTGACAGCTGCCTGCGGGCCTGCCCCCACCTCAGTTCCCCCAAGGTGAAGGAGATGACGGTGGAGGAGATCCTCTTGCGCATCCAGCAAAACCGCCCCTTTATCCGGGGGATCACCTGCTCTGGCGGGGAGTGCACCCTCTATGCTGGTTTTATGGCGGAGCTGTTCGCCAAAACCAAGGCCATGGGCCTTACCAATCTGATCGACAGCAACGGCATCCTGGATTTTTCCCAGGCAGACGCCCTTCTGGAACACGCAGACGGGGTCATGTTGGACATTAAGTGTTTTGACCGGGCTGGCCACATCCGCCTCACCGGCAAAGACAATGACCTGGTGCTGCAAAACGCCGCCTACCTGGCCCAGCGGGGCCTGCTGCCGGAGGTGCGCACCGTGATTATCCCCGGGGTGCTGCCCAACGAGGAGACCGTCGCCCTGGTGAGCCGACTTCTTGCCCCTTACCAAGCAAACGGGCCCATCCGCTACAAGCTGATCGCCTTCCGGCCCATGGGGGTGCGGGAGGAATTCCGCTCCTTCCCGGTGCCCAGCCGGGCGGAGATGGAATCCCTGGCTGCCCTCGCCAGGGAACAGGGTCGAATACGTTACGTTGGATAGGAGCCGGACATACTGTGTCATACCAACCCATTC
>ERZ791611.1936-NODE-1936-length-11223-cov-84.452453_pt1 | contig 11223 bp, 6 predicted proteins | sample MGYA00510275_ERZ791611 | MGnify/ENA primary metagenome ERZ791611 (study PRJEB30046, sample SAMN00791912) | human gut metagenome | study: EMG produced TPA metagenomics assembly of the A metagenome-wide association study of gut microbiota in type 2... | reverse complement strand
AAAGAGAGGGCTTTTGTGAAATGAAGAACCGTATTTCGCAAATTTAATACCTATTCAACAATATGATAAAACGTCATATTGGAAAATTTTGATGCGGTTACCCTGTTACTTCGACGGTAAATATATCGTCATAAAGGACGGAAGATCAAGTATCTTTCCTATTTCTTTCCAGCAAAAACGAATCCCCTGCAATCATTGACTACAGGGGATTGTTTTTTGTCTGCTTCGGTCTTCACAGAAGGAGAGCAGATGAACTTTTTTTAATTTCATTACTTTAGTATTAATATTCACCGCTTGTTCGCCCTCGCGGGGTAGTTGGTCGATCCGGACGGAGAGCTGTAAAAGCTGATGTTCCGGGAATACCACACGATGAATCTTAGAATTATTTGATTTTAATATTTCGAAAGTGCCGCGCACTGATGTACGCGACACATTTACAATCTATTCATCAATTATTTTACGATAGCTTTAACCGCTTCTTCGCCTTCAACAGCTACTACAACCACACCCTGAGGAGCAGCGATAGTTGCGTTGTCGGAAGTGATAACTGTGTTAGCCACTACCTGGCCTAAAATGTTGCTGACAACAACTTTCTTACCGGTAGCGCCTACGATCTGAACACCACCTTCAGTAGCGATCACTTTCACTTCAGATACTTCAACACCTTCGTTTGCAGTAGGAGCTTCAGCAGCTTCAGTTGTGAATGTCAGAGGAGCAACATTATTAGAGAAGATAACGACTCCATTCACTACGGCCAACTTCTTTCCAGAGTTCAAAGCAACGATCTCATAACCACCTTCTTCAATCACTTTGAAACCTACAAGAGAAGTGTTCTTAGCATCTCTAACTTTATATTTATTCTGTTTGCCATCTTTCAAATCACCTTCATAAGCGATTGTATCCTTTACAATTGTTGCTGTACGGAATACCGCACTATCGCCTGTAGCAGCAGTTGCTTTGAATGAACCCTTAGCAGCCAAAATAGTACCAACAATTGTGTCATTCTTAACTTCTGCACCTTTGTAGAGATAGTAACCATATTCAGTGTTATCTTCACCACGATTTACATAAGCAGAGTCAACATATAAAGAAAAATCGTCAGCAGTGGAAGTAGCTTTCAGCTCGTCGCCTACACGCAACATCTTGGCAACACCATCAGATGCAGTCAACATTTCCAGACCATTACCGATATTATAGTGACCACTTTCCACCTTTTTATAAACAGGAGCTTCAGCACCTTCGATGTTGAAGTAAGTTTCCACGCCGGCAACCGGTTCATCATAAGTCACAGACAAGTTAGAGATGTTCAATGTGAGTATATCGTTATTAGTAGTAGTCGTTGCTTCAACGATCTTGTAAGAATCTTCAGCAGGACCTGCCACAAAGAAGAAACGCTGATTTTGTAAGCTGGCTTTTTTACTCAACTTAACAACTTCAACACCGCCGACAGCTTCGTGAGCCAAACGTCCTTCTGCATCATAAGCCTGTTCCAATGCATAAGCAACACGAACCAACGTATCACCTAATGCCTGAGCACCATAATAAACAGTATCTGTTGTGATCTCTGCACCTTCAACCAAACGCAATTCAAGTGCCTTTTCAGCCCCCTTAGCGCCAGCAATTACAGAATCTTGAACCAAAGACAAATAGATATCGTCGGCAGCAGCAGAAGCTAAGTTGAACTTAACAGCGCCATAACCCATTTCTTCTTTTGTATAGTACTTGTAACCGATATGTTCATTTGTCAAGTCTACATCCAATTTCTTGAACACAAGAGTATCTCGGTTATTACCTTTACCTAAGTGATAAACACCATTTGCCACATCAACAGCATATAACGGTTCTTCATCCAAAAGCAAAGTAGAAGCAATTGCTTCACCATAAGTTTCGCCATTAGAACCCCTCTGACTTACTATAGTAGTAGCTTCACGACCTTGGATAGAATAAGTGCCATCTTCATGTTCTTTTACATAGAACTGGGTAGAAGGAATATAGGCAGAAGCTGCTGCTACAGCATCAGAAGGAATAGAGCCATCACCTACCAAATACTTGTCATTATAAGCAGCATTAGTATTGCCACCCTTAGCCTTCAACTGTAAAGAGTAAACACCTGTTCCACCAGCCAATTTAACCGGAGTACCTTTAGCAAGTGTGATGAACGGAGCTTCGATAGCAGCAGAGTCGATACACAATACCGGCGCACCGTTGAAAGTCTTGTAACCAACGATGTAGGTATATCCAGAACCACCATTGACAGCAACTTCGTATTTACCATTTACAAAACGGACAATAGAGTCTGTCACCATACTGATTGAGTCATTACCCAAATCCATTGACAAATTGAATGTCTGTAAACCTTCGTTACCTCCCTGATACTGTGCACCACCGGCAGCAACGATTGTATCCAATTTGAAAGCAGCTACCTGGATAGAAGTTGTGGAACCGATCATTGTCGTATCAATAGTGATATACTGATCCTTCTTCGTACCTTTTGTGCTCTTTTCCTGGCCTACAACCTGGAAACGATATTTATTGACACCACTAACCGTTACAGGAACCGGAATCAAATCCGTAGCAGTGAAGATTCCACCGTCTTTCCCTTTGAATTCGAATTTGAAAGTAGAAAGTTTACCAGCCAAATCAGCGACAGTAGTTAAAGAGATTGGAGTAGGAGCTTCAATCTCAAATTTTTCACTCGGCAATGTAGTTCCTACATTTAGCTTTCCAGAAGTAGTACTAATAGATACAATCGTATCCTGACCATAAGCTGCATAGATTTCAGAACCACCAGCAACACCTGTCTTGAACACAAACTTGTCAATCCCCGGAGCAATCATAGTGCCATACTCACCAGCACCATTTTTCTTCACTGCAAAAGACAAATTCTTCTTTGTCGCTTTGTTTACAAACTGGAATACGGAGTCGCCAGAAACCATCTTTTCAACAAACTTCGGCAACCACAAAGCAGAGTCTTTTTGAGCTTTGCTTAAGCCCAAAGATGCAAGTTTTACAGAGTCGGCTTTTACCGGATTCTCCTTTGTAACCGTCAAGTAAGTAGAACTGGTCTTCAAATGCACATACTTGTCACCGATCTGTGCATAAGAGACAGTAGCAATTGCTGCGAAGGCAGCAACGAGAGTAGAAAATCTCTTGTTCATAATCTAAATTTTAATATTAATAATACAGTTAATTGAAATATCAGTTCTTACTTCTTACTATCATTATGTACACGTATATATAATGTACACGTGTTAACATTTGTACTTTGATAGCAAAAACGATCCTTTTTTTTAGTCATTTTTTTTGCCTATCTTCGAAGTTCGTATTGGAAAGATGGTTTTTTGTACTCCAATTGCTATCTAATTGATAAGAAAGGATATAGGGGTACGAATTTTTTTACAGAAAAGAGTTGTGGTTTAAAAAGGAATGCGTATTTTTGTCTCGGAAAAATGACAAATTTAAAGGATCGTTTTTTTTAGTCATTTTTTAACCCACCAATCACTTGATTTACAATAAATTATTTTCCAATTACCAAGTCTTAAATTTCATCAGCCCCGTTTTGGTTCAAAAATCGGTCTTTTTCAAGGAAATCCTTGATGCTTACTACGTTTCAGAGGGATACTTATCCGTTTTTGATCCGATGCCTATTTGTTTGTTTTTCGGTGATTGTCCGATTTTCCTCCCCCAAACGGCCATTATTACTGCATCGGCACAAACCCTTCGTAGCGAACCGTCCAGCTCCCGTCTTTCGGGAAACCGGGAGCCTCCCCCTCCGAGCCGTCCCAACCGCCACACATCATGGCGACTGCCGTCAGCAACGCTCCGTTGGAAGGGAAATAGGGAAACGGACCGCCTGTCGCCAAACCATGTTCGTCGAACTGGAATCCGGCGGAAGGGTGCATCAGCATGTCAATAGCCAGTGCCGGCTGTCCCGTACGGGCTGCAGCCATGGCCAACATCGGGAAATCCCAGCCCCAAATGCGATTGAATTGCCATTCTTTGCTGACTTTCTCCAACGTGCGCTTGAAAGTCGGCTGGTCTACCCCATCACCAGGCAACATGCCGTAGACACCGGTCAGGGCCGGATGCTCGTAGGTATATTTTGTCCACATATCGGGGATGCCCTCGTAGGTGGTATAGACGCCGTCGGCAACGGGAAGGGGAGCCATCTTCGAAAGTACTTCCTTCCATTTCTTCGTTCTTTTTTCCGACAGGCCCAGCCGATCCGCCCATTCCAACGCCGTGCGCAAGCCGTAGCGGAAATAGCCTAACTCGAAAATCGGATTGATGGTCTGCAACGGGTCCGTATTCTCGGAAACGACAACGACAGGAGGACCCAGGACATATTGTTTCGTCTTTTTGTCGTAGAAAAGGTAATCTGCCATATAATCGGCCGTGTTCAGCACGACGTCTTTCCATTTCTCCAATGTTTCGGGAGCAGGTTTCTGACGGTATTGCATCTCGGCGAAGTAGATCGGATGGGGTTCGTGCCAGATCAGATAGGCATGGGCGCTACCAGGCCATTCGCGGTTGAAGTTTCCGGTGCACTTCGGCCAACGTGCACCGCTACGACCTTCGCTCTTGGCGCGTTCGAGAGCCTTCGGCATAAAGTCCTTATAGACGTTCAGATAGTTATCAAAACATTCCATCCGATTCCACAACCCGTAGTGCACGCCATGCCACCAAATCATCTCGAAGTGGAAACGGCCGAACCAGCCGTTATTCACCAAACCGGATTCCTGAGGTGGGAACAGCCCGCTTTCATTTGCACGCATCAAGTACTGCGAGAGGACAATACGCCGCTCCAGTTCCAGCCAGCGGGGATCTTTGCTTCCGGAGAGGTCGACGGCAGCTCCCGAACGCCAGTATTTCTCCCAACTGGCAGCACTCTTCCGTTCGATAGAGGCAACCGACTCGGTCACATCGGCGACCGGTTCAGGAGAGAAGCAGCAAGTAAAGGAAAAGGTGGAAGTATGCCGGGGCTGGAGGAGGAAGGTATGCGCCTTTTCAGATTCACGGCTGAAAGTGGCAGGGCCGGTCCAGTCAAGGGTGGCGTAGTAGTGCGTGTCATCCATCGTACGGGCGATACGGACCGAGTTCGGAGCCAACTTCTCGAAGGTGGAAGTATGGCCAGAGATCGTGTCGTAGCGTCCTATATAGTGTTTGAAATAGCGTCCGTCGGGATAAGGAAAGTCGAGATAGATGCTCATATTACCATCGTTCAACAGTTCGGACTCGATGCTGACTCCGATCATATCTTTATCGGGATGGCAGACGGTACGCACTTTCACCTCTTTGCGGTTCAGTTCGAAACGGCTATAGACGACACCTGTCCACAGATCGATTTCCTGCCGGGCATTGCCCAGGTCAATTTCCCGCGCTTCCGTACCGTCTTCACGCAGTAGACGGAAACCGATACGGCCCAGATTATAGCGATGAGGGTTCTTGGTCAGCCATTCGGACAGCTCGGGCTGGTCGGGATTGCGGAGTTCATAGGCGATCTTTTTGCCGTGCGTCTCCACGACAACCGGACGGTAATCTTCGGCTCTCATCCCTTCGGGGAGGGGAAAACTGTGCCAGCTCCAGTCGGACAGGGTATTGAAGGGGACGAAGGTCTGCAATCCGGTTATATCCATCCCGAAGGCAAACTTACCGTTACCTACTTGTGCCGGACTTTTCAGAAGCGTCCCGGTCGTACACACGCGATGCCGCTTGACAACGGCCTCCCGGTCAATGGGCTCTCCCATAACAGACAAAGGTAAAAAGACCGACAGGCAAAAGAGGCTGACTAAACTTATCAGTTTTTTCATGGTAGTTATCCTTTTATATGTTTCTGTGGATAAAGATAAGAGATTGCCACCAAGCCTCAGTTTACAGTTCTGACATTTTTCCTTCGATTTCTGGTAAATAATGGTTTACTTGTTACTTTTGGCTTGATCCAAAAGTAACCAAAAAATCAAGGCTTAACCGTCCGGTCTACTCCGGGCAAAGGAGCTGGCAGCATCGGCCATCCTTGAGTACCAGAGAAGACCGGTCCTACTATATTATATATTGTCGGTCTTCTTCTTCCAAACCAGGAAGAAGGCTAAAACAACGATTGTTATGGCAAAGCCGATAATTTGTGAAATGCCGTTTTCCATGCCTAAGCCTTCAGGAGCGACAAAGATGTATGTCGAGCAGACAGCCGTCATAAACAAAGCCGGAATCAGCGTAACGATATAGGGCTTCTTCGAGATCACCAAGTAGACAGTCAATGCCCATAAGGTAAACACCGCGAGTGTCTGGTTACTCCAAGCAAAATAGCGCCAAATCATATCGAAACCATCCTTGTCTTTCTGGCTGTAAAGCAAAAGAGCGATAGCCACCAAGAACAAAGGAATGCAAATCATGAGCCGCTTGGAGACACTGCGCTGTTCAAGATGCAGAAAGTCCGCCACAATCAGGCGGGCCGAACGAAACGCCGTATCACCGGAGGTAATTGGGGCGGCGATCACACCTAAGACTGCCAATATACCACCTACCGTACCGAGCCATTCTTTCGTAATACTGTCGACGACAACGGCAGCATTGTTTTCCCCCATACCATTGTTATGATAGAAATAAGTAGCAGCAGCAGCCCAGATCAACGCAACGATACCTTCCGTAATCATGGAGCCGAAGAAAATAGGACGTCCGTACTTCTCATTCTTGATGCAACGGGCCATCAACGGACTTTGTGTCGCGTGAAAACCGGAAATGGCACCGCAGGCAATGCTGACGAACATAATCGGGAAGATAGGCAGATGACCGGGATAGGTGTTCGGCATCCCGTCCGTGATTTCAGGCAACGGCGGATGATTGACGAACAACATCACCAGAATGCCGATCGCCATAAACAACAAAGCGGCAGCAAACAAAGGATAGATTTTCCCGATAATCTTATCGACCGGCAACAAGGTCGCCAGGATGTAATACAAGAACACGACAATGATCCAGAAAGTAGTATCCAGATGTTCCGGTGTCAGCTTTGCCAGCAAGCCGGCAGGCCCGGCCACAAACACGGAGCCGACCAGCACCATCAGGATTACCGTAAAACCACGCATGAACTGCTTGAAGTTCACGCCCAGGTAACGGCCGATAATCTCAGGCAAGCTCTCCCCGTTATGACGCAGGGATAACATCCCGGACAGGTAATCGTGTACTGAACCGGCAAAGATACTTCCCAACACGATCCACAGGAAAGAAGCGGTTCCGAACTTCGCTCCCATAATGGCGCCGAAGATCGGTCCTAGTCCGGCGATGTTCAGAAACTGGATCATAAAGACTTTCCAAGTTGGCATCGGAATATAATCCACGCCGTCCTGGTGCGTATAGGCAGGAGTCTGCCGTTTGGCATCTATGCCGAAAATACGTTCGATGAATTTACCGTAGACGAAATAACCTACGATGAGTGCAATAAGGCAACAAACAAAAGTAATCATAATCGGTAATTGAAAATGAAAAATTGAGAATTGAAAATTAGATTGATAAGGATACAACAAGGGAGAGAAAATGGAAAACTGAAAAGTAAAACAATTCTTCTTTATCTTTCAATTTTCCATTTCCAATCTTCAATTCAGAAGTTTTTTAACGACTTCCGAGATCATACGTCCTTCGGCTTTCCCGGCTAATGCCTTGGAGGCAATGCCCATTACCTTACCCATGTCCTTCGGACCGGTAGCCCCGACCTGTGCAATGATTGCCTTCAGCTCGACTTCCAGCTCTTCGGCAGACATCTGTTTCGGCAGGTACTTTTCGATAACGGCTACCTGTGCCAGTTCGACATCGGCCAAATCCTGACGTCCCTGCTGCACGTAGATAGCGGCGGAATCCTTACCCTGTTTGACGAGCTTTTGCATGATCTTCAATGCATCGGCATCTGTCAATGTATCGTTGGCTCCCGGAGCGGTCTTCGCTTCGAGGAAAAACTTCTTCACGTTTCTCAGTGTTTCAAGGGCGACTTTATCTTTCGCCTTCATTGCGTTTTTAATGTCTTCGCTGACTCTTTCGAACAAATCCATAGTTTTGTAAATTAAAGAATTAAGAATGAATAATTAAACCTTCGCGTATCCAACTACTCATCATTAATTTTTCATTATTTATTATCAATTAGTCATTATTCATTACCTAAAACTAATAACTGTGCCGCCAGATTTAGGCTTCTTGTTTTGGTTAGTGGCAGGCGAGGTGAACGACATGCCTTGGGTACGTACCGGTTCCTCACCCTTCCGGCGTATCTGCTGCACGTCTTTGGCAGTCCGCTTGTAGGCAGGTTTGTCTTCCATGAAAGAGATCAGAGCGTCATCGTCCAATTCGTCGACGGCAAATACAACGATTTCGGCATTCGGACGCGAGTCGATATATTCACCGTAATAACGTCCCATCAAGGCATCTTCTTCCGCTCGTCTTTTTCTTTCCGCTTCTTCCTTCTCTGCCATTTCGCGCAGTTGTTCTTCTGTGACAAGCTCCTGCTGTTCCGTCTTGGTCAGGATATCTTCCAACCCGAAACCGGTCACCAAGATCGTAATCTTGATCTTATGCCCTAAACTGTCATCATAACCATGTCCCCACTTCACCTCGTATTCAGTCTTGAATTGCGACATGAAATCATGTATATCGTCCATTTCACTGATACGAAGTTCGTCTTCATGGCTATAATAAATGACAAACGCTACCCGTTTAGCATTGAAAATATTGTTCACATCGTTGACCAACGTACTCTCCAAAGCTTCCGTAATCGCTTGTCGCAAACGTCCTTCTCCTTCTCCGAAACCGATACTGATCAAAGCTACGCCACTGTTACGCATCGTCGTGTCGACATCGGCAAAGTCGACATTCTGTTCCAAATCGGTCGTCACGATTTCGGCTATGCTCTTGGCCGCGATTGTCAATGTTTCATCCGCTTTACGATTCGCCTGTGGAACCGGCATGTCGGCAAAATTTCTCAATCGCTCATTGTTAATCACTAAAAGCGAATCGACATTCTGCGCCATATTTCTGACACCACGGAGCGCTTTCACGATTTTCGGCCGTCCTTCAAAGACAAAAGGTATCGTAACGATACCGACAGTCAGAATCCCCATATCTTTAGAGATCTTAGCGACTACCGGCCCGGCTCCTGTTCCCGTACCACCCCCCATTCCGGCCGTAACAAAGGCCATACGAGTACCGTCATCCAACATCCGGTAGATGTCTTCTTCACTTTCCAAGGCGGCTTTTTCTCCCACTTCCGGAACATTCCCCGAACCAAGTCCATGCGTCGTATTCTGTCCGATCAGCAATTTATTAGGAACCTCCGACTTCTGCAACGCCTGATTATCGGTATTGCATAACACGAAAGATACATCCCGGATACCTTCGCGATACATATTGCTGACCGCATTACCACCACCGCCACCGACACCGATCACCTTGATGATTGTCTGAGGCGCTTTTGCCAAATCAAAATCGTATGTATTATCGTCCATTGTCGTCTGTCTTTTATTGTTACCGATTATTGCTCATCTTTCAAGGCCTTGTCAATGCCTTCTCCCACCTTATCCACCGCATTTTTGAAAAGGTCGCCGATACCCCAGCCCTTACGGTTCTTTTTCTCTTCCTCCTTCTTTGTTCCGGAATTGCGGTTCTTAGTCGTAGCCGCTGACTGCTTTTCAACAGGCGGTTCTTCCTGCTTTTCTTCTATTTCAGCGATCACGGGTTCTTCTTTCGGCTCGATCTTCGGTTCTACCACTTTCGGTCTCTCCGGTTCGGGAGCGATATAAAGGGCGCAGTTCTCCGTTCCTTTTAGCAACAGGGCGGCTGCGGTCGTATACTCGGGATTATTGGCAATCATCTCGCCGTCGGCAATCAGATCTTTCCGGACGGAAGCATAACGAACATCCATCTTGAAACGTTCGCTGAGGGCCTCACGCATGTTCTTCAGAGCGGCTCCGTTGCCGGCAATCACGATACTGTAACCGGGATCTTTCGCCACTCCCGCATCTTCCATGCGGGCGTATATGTTTTCGATGATCTCACGGCTGCGGACTTCCACCACCATATTGATATCCGAAAGTTTGATCTCGCTCGAATGCTGTCCGTCGGCCAAGTCTACCGTGACCATCTGCTGTTCGTTATCTTTTTCCCAGATAGCGTTGCCGTAGGTGCGCTTGACACGTTCCGCTTCCTTCTCCGGCATACCCAAGGACATCAAGTCGCGAGTGATCAGATGGCTGCCCAACGGAATAACGTAGAGACCGGCCAGACTGCCATCCTTGTACACCGTAACAGAGGTGACGCCTGCACCGAAGTCGATCAACGCACACCCCTTCAATTTCTCCTGTTCCGTCAGGATCAGGTCTGCCAACGCCAGCGGCGCAACAACAACACCTGCCACATCGAGCTTGATCTGCTCCGCCATGTTCGTGGTTACGGCATGACGAAGAGACGGACGGCCAACGAGCAACTTATAGCGGGCTTCAATACGCGAACACCCCAAACCTACCGGATGGGTTTCCGGCTGGTTGTCGAGATAATAAACGGGAGCGGCTATATCCAGCACGTCCAGCATATCGGGACGATACTGCCGGCATTCCTGGTCCAGTTCCTTCAGCACCTCTTCAGTCACCGTACCGCTACCGAGCACTTTCGACACGGCATGGTTAATCGAACGAAGCGACTGGCCTCCCACCCCGATATATATCTTACCGATACGGGAACCGCCCAATTTGTTTTCCAGTTTGCGGATCAACCGCACGATCTTGCCGGCCGCATCTTTTATATTATATACACATCCTCTTCGTATACAGGTATCGGAGTTCTCCACTTCGTAGGCAATGATGGAAAGTGTCCCGGCAGGGCCTTTCGCGCCTACCATACCGACCATGTGAGAAGAGCCAAGGTCGATGGCCGCTATAAAGTCTGTGTATGCCATATTCTCTATCTTTTAGTACAAACAATCTGATCCTTATATTTTAAACTGATAATGCTGTACTTCTCCCATCCCACCTTCGGGATCGCTTTCTCGTAGAAGAGCCGGAGATTGTCCAGCTTCTCCTCGAAATCAGCAAAGGAGCCCAGTACGATACGATGGTTACCGACCCGCGGAATCAGCTCCACCTCGTTATCAGGATGAACGTAAATCTGTTCTATCTGATTATTCCAGAAATCATTCTCCTGCAAAAATAATGCAAATTTGTATAAGTCGGTTACCGCCAGCTCTTTTTC
>ERZ791611.1922-NODE-1922-length-11286-cov-8.778648_pt1 | contig 11286 bp, 9 predicted proteins | sample MGYA00510275_ERZ791611 | MGnify/ENA primary metagenome ERZ791611 (study PRJEB30046, sample SAMN00791912) | human gut metagenome | study: EMG produced TPA metagenomics assembly of the A metagenome-wide association study of gut microbiota in type 2... | reverse complement strand
TTTGTATCCATGTAAATTTTCAAAATTCGAATGGAAGAACGAAATAAGAGAGTATTGGTAGGTATGAGTGGTGGCATAGACAGCACCGCTACTTGCTTGATGCTGCAGGAACAAGGATACGAGATTGTAGGGGTTACCATGCGCGTATGGGGAGATGAACCACAGGATGCCAGGGAGTTGGCTGAACGGATGGGGATCGAACATTATGTAGCAGATGAACGTATTCCTTTTAAAGAAACCATCGTAAAAAACTTCATAGACGAATATAAGCAGGGGCGTACACCGAATCCGTGCGTGATGTGTAATCCGTTGTTTAAGTTCCGTGTTTTGACGGAGTGGGCGGATAAGTTGAATTGTGCATGGGTGGCTACCGGACATTATTCACGATTGGAAGAGAAAAACGGAAATATTTATATAGTAGCCGGAGACGATGATAAGAAAGACCAGTCGTATTTTCTCTGGAGATTGGGGCAGGATGTGCTGAAACGTTGTATTTTCCCATTGGGAGATTATACGAAGGTGAAGGTTCGTGAGTATCTTGCAGAGAAAGGATATGAAGCAAAGTCGAAAGAAGGAGAAAGTATGGAAGTCTGCTTTATCAAGGGGGATTACCGTGATTTTCTTCGTGAGCAGTGCCCCGAACTGGATAGTGAAATTGGACCGGGATGGTTTGTTAACTCTGAAGGAGTGAAGCTTGGGAAGCATAAAGGAGCACCTTATTATACGATTGGCCAACGAAAAGGATTGGAGATCGCTTTAGGAAAGCCTGCCTATGTGTTGAAAATCAATCCGCAGAAAAATACGGTGATGCTTGGAAATGCCGACCAGCTGGAAACTGAATACATGTTGGCGGAGCAGGATAAAATGGTGGATGAACGGGAATTGTTCGGATGTGAGAATCTGACGGTACGGATTCGTTATCGCAGTCGTCCGATTCCTTGCCGGGTGAAAAGATTGGAAGACGGACGTTTGTTGATACATTTCCTTGAAATAGCTTCGGCCATTGCTCCCGGACAATCAGCTGTGTTTTATGATGGAAAACGGGTGCTGGGAGGAGCTTTCATTGCTTCCCAAAGAGGAATCGGGCTGGTGATTATGGAAAATGAAGAATTATGATTGATTAAAATAGAAAGATAACTTATGAAGAAGTTTATAGTATTGATTCTCGCTTTAAATATGTATTTGGGTGTGTTTGCCCAGTTTACTCCGGGAGATACCTTAAAATATCGAATTAGTCTGAAAGACAAAGCGGCTACGGACTATTCCTTGCAAAAACCGGAAAAGTATTTGTCTAAGAAATCTATCGAGCGGAGAAAAAAACAGGGATTGCCTATTGATTCTACCGATTTACCGGTTTGCAGGAAATATGTAGATGCCATACGGAAAACAGGTGTTCATGTACTTGTGACCGGAAAATGGGATAATTTCGTCACTGTTTCTTGTAATGACAGTATGTTAATCAGCGAAATAGCTCAACTGCCTTTTGTACGTTCTACAGAAAGAGTGTGGAAAGGTATCACGCAAAGAGCATTTCAAAGAGACTCATTGATAAATAAACCGTTGCGCACCGATAGCCTTTACGGTCCTGCAATCACGCAAGCGGCTATGAGCCGCGTCGATCTCCTGCATGATGCAGGTTTTAAGGGAGAGGGAATGACCATTGCCGTGATTGATGCCGGCTTCCATAATGTGGATAAGATTGATGCCATGAAAAATATCCGTATCCTCGGTGTGCGTGACTTTGTGAATCCGGAGGCAGATATTTATGCAGAAAGCAGTCATGGAATGTCTGTATTGTCCTGTATGGCAATGAACCAGCCGCATGTGATGATTGGCACTGCTCCTGAAGCTTCTTATTGGTTGCTGCGTAGTGAAGACGAATATTCGGAAAATTTGGTAGAGCAGGATTATTGGGCGGCAGCTATCGAGTTTGCCGATAGTGTAGGAGTGGATTTAGTGAATACATCGCTTGGTTACTACTCATTTGACGATCCTGCGAAGAATTATAGATACCGTGACTTGAATGGTCATTATGCGCTGATGTCCCGTGAAGCTGCGAAGGCTGCCGATAAAGGAATGGTAGTTGTTTGCAGTGCCGGAAATTCGGGCGCGGGTTCGTGGAAGAAGATTACTCCTCCGGGAGATGCGGAGAATATCATAACTGTAGGAGCTGTAACAAAAAGAGGAGAACTGGCGCCGTTTTCTTCTGTAGGAAATACGGCTGACGGACGTGTGAAGCCCGACGTAGTGGCTGTCGGTTTAAATTCAGATGTGATGGGAACGGATGGAAATCTTCGTCGCGCCAATGGAACCTCTTTTGCTTCTCCGATTATGTGCGGTATGGTAGCTTGCTTGTGGCAGGCTTGTCCGAAGCTGACAGCAAAGCAGATTATTGATTTGGTGCGTCAGTCAGGTGACAGAGCTGATTTCCCGGATAATATATATGGATATGGTATTCCTGATTTGTGGAAGGCTTACCTCCAGTCTTCTTCCACAGAAAGGAAATAAGTGTCCTTGCTAACTAATTATCTATTGTAAAACACGGAATTTGTAGTTGCTTTCAAGTTACTCTTATTTAAAAAAAGTGTGTGACCTGTTCCTGATTTATTATATAAACGAATGATGCTCAATAATATGTATAAGTCCAAGCAATCAGAATCTCCCTCTTTGGAAGAGGGTGGGGAGAGGCTTTCTCTTTTAGAACTGAATGCACTCGTGCGCCGTAGTCTGGAGCAATGCCTGCCCGATGAATATTGGATACAGGCAGAGTTGAGCGATGTCCGTTCCAATACGACAGGGCATTGTTATCTGGAATTCGTGCAGAAAGATCCTCGCAGCAACAATCTCGTAGCCAAGGCACGCGGTATGATTTGGAATAATATCTACCGCTTGTTGAAACCTTATTTTGAGGAAACCACAGGGCAGCTATTTACTTCCGGCATTAAGGTGTTGGTGAAAGTAACAGTTCAGTTTCATGAGCTATACGGTTATAGTCTGACGGTACTTGATATTGATCCTGCTTATACATTGGGAGATATGGCTCGTCGCCGTCGGGAAATATTATTGCAGTTGGAAGAGGAGGGAGTGTTGACGCTGAATAAAGAGCTTGAGATACCGATTCTTCCCCAGCGTATTGCTGTCATTTCTTCGGCTACTGCGGCCGGATATGGAGATTTCTGTCATCAGTTGCAGCACAATTCGGGCGGGTTCTTTTTCTATACGGAGCTTTTTCCGGCTTTAATGCAGGGAAATCAGGTGGAGGAATCCGTGTTGGCTGCTTTGGATCGTATTAATGCCCGCATCAATGAATTTGACGTAGTAGTCATCATTCGTGGCGGTGGAGCTACTTCCGATTTGTCCGGCTTTGATACTTATCTATTGGCAGCTGCATGTGCGCAATTTCCATTACCTATTATTACCGGTATTGGGCATGAACGCGATGATACAGTGCTTGATTCCGTGGCTCATACCCGGGTGAAAACTCCTACGGCTGCTGCCGAACTCCTGATTCATCAGGTGGCGGAAGTCGCGGAGCATCTGGAAGAATTATCTATGCGGATTCAACAGGGAGCTTATATGCTTCTTGATCTGGAACGACGAAGGTTGGAAACTCTCCAAACCCGTATTCCCAATCTTGTTCATCGCAAACTTGCGGACGCCCGTTTTTCTTTGCTGGCAGCAAAGAAAGATTTGTCACAGGTGACGAAAGCATTGGTGGCCCGTCAATCTCACCGGTTGGAACTTTTGCAACAACGAATAGCGGACGCTTCTCCGGATAAACTTTTGAGTCGGGGATATAGTATTACAATAAAGGATGGGAAAGCGGTGACGGATGCTTCTTTACTGAAACCGGGAGAGCATTTGATAACCCGGCTATCGAAAGGAGAAGTTCGATCGGTAGTAGAAAAGTAGCTATCCGTCAAACGTGTATTTGTAAAAACATTCATTATTAACCATTAAATATCAATCATCGTGGCAGTAAAAAAAGAAACATATTCCCAAGCAATGGAACGTCTTGAAAAGATCGTTCGCCAGATAGATAATAACGAACTGGATATCGACATTTTGAGTGAGAAAATAAAAGAAGCCAATGAAATTATAGCCTTTTGCAAGGATAAACTAACAAAAGCCGATCGGGAAGTCGAAAAATTATTGCAAGAAAAGAGGCAATCTGAAGAATAAAAGTTATTTTTGCGTTTCAATGCAATGGAAAATAAACTAATACATAACAATATGAAAGAAATAGACTGGGCGAATCTGTCGTTCGGATACATGAAGACAGATTACAATGTGAGAATCAATTTCCGTAACGGCGCATGGGGCGAACTGGAAGTCAGCAGTGATGAACATCTCAATCTGCACATGGCAGCTACTTGTCTGCACTATGGTCAGGAAGCTTTTGAAGGTTTGAAGGCTTTCCGCGGGAAAGACGGTAAAGTACGTATCTTCCGTCTGGAAGAAAATGCGGCACGTCTGCAATCTACTTGTCAGGGCATTCTGATGGCCGAACTGCCGACCGAACGTTTCAAGGAAGCGATTCTGAAAGTTGTAAAGCTGAACGAACGTTTCATTCCGCCTTATGAAACCGGTGCTTCTTTATACATTCGTCCGTTACTGATCGGAACAAGTGCCCAGGTAGGCGTACATCCTGCCGAAGAATATATGTTCGTGGTATTTGTAACTCCGGTAGGGCCTTACTTCAAAGGTGGTTTCTCTACCAATCCGTATGTGATTATCCGCGAGTTCGACCGTGCCGCTCCTCATGGAACGGGTATCTACAAGGTAGGCGGTAACTATGCGGCCAGTCTGCGTGCCAACAAGAAAGCGCACGATCTGGGCTATTCCTGCGAGTTTTATCTGGATGCAAAAGAAAAGAAATATATCGACGAGTGTGGCGCAGCGAACTTCTTCGGAATTAAAGATAATACGTACATTACTCCGAAATCATCTTCTATCCTGCCTTCGATCACCAACAAGAGTCTGATGCAGTTGGCAGAAGATATGGGCATCAAGGTAGAACGCCGTCCGATACCGGAAGAAGAACTGGAAACGTTTGAAGAAGCGGGTGCTTGCGGTACGGCTGCGGTAATCAGCCCGATTCAGCGTATTGATGACCTGGAGAACGGAAAGTCATATGTTATCTCTAAGGACGGCAAGCCGGGACCGGTCTGCACGAAACTGTATAATAAGTTGCGTGGCATTCAGTACGGTGACGAACCGGATACACATGGTTGGGTGACGATTGTGGAATAATTGATCTTTAAGTATAATCTCTTTTAATTGCGTAATTACTATGTTGAAACAAAATTCAGAGTTGCGTGCTCAAGCACGTGAAGCCCTTCGTGGAAAGTGGCCTATGGCAGCCGTTGCTGCTCTTATTTATTCGGCTATCGCCGGTGGTTTGTCTTCCATTCCTTTTATTGGATGGATCGGGTCTTTGTTGGTCGGACTGCCTGTTGCATACGGCTTTGCTATTTTGATGCTGGCTGTATTCAGAGGAGCGGAAGAGGTTGATCTGGGAGTGTTGTTCGCAGGATTTCAGGAATATAGTCGTATCTTGACTACTAAACTGCTGCAGGCTGTTTATACTTTCCTGTGGTCATTGCTGTTGCTGATTCCGGGTATCATTAAGCGTTATTCTTATGCGATGACGGACTATATTCTGAAAGACGAACCTGAATTGTGTAACAATGCTGCCATTGAAAGAAGTATGGCAATGATGGAAGGCAACAAGATGAAATTGTTCCTGCTTGATTTGAGCTTCATCGGTTGGGCTATCCTTTGCCTCTTTACTTTCGGTATCGGATTCTTCGTTTTGCAACCCTACGTGCAAGTATCTCATGCTGCTTTCTATGAAGATTTGAAAGCTCAGCAGGGTGGTATTAATATCAATGTAGAAGTGACTGTCGAAAGTTGATAAGCGAATAAATATCATTCTATAGAATGGAGTACGGAGCAATCTGTACTCCATTTATTTTTGTAGTTTACGCCAAAAGTAAGTACCTTTGCGTCCTAATCAGTAATGAGATGGGAAAGAATAAATTAGAGAAGTTTGCCGATATGGCGAGTTACCCGCACGTGTTCGAATATCCTTATTCGGCGGTGGATAATGTGCCTTTTGACATGAAGGGAAAATGGCATCAGGAGTTTTTCGGAAATGATCATCCTATTGTGCTCGAACTGGGCTGCGGACGGGGTGAATATACCGTCGGACTGGGCCGGATGTTTCCCGATAAGAACTTTATAGCAGTTGATATCAAGGGTTCCAGAATGTGGACAGGCGCCACGGAGTCCTTGCAGGCAGGAATGAAGAATGTCGCTTTCCTGCGTACAAATATCGAGATTATCGAACGCTTTTTTGCAGCAGGTGAAGTCAGTGAAATCTGGCTGACCTTCTCCGATCCGCAGATGAAAAAGGCTACTAAGCGTCTGACTTCCACTTACTTCATGGAGCGCTACCGTAAATTCCTGAAACCGGATGGAATCATCCATCTGAAAACCGACAGTAACTTTATGTTCACCTATACAAAGTACATGATAGAAGCCAATCAGTTTCCTGTCGAGTTTATCACCGAAGATTTGTATCATTCGGATTTGGTAGACGATATCCTGAGTATTAAGACTTACTATGAACAACAATGGCTCGATCGTGGTTTAAATATCAAATATATCAAGTTCCGCCTTCCGCAAGAGGGAGTTTTGCAGGAACCGGATGTGGAAATAGAACTTGATCCGTACCGTAGCTACAACCGTAGCAAGCGGAGCGGACTGCAAACGAGCAAATGATAAGTAATAAGTAACAAGTAATAAGTAACAAGTAATAAATAGTAATTGGGTGGAACTATCAATTTTCCACTCTCAATTCTGAACTAATTATGACTCTTTATCCGAAATTAATATTGGATGCGCTGGCAACGGTGCGTTATCCCGGTACGGGAAAGAATCTGGTGGAAGCGGAGATGGTCGCCGATAATCTCCGTATTGATGGCATGGCGGTTAGCTTTTCATTGATATTTGAAAAGCCGACCGATCCGTTCATGAAATCAATGTTGAAGGCTGCTGAAACGGCTATCCATACGTATGTATCACCGGATGTGCAGGTAACTATTACAACGGAAAGCAAGCAGGCAGCCCGTCCGGAAGTGGGCAAACTGCTTCCGCAAGTAAAGAATATAATCGGTATTTCTTCCGGTAAGGGAGGGGTAGGTAAATCTACCGTATCCGCAAATTTGGCGGTGGCTTTGGCTAAGTTGGGCTACAAGGTCGGCTTGCTTGATGCTGATATTTTCGGTCCTTCCATGCCGAAGATGTTCCAGGTGGAAGATGCCCGTCCGTATGCGGAAAAGATCGATGGACGTGACTTGATTATTCCGGTAGAGAAATACGGTGTAAAACTGCTTTCTATCGGTTTCTTCGTTGATCCGGATCAGGCTACACTCTGGCGTGGCGGTATGGCGAGCAACGCATTGAAGCAGCTGATTGGCGATGCCGACTGGGGTGATCTTGATTATTTCCTGATTGACCTTCCTCCCGGCACAAGTGACATTCATCTGACTGTTGTCCAGACGTTGGCAATGACGGGGGCAATTGTTGTTAGTACTCCGCAGGCGGTAGCGCTGGCGGATGCCCGCAAGGGAATCAATATGTTTACGAATGATAAAGTGAATGTGCCTATTTTAGGACTGGTTGAGAATATGGCTTGGTTTACGCCTGCCGAACTGCCGGAGAATAAGTACTATATCTTTGGTAAGGAAGGAGCCAAGAAACTGGCGGAAGAAATGAATGTGCCTCTGCTAGGTCAGATTCCTATTGTACAAAGTATCTGCGAAGGTGGGGACAATGGTACTCCGGTGGCGCTGGATGAAGATACGGTAACCGGTCGCGCTTTCTTGTCATTGGCTGCCAGCGTAGTTCGTCAGGTAGATCGCCGGAATGTGGAGATGGCTCCGACTAAGATTGTAGAGATGCACAAATAAGTGCTCTTATTTACTTTAAATATAAAACCTCCCGATGATGTTACTTTTGTCTGTCATCGGGAGGTTGTTTTATCTTATGGTATATATTGGTATAGCTTGTTGCTACCTTGCGATTGGTGATTCTACTTTTCCAATGCTTTCATCAATTGTTCTTTCATGGTATCCACTCCGGGGAATCCGGTCTGTTTATAAGTGATGTTTCCTTCTTTGTCAATAACAAAGTAAGTAGGAACGCCCCGGATACTGAACTTCTCGCGCAGATAGCTCCACTGTTCATCCGTCACACGGAAATGTTCTCCGTGAATGTCAGGAATCATGTTTCTCCAGGTTCCCAGCGGAGACGTTTCACCTGTGATGTAAAGGTAGATGATGTCTTTGTCTTTCAGTTCTTTTTTCATCGGGAGAATCTGTTTGTTGGCAGACCGGCATGGACCACACCAAGTTGCCCAAAAGTCAACTAACAGCGTATGTCCCCGGAATTTGGAGATAATGGAGGGGAATAAATCTTCATTCGATACTTCTCCTGTCTCATTAACGGTGAATCCTGTTTTCTTCTTGTTGATTTCTATTTGTTTCAGCAGGTCGTTGTTCATAGCCAGAGCCATGTCGTTGTATGCTGCGGGCATCGTTGCCAGTTCTGCCTTTTGCTTATCGTTAAGTGGATTGAGATCTCTCATGGAGACTCCAATCATCTGTGCCTTCAGATTTTGTATTAAGTAACTGGCAGCTGTATGATAACTCAGGCTCTTAAGAATCTTATCATCTATACCTATACGGCGTATGATGTCAAACAGTATCGGGTATCTGCTGTTGTAACAGGCTTTAGGTGAAAGGATATACGTGAAGTCCTGAAGACTTTCATAATATCCTTGCGGAATATCAATCTTAGTCTCGGCATAGTATTTATTTGCTTTTTCTCCTTCCAGCCCATTCGTCATGATATGAGCTAATTTCAAGTTCCTTTCTGTTTCGATAATCTTTAGTGCGGCAGACAATTCGAGGTCTGTATTAATAATCTCCTTATATGCAGGGCTTCCTTTCGACTGTGTGATTTGTTTTCTGAACTCAGGGAGTCGGGCAAGTATTTGAACTTTATATTCTTCAGCTGTTTTACCATTCAGCTTTTTAATCTGTTGTTGGTATTCTTCATAACTATTGCCTTCAGTGAAACTGAAACTCATAGGATGATCTGCCAGCTCTTGCTGTACTCCGGCTAAATATCCTCCGTAATAGATTTCTTTTCCGTATGGCTTTTCTGCTTGACGGAGATGTGACTGCTTGCGGGCATTTTCGCGAAGATTGATAACGACCGAAGTGGTTTCCCCCGGTGCTAATAAGTAGCTGACAGCTCCAAAAGGAAACCTGATCATGCATGGGGTGACCATGAAGACATTCATCTCATGATAAAACGTTCCGTCATCCTGGATGCGGATTTTTCCTTCCTGAGCTTCGTCTCTTATTACATCTTGAAAATAAAGACTGCCTTTGTTGGGCATCCCTTTTTGGTAGTCAAGGATTCTTCCTTTGAGAATTGCTTTGGCGTATTTAACGACTGGTTCGGGCAGCGTCGTTTTATGGTCTGCTTTGGTGACTGTAACGTCTTTAGGCAGTTTGAACTTGCTGAATGTTTTCTTGTCCAGCTGTATGCCCCATATCTTATATGCACCCTCAAAGTCTCCTTCAGAGAAATCCAGGCAAGTCACGTTTTGAGGAATGGGGGGGAAGGTTAATTGAAATTCGGCTTCGCCGGACTCGGGCATCCAGAACTCTTTGTCCAGCGTAATGCCGATTCCCTTCCGGACAGGGTATAGGTTGCCATTGTTGTCTTTCAGTACACTGCCGGTTGCGATCTTTATCCAGTATTTGGGCCGATAGAAAGCTTTGATATACACAGTGGTGACTGTGTCACTCATGACAATTTTGTCTATCTCTATACTTGAGGAACTCTGAGCTAAAAAGGGAGGACGTTCTACGATTCTGTCTTTAGCTTGTGTCATACAAAGTATGCTTAGCAGCAAACTTATCATTAATGCGAATCTTTTCATACGATTAGGCTTTTATCTCCAACAAATGTAATCATATTATTGTAATTATCTATGCGAAAACAGAAAAAGGAGCAGAATCGTTTACGATTGCTCCTTTTTTCTGTTATTTATTTGTTAGGGGAATAATGATATTTTCGGTTTTGCTTATTGAAGTCGGAATGTAATAGGGAATGTATATTCTACGGCAACGGCTTGTCCGTTCTGTTTTCCCGGTTCCCACTTAGGCATACCCCGCACTACACGAATCGCTTCAGCGTCCAACCATGCCGACGCACCTTCTAATATTTTTATATTCGACACGTTACCGTCTTTTCCGATGACAATCTGGACCAGCACTTTTCCTTGTTCCTTATTCTGCTGGGCCATAGTCGGATATTTTATATTTTTGGCTAAGTAGCGCATTAATCCCTCCTGTCCTCCGGGAAATTTAGGCATCTCGTCTACGACTTTGAAAGTTGGTTTATTATTGGGTGTGGCTTCTTTAGGACCATAGCCCACCACTACGACCTCTTCAAACTTTTCTATTGCTACTGCTTCGGGTGTTTCTGCCGGTTTTGCAGGTTCCGGACCGGACAGACGGAAAGTTACGGGAACCGTAAATCTTACGTTCACAGCTTGTCCTCTTTGCTTGCCGGGTTTCCAATTAGGCATGGCAGCAATCACTCGTTCAGCTTCCTTGTCAAGATAGGGGTCTACGCCTCGAACTGTTTTAACGTCGGAAATGCTACCGTCTTTTTTGACTACGAACATCACAATCACACGTCCTTGCTTTCCATTTTCATGAGCTGTTGCCGGATATTTGATATTCTTGGCGAGATATTCCATCAGTGCTGATTGTCCACCGGGGAAGTCGGGCATTTCTTCTACAACTTCAAATACGACAGAATCATTTACAGTAGCACTTTTAACGGGTGCCGGAGGGGGAGGAGGAGCTACCTCTTTTGTTTTCTGCGTTCCTTTTTTATCCTGTAATGTCGCTACTCCCGTCATTCCATCGGGAAGTTCCGGACCATTGGCGAGTTCGGTTTGCGAAACACCTTGTTCTTCCGGTGCTGCCATCATTTCTTTGGCAAATTCTTTCGTTGTACGAGCTACTACTTCGATGTTGCTGATAATCATCAACAAGGCAGCCAAGGGAAGGAACATCAGATATTTAGTCCTTCCTATTTCTTTGGTTCTTCGTTTATTCATCATTTTGATACGATTTTTAAGTGGTAAAACATTGAAACTATTAGATAAATTTGCTGCAGCCTTGTGATGTGCCA
>ERZ791611.1918-NODE-1918-length-11304-cov-2.544760_pt1 | contig 11304 bp, 13 predicted proteins | sample MGYA00510275_ERZ791611 | MGnify/ENA primary metagenome ERZ791611 (study PRJEB30046, sample SAMN00791912) | human gut metagenome | study: EMG produced TPA metagenomics assembly of the A metagenome-wide association study of gut microbiota in type 2... | reverse complement strand
GTAGTTGATGAGAATAAACAGCTTAGAGATGGCTATGTATCGTATCTTTTGGCTAAAAAGTACGGTGTACAAGCAGAGGTTTGTGGAATGGTATCAGGACAGCCATTGAGGAAAATTGTTAAGGGAAGACATGTGGTATTGTCTAATGGGAAATGGAAAAAGAAGAGCAATAAACGCTATATATGGATTTACACTTTAAAAAATCCGGTTGTTCCGGGAGATATATTATTGGTAAATACAAAAAAAGGCAGGGCTTATATATGTGTCGACAGAATAGAATATGCGGCAGGACAAGGTTTCTGTTCAAGATATAATACAGTGAAAAAGTGTATGAATATGCGTATGGAAGAAGGAGAATATACAAACGATGGGAAATAGTATGGATTATATTTATACATCAGCTGAGCAGAAAATACTAATAGAGGTGGAACAGAAGAGTATCAGACAGTCTGTTATCGAACAGTATATACGTTGTAGAAAAATCCAGGGTATGACACAGGCAGAACTGGCAAAGCGTGCTGGAATTCCCAGAACGAATATTACTAGATTTGAAAGCGGAAACTATAATCCATCATTAGAGATGTTGGTGCGGATCGCGGCAGCGTTGGGGATGACATTACAGGTTCAGCTGATGGGAAAGGAATAAAAAGGAGTGTATGGAGAGGATGTATGAAGAATAGAATCATAGATGTTCAAAATATAAAAATTACTGTTTCAAAAGAAGAACTGGATGATTATATATGTATTACAGATATTGCCTTTGAAATCATCGGGGCGCCGTGTGCCTGGAAATATATCGGGAGAACATTAACAGAAACAGGTTCCCATCTAACTCTTCTGCTTATCTTTACAAACCTCATAAAATGTGCTATTGTTACACTATGTTTAGCACTCTACGTTAAAGAGTGCTAATGAGAAAATGAGGTGAATGTAATGTTTGTAATACCGATTTATGATATGATCATTTTACCGGAAGTAACCTATTATTTTAAGCAGGATGTTTTCCGTGAACTGAATCTTCAGGAAGAATTAAAAGAAGACGAGGAAGTTGTATTTCTTATGCTGAAGGAAGACAGAAATCGGGACGAGATGCGTCCGGAGGATTTTTTCCCGATTGGTGTGTCCGGAAAAGTAGAGGGGATTGACAGCGAGGGGAGTGTCAGTGTGCGGACGCTGGGACGTGTGGATGTGAGAGCAATTCAGGCGACGCCGGATATGATGACGGCAGACGTGGAAGCACGCAGTGGAGAACAAGATTTGGATGCGGAAGAAGCGAAGCTTCGATTTGATAAATTGCGGACTTCGATGTTGAAGTTCAGCGGTTCCAGTGGGGAATCTGGGCGCGGAGTTATGTTCTGCATTGGAAAAATGTGTCCGAAGTCGTCTCGGCTCTGTCTGCATATTTGAATCTGACCAACGAGGAAAAGTACGCGATTCTGGAAACGGATTCCACACGGGAGCGGTTTGAGAAGATGGAGCGCAGCGTCTATGAATTCATGGAGATAGCCCGGGTCGGAGAAGAAGCGGAGAATGATCAGCAGGAGCGGCACGAGAAAGTATACCGTGAAGAAGCGATCAAAAAGCAGATTGAGTTTTTACAGAGACAGTTGGACGAGATGCATCCGGAAAATGTATCCGATGTGCGGAAGTTTGAGCAGAAGATCGAAGAATCCGGTATGAATGAGACGGCTCGAAAAGAGGCTGAAAAGGTTCTGAACCGGATGAAGCAGGAGGGAAAAGACAGCCATGAATATGGAATGCTCTATGATTTTCTGGATTTTCTGACCGGACTTTGCTGGAAAAAAGAAGAGGTACAGGAGTTGGATCTGGAGGAAGCGGAGGCAGTTCTTGACCGGGAGCATTACGGACTGAAAAAAGTAAAGCAGAGGATCATACAGCAGATGGCCGTGATGGCGCTGAACCGGCAGCAGTCAGGTTCGATCCTTTTATTTGTTGGACCGCCGGGAACCGGAAAGACGAGCATCGGGCAGAGCATTGCGGAAGCGCTGCACAGAAAGTATGTCAGAGTCAGTTTGGGCGGCGTCCGGGATGAAGCGGAGATACGGGGACATCGAAGAACCTATGTAGGCGCGATGCCGGGACGGATCATGGAGGGGATGAAGCGGTGCGCATCTTCCAATCCGGTGATGGTGCTGGACGAGGTAGATAAATTATCGAAAGATTTCAGCGGAGATCCGGCCAGTGCATTATTGGAAGTTCTGGATCCGGAACAAAACCATACGTTTACCGATCATTATATGAATGTACCTTATGATCTGTCGGACGTTCTGTTTGTATGTACAGCAAATACGATCGATACGATACCGGAACCGCTTTTGAATCGGATGGAGGTCATCCAGTTTCCGGGATACACTGCAGTTGAAAAAGAGCAGATCGCACGGAAGCATCTGCTTCCAAAGGCAATGAAAAAGATGGGCGTGAAAGCACAGAATTTAAAAGTGACCGATGCGGCACTTCAGACAGTAATCCGGGATTATACGATGGAATCCGGCGTGCGCGGTCTGAAAAAGCAGTTGGAAACGTTGTGCCGGTATGCGGCGGTGAAACTCGTAAAAGGAGAACAGAAAAGCATTACAGTCAGCCCGAAGCGTCTGAGTGAATTTCTGGATCAGAAGCCGATCCACCATGAGGGAATTTTGGAAGAAAAGCGCCCCGGTGTTGTGACCGGACTTGCATGGACGTCTGCCGGAGGAGAAATTTTATTTATCGAGACTTTATTGGTTCCGGGCAGCGGCAAAGTACAGGTGACCGGACAGCTTGGTGATGTGATGAAAGAATCGGTGCAGATCGCGCTTAGTCTTGTGAAGTCGATGTATCCAAAGGAAGCGGAGATTTTAAAAGATCATGATCTACATATTCATGTACCGGCAGGCGCAGTGCCGAAAGACGGTCCGTCCGCAGGGATTACGATGACCTCAGCGCTCGCGTCTCTTCTGACTCAAAAGGCAGTCAGCCCGGAATATGCCATGACGGGAGAAGTCTCTCTGCGGGGCACGGTGATGCCGATCGGCGGACTGCCGGAAAAATTGATGGCAGCGCAGCGCGCTGGGATTTCAAAAGTGCTGATCCCGAAAGCGAATGTGGACGATCTGGACGAAGTGGCAGATGAGGTAAAAGAAAAATTAACGATCCTGCCGGTGGAAAAAGTAACGGAAGTATTGGGGATGGTGCTGGAGGAAAAAAAGAGATGAAATTAAGCACACTATGTTATATAGAAAAAGACGGTCAATATTTAATGCTGCACCGCACGGTAAAGAAAAATGATGTGAACAAAGATAAGTGGATCGGTGTCGGTGGTCATTTTGAACATCAGGAAAGCCCGGAAGAATGTCTGCTCCGCGAAGTCAAAGAAGAAACAGGATATACATTGGAATCTTGGAAATATCGCGGGATTGTTACGTTTGTATACGGAGAAGATATTGTAGAATACATGTCTCTTTATACAGCGGACAGATTTTCCGGGGAGGAGATCCCATGCGACGAGGGAGAATTGGAATGGGTGGATAAAGAGAAGATCATGGATCTGAACTTATGGGACGGAGATAAGATCTTTCTGAAACTGCTTGCGGAGGAACATCCGTTTTTCTCACTGAAACTGGTATATGATACGAATGATGTGCTGATATACGCCGCATTGGATGGAAAAGAACTGGAAAGGAAAATGTGATGAAAAAGCAGAATGAATATGAAGCAGTGTCACATGACTTTGATCCGGTATTTGATGAAAATTCCCAAGTTTTGATCTTGGGAACATTTCCCTCTGTGAAATCAAGGGAACATCATTTTTACTATGGGCATCCGCAGAATCGTTTCTGGAAAGTGATCGCCCGGCTCACAGACAGTGAGGTACCGCAGTCGATTGTGGAGAAAAAGCAGCTTTTGCTGCAGCATGGGATTGCAATATGGGATGTCATTGAAAGCTGTGAGATCATCGGATCCAGCGACAGCAGTATCCGTAATGTCGTTGCCGCAGATTTGAACAGTCTCCTTTCACAATGTGAGATCCGGAAGATTTATGCAAACGGCGGTACCGCAAAGAAGCTATATGAACGATACAGTCAAAAGACGACGGGGCGGGAGATCATAGGGCTTCCGTCGACAAGTCCGGCAAATGCGGCGTATTCACTGGACCGTCTGATGGAATACTGGAGTGTGATAAAGGAGGAGTGCAGATGGTAGAAAACGGAGTTATTTTTGGAAGATATCAGATATTTCATTTAAAACATATGGAGGGCGTTCTGGCGGCAAAGATGCGCTGTAAAAAATTATACATCGGAATTACACATTCCGATATTGTAGCTTTTGCGGCAACTTCTCCGCTGGATAAAAACGGAACGGTAAAGAGGGATAATCCTCTGACTTATTTTGAACGGTTTGAGATGATCCAGGGAGCACTGCGGGATTTTGGCGTGAAGCGGAAAGAGTTTGAGATCATCCCGTTTCCGATCAGTCAGCCGGATCTGATTCTCCAGTATGCGCCGAAAGATGCTACTTATTATATGAGTATCTGTACCGAATGGGATGAAGAAAAATACCGGATACTGGGAGAACTGGGCGTGAACCGGGAAGTGCTTTGGCGTAGAAATCCGGAGGAGATGGGTGTGACAGGAAAAATCATCCGGGAATTGATCACGGAGCAAAAGGAGTGGCAGCAGCATGTGCCGCGCACAGTTGCAGATTATATCGTAACACATGGGCTGGATCGGCGGATCCGGGATCTGAATCTGATGTATAGAATTCCGGAGAAAAAAGAATAAAAAGAAAAAAGAGATGTTCGTTTTTATGATAGATTTACATGAAAGCGAACACTCTTTTCATTTATGATACATGATTTACGGAAGCAGATATGCGTACATCACGATAAAGTGGCAGGCGCTTCCTGCCATAACAAACAAATGAAAAATTTCGTGACTTCCGAAATTTTTATGCCGGTTATTGAAGATCGGGAGTTTTAGTGCATAAATGATACCGCCGATCGTGTAAATGATACCGCCTGCCAGAAGCCATCCGAATGCAGCCGGAGACAGTGTGTTCAGAATCTGAGTGAATGCGAGAACACAGGTCCACCCCATGCCGATATACAATACGGATGAAAACCATTTCGGACAATAAACCCAGAATGCTTTGATCAGGATTCCGGCGATCGCGATACCCCAGACAAGAAGCAGAAGCGGAATTCCTGTCTTGCGGTCGAGTACAAGCAGACAGATCGGCGTGTATGTTCCGGCGATCAGTACAGAGATCATCATATGATCGATTTTTTTCAAAATAGTGTTTACTTTTTCGGAAATATCGACGGTATGGTATGTTGTGCTCGCTGCATAGAGCAGGATCAGACTGGCGGCATAAATCGTAAGGGCTGTTAGATAAAGGTGTCCCGGTTCGTGGGCGGCTTTTATCAAAAGAGGGACAGCCGCAAAAATTGCCATCAGCATGCCGATAAAATGTGTGATCGCGCTTCCCGGATCTTTGATATGTTTCTTTGTCATTATAATACGCCTCCTAAAATACTAAAAACATATAATGTAGTTTTAAAAACTACATAAAATAATATATGCATTATACTACACCATATGCATAAGAAATGCAAGATGCAACAAGAAAATAGAAAGAAAATAAAAAGAAAAACTGGACTGGTTGAAAAAGATAAAAGTGGATATTTTGAATAAACCAGTTCGATGCTAAGATAGTAGCAATCCAAAGGAATTTGGAAAAAGAACTTGTAAAATAAGAAGCAGAAAGAGGGAAATTGTGATGGGAAAGAGAAAACAGACCGTGATCAAACTTGCACAGACCGCATTGCTCGCAGCGCTGTGCTTCGTATCGTTTACATTTTTGCAGATTAAGATTCCGATGCCGGGAGGCGACGCGACTTCGCTTCATATCGGAAATGCATTTTGCGTACTGGCAGCGCTTCTGTTAGGCGGCGTATATGGAGGGCTTGCAGGCGCGATCGGGATGACGATCGCAGATATTCTGGATCCGATCTATATTGTCGGGGCGCCGAAAACATTCATACTGAAATTCTGTATTGGTCTGATTGTCGGGCTGGTGGCACACCGGATCGCAAAGATCAATGAAAGTACGGACAAGAAATATGTGTTTCGTTGGAGTCTGATCGCATCGATCGCAGGACTTGGATTTAATGTGATCGCCGATCCACTGGTAGGATATTTTTACAAACAGTACATTCTCGGACAGCCGCAGCAGATGGCGGAAGTACTGGCAAAGTGGAGTACGGCGACGACATTTGTCAACGCAGTTGTATCAACCGTCCTTGTTGCGGTTTTGTATAATGTACTTCGACCGGTATTATTGAAGAGCGGACTTCTCGTTGTAGAGAAAAAGCAGGAGACCGCGCATATTTAATAAAAGAGTTTCGCACAGCATAGAAAACCGGAAGCCGTCCGTAAGGAGCAGGCTTCCGGTTTTGTCATGAAAGAGCCGATAGATTAATTGGACTGATACCATCCCCACAGATACAAGATCGGGAAGAGTAAGGAGAGGAGTGTAAATGGTGTAAAGCTGGAAAGGACAACACCCCAGATCATACCGATGATCACTACGACTGTCCAGACTGCTCCGGCGATCAGAACAGATTTTTTGGAGCGGTACATTACACCGACGATACCGGCTGCGATTTCGACGAGACAGGAGACAATACTGAATACATAGTACATGGTTCCCGGCTGTGTGACTCCGGCTGCTTCATAGACGGCGACCATTTCCGGCGTGTTCATCATCGGTCCGATCAGGAAAATGGACGCCAGATTGCCAATGAGACCGAATGCACCGAAGATGATCAGAAGAATGGAAATGACTTTCAATAATTTGCTTTGTTGTTTCATAGTGAAGTTCCTCCTTTAGATAAGAAATGATATTGTGGTGTGTAATGATTTTCAGTTTACTACATTCTGCGCAAAGCTTCAATAGGACTGAGTGAAGCGGCCTTTCTTGCGGGATAAATTCCGAATATGATTCCGACTCCGCAGGAAAAGACGGTTGCGACGATCACTGCGGGCAGTGAAAGTTGTGCTTTGATTCCACCGATCTCCAAAAATGAGATCAGCGCGGTGAGTCCGCCGCCGAGGATGATGCCGATGATCCCACCCATACCGGAGATGATCACGGATTCGCATAAAAACTGTGCGATAATGGATCCGGTCTTTGCTCCCAACGATTTGCGGATCCCGATCTCACGAGTCCGTTCCGTGACGGATACGAGCATGATGTTCATAACGCCGATTCCTCCGACGACAAGAGAGATTCCGGCGACGAGCGCCACGAATGCTGTGACGGCATCCATGATCGGACCGAACATATCGGTGAGATCGATGGCTTTTTGTTGCATAAACGGTTCATCGCCCAAGTTTTGATGTCTGGAATTTAAGATCTGTACCGCTGTTCTTGCTGCGCGGGCAGTATCGTCTTTGTTGTAGGTCATCAGATTGAGCGACATAAATCCGTCGACCGGGTTTCCGAAAGCAGTGGAAAGTGTATAAGGGATTTCGATCGAGATACTCTCGGACATTCCCATGGCGATGTACTGCTTTTCCGCCACCAACATTTCTTCCGGTGTTTCGCGGACACCGATGACGGACAGTGTCTGGATGTTGTTGTCCACATTGACATCCAGATTCATTCCGATGACGTCCGTGTTTCCGAACAGATAGGCTGCGGTCAGTTCGTCGATGACGCAGACCGGATTGGCATTTGCCACGTCATTGTCCGTAAAATAATTGCCCTTGATCAGCGGGTAAGTATATTGTGCATTTTCATAGTCCGGCGTTGTCAGTGTCAGATAGGCGTCATAAGCGCCTTTTCTTGTCTCGGTCTTTCCGGAATACATATAGTTGGAGTAGACAGCTTTGACCGTATCATCCAGAGAAGTTTTTATAAATGCGATATCCTCCCCGGTGATCGCTTCCGTATCGCTGACTTCTTCGGTGTTGGTCTGGATCACGACGGTGTTGCTCTGTTCGTTTGCCGCTTCCATAACGTCCGCTTTCAGTCCGTTTCCGATGGAAACGATCGTGACGACGGAAGTGATCCCGATGATGATGCCGAGCATGGTCAGAAAAGAACGTCCCTTGTTCGCGCGAATATTATCCAGCGCCATTTTAATATATTCTAAAAACTGTTCCATAAATGAGCCTCATTTCTTCCTGTCGGTTTATTTGTCAGCCGATGGTGCGTCCTGTTTTTCAGAATCCGTCTGCTTTTTCGTATCTTCCTGTTTTTCAGAAGCAGCGTCTTTTGGCGTTGTGGTATCCGTACTTGGAACGGCAGTGGCTTTCATCCCCTCGGTTACGTCTACATTCAGATCATTGACAACCTGATCGCCCTCTTTGAGTCCGCTTTTTACTTCGATCGCGGTTGTGGATGCTGTGCCGAGTTCTACCGGCTTTTTCTTCACCGTACCATTTTCGATCACAAATACAAAATCTCCGCTCGTGGAAGTATTGATACATTCAATCGGGACAGTCAGCACATTGTCGGACTGGGCGACTGTCATGGAGACTTTCGCGGTGGCTCCGATACAGATATATTCGTCCGGGTTGCTGATATGGATCTGAGCGCCGATGACCGGATTTCCTTTGGCATTATTTGTCGCAATCCGGTTGACGTTCTCCAGCGTTCCCTCGTATTTGTGCTCGCCGATGGTGATCGTAGCAGGAGTTCCGACTGTCATTTTCTCGTAATCATCCGGGGAAATGTCTACTTTGACGCGGACATTTTCCGTGCTTGCAATGGAGAAGACTGCGGCGCCCTGTGCGGCTGCGTTTGTCTGGAGGACTTCGACGGAAGCGATCACACCGCTCATATCCGCTTTCATTCCCTCACGGGCTTTGTCCAAAAGTTCGGACTGGGACATGGCGGCTAATTCTGCGAGATTATCGCTGATCGCCAGATTGGCCATCTCAGAGGAAGACATTCCGGCAGAGGGCTGGGAAGCGGCGGCATTGGCAGCATTGTAAGCGGCTTCCCACTGTGCATAGGCGCTTTCATACTGTGCAGCAAGCGCGGTATATCCGGCGTCATCGACCGTATTCAAGGCGGTCAGTTCACTTTCGGCGGCGGCAAGGGAAGCCTGTGCGTTCGGAAGCTCCGCGACTGCGGCGTTGTATGTATCAATGTCGGAGATCAGCTTTTTCTGTGCGTCGGTCCGCTTATCTTCCGGGGTGGCGACTGCTTCACTGTAAGTCTTTCCGCTGCCCTCATATACGACGGAAAGAGTCTGGATCGTATTCTGGTAATTCTGGATCTGTGTGTTCAGATCTGCGATCTGTCCTTGGAGTTCTGCAATCCGTGTCTGTGTTTCTGAGGAAGCGTTGGCGGCGGCATTGGCGTCATATGTCGCTTTTGCCGCATCCATCTGCGCTTTTAATGCGTTGACCTGATCTGCCAGTGCATTTGCCTGATTGGCAAGTTCCGCATTGGCGGCATTGGCAGCGTCGATCGCCTGCGCGTTCTTATCCCGGGCAGCCTGAGAAGTGTTGTAGGCGGACTGGAGATTTAACTGCGCCTGCTGATTATCACGTTCCAGATTGGTCGTGTCAAATGTGACGAGCAGGTCGCCGGCTTGTACGATCTGTCCGACTTTTGCATTTAAGTTGGCGATCGGCGCGGTGACAGGAGAGTAATAGGTTTTGGTATTCTCGCTCTCGATCGTACCGCTGGAATTATACACTTCTTTGATGCTTTCTTTTTTGACTTCCACAACGGACAGATTTTGTGCGGCAGATGGATTGTCGCCGCCGCCGATCAGTGCGGAAATGCCGATTCCGACAACTGCGACTCCGGCAATGATCGGAACGATCACCCAGCCGGGCAGTTTTTTCTTCGGCGGTTTTTCCGAAAGTCCGTCCGGTTCGGAAAGGTCCATGTCTTCCATCAGATCCATGATCTCCAATTCTTCTTCGTCGTGTTGTTTTTTCTTTTTCCTGAAACTCATGCTTGTAGATCCTCCCTGCTCATGTTCTCATTTTCTATCTTATGTTCATTATGATAGTCGGCTTCGATCCGCCCGTCGATGATGCGGATCACGCGATCCGCCTGTTCGGCAATGTCGTCGTCGTGGGTGATGATGATGACGGTCCGACCGCTTTGGTGCAGTCCTTTTAAGATATCCATGATCTCTTTGGTGGACTTGGTGTCCAGATTCCCGGTCGGTTCATCGGCGAGAATGATCGGCGGCTGTGCGGCAACTGCCCGGGCGACGGCGACTCTTTGCTGCTGTCCGCCGGACAATTCGTTCGGTTTGTGGCGCATCCGTTTTTCCAGACCGACTTTTTTGAGTGCGAGAGCCGCGATCTTTTTGCGGCGCTGCTTGGAAACACCGCGGTAGATCAGCGGCAGTTCCACATTCCCCAGAGCGTCCAGATTGGCAACCAGATTAAAGCCCTGAAAAATGAAGCCGATCTGTTTGTTCCGGATCTCGGAAAGCTGGTTGTCGGACAAACCGGAAACGTCCTGTCCATTCAGCAGATAGCGCCCGGAAGTCGGTGTATCCAGACAGCCGAGCATGTTCATCAGCGTCGATTTCCCGGAACCGGAGTGCCCGATGATCGCCACCAGTTCGCCGCGATGGATCGTAAGGCTGACACCGTCGAGCGCACGGACTTCATTTTCGCCGGGATTGTAGATTTTGTGGATGTTTTCAACTTGTATTAGCGGCTCCATGAAAGTAATCCTCCGTATAATTGTATTAGATAATTCATACAATACTCGTTTTCCGGGAAAATGTCAATATTTTTTATCTTAAAATTTTCTGTATCAGCGTATGCTCTCTTGACCACGGATGATATAATAGGAAAATGAAGAATAAAAAGGAGCGGTTTACATATGAGACGATTACCGGGAATTCGGGAAAAGAAACAGGAGATACTGCCGGCAGGGTATTTGTTTGACAATCGGGCGCTGAAACATCTGATCGCGCCGTTGATCATCGAGCAGATCCTGGCGGTCACGGTCGGAATGGTAGATACGATGATGGTCTCCAGCGTGGGGGAAGCGGCGACTTCGGGAGTGTCGCTGGTGGATATGATCAATACGCTTTTAATCAATGTATTTGCGGCGGTCGCCACCGGAGGAGCGGTTGTGGCTTCCCAGTATCTTGGGCAGAAAAACAGGAAGCGGGCATGTGAATCCGCCGTCCAGCTTTTGATTGTAATGGGGATCATCTCGCTGTTGGTGATGGGTGTTTCCATCCTGTTTCGACGTGGGCTGCTCCATCTTTTATATGAAAATCTGGAACCGGACGTCATGAAAAATGCACTGGTT
>ERZ791611.1914-NODE-1914-length-11319-cov-3.855735_pt1 | contig 11319 bp, 9 predicted proteins | sample MGYA00510275_ERZ791611 | MGnify/ENA primary metagenome ERZ791611 (study PRJEB30046, sample SAMN00791912) | human gut metagenome | study: EMG produced TPA metagenomics assembly of the A metagenome-wide association study of gut microbiota in type 2... | reverse complement strand
TGCAGATATTAAAATGAAGGAAATGCGTCTGGGAAAAGGAAAAAGAAGACGATGTTTTCTGGCATATATTGAGGTGGCAGTCAGCAATATGCTGCTGGAAACGACGGCTTTGGGGAGACTGCTGGCGGCATTATCGGAGCTGCCGGACAGAGACTTAAATCAGGTACTCAATGAGAATGCGATGGGGATTTCAGATGTGACACCGTACGATACCATAGAGGATGCAGCACAGGGGATGCTCACGGGGGATGCCATCCTTTTTGTGGATGGATACGGACATGCATTAAAGATTGCCGACAAAGGATATCCCGGCATGGGGGTGCAGGAACCGGATTCGGAAAAGGTGATCCGTGGTTCGAAGGAGGGGTTTACCGATTCCATCAAAACGAATACGGCACTTATCCGTAAGCGTGTGCGATCGACACGGGTTAAAGTAGAAGAAGTACAGGAGGGGGTGCGTTCGCACACGGCAATTGACCTGGTGTATATGGCAGATCTGAAATATACATCCGTGCTGGAAAAAATCCGGGAAAAAATTACAGAATATGAGATTGACGGGGTCATGGACAGCGGAATCTTAGAGCAGCTGGCGGAAAAGAAATGGTATTCACCGTTTCCACAGTTTCAGACGACACAGCGACCGGACCGGGCAGCACTTGCGGTGCTGGAGGGAAGGATCGTATTGTTATGCGACAATTCTCCGGTCGCTCTCATTCTGCCGACAGACCTGAATTCTTTTCTGAAGACGAGTGATGACTATTATAATCGGTTTGGTGTGGCAACGTTTGCACGGATCTTGCGTTACATGGCAGCTTTTTTTGCCATGACACTCCCCGGACTGTATCTGGCGGTGACAAATTTTCACACACAGATTCTGCCGACACCGCTTTTGTTATCCTTCTGGGAGGCACGGATCGGTGTGCCTTTTCCGGCGGCACTGGAGGTCATTCTCATGGAGATTTCTTTTGAACTGTTGCGGGAGGCGGGGGTCCGGCTGCCGGGGGCAATGGGAAATACGATCGGAATTGTCGGAGGTCTGATTATCGGGCAGGCAGCTGTGGATGCCAACCTTGTCAGTCCGATTGTGGTGATTGTGGTTGCGTTTACCGCGCTTTGTTCCTTTTCCATTCCGAATGAAGAATTTGCTTTTTCATTCCGGATATTGAAATTTTATGTGATTGTCCTGTCCGCATGGCTTGGATTTTTCGGATTTTTGATTGCACTGCTTACGGTGTTCATCCATCTGTCGCGGCTGGAAAGCTTTGGGATTCCGTATCTCATGCCGTTTGTGGGGGCAGATGTCAATGATTATCATGATGAACGCGACAGTATCTGGCGTGCACCACTGAAAAAAATGGTGCGAAGACCCATTTATGCAAAACGCGGGGAGCGGATACGTCTGCGGAAAAAATAGGCTGAGTAAACAGTAACGGAGGAACGATATGTTTTCAAATAATAACCGGATATCAACGCGGCAGGTGTTCCGGCTGTTTGTGTTCGATTTTGTAGGGGAAAGTACGCTGATTCTGCCCTCACAGCTGGCGGCATTTGCGGGAAATGACGGTCTGGCATCCATTGTGCTGGGCGGCATTATGGGAAGCCTGTATCTGTGGTATCTTGCATATGTTTTAAAAAAGATGGAAACGGATCTGGTCACTTATATGGAACGGATTCTGCCGGCATGGATGAAAAAAATTTTTCTGGTGTTACTGCTGGTCTATTTTACCGGTATGGCAGGATACGGGGCATATATCTTTTCGGATGTGATACAAAAGGGGCTGATTGCAGGGGAGTCGTTTCCCCTGATTCTGATTCTGGTATTGCTGACGGCAGGATATGCCGTGTGTGGCGGGATTGAAAGCCGTGCACGGGTGTATGAGATTTTGTTTGTCGTTTTGTTTGTACTTCTTGCAGGAATGCTTTTGATTGCGGCGGGGGATCTGGAGATGGAATATCTGTATGGCTTTTTTCAGGCAGATACCGGGTCGGTGATGAAAGGAAGTCTGGCAGTCTTTTTTTGTCTGATGCCATTGTTTCTGCTTGCATTTTTTCCCTCCTATGTGCAGAAAGCAAAATGGGGGAAGCTGGTGCATGCCGTGCATGCGGCAATGTGGTTTGCCATAGGTGTTCTTGCGGTTTTGTATGTGATCCTGCTGGGCAGTTTTGGAAGTCGTTCCCTAACGACCATGAAATATCCGGCAATTACGCTGATGAGCAGTATCCATCTGAGGGGAAGTTTTTTGAAGCGGCTGGATGCCTTTATGATCGCCATCTGGTTTTTTACGCTGTTTGCACTTGTGACTGTGTTTTTGTTTTATGCACAGGAACTGGTACAGAAACTGCGGAAAAAAGATACGCATAAAAAATGGTATCTCTGTGGGGTGATGGCTGCCGTTTTCGGGGTGGCAGAAATGCTCCACCAAAGCAGCCATGGGGAATGGTTCCGGGATTATCTGCTGTATATCGGAATCCCGTTGTTTTTGTTCCTGCCATTGTTTGTACTTTTGTGGGGAAAGGGGAAAAAACGGCATGAAGGGTAAAATAAAAAAATATGTTGCACTGGTATTGTCTGTGCAGCAACTGCTTTGCGGATGCAGCGCCACAGAACTCGAAGACCGCTGTTTTCCAATGATGGCGGTTGTGGACGAAAAGGATGGACAGATTTCTTTTGGTTACGAAAGGAGAAACAAAAATGTATGATGAAATCAAAGCAAAGTTATCGCGCCTGTCACGGGAAAGACGATGGAAAGCTGTGTGCAGACCTATGATAGCCGGCTGGAAAAACTGGCAGACTGCAATCATATGAAAGTGCTTGTCTTCGGGGAAAATCTGATGGAGGATACCGGACGGTATGCGGATGTTCTTTCTTATCTGAAACAAACCGGACTTTTCCCAAGAAACATTTATGTATGTGTGGCGGAAGATCCATTGGCATTGTTTGAGACAGAAGAAGATCTGCCACAGGATCTGGGAAGTTATCTGGAACAGTATCTGCAGAATCAGGAATCAGCGGGATCAGGAAAACTGTTTAAGCTTGGCAGGCTGCTGGACGAGAAGGAAAACCATATCCTGCAGATTATGCTGCCATATCTGGAAACAGAAGACCATATCATCTTCTGGAAAACCATGTACCGGGTACCGGATGACAGGTTTTTGTATAAACAGGAAAAATAATGGAAATGCTCTTACTATCAGAGGAAAGAGAGTGTGGGAAAATGAAAAAGAAAAAAATCATGTTTATCATTTTATGTATGTTAACGGTTCTTGCTGCGGGAACTGCGCACGCAACAGAAAAGGAAAGGGTGGACCCACTGCAGCCGGCAATTGCAGAAAAAATACTGCGGTTTCATGTACTGGCAAACAGTGATGCCAAGGACGACCAGAATGTGAAACTAAAGGTCCGGGATGCGGTGGGGCATATGCTTGGGCAAAAACTAAAAAAGGTAACAGACCGGGCGCAAACCGAAAAAATTGTGCAGGACCATATGGACGAAATTATAGAAACAGCGGAAAAAACGCTGCGCAAAAGCGGCTATACATACGGTGCCAGCGCAAGGCTTGCCAATGTGGATTTCCCTGTGAAAACGTATGGGGATTATACGTTTCCGGCAGGTAAATACCGTGCATTGCAGATTACACTGGGAAAAGGAGAAGGACATAACTGGTGGTGTGTGCTGTATCCGAACATGTGTTTTCAGGGATCAGTATATGAGGTTGTGGATGAATCTTCCGGCGAGGAGCTGCGTGAAGTTTTGACGCAGGAAGAATATGCAGATGTGTTTGATTCGGGAAAAATGCAGATCCGGTGGAAATTCCTTGATTATTTTCGCTAAACTCGTTATGATAATGGGGCGCACCAATGTGCGTTAAGATATCAAGGAAAAGAAGGAACTGGCTATGACAAAAGACGTATTATTGTCCATCAAGGGATTGCAGATCGGGGAAAACGAACAGAATGACACGATAGAAGTGATCTCCCCGGGAGATTATTATTTTCGGAATGGCAGGCACTTTTTTATGTACGAGGAGGTCATGGAAGGTCAGAAAGAATCGACCAGGAACATGATTAAAGTGCGTGATAATTATATGGAACTGACGAAAAAGGGAGCCGTCAACGTTCATATGATTTTTGAAAAAAACAAAAAAAATATTACATATTATAATACCCCATACGGCAGCCTGCTGGTGGGAATTGATGCCTACCGTGTGGATGTGCGGGAGAAAGAAAATGAGATTACGGTTGAGGTTGAATATGCACTGGAGATAAACAATGAGCATCTGGCAGACTGCCATATCCGGATTCTGGCAAATCCGAAACAGAACCCGGAATTTAAACTTGTCAAATAAACAGATAATGGTAATTAAAACAGAAAAAATAAACGAAAATATACGAAAAAGCTGTGGAATATTGTGAAAAATGCCGATTTGTGGTAAAATACAAAAAATGATAACAGAGGAGGAATCATTATGAATACGGAACACAGGCAGCAGAAAATTTCTTTCTGGCATTCTATGAAAACGCAGTTTATTGCGGTAGTGATTCTTGTGGCGGCAGTGATTGTAATATTGTATACACTCATGATTATGCCTGGGGTAAAAAGCAATATCCGCAGTATCTATTCCAACTATCTGCTGGATCTTTCCATTTCGTATGGACGGGAGGTGGAAAGCGCCATGCAGGTAAATGCTGATTTTTTAGATAACCCGGAAGCTGCACAGGACATTTTACAGCAGCTAGATGTCGCAGGAGCCAAGACAGCTTATGCCTATCTGGTCGGATTTGACGGAACGATGCTGTATCATCCTACCGCTGAGAAAATCGGGCAGCCGGTAGAAAACGAGGCTGTCAAAAAGATTCTCAACGAGATACAGGGGGGAAGTATCCCAAAACCGGAGACTGTGCAGTATGTATTTCAGGGGGAGAAAAAATTTTCCGCATGTTATACCAGCAAAAAACAGTTTATCCTGGTAGTCACAGCGGATGATGCAGATCTTCTTGCACCGGCATTAATGCTGGAGCAAAGGGGAATCCTGATTTCCGGTGTCCTGCTGTTGATCGGGGCTTTGGCAGCGTTTGTTTTTGCAACACGGATTACACGTCCGTTATTAAAGATTACAGATTCCGTGAACCGGATTGCACAGCTGGATCTGCGAAACGATCAGGTACTGGAACAATGTGCCGCACATCGTGGGGAAGTCGGAAGCATTGCAAATGCCGTGCTTCGGATGAAAGAGGCTCTGACGGAAATTGTACAGAAGATACGACAGCAGGGTGGACAGCTGTTTGAGGCATCGGAAACGTTAAACAATAACGCGGTAAAGACGGCAGGAAACGTAAATAATGTGGAGACCGCAGTAAATGAGATCGCAACCAGTGCAACCAGTCAGGCACAGGAGACTCAGGGGGCAACCGAGTCCATTATTTCCATGGGTACGATGATTGAGGATTCTACAAACCAGGTAAAATCCATGAACGAGACGGCAGATGTGATGAATGCGTCCGGACAGATAGCCAAAAAGGCACTGGAAGAACTGGGAGAAATCAATGAGAGGGCAACCGAGTCCATCAATGTGATTTATGAACAGACCAATACAACGAATGATTCTGCCTTAAAGATCAAGGATGCAACATCGCTGATTGCTTCCATTGCAGATGAAACCAATCTGCTGTCACTCAATGCTTCCATTGAGGCTGCCAGGGCAGGAGAGGCAGGAAAAGGTTTTGCGGTGGTGGCAGCACAGATCCAGAAGCTGGCAGAACAGTCCAACGAATCTGCCAAGCGGATTGAGGATATTATCCGTGAACTGTTGAAAGATTCCGAAACTGCAGTACATACGATGGAAGATGTGAAGGAAATCATGCAGGAGCAGAACGAAAAAGTGAAAAAGACGGCAGAAGTTTTTGAACAAATGCATGAAGGCGTCAATTTGTCCATCCATGGAATGGTATCCATAGAAGAACAGACACAAAAGATTGAGGATGCAAGAAATAAGATCGTAGATACGGTACAGAGCCTGTCGGCAATCGCAGAGGAAAATGCGGCAAGCACACAGGAGACTTCGGCTTCCATGATGGAAATTGGTTCGGTTATCAATGATATCAGCCAGAATGCAGAGAACCTTAAAAATATTGCAGAGGTTCTGGAAAAGAATGTGCAGCTGTTTCAGATGGAAGAATCATGATTTGTGGAACAACGTTATAGAATCTGCATGAAAAGAAAAGGCTTATCTTCCCGATGGGGAAGATAGGCCTTTTCCTGTTTTTCCTGTAAACACATTATTTCTTTTTCCTGCTGGAACCGGATTTGGATTCTTTCAGCTGGGCATTGGCTTCATTGTACTTTTCCTGAAGCTTTGCACGGAATCCTTTTTTCTTTTTGACCGGTTTTTCCAGCGGTCCACGGAGTCCGCGTACGCCTGTGATATAAAGACCACTGACGGTTGCCTTGACTTCTTTCTTGACCGGAATGTCATCGTAGATCTGCTCGTCTGCGATCAGTGTCATGACTCTTGGTCCGACTTTGGCTTTTACGATTGGAAGTTTGGCGCGCTGCATGAGTTTGTTTGCCTGCTCCATTACCTGGGAAGGAAGGCCGGCATCTTTCATTTTCATTCGTTTTTTGTCGATGATCAGCATTGTCACTGTCTGCGCAGCGGCTTTCATCTGCTCATCCTGTTCTTCCTTTTTCTTCTGTGCTTTCTTTCCGAGAAAGTACAGGACAATCATAGCGGCTACCAGAATAATGGCAATCACTAATAATACGATTCCTATTGGTTTCATCGTGGATTTCCTCCTCTATATACTAAAATTTATTGTAGCAAAGATTTCTGTAAAAATCAACGTTTACTGTTTGTATTTTCTATGGATTTATGGTATGTTTAATTAGTTGTAAAAGGAAAGAAAGAAGGATTTGGGACATTATGAAGAAAAGAGTGGTTATACTTTTTTTGTGCATGACGATGGTATTATCCATGGGGGCATGTGGTACAGACAGTGATAAAAAGGCAAGTACCCAGCAGGGAACACAGGAGACGGCAAGTGAAGTATTTGACGGACCGCACAGCGCACAGATGAAGCTGGATCTGTCAAAACTTGTGACGAAACTTGCAGATTATAAAGGGATTGATGTTACCATCACCGGAAATTATGATGTGACAGATGATCAGGTGGAGCAGAATTTAATGTCGCTGCTTCCGTATTACGGAATCACCGGAGTTGAGGTAAAGGACCGTGATACCGTTCAAAAGGATGATTATGTCAAGGTGGATTATACCGGATATCTTGACGGGGATGCGTTTGATGGCGGTTCTGCGACAGACACAATGATTGATGTGGCGAACAACTGTGATGCCACACAGAAGACAAATTACATTGATGGATTCAGTGATGGGCTTGTCGGCGCAAAAGTCGGGGATGAAGTAAGCTCGGATGTGACCTTTCCGGAGAATTACCAGTCTTCCGATCTGGCGGGAAAGAAAACAACGTTTAAATTCAAAATCAAGGGAATTTATAAGCCGGTTACCATGGACACGCTGACCGATGATATGGTAGCAGATGCATTTACCGAGCAGAAGATCACCACGAAAAAGGATCTGGTTGCATATGTACGGCAGGTACTCGAAAAGCAGGCCGCAAATTCCAAGTCTCAGGCAAGTATCAGCGCAGTTGAAGATGAACTGCTGGATAAATGTAAAGTGACGATTCCGGATGAGTATCTGGATGCGCGTCTGCAGGAATACCAGTATGAATTTGAAGCAGACAACTGCAATGATACACAGACTCTGGAACAGTATGCAAAGAACAACAGTACCACCGTGGATGATATGAAAAAACAGTGGAAAGAACTGATGACCAAGCAGATCAAAACTGAATTTATCTTTGGACGGATTGCGGAAAAAGAAAATATTACAATCAGTGATGATGATTTTAAGTCATTTGTAGATTATCTGGTAAGTTCGAGCAACAGCCAGATGGCAGATGAAAATGCGGTATATAAATATTATGGCGTTGGAAATAAAGAGGATGGAGAGAAAACACTTCGTCAGCTGTATGTGGTCAATCAGGCGATTTCGTATGTTGTGGAGAAAGCCAATATTACCGTAGAACCAGATACACAGACGACAGAGTCATCGGAAAACTAAAGGGTTCAATAAAAACAACTAAGGGATAGATTAGATTTTTAACGGAGGAACAGTATGGAATTAGTAAATGTCAGAGAGATTTTCAAAAATACGATCAGATATGAAAATCAGCAGGTAACGATCGGCGGATGGGTAAGAAGTAACCGTAATTCCAAAAATTTTGGATTCATTGTAGTGAATGATGGTACCTTTTTTGAGCCGATTCAGGTTGTATATGGAGATGGTCTGGAGAATTATGAGGAAGTCTGCAAGATTAATGTCGGAGCAGCAGTCATTGTAAAAGGACAGCTGGTGCCTACGCCGGAAGCAAAACAGCCGTTTGAGATCCAGGCAGCAGATGTAACCGTGGAAGGGGCTTCCACACCGGATTATCCGTTGCAGAAGAAGCGTCACACGTTTGAATATCTGCGTACCATTTCACATCTGCGTCCGAGAACCAATACGTTTGAGGCGGTGTTCCGTGTACGTTCCCTGTGTGCATATGCGATTCACAAGTTTTTCCAGGAGCGCGATTTCGTTTATGTGCATACTCCGCTCATCACAGGAAGTGACTGCGAGGGTGCCGGGGAAATGTTCCAGGTAACAACGCTTGATTTAAAAGATGTGCCGAAAAAACAGGATGGAACCGTGGATTATACTAAGGATTTCTTTGGAAAACCTACCAATCTGACTGTATCCGGTCAGTTAAACGGAGAAACCTATGCGATGGCCTTTAAAAATATTTATACGTTTGGACCGACCTTCCGTGCGGAAAATTCAAACACAACCAGACATGCGGCTGAGTTCTGGATGATTGAGCCGGAGATCGCATTTGCGGATCTTGAAGATGATATGATGCTTGCGGAAAGCATGTTAAAGTATGTGATTAATTATGTGATTGAACATGCACCGGAAGAAATGGCATTTTTCAATAATTTTGTGGACAAAGGTCTGCTGGATCGTCTGGAGAACGTAGTAAACAACGATTTTGCACGGGTAACTTATACGGAGGCCATCAAGATTTTGTCAAAACACAATGACAAGTTTGACTATAAGGTATCCTGGGGCTGTGATCTGCAGACAGAGCATGAGCGCTATCTGACGGAGCAGATTTATAAGAGACCGGTATTTGTCACTGATTATCCAAAGGAGATCAAGGCATTTTACATGAAACTCAATGAAGATCAAAAAACAGTTGCAGCAGTAGACTGTCTGGTTCCGGGCATCGGGGAGATCATCGGCGGAAGCCAGAGAGAGGACGATTATGATAAACTTCTGGCACGTATTCAGGACATGGGGCTGAAAGAGGAAGATTACAAGTTTTATCTGGATCTGCGCAAATACGGATCAGCCAGACATGCCGGATTCGGTCTTGGATTTGAGCGCTGCGTGATGTATCTGACGGGTATGGCAAATATCCGCGATGTCATTCCGTTCCCTAGAACCGTAAATAACTGCGAACTGTAAAATGGAATAAAAGAGCCGTATTTCCCATAAACTCTAAGGAGGACAATTTCCGGAGAAGTATGTGTGGAGAATGGGCAGGAACAAATAAATAATAAAACAGGAAGAAACGTCGCAAAGTTTGCAGGCTGCTTTATAGGCACATGTCTGCTCTCCGCGGCGCTTTTTCTGTTATGGTGCGGGATTTCCTATTCCATGAGATTGTCAGTGGAACTGATCCGGGTGGGAATTACGGCATGGTATGCGCTTTCCGGTCTCATCGGTGGAAAAATCCTGCGCGCATGTAAATGTGGTGCCATACCTTTTTGCGCAGTTATGCTGGGAGGCTTTTTTTTCGGGATTCTGTATGTCTGTTCCTGCATACGGGAACAGCACTGGATTGCGCTGGAGGGAGAAAACCTGACGATTCTGATTTTGTGTACGGCAGGGGCACTGCTGGGAAGCGTGAAGTGGAAAAAGAAGTAAGGGCTGTGTGACTGTAAAAAAAGACTTTCCTTATGGTGACCACTGTGCTATAATAATACAGATAGACGGGAAATCCAAAAAAACAGACAAAGGAGAGATTCTCATGAAGCATGTAAAGACATTAAATACAAGAAAGTTACAGAACACAATCAAGACAGGTGGATGTGGCGAGTGCCAGACATCATGCCAGTCTGCATGTAAGACATCCTGTACAGTAGGAAACCAGACCTGCGAGAAGTGTAAGTAATCACAGAGTGATTACTTACGCAGCCCGAATGCTAAGGTAAGAAAAATAAGGCATAATAAAGCCGCGTGCGTAGCGCGCGGTTTTATTATGTTTAGGAAAGAGAGGAAATATTATAGTGGTTCATCAGTTTAAGAACAATGGCTATGATATTGTATTAGACGTAAACTCCGGTGCCATTCATGTGGTGGATGATGTGACTTATGACGTGATCGCATTATTTGAAGATCACTCCAGGGAAGAGATCATTGCCCAGTTACAATCCCGGTATCCGGAACAGGAGATTGCAGAAGCAATCGAAGAAACAGAGCAGTTAAAGGAGCAGGGAGACCTGTTTACGGAAGATGCTTACGAACAGAAGATTTTTGATTTTAAGAAGCGCCCGACGGTAGTAAAGGCATTGTGTTTACATATTGCACATGACTGCAATCTGGCATGCCGCTATTGCTTTGCGGAAGAGGGCGAATATCATGGAAGAAGAGCCCTGATGTCTTATGAGACAGGAAAACAGGCACTTGATTTCCTGATTGCAAACTCCGGAAACCGGAAAAATCTTGAAGTGGATTTCTTCGGAGGAGAGCCACTCATGAATTTTGATGTGGTAAAACAGTTGGTTGCCTATGGACGGGAACAGGAAAAGCTGCATGACAAGCATTTCCGTTTTACGCTGACAACGAACGGGGTGTTGCTAAATGACGATATCATGGAATTTGCAAATAAGGAAATGGACAATGTCGTTTTAAGTATTGATGGAAGAAAAGAAGTGAATGACCGTATGCGTCCGTTCCGGAAGGGGGCGGGAAGCTATGACCTGATCGTTCCGAAGTTCCAGAAACTTGCAGAAAGCCGGAATCAGGAGCGTTATTATGTCCGCGGTACCTATACCCATTTCAACACCGATTTTTCCAAGGATGTACTGCATCTGGCAGATCTGGGATTCAAGCAGATTTCTGTTGAGCCGGTTGTCGCACAGCCGACCGATGAATATGCACTGCAGGAAGAGGATCTTCCGGTTCTCTTTGAAG
>ERZ791611.1907-NODE-1907-length-11386-cov-3.244550_pt1 | contig 11386 bp, 6 predicted proteins | sample MGYA00510275_ERZ791611 | MGnify/ENA primary metagenome ERZ791611 (study PRJEB30046, sample SAMN00791912) | human gut metagenome | study: EMG produced TPA metagenomics assembly of the A metagenome-wide association study of gut microbiota in type 2... | reverse complement strand
AGGGCGAGAGTGATGACCAGGGAGAACAACCACACCGGGACGCCCGGCACCCATGAATGCAAAATAATCGCCGCGATATTGGCTTCCAGCGGAATAACCAGGACCCAGAACCACCAGTACAGCCAGCCGATGGTATACCCCGCCCAGCGGCCGATGGCTTTATCGGCGTAGGTGGAAAAGGAGCCAGTATCCGGCGTGGCGACCGCCATTTCGGCCAGCATACGCATAATCATCACCACCAGCAGCCCGGCAAACAGATAGGCCAGCAGCACCGCCGGGCCTGCCTCGGCAATGGCGACGCTGGATCCGACAAATAAACTCGCGCCGATCACCCCGGCGATAGATAACATCGTGACGTGGCGCGACTTCAGCCCCGCCCCTAAATCCTGTGATTGCGACAGTTGCCCCATCATTTACCCTCTCGAAGTGTGTCACCTGGGAGAGCGCCCCGACGTTCCCGCGCCGGGGCACGCGTATTATTGTTGTTTTGCAGGTCTCGTCTTCATTCCCTTACGAACGTACTTCGCTTCCGCATGTGTTCTGTTCTATGCCTGTTTCTCTATGCCTGTTTCGCCTCGCTAAAGCAGTCGGCGATGATCTTGAGCCCCTGCTCGATCTGCGCCTCTTCGATGGTCAGCGGCACCAGGATGCGCAGCACGTTGTAGTACGGCCCGCAGGAGAGCAGGATCAGGCCTTTGTCGCGGGCGCGGGCGACGATATCCGCCGTCAGCCTGGCGTTCGGCCTGCTGCGGTCGCCCTCTTCAAACAGCTCAATGGCGATCATCGCCCCCAGCCCGCGTACGTCGCCGATCTCCGGGTGTTTTTCGGCTATCGCCAGCAATCCGTCTTTCAACTTCTGCCCCAGATCGTTGGCTTTTTGCAGCAGATTTTCCTGCTCAAACACCTTCAACACTTCCAGCGCAGCCACGCAGGCAATCGGGTTACCGGCATAGGTGCCGCCCAGACCGCCTGGAGCGACGGCATCCATCACTTCCGCGCGCCCGGTGACGCCCGCCAGCGGGAAGCCGCCCGCGATCGATTTCGCAAAGGTGGTAAGATCCGGCGCAACGCCCATCTGCTCCATCGCAAACAGCGTGCCGGTACGCCCCGCGCCGCTCTGCACTTCATCGGCAATCAGCATGATCCCGTGCTCGTCACACAGCGCGCGTAAACGCTGCATAAAGGCTGGCGTCGCGGCGTAGAAACCGCCTTCGCCCTGAACCGGCTCAATCACGATGGCGGCGATATCTTCCGGTGCAGCGTCATTTTTAAAAATTCGGTGAATGCTGGCGATAGCGTCATCTTCACTGATGCCGTGCAGCGGGCAAGGATAAAGCGCGCGATAAACGTGCCCAGGCATCAGTCCCATGCCCGCAGAGTACGGATTCACCTTGCCGGTCAGCGCCAGCGTGTAATGCGTGCGCCCGTGATATGCACCGCTAAAGGCGATGGTCCCGCTGCGTTTGGTGGCGGCGCGGGCGATTTTCACCGCGTTCTCCACCGCTTCAGAACCGGTCGTTACCAGCAGCGTTTTTTTGGCGAAATCTCCCGGCACCTTCTGATTCATAATCTCGCACAGCTCCAGATACGGTTCGTAAGCCAGCACCTGGAAGCAGGTGTGCGACAGCTTTTTCAACTGCGCTTCCACCGCCGCAACCACTTTCGGATGCAGGTGCCCGGTATTGAGCACCGCAATCCCGCCCGCGAAATCAAGAAACTCACGGCCTTCAACGTCCCACACCCGGCAGTTTTCCGCGCGGTCAGCGAAAATCGGGTGAATTTGCCCAACGCCACGAGGAACTGCCTGACTACGGCGCTGCATTAACTCTTTATTGCTGCTCATTCGCGTTCTCCAGTTAAAGACCGATGCACATATATTTGATTTCTAAGTAATCTTCGATGCCATACTTCGAACCTTCACGACCCAGACCCGAGGCTTTAATGCCGCCGAACGGGGCCACTTCATTGGAAATAATCCCGGTATTGATGCCGACGATGCCGTATTCCAGCGCCTCGCCCACGCGGAAGACGCGGCTTAAATCACGGGCGTAGAAATAGGCGGCAAGGCCAAACTCGGTGTCATTGGCTTGCGCAATCACATCGGCTTCATCTTTAAAACGGAACAGTGGGGCGAGGGGGCCGAACGTCTCTTCTTTCGACACTTTGGCGTTGGCTGGAACGTCCACCAGAATGGTCGGCTGGAAGAAGTTGCCGCCGCGTTCATGTGCTTTACCGCCGCAAACCACGCGCGCGCCTTTCTCCAGGGCATCGGCGATATGCTCTTCCACTTTTGCTACCGCTTTTTCATCAATCAGCGGCCCAATAGTGACGCCTTTCTCCAGCCCGTCGCCGATGTGCAGTTTGCTCACCGCCTGCTGCAATTTTTCGGCAAAGCGGTCATACACGCCGTCCTGCACGTATAAACGGTTGGCGCAGACGCAGGTTTGCCCGGCGTTGCGGAATTTCGAGGACAGCGCACCTTCCACGGCTTTGTCGAGGTCGGCATCGTCAAAGACGATAAACGGCGCGTTGCCGCCCAGCTCCAGCGACACTTTTTTGATGTCTTTCGCGCACTGCTCCATCAGCTGGCGGCCAATCTCGGTAGAGCCGGTAAAGGAGAGCTTGCGCACCAGCGGGTTGCTGGTCAGTTCGTTACCGACCGCGCCCGCCGAACCGGTGACCACGTTAAATACCCCAGCCGGAATGCCCGCGCGAATCGCCAGCTCCGCCAGCGCCAGCGCAGAGAACGGCGTCTGACTGGCGGGCTTCAGCACCATGGTGCAGCCTGCCGCCAGCGCCGGACCGGCTTTGCGGGTAATCATCGCCGCCGGGAAGTTCCACGGCGTGATAGCTGCGGTGACGCCAATCGGCTGCTTGATAACAATCAGGCGCTTATCGGCCTGATGACCAGGAATGGTGTCGCCATAAATGCGTTTGCCTTCTTCGGCAAACCACTCAATAAAGGAGGCGGCGTAGCTAATTTCGCCTTTCGCTTCAGCCAGCGGTTTGCCCTGTTCTAGGGTCATCAGGCGCGCTAAATCGTCCTGATGCTCCATCATCAAATTGAACCAGTTGCGCAGAATGGTGGCGCGTTCTTTGGCGGTGAGCGCACGCCAGGCGGGCAGAGCGCGGTTGGCGGCGTCGATAGCGGCGCGGGTTTCATCAGCGCCCATTTTGGGTACGCTACCCAGCTTGTCGCCGTTCGCCGGATTGGTGACATCGATGACCTCGCCATTGTTGGCGTCCAGCCATTCCCCGTTAATCAACGCCTGCTGGCGGAATAAGTTACTGTCGTTAAGTTTCATTGTTACGTCCTGTTTTCAAAGGTTATTGATTAAATGCGGCGTGTAAGGCATCCACACTACGTGCCGCTCGCAGCGTGCGTCCGGGGTTACTCTGGCTTGCCAACAGCGTTTGTACCTTGCTGACAATATGCGCACCAATAGGAATTGCTGATGTCGCTGCCGGGGAGGGCGCATTGCAGGTGTGGATCGTGCGCGGGGTGGTGACAAACAGAAAATCGTCAATCAGCTTGCCGTCCGGCGATACCGCCTGCGCCCGCACACCGGCGGGCCAGGGCTGGAGATCGCTTAACGAAAGCCGGGGACAATACTTTTGCACCAGCCGCAGATAGCCGCTTTTGCACAGCGAGTTTTTCATCTCGCCCAGTCCTGAGCGTAGATGGTTTTGCAGCACCCGGCGAATCCCCGACGAGCCCAAAATCTCCAGCGTGTCGCTAAATGAGAAGTCGCGCTTGCGATAGCCTTCGCGTTTGAAAGCCAGCACCGCGTTTGGCCCGACGGTCACGCTGCCATCGATCATTCGGGTGAGATGCACGCCCAAAAATGGCATCGCGGGGTCGGGAATGGGGTAAATCAGGTGGTTAACAATCTGGTTATGCTCCGGCGCAAGGCGGAAATACTCGCCACGGAACGGGCAGATAATAAAGCCCGGTTCGAGGCCGAGCATTTTCACCAGCCGGTCAGCCATCAGCCCGGAACAGCTAATCAGCGTCGATGCTTCATATTCACCGCCCTGACGGGTACGTATCACCACGCCGTTTTTATGCTCACTGAGGCCGCTGACTTCGGCGTTATAGATAATCTCGCCGCCTCTGGCCTGGAAGATTTTTGCCATCGCCGCCGTCACTTCGCGATAGCTGACAATGCCGCTGGACGGCACAAAAATGCCGCCGAGCCCGGTGATATTCGGTTCGCGCTCGCGCAGTTCCTCGGCGTTTAACCACTCGCGCTCGATACCGTTCGCCGCCGTGCGTTCCCACAACGCGCGCATCCGTTCCATTTCAAGTTCAGAGGTGGCGACCAGCATCTTGCCGCAGTTGTCATAGCGAATGCCGTTTTGATCGCAAAAGGCTTTGGTGGCGCGGTTTCCCGCCAGGCAAAACTGCGCCTTCAGGCTGCCGGGCGTGTAATAGACCCCGGCATGGATCACGCCGCTGTTGTGGCCCGTCTGGTGACAGGCCGGGCCGGACTCTTTTTCCAGCAACGCAATGCGGGCATCCGGATAAACATCAATCAGTTGCATGGCGGTCGACATGCCGATGATGCCGCCGCCAATAATCACAAAATCATACATCCGCTCAATTCCTTTGCGCTTACTGATGCGTCTGGTAGTGGTTAGAGGCGTAAGCGAAATAGCCACGCTGACGCATCAGTTCACGGCGCAGATCCGGGTGCGGAGTAAAGCGGTCGCGACCGTGCAGCCAGAACAGGTTGTTAATCAACAGGAATTTGCCAACGGGAACGGGCACAGAAAGAATGCCTTTGCTGGTTTCAATGGCATCGGAAAGCTCGCTCAGCCACACGCCTTCTTCGAAGTCTTTTGGCTGGACGAACTGGTCGATATAACGCATCACCGGGCGACCCTGTTGATCAACGTCGAACACTGGATGGAAAACATCTTTGCTGACGTTTTTGCTCGGAGGCGCGGCAAAGCGCATCGGGCGACGCGCCAGCGGGTGGCGGAAATAGTGGTCCAGATGTTCCCAGTCATCGAGATGCAGCAGCAACGAATTTCCACCCTGCATGTTCTGCTCGTCGATTTTCATCATCAGCACATAGTCGGTGATCTCTTCGACGTAGGTGCCGTCGTTGTGCAGCTCCATTACGCGGTGCGGCTGACGCAGATAGCTGTCTGAGTTATCGACATTTTTCACCACGAAACGCGCGTAATACTGACCGCTCATCGCATCGAAATTTGAGCGACCAATCAGATGCGCTACCGCCGTTGCCAGCTTCACCATCTCATCCGCTTGCTTCACATCATCGACACCCACCGCATTGATCAACAGCGCACCTTCAGCACGGTTTAGCAGGGTCTTCAACAGCAATGGTTGCAGCTGGTTCGCACACAGATCGTCAAGAATTTTGCCTACCCGAAAACGCAGAAAAGATTTGTACTCCAGCGCCTGCACGGGCCATTCGGCAACCTGTTCGAGAAACTGTTTGGTCGTCTGTTCGGTGAAGGTGAGTTCCAGCAGACGCGGGGATTGCGCCGACGGGATGAGAGTGAATCCGCTATAGTCCTGGCCTGAATCGACAGCGTTATTTTGTACGGCGGTCAGTGCATTCATCAGAAGCGATCCTCTTATGAGATGTAGGGTGACATGGCGATGCTCATTTCGTAGCCATAATCTAAAAATATCTACATTTCTGAAAAATGCGCACAAAAGCGACATATTGTTTTCTTATTGTGATCAAAAGCAACAAATTAGTAACATTTAACGTAGGGTATTAAGGCAAAGTGAGACAGGAAATGAATAACTAAAGCAACAGGTTAGGGGGAGTTAACATTAGAGAACAGATTATCTGGTCGATAAAAAACAGTAAATGGCTTCACTGCAAAATGACCGTTAGTAAACTAAACATATTATCTGCCCCGTTTTAGCGGGGCAGATATAACATTAAATTACAAATAGAGATAGTTCGGCGGTTCTCCTGTTTTCCCTAAAAGAAGAGCGCTACGCCCAGGAATATTGATATTTAGAGTTCCGCCTCTAAGCGTAAATGCTTTACCAGGGGGGATAATTTTTCGGGTATTATTAATAATAATGTTAACGCTATTACTCCCCATGTTTTTGTATATTCCAGGTTGCAATTTGTTAGGCCAGGTACCTTCAACTTCTTCGTTTCCTTTATTTATTATAACTAGTCCATCATGAGGAGAGTGATTAATGTTCACAGAATCCCCACGACTAAAGGCCAGAACGTTTTTAGTTGCAAATACACCCTCAAATGCGCTCCATATTCCTGCTTTATCTATATATAATGCGTGGAATTCATTGTAGAGCTGCTGATAGGTAGAGCAACCTTTATTAAGCCACGCCTCACCGCCGACACGAGTAGACCCATCATCATTTTTAATCTCAGTCGTTGATTTTAATACCTGACCATCCCAGTAAACTAAAGGCCTGCTGAACGGGAGAGCGGCCATATATGCCATTGCTAATTGTTCATCTTGCTGATGGTTAAATAAAAAGTCATTGAAAAGATTACCATTGTTAGGGAAATCGTGGTTGATGTTAATCAATATCCGTCTTTCTGATGGGATGCTTGAGATTGTGGAGCCCGGTTTTGATGCAAGGGCCTGGAGATCTCCACCGAATGAAAAGGCTTTTATCGTCTTCATGAGCAATGAAAAATCAATGGCGCTTAAATCATCTCTTTCATAAAGCAGTGATGACATTTGTTGTTCATCTAACGGACAAGTTACCAGGTATTCCATGTAATTCATAACAGCTTTTTTTTGATATTTTGGATTAAATAAATTTGTATTGTGCAACCGCTCATTATAATTTTTAAGCGGTGGGGTTATCGACCTCTCTATTTGTTCATGTTTTGAGTGTTTTGCTGCATCATAACGTAAACCTCGTACGCCATATTTTCGCATTTCACGAACGTATTGATTTTGCAACATAATAACCTGGTCACTTTTGGGTGTTGTTTTAGGCATTCCATTTAAACGCTTTTCTTTTAATGCATGGAGGTTTTCCCATTCATCCTTAGAGATGTTATCTTTACTTGCTTCGAAGTCTTTTGCAGTGAGATGTATATCTTCTGGATGGATTTGTTTACGTTCTTTTGTTACTGGATCTTTAATGAATGGAATCAAAACCTGACCTTGCCAATAGCCAGGGATACCACTTTCTATATCTTTACTGATCTTCGCTCGTATATCGGCAGAGGGATAATCCAGATCATTTTTACCACTACCCCCGATTCCCATAAAGTTAAAGGTATAATCAGGAATGATATCGATACCAAATTTTTTAGCATCTTTAACCAATGCGATAAAATCCTGCAAATCTCCCATTGGATTATGGATAGTACAAAGATCTTCGGGTTGATAAGCGTGAAACCAGTAACCTTTTTCTTCTTCGGGAGTTTCTGGTCCGTCGGCGCGGAAAGTGGTTACGGGAGGGATTTGTATATACCCATAATGACAACGTGCAAACTCAGATATATTTTTCCTGATTTGTTGATAGGTGGCATTAAAAGCATGAAGAATCGCTTCGCCAGGTTTTTTGGGGGTGATGATTTCACATTGTGATTTCTGAACAGCAGTAAGAGATTTACGCTCAAGTGTTTGCCGTAGATGTTCTGGATTGATTAATATTTTAAATGTTTCTTGCTGTCCGGAAGGTGACGTTACGTTAATATTATATACATCAGCTGCCAGTTCATAGTCAGGAATGTTAATAGCATATGCAACATACTTATCTTTTGGGGACGGTTTGTCAGATATAATGTGAGTAAAATGTTCAGCTGGACCATACTGATGAACACCGCTGTTATCACCTCTTTCAACCATTGTATCTCGTTGATAAACCCATGTTTTTCCTTCTCCTATCCTGTCTGGCGCTGTAATGCTACGCTGTGCTGCTTTATTCAACTCTCGGTAAGTTGTATCTGGAAAAAGGGAAATTTTATAATCGTTTTTTAACAGATCATTAATAACTTTTTCTGCGTGAAAAGTTGATATAATTTCTCTGTCTTTTAATCCTTGAGGGTAAACTCCACAAGAATTAATAATATTTGTTATACAGTTTAGATATTCTAATGTATTTAATTTGGAATTTAGATCCCCGTCAGTAATGTTCCATGATAACAATGTGGGGTTGTCGATAGGTAAATTTCTGGGTCCTGGTTTTATAGAAAACATAATAAAGTTCCTCTAATGGTAGAGTAATATGATGTATACGGAAACATAAAAATGTTTAATTGTTGTGAAAGTAATTGCAAACAGATGTCCTACTTTTATCCAATATTTATATGGAAAAGGATAATGCTTAAATCTGTTTTATTAATTATCGATGTGGTCTGGAGAGGCAACTGTCAAAAATCGCTCATACGAAACTAATGATTAGCAGAATAAGATCTATGAAAGAATATATTGCTATACGAAGTTTATTTTTATGGAGTGAAAAGTAACAGATATCATAATGATGCGAAAACTCTTCAGCTAATGTAATAAAGTTATATTATTAGATACAAAATCATTACAAACTTTCATTGAATCGATGGTAACTATAAATAGTGCTAAGTATTAGCATTTGCTTGTTGACTGAGAGTATCGACTTTGTGAATGGAAGCGGTGTCGGGTTTTATGTCGCGTGTAATCACGACCCAAGGTGAATGGGAACGCATAAAAATCTGTTATTTACATCATATGATCATCATGTTTATTGCGTGGTTTATAAGTATTGTTATTGCACACTCAAGGCCCTTTAGCTCAGTGGTTAGAGCAGACGACTCATAATCGTCCGGTCGCTGGTTCAAGTCCAGCAAGGGCCACCAAATCATTATTTACGTATCAGGAAGAGTTAAGGGTACAAGGGGTACTCGATGGCGGTCTATATTTCATGACTAACGCCATTTCAAGGAAGAAGTGCGGTGGGTGGTTTCGAATGAGGGCTGGTGTTTTGGTACGTGGCACGCCACTGCAATGTATTTATCCATCAGTACTCATTCAAAAGTACCTGGAAAAAATGCCCGCTATGCCAAGCGGGCAAATTGCTTACATGTGGAATTAAGTAATTAACGATAAAGCCAGAGTATTATCATTTATCATGCCTCTTCATTTAATCAGGTTAATTACTCAAATCACTGAACTATTCTCTGTTCGCTCACTGATGATAAGTGAAGTGTCACAACCACGATTTGTATGTGGACCAATGCTGTAGAGTAAGGATGAAATGTCTCTGCCACGCCTTAAACATCTACTACTGACTAGAACCGCCGTCGAATGCAGAAGAGTCTTGTGAGCATTACAGGAGTCTGGCTTTGGTCATTAATCAACGCTATTTAGATATAAATTTCTAACACTCAAAAAACGATTCTCACGAATAAATTATAACGGGTGGTTTTTATCATACAGTGAAATAACCTTTTGCTTATTAAATTTAACATTCTTGTGCTAAATTAATTAAAAGTACCATGTATAGCATATGAAGCTGTTAATGCCAGCAATTGTCTCAAATGAGCGATTTTTTATAGTGACAAACAATAATAACATTAAAAATAGCCATGTAGACATTAACTGAGGAAAAGACAATGTTAGTTAGTAAAAGCAACGAAATTAACACTAGCACATTTATAAATAGTGGAAATTGTAATGAAAGAAAATCCTCTAAATCCATGGAGTTACTAGCTTATAGTATTATAAAATTAATTTGTAAAGAAGCTGCCTCAGGGACGTATAACGGTGCTCTTGAAATTTTACAAAAAATGATGTCTGAATGTAAATATCATGAAGGCAATGCTTTTGTCATTATGGGAGCCGGAGAACAATTAAAACGTATTAAATATGATGCTAATGAAAATAAATTAAAAGTATACAACGTACACTTTGATAATAATCAAGAGTTAGTTGCTGATGGTGAGCCTGACGTAGTATTTTTAAAAAAAACGGTGTGGGTACGGACCCGATCGAGGTCGTCGTCAAGGAGAAGGGGCATTCTCGTTAAACTAAAGCTGGAGAACAAAGAAAATGCGGTTTCTGAAATTAACCTGTCATCTAATAAAAATAATGTTGATCAGTTTATTGAATGCGCTAAGAGAAATGAACAGACCCTATTCGGCAATATAAGAAAAAGTGATTTTCATGTTGGTTTACTTAAGCCAAGTAGTACGCGTAGTGTTATTTTAGAAACGCCGCCAAATGTCTGTATGGAATCACGTAATTCATATGAAAACAAAATAGATGAGGTTTCATCTTTGTCAGAGCCAAAGGAACATACCATAGATATTCAAGAAAAAACGAATAAGTTTGTGCAGCATTTTCAGCGGGTATTATTTGATAAAAATACAAGGTCTTCAGAGCTTCTGTTTAATTTTTATGAGTGTTGCTATAAGTTTTTACCAAGAGCTCAGCCTCAAGATAAAATCGATAGCTATAATTCAGCACTGCAAGCTTTTTCCATTTTTTGTTCATCTACGTTGACACATAATAATATAGGCTTTGATTTCAAATTATTTCCTGAAGTCAAGCTGTCTGGAGAACATCTTGAAACGGTATTCAAATACAAAAATGGCGATGATGTCCGGGAGATAGCCAAAATTAACATTACTCTCCAAAAAGAAGAGGGTGGTTTATATAATTTACGTGGATTGGATTTTAAGGGATGCTTCTTTTCTGGACAGAACTTCAGTAACTATGATATTCAATATGTGAACTGGGGAACGTCATTGTTTGATGTTGATACTCCGTGTATTTTTAATGCGCCTGCTTACAACAAGAGTAATGAAAAATCATTAAAACCTGTGAGCGAAAACGGTTTAAGTGGAGTATTGACTGATCGTAATAATAAAATAAAACTCATCACGGGCGTGGCACCATTCGATGATATTTTATTTATGGATGATGACTTTGATGATAGTTCCTCTGAGGATGATCCCGTTGAGAATAGTCCTGTTGTGACTAGTCCCGTTGTATCAAGTTCTAAAAGCAGTTTTCAATGATTAATAAATGGCAATTTTTACAAAGAGATAATAACGTAGATTGAAACAATATGTATTATTGATTGAGTAAACGGGATTATTCTTCACACTACATCCATTTTAGTGTCACTACCAAAGAAAAAGGGGCTACGTTTTCATGTAACCCCTTGATTTATTTGGTGGGCTAGCAGTGACTGAATTGGTGCTGTAATTGGTTGAAATATTTCATCTAATGTCTGGTTCAACTTTCCTTAGCTGCCTGAAAGTTTTTTGATCTTACCCAGCAATAACAGCGTTACGGTGCACCACGCCTGACTGAAGAACTGCGTGCTCAGGGTTACCACTTCAACGTAAAACCGTGGCAGGAGGTCCGTGATCCTACCCACGTAATATGGACACAGGCCTAAGCGAGGTTCTTGTTTTCAAAT
>ERZ791611.1903-NODE-1903-length-11415-cov-2.830018_pt1 | contig 11415 bp, 7 predicted proteins | sample MGYA00510275_ERZ791611 | MGnify/ENA primary metagenome ERZ791611 (study PRJEB30046, sample SAMN00791912) | human gut metagenome | study: EMG produced TPA metagenomics assembly of the A metagenome-wide association study of gut microbiota in type 2... | reverse complement strand
CCGGACTTGCACCGGCAAGTGTGGTCCAGCTTCGCTGGACACACCTCTATACAAAAAATGCTGCCATACGGGTTTCGCCCCATATAGCAGCACTTTCGTAAATATTATTAAATATTAAAATCTTTCTCTGTCAGCAGAATACGATCTGCATCATCTGTATTCTTGCCAAACACACGCTTCATCAATTTCTTCGCAGACGCTTTCTGGGAATGTGCCATCGCCTCATCCATCACTTCTTTTACTTCTGCAATGGTCACTGCATGATCTTCTCTCTGCAGGGCATCGATTCGGCTGTAAAGCGCCAGCATACCCATTTCGTCAATCCGATATCCATTCTCCTGTGCATAGGTCTGTCCAAATGTAACAAGTTCATCATTGATGAAGATCGGTACCTCCAGACGGCTCGTAAACTTTCTGCGGAACTCTCTGTTAGAACTCAAGAGACGATCCAGCGGCTTTCTCTGATCCTCAAGCACGAGCAACAGTTCTCCGGTATCACGTTCCATCGCCTTGTTCAGACGGGAAACAGTCTTTTCATTCATCTTTCCTGCTTTTTCAATGATCAGCGCACCGCCATACAATTTGCTGAAAATATCGCTGATCTTTTTTTTGTTCAAAGAATCTCCGGTAACGATCGCAACCTTTCCCTGGCGGATATTCCGCTGTTTTTGGATTGCTTTCACGACGTCAACTGCCAGAACTGTTTTTCCGTTTCCTTTATTTCCGATAATAAGCAGATTTCCTGTACGGGAACTTCCCTGACGATTGGTACAGTTTTTATCCTGCTCCAGAACGTCAACCAACTGCTCGCTCATGCCACGGACCGGTACAAAGTAAGAGAACAGCTTCTTCTGTTCATCTGTCAGGCTTGCTCTTCTTTCTCTGCCATCCGGTGATTTCAACTCATATCGTCCATGTACAATAAATCCTGTGTCCGAAATAGATAATGCATCCGAGATCTCATCCAGCGGAAGCGGAGACGTCTTACCTGTTGCGATCAATTTTGCAGTTTCTTTCCGGCTGAGCGGGGTCGTTGCCGACAACAGGTTGATCTCTTCCTCTTCGTCATCTTCAATCTCTCTGTCGTCAATCTCACCCTCTGCTCTCTGATGCGGACGGAATTCCTCTTCAAAACCTGCTGTCACAGACTCCACATCATCTTCATATTCCTCTGCATCGTCGGCATATTCAATTTCTTCCTCTTCGAAAAATGTATCTCCCTCATCTTCCGCATCAAACTCTTCTTCCGGTTCTTCTTCCAACTCCTCCGCAAAGTCTTCCTCGAGATCTGCTGAAAAATCCTCTGGCAAATCTTCCTCGAAGCTTTCCGCCTCATCATCGGAAAGCACATATTCGTCTTCATCTTCTACAAAGTCTTCATATTCGTCTTCATCCAGAACGTCATCAAAATCTTCAAATTCATCTGACGCATCGTCTATACGAAGCTCTTCTGCCACAGCGCCTCTGTTCTCAAGCACTTCCGGTTTTACAGAAACCGTTTTCTTCTCCGCTTTCTTTTCTTCCTGCATGATTGATTCTGATGCCGGGATATTCCCCTCGATCTCATCAATCAGTCTCTGAATATCCGGTGATAAAATCGGCACCGTGCCATTCTTCTTATCGTTCATGTCTTCCTCTTTTCCAGGCTCATACAGAAATACCTCATCGAACTCTTCCATTTCTTCCAGATCTTCCACATCTTTTGGTTCAATCTGAATTTCTTCTTCCTTATCATCAGCTTCTGTCTGTACTGCCCCTTGATCTTCTTGTTCTATATTCTCCCCAAAATCTTCCGGTTCTGATAATTCTTCTGCTTCTGCCGGATCAAAAGTGTATTCCGGCTCCGCTTCTTCAAGCTCTTCGACCCCTTCCGCCTCTGTAAGCTCCAATTCTTCCGCCTCAGCCGATTCCAAGACTTCCGCTTCTTCAAGCTCTTCCGGCTCTTCCGGCTCTTCGAGTTCTTCCTCATCTTCCGGCTCCGGACGCAATTCCTCAAGATCCGGATCTACTTTCACCGCTTCCATGCGCCGTTTTTCCGAAAGTTCGGCTGCCAGATCCAGATCGGCAACCGACTCTATCTCTTCAATCGCATCCTTTAACTCGCTCAAATCCGCAGTCTGTTCTTCAATCGGTTCTTCTGCCTGCGAATCACTATCCTCATTATTTCCATCATTCAAATGAATATTCAAAAGACTTCTGAGCGCCTCATCCAACTTCATCGTATTGCCGATCTTCCGCTTTGCCGGCTTCGGCTCCTCCGCTGCCTCCGTTACTCCGTCTGCGGATAAACGATCATCACGAACCTGAGACGTACTTTCCGCTCCGGTCTCTCCTGTATCTTCGTTCTCTCCGACCGTCGTACCGGAACTTCCGCCTGCTCCCCCTGCTTCTGCACCATTCCCACCGGAAATCCCCTGTGCCTGTGTAGCAGCTTCCTGAGCCGCCTGATATTCCATCAGGTTCGGCATCTCTTCTGTCTCTCCCGATACTTTCTCATATCTGCGGTCATACTTTTCCTGCTGGGACGGCGTCAGCGGCTTATACTGCATCTTTAATTCCATCGCCTGATAAACGTACTTCCCCTCGCTGAACCATAAAATCAGATCATCACACTCTTCCAGACACTCGGCTGTCATACCGGCTTCCTGATAAAGCTTCGCCAATTCATACGCCCACTCTTCGATGTACTCCGCTTTCTTAAATTCTTCCAATGCATGGATCTGCTGCTCGATCGGAGCACGCTGTGCACGGAGAATCTGATATTTCAAAATATGCTGATTCGGATCTTTTGGAGCGATCTGAATAAATTCATCATAATAATCAATCGCTTCATCCACATTCCTTGTCTTCAGTGCAAGCGTACACAAACGAGAAACGATCTTTCTGCTCCCTTCCGCACGATGATAGGCAATATTAAGAACTTCATAACTCTTCTGATAGTCCCTGTTCTTCTCATAAATATCACTGACATTCGCCAGCATCGTTGTATTACGAACTCTTCTCCAGTCAATCGTATCCGCAATTGCTGCGGCTTTTCCGTATGCACCGTCTTCCATAAGTTCAAGCATCTGTTCTGTCTTCAACTTATATTCATACTTGTCCACTGCGCTCACCTCGTCAACTTAAATTTTAATAGATCCGGAATACTCTGTAAAACAGAGTTTCCCTTTCTGCGCGCCCGGCAACAAAACCTTAACGAACAATAATTCTTTCAATAGTTTACCATAATGCACCCGTCTTGTCAAAAAAATGCATCCTCAACCTATATTGAAGATGCATTTTAATTATTATTTAATTTTATCATTTTGATTTATTTATAAATCGGAGGAATCTATTGATTGGATTCCTGTAAGACCTTTACCGTTGTTATTGATCCGCCAGTCTGTTATTAGGATAAGACTTGCTTCCTAAACCTCCTGTCTTCCAATATCAACTTTTTACAACCGAAATCCTTACACTTTTCATGAAACCGGATCTTTTTCCAATCTTCTCAACTCACAACTTCTCGAATACGAACTTCTTATCTTCTTTTGTGGTCTCTCCTGAAAAGTCAGGTATTAACTTCATATTCTAAACATATCCGATTAGTTATTCTTTCTATAATCTTTCGATTCCACGATACTGTGCTCAATACCCTGACCTCATACTCAATTATTCTTTCTATAACTAAGATCTGTTTTTATGAAGTGATAGTCCGCCGATGTTTCTTTACACATCTATGGAAATCTCGTTGTATGTGGCAACTGTATTCAATACGTCTGTAAATGTTCAATCGTTTGACTTTTCATCCGAACTCTGTATACTCCGATTATGAACCTTTTCATTCTCGATTTTCCGGATGCCTTTATCTATGATCGGTAAAGGTCTCTTTTTCACAGGAACTTTCATTTACCGTACCACTGACATATTGAATTGTAACTGAAATCACGCTGTCCATGGGACCCTTGCCTCCTTATCGCTTATTTTAAACATCTGAGAAAATATCTTTCTTCATATTCTCTCATCTGTAATCCTTTTATGGAACTGATTTTTAGTTCTTTTTTGGATTGACTTTATAATAGCACCAAGCCCCTGTATTGTCAAGTAATTTTTTATATTTATTTTTATTATTTTATAATTTTATATTTTTTATCTTTTTTTTAGTTAATTTAGCCTATTATGATAAACAGATCCGTTTCACATAATAGCTGTCTTTTCGCTTGGACAACAGAACTGTACATTCCCCGCTTCCGAACAAAACAATAAAACATGACAGCCACTTACCTCAGTTTTATTTAGCAGATCTCCGCTCCGGACGGCATCGGTTTTTCCGGCGTCATAAGCGCCAGGTTTCCATCGGCGTCTTCTGCACACAGAAGCATTCCCTCAGACAGCACGCCTGCCAGTTTTGCCGGTTTCAGATTCACAAGCACCATCACTTTCTTGCCGACCATTTCTTCTGCCGTATAATGTGCTTTGATTCCGGAAACGATCTGTTTTACCTGACTTCCGATCTTCACCTGAGAACAAAGCAGCTTTTTAGATTTTTTCACTTCCTCACAGGCGATGATCTCGCCTACCTGAAACTGCATTGCACCGAACTGATCGAATGTGATCTCCGGTTTAGCCTCGATATCGATTCCCTCTTCTTCTGCCGCTTTTTCTTCTTCGGAAGTCTCGTCTTTCTGCGGATGAAGCGCTTCCACTTTCTCCATCACTTCATTCAGATTCAGACGCTGGAACAGGATCTCCGGCTTATCAGTCACATGTCCGCCGCCAAGCTGCTCTAAAATCTTCTTGCTTGTAGATGGCATAAAGGATTCCAGAAGTACCGCGCCTGCGGAAATTCCCTGGATCAGGTTCCACAATACAGTTTCCAGACGGTCTTTCTTCGCCTCGTCTTTTGCCAATACCCAAGGCATGGTCTCGTCGATATATTTGTTGCAGCGTTTGAACAGGTTGAAGATTTCTGTCATCGCATCCGCCACACGTAGCTCTTCCATCTTGTCTTCCACCAGTTTCGGCACATTTTCCATCACCGCTTTTAAGTCCGCGTCTACTTCTTCTGTCACACCCTTATCTGTCACAGTTCCGCCGAAATATTTATTGGTCATGGAAACCGTACGGTTCACAAGATTTCCCAGCGTATTGGCAAGATCGGAATTCATACGTTCTACCATCAGTTCCCAGGAGATCACACCGTCGTTTTCAAACGGCATCTCATGAAGCACAAAATAACGTACCGCGTCTACACCGAAGAAATCAACCAGTTCATCCGCATACAATACGTTTCCTTTGGATTTGCTCATCTTTCCGTCTCCCTGCAGAAGCCACGGATGTCCGAAAATCTGTTTCGGGAGCGGCAGATCCAGCGCCATCAAAAAGATCGGCCAGTAAATGGTATGGAAGCGGATGATATCTTTTCCGATCAGATGCAGATCTGCCGGCCAGTCTTTTTTAAACTGCTCCGTATTCTCTCCGTCACAGTCATATCCGATTCCGGTAATGTAGTTCGTCAGAGCGTCCAGCCATACATACACAACATGTTTCGGATCAAAGTCCACCGGGATCCCCCATTTGAAAGATGTTCTGGACACACACAGATCCTGCAATCCCGGGAGCAGGAAGTTGTTCATCATCTCATTCTTTCTTGATACCGGCTGGATAAATTCCGGATGTGTGTTGATATGTTCAATCAAACGATCCGCATATTTGCTCATTTTGAAGAAATAAGCCTCTTCTTTTGCCGGCTCTACTTCCCGTCCGCAGTCCGGACATTTTCCGTCTACAAGCTGGGATTCCGTAAAGAAAGACTCGCAAGGCGTACAATACATTCCCTCGTAGTGTCCTTTGTAAATATCGCCCTGATCGTAAAGTTTCTTAAAGATCTTCTGAACCTGTTTCTCATGGTACTCATCGGTTGTACGGACAAATTTGTCATAAGATGTGTCCATCAGATCCCAGATCCGTTTGATCTCGCAGGATACATTGTCCACGAACTGTTTCGGAGAAATGCCCGCTTCCTCGGCTTTCAGTTCGATCTTCTGTCCATGTTCGTCTGTTCCGGTCTGGAAAAATACGTCATATCCCTGACTTCTTTTATATCTTGCGATCGCGTCCGCAAGTACGATCTCATAAGTGTTTCCGATATGCGGTTTGCCTGATGTATAAGCAATCGCAGTTGTAATGTAATACTTTGGTTTCTCAGCCATTTTTATCTCTCCTTTTTCGTTCTCAGCACGGCGGCAGAATGTCTGCCCATGATCACCACAGCTTCTCCGTGCTCTACTATATATTCATCCGGCATCGTTGTATATCCTTCTTCATAAGAATACATCAGCCGTTCCATCCGGCAGTTCTCGGGAACCTCCGCCCGCCATACCGGAATCGTCAGTTCGCGCAGTTCCTTGCTGTTGTTCAGAACGACAACTATCTGTTCCTCTCCCTGAAACCGACCGTAGGCAAGAATATTCTTCTCCCAGTACAGCATACAGATCGATCCGCACCGCAGCGGAAGTTCTTCCTTGTGGATCCGGATCATTTCACGGTGAAATTCGATCAGTTCCCGATTCTCATTTCCCCAGGGATACGTCCTCCGGTTGTCCGGGTCCGTAAATCCGCAAAGTCCTGCCTCGTCTCCATAATAGATCGTCGGCGATCCCACCCAGGTCATCTGGACGGCGACCGCCTCCCGCATGACAGCCAGGTTCACTCCTTCTTTTGCCGCATTGCTTCCCAACGTTCCGACACGACCGACAATATGATTTGTTCTCGTCAGAAACCGGGAATGGTCATGATTGGACAATTCATTCATCGCCACCTGCAAAGATGGGGTCAGCATGCACGACATAAAATGATCCATCGCCGCGACAAAATTATTCGCATTCCCCCAAAGATCCATCCGCCGTTCATCACTGTGCTTTTCCATCCCGGTCAAAAACCAGGTCAGCGGTTCCATAAACGCATCATAATTCATGACACTGTCCCACTCGTCTCCCTGCAGCCATTCCGCAGGGTCTCCATAATGTTCCGCGAGGATCAGCGCATCCGGACGGACAGCTTTTACTTCTTTTCTGAACTGTTTCCAGAATAAATGATTGTATTCATTGGAATATCCAAGATCCGCCGCCACATCCAGACGCCACCCGTCCACATTATACGGCGGCGAAACCCATTTTTTCCCGATGCCGATGATATAATCTTCCAGTCGTCTTGAATCTTCATAATTCAGCTTCGGTAATGTATCATGTCCCCACCAGCCGTCATAACTTCCATTATACGGCCATGAAGAATCTCTGTCATCTTCAAAACGGAAAAACTCCCGATACGGACTTCCGGCGCTGACATACGCGCCTTTCTCGTATGCTTCCTGTCTTTCGTAAATCAGCTCCCGATCCATCCATTTGTTGAACGAGCCACAATGATTGAATACTCCGTCCAATATCACGCGCATTCCGCGCTGGTGCATCTCTTCCACCAGTTCCGCAAACAATGCATTGCTTGCTTCCAGATTTTCTTTCGCCCCGGTACGGATCTGGTACATCGACGCATCACGGTTGCCCTGCGCGCCCTCCGCAAGCGGCGAGCCTCCGTCTTTGACGATCCGTCCGTAATGCGGATCGATATAATCATAATCCTGAATATCATATTTATGATTCGACGGAGATACAAACAACGGATTGAAGTAGACCACCTCTACCCCCAGTTCCTGCAGATAATCCAGTTTTTCAAGAACACCCTGCAAGTCTCCGCCGTAAAACCGCCGCACATCCATTGCCGTTGGAGGTTCTGCCCAGTCCGTCACTTTCTCGCACGGCGCGCCGATATAAATATACTCCCGCGATTCCACGTCGTTGGTCGGATCGCCATTGTAAAAACGATCTACGAAAATCTGATACATCACGGCGCCTTTTGCCCAGTCCGGCGTGGAAAATCCGGGCGCGATCCGGAACTGATAGAATGTGTTCAAATTGTCCGAGACGCCATATCTGGTAAAGTAGCAGACCTCATCTCCGCTGACGATCTTAAAATAATAGCAAAACGTCTCTTCCTCTAACTGCCACGTTGTCTCATAATAATCAAATATCCCACGGGAAGACGCTTTTTCCATTTGTATTTCTTCTCTTCCCTCTGCAACAAGGAAGACGCCTGAGACGTCTTCCTTTGCCGTTCGAAACCGCAGCACGATTTTTTGATTTTTTTCGGGCTCTGCCGGTATCACATACGACGAAGTCCCATCACAAAACAGTGCTTTTCTATTCATAAATCCCTCCTGTCAAAATACAGGACTCCTGACTCTTTATTCTTCAAAAAGAGCTTCAAATTCCTTACGCGTGATCTTTTCTTTTTCCAGCAGAAGCTGCGCGCAGGATTCCAGAACCGAATGATATTCCTGCAGGATCTTTCTCGCTTTCGCATAACATTCGTCGACGATACGTTTCACCTCTTCGTCGATCGTTCCCGCCACTTTCTCTCCGTATCCTCTGGATGTATGACCAAAGTCCCGTCCGATAAACACTTCATCGCTGTCGTTATCATAATTGATCAGACCAAGCCGCTCTGACATACCAAACTTCGTGATCATCGATTTTGCGATCGCTGTCGCCTGTTTGATATCCTGTGAAGCTCCTGTCGTAATATCGTCGAAGATCTCTTCCTCTGCCACACGTCCTCCGAGAGAAACGGTGATCTCCTGAAGCATCTGCCCTTTCGTATTGAACATCTCGTCTTTTTCCGGAAGCGGCATCGTATAGCCGCCCGCACCGCCGGTCGGAACGATCGATACACTGTACACCGGTCCCACGTCCGGAAGTACATGGAACAGGATCGCATGTCCCGCCTCGTGATAGGCTGTGATCCGGCGTTCTTTTTCCGATACGACACGGCTTCTCTTCTCCGGTCCGATCCCGACTTTTACAAATGCATGACGGATATCCGCCTGCTGTAAGTATACACGGTTCTCTTTTGCTGCCAGGATTGCCGCCTCATTCATCAGATTTTCCAGATCCGCTCCGGTAAATCCTGCCGTCGTCTGCGCGATCTGCTTCAGATCTACATCTTCCGCAAGCGGTTTGTTCTTGGAATGGACTTTGAGGATTTCTTCTCTGCCTGCCACATCCGGTCGTCCTACGATCACATTCCGGTCGAAACGTCCCGGACGCAGGATCGCAGGATCCAGAATATCTTTCCGGTTTGTCGCCGCCATAACGATAATGCCCTCGTTGACGCCGAATCCATCCATCTCGACAAGCAGCTGGTTCAGCGTCTGCTCACGCTCGTCATGTCCGCCGCCCAGACCGCTGCCTCGTCTTCTCGCCACAGCGTCGATCTCATCGATAAAGATGATACACGGCGCATTTCTCTTGGCATCCTGAAACAGATCGCGGACACGAGACGCGCCAACACCGACAAACATCTCCACAAAATCCGAACCGGAAATACTGAACGCCCGCTTCTCCTGCGACCGCTTTCGCAAGCAACGTCTTACCGGTTCCCGGAGGTCCCTCTAAAAGTACGCCTTTCGGGATCCGCGCTCCGACCTGGATATATTTCTTCGGCGCTTTCAGGAAATCTACGATCTCCTCCAGCTCTTCTTTTTCCTCCCGTAGTCCGGCAACCTGTGCAAATGTCACTTTCTGCTCATCCGGCGAACTCATTTTCGCACGGCTCTTCCCGAAATTCATTGCCTTGGCGTTGCCTCCGCCATTCTGGCGGTTCATCAGCATAAAAAGTAAAAATACGCCGACCATCGTGATCAGTACCGGAAGCAGGATCGTTGTCATCCATGTATCTTCGTGCACATTCAGCAGCCGGTAATTGGATACTCCCTCTTTTTCAAGCATATCCTGAATCTCATTGACATCGGATACATACACCCGCCTTACAGCTCCGCTGTCTTTTAATGTGATCGTAACCACACCGGTGGGCGCCGTCTTGTTCTGAGAGATCGTCAGATCCGCCACATTGTCGCTTTCCACTTCCTGAACAAACTGGGTGTAGGTGATCTCCTGTCCCTGCTGCTGCATTTTCCCCATGAACCAAAGCGATCCAAATACGATCACAATAAACATCAGGAACGGAACACCGTTAAATCCCCTGTTTTTGCTGTCTTTATTCAAAGCCTGATACTCCTTCCTATTCCAGACCTTCCACCACTCCGATGTATGGAAGATTTCTGTATTTCTGTGCGTAGTCCAGACCATAGCCGACTACGAACTCATCCGGGATCTCGAATCCCACATAATCTACTTTCACATCACGCTCTCTGCGCTCCGGCTTATCCAGCAGTGTACACAGATGGATGCTCTTCGGATTGCGTTTTTTCAAAATGTCGATCAGGTAATATAACGTTCTTCCCGAATCAATGATGTCCTCCACGATCAATACGTCTTTCCCCTCGATCGCTTCATCCAGATCTTTCGCGATCCGAACGACTCCGCTGGAGGTGGTTCCGTCACCATAACTGCTGACACACATAAAATCCATAGAAACCGGCACGGTGATCCGTTTTGCCAGTTCGCACATAAAGAACACGCCGCCTTTCAGCACACAGATCAAATGTACCTGTTTGCCGGCATAGTCTTCGCTTATTTTCTTTCCGAGCTCCATAATTCTTTTGTCTACATCTTCTTCCGATACCAATACACGTATTGTTTCAGCCATTTTTCTTTTCCTCCGTTGACTTCATTTTCTCTACATCGATCTGCAGGATCCTCTTCGTTTCACTGCTGATCCGGTATGCACTGCCCATCCGGTATCCCAGGATCCATACGATCTGGTTCCCCTCCGCGATCAGTGGGATTTCTTCCCGTTGTTTGTACGGGATTTTCTCATTTACAAACCAGGACTTCAATTTCTGCCGGTGTCCTGCACCGTCCACGGTGATCCAGTCGCCGCTTTGACGCGTCCTGATATGCAGACACTTTTTTATTATATCATAGTCAAACCATTTCGTGTAGGTTTTTTGCGGAATATCTGTCCCCTCCGACAACGGATTTTTTTCCAGGATCCGGCAGGTCACTTTCAGATTTTGTTCCGGCAGAACCGTTGTTCCCGGAATTGTCAGACAAACTGTAGTTTGTTCCGCGCGCCGTTCTTTTACAGGCTGTTCTTCTTCGTACCGGATTTTTTTCAGGCGTACGCCCTCGTACTCGCGCACTGCGCGCACGCGCGCCGGAAGATCCAGACAGCGTCCGGGCTGTTTTTCCAACAACGCACGCACATCTTCCACATGCACACGCCCCAGATTTTTCTGCGTTGCCGCGGTTTCTGTCAGGCATCGGAAGATCACCTTGTTCTGCAGCAATTCCGGATACTGCGAAAGCGGCTCTTTCCGGATCAGACAGATTTCGTCCGATTCTTTTTCCACACACGCCCGATACGCTGCTTCGACCTGCATCTCCACATAATCGTCCAGCTCCCGGAGTTCCTCCATCG
>ERZ791611.1899-NODE-1899-length-11438-cov-2.650268_pt1 | contig 11438 bp, 10 predicted proteins | sample MGYA00510275_ERZ791611 | MGnify/ENA primary metagenome ERZ791611 (study PRJEB30046, sample SAMN00791912) | human gut metagenome | study: EMG produced TPA metagenomics assembly of the A metagenome-wide association study of gut microbiota in type 2... | reverse complement strand
GCCTGATATAGAGGGTCGCGCCGGAGCCATAGGGCGGCACGTACGCCGCATTGGCGGCCACCACCTGCTTGACGGCCTCTACGAATCTCTCCTCCGGAAATGGCGCCATCTCAAGCCTTTTGGCCGTATCTGCCATCCGCCTGGCATTCAGATCCGGCCGGAACGTGACGATATGGCCATCCTCCGTCGTATAGGCCTTCATTCCCTCAAAGCAGGTCTGCGCATACTGCAGCACTCCTGCGCTTTCATTTATCACAACATTGGCATCGGAGGTAAGCATTCCTTCATCCCACGCTCCATCCTTATAGTTTGCCACATATCTTTTATCGGTACAGATATACCCGAAGCCAAGATTTGACCAGTCAATATTCTTCTTATCCATTTCTATTTTCCCCCAACCTCTAATGACTTATTCTTTCTATTAGCAGATTTTGCAGATCCAGCCTTCCGGCGCCTCGATCTGGCCCATCTGGATTCCTGTCAGCGTCTCATACAGTTTCTTCGTGACCGGTCCCATCTCTTCCATTCCGCTGGGGAAGCAGATCTCCCTGCCATGGTCTACGACCTTTCCTACCGGCGAAATGACCGCTGCCGTGCCGCACAGGCCGCATTCCGCGAACTCTTCCAACTCGGCCAAAGGCACTTCCCGCTCCTCTACTTCAAGCCCCAGATAGTGCTCCGCCACGTACATCAGAGACCGCCTGGTGATGGACGGAAGGATCGTGTCGGACTTCGGCGTTACCACCTTGTGATCCTTCGTCACGAAGAGGAAGTTGGCACCGCCGGTCTCCTCCACCTTCGTCCTGGTCGCCGCATCCAGGTACATGTTCTCGTCGTATCCCTCCCGGTGCGCCGTCATGATGGCGTGAAGGCTCATCGCGTAGTTAAGCCCGGCCTTTACATGGCCGGTTCCATGGGGCGCTGCCCGGTCGAAGTCGCACACCTTGATGGTGATCGGCTTTGCGCCGCCCTTGAAGTATGGGCCTACCGGCGTGGCAAATACCCGGAACTGGAATTCATCCGCCGGCTTTACCGCGATCACCGGATTGCTTCCGAACATATAGGGCCTGATATAGAGGGTCGCGCCGGAGCCATAGGGCGGCACGTACGCCGCATTGGCCGCTACCACCTGCTTGACTGCCTCTACGAACCGGTCTTCCGGAAACGCCGGCATTTCAAGCCTTTTGGCAGAATTCGCCATCCGCCTGGCATTCAGGTCCGGCCGGAACGTGACGATATGGCCATCCTCCGTTGTATAGGCCTTCATCCCCTCAAAGCAGGTCTGCGCATACTGCAGCACCCCTGCGCATTCACTAATCACGACATTGGCATCGGAGGTAAGAGTCCCTTCGTCCCACGCACCATCCTTATAGTTGGAAACGTATCTCTTATCTGTGGGCAGGTATCCAAAGCCCAGACTAGACCAGTCAATGTTTTTCTTATCCATTTTAAATTCCTCCGTCCTTTTATAACTAATTTTTCCTTTTTTTATTATAATACCGGCTTTTCCAAAATTCAAGAGCGCGCTCTGTTTTTTCATTGAAACAATCTGTATCAGATCTGCTAGCGCTCCATCATGCTGATAGATTCGATTCCAACGCTTCCTCCCCGGACTACTTCGATGCTGGCGAATTCTTCCTTCATCAGCTTGATTACCGCATCGTTCTTGGTGGCCGTCTGCACAAATTCCAGCAACAGACTGTCTTTGCCATAGTCGATCACCTTTGCCTTGAAGGTCTCTGCTATCTGGAAGCACTCCACCTTGTCTTCCGGCGTGCATTTGCGCACCTTTACATAGAGAATCTCCTTCATCCGGACAAATACATCCGTAAAATCAATGACCTTTATTACTTCCACCAGCCGGTTCAGCTGCTTCTTAATCTGCTCAAAAGTCTCATCGTCGCTGACCGTCGCGATGGTCATGCGGGACACGGTAGGATCCTCTGTGGTTCCCACCGTCAGACTGTCCAGATTATATGACTTTCCCGAGAACAGGCCCGAGATCTTTGACAGTACGCCTACTTGATTTTCTACATACAGCGAAATCCAACGCTTCTTCATTCCATTTCCATTCATATTCATATCCTCCCTTCTAGCAATCCAGTATCATATCTTCCAAAGTTCCGCCCGGCTGAATCATCGGATATACCAGATCTTCCGGATCAATCTCGAACTCAATGACGATCGGCGTCTTCGTGCTCTTCATTGCCTCCCGGAATGCGGGCTCGATCTCTTCCTTTTTCGTTACCCGGATTCCCTTCGCTCCATAACTTTCCGCCAGTTTCACGAAGTCAGGCGTGTACGTAGGGCATTCTACCTCCCCGCATTTGCCGCGGCATGCCGCTCCGGAACGCAGGCAGGTCATGGAATAGCGCTTTCCATAGAAGAGTTTCTGCCACTGACGCACCATACCAAGGTTATTATTGTTGAAAATGCAGGATATGATCGGAAGTTCTTCCAGCACGGCTGTTGCCAGTTCCTGGATATTCATCTGCATTCCGCCGTCCCCTGATATGGAGATCACCGGCATGTCAGGATTGCCAATCTTGGCTCCGATGGCTCCCGGAAGCCCATAACCCATGGTTCCGAGCCCTCCGGACATCAGAAGCTGCTTATTGGCATCCAATTCCATGAACTGGGCAACAAACATCTGATGCTGGCCTACATCCGTAACCACGATGGCTTTTTCAAATACCCGGTTCATCGTCTCCAGGATATCCTGTGGCGTCATGATCGGCTTCTTCTTCATCTCCATAGGGTGCTCCTGCTTCCACTGGCCCACTTCCTCCAGCCATTTCTGCGTATTGCACTCCGTCACATATTCCAGCATCTTCTCGATCGCCTCTTTTGCGTCTGCTACGATGGGCACGTCAACCTGCACGTTTCTGGAGATGGCTGCCGTATCGATATCAATATGCACGATCTGGGCATGGGGGGCAAATGAATGCAGTTTTCCGGTAATACGGTCATTGAACCTCGTGCCGATCGAAAACAGCAGATCGCATTCATTGACAGCCATGTTGGAAGCATATGCCCCATGCATTCCCAGGTTGCCGATATACAGCGGATGGCTGGTAGGTATGGCGCCTCTTCCCATTATGGTAGTAACTACCGGAACCCCTGTCTTTTCTGCCAGCTGAGTAAATTCCTGGCTGGCATGGGCGATATTTACGCCGCCGCCTGCCAGGAAAAGAGGACGCTGCGCCTTCCCAAGCATCTTGATGGCCCTCTTTAACTGTCCGATATGTACATGCGTGCTCGGCTTATAGCCTCTGATATTGACCTCCGTCGGATAATCTGCGCTTCCAAGCTCTGCCATTACATCCTTCGGCAGATCGATAAGCACCGGTCCCGGACGCCCTGTCCTGGCGATATAGAACGCCTCCTTGAGGATCCTTCCCAAGTCTTCCCGGTTACGCACAGTTACACCGTATTTGGTAATGCTTCTGGTAATTCCTACGATGTCAACCTCCTGGAACGCATCATTTCCGATCAGATGCCTTGCCACCTGGCCGGTAAAGCATACCAGCGGCACGCTGTCGTAGTTGGCCGTCGCAAGGCCTGTTACCAGGTTGGTTGCCCCAGGCCCGCTGGTTACCAGGCATACGCCAACCTTGCCTGTAGAGCGCGCGTAGGCATCTGCCTCATGTACAAGCGCGATCTCCTGTCTTGGCAGGATGACCTTGGTATAATCCTGCTTGTATAATTCATCGCTGAGATCAATGGTACAGGCGCCCGGATAGCCGAACATGGTATCTACGCCTTCCTCCCTCAATGCCTTTACCAATAATTTGTTTCCGCTGATTTTCTTCATATACATACCTCCTGTTTGCAAATGACGTGTGCTACGTAGCGAAAAAAACGCCCTAAGCCTGACGCTTAGGGCGAATAATGCATCCGTGTTACCACCTAAATTCAAAGAGTCTCCTCTTTGCTCTCTGCCGATACGGGAATCCTGCTAAAGCGTGCTTCCGATACCGCTCCCATATAACGCCGGGAATACGTTGAAGTCTACTCGGATCAGATAACTGTCCTTTCGGTCCACTGCTCAAAGGCTACTTCCATAACTCCATCACGAAGATTCCCACCGTCCATCTTCTCTCTTGGCATCAGGATATTATGTACTCCTCCTTGTCATAGCATTTCTCTGATAATTAATGCTATTATAGTAGATTTACCTCACAGATGTCAACTGCTTTTCAATATTTCCTTACAAATATTCTTCCAGGACAGATGGGACAGATCCACCCTTCTCTGCCCTTCTTCCCTGGCGCACTCCTCTATCTTGGCGGCCAGCTGCTTCTCAAAGGCCGGCAGAGACTCTGATACTGCCTCGTCGGTATTGCGCATGACAGGCAATGGCACATACTTCACCACTGCGCCGGGCGCCTGCTCTTTCAGCCAGTCCTGGATCCCCGGAAGGTCTGTGACTACCACCTTGTCCCCGCAGGCAATCGCTTCGATCACCGTCAGCGGAAGCCCGTCAAAAAAGGATGGCAATACAAAAATATCGCTCCTTTGATACTCCTTTGCCAGTTCCGGCTGAGGAAGCTTCCCCAGAAACTCTACCGGATAGGGCGCCTTCAATGCCAGTTCTTCAATCTCCTGGTACTCCGTTTTATTTCCTGCACCGCCTGCAAGCGAAAGTTTCAGCCCATCCCTTGGATAAGGCAGATAGGAAAGGCTCTTGATCAGACTCTTGACTCCCTTTTTCTCCGCAATCTTTCCTGCATAGATCAGGCGGATCGCTCCGTCTTTCCCCCTGGCTGCGTTATCAGGCTTTTCCGGGCCGCAGAAAATCTCCTGGCTATACCCCATCCCCAGAATCCGGATCTTCCCGGCACCGATCCCGAATATCTCCATCACGCCCTCCTTCTGGGCTGACTGAGGAACGAAGATGGCATCCAGTTCTCTGATCTGCTCCCGGATATAGTCTCTCCAAAGTCCTGTCTTTTTCATCTGCCGCAGATCCGTATTATGGCAGAATCCATAGATCTTCTGCTCTTTGAACCGCTCCCTTGCCATTGCGGTCAGCAGGTACAGGTGATGGCACAGGATCAAGTCCGGCTCAAGCGCATCCACCGCTTTTTCGATAGCCTTTAGAAATGCATCTTGAAACTGCCGCGTCATCTCCCGTGTCATGTCACAGTAGCGCGTACTTCTATAGGGCATCTCATCCGACATCCCGACGATGGGATAGGGGAGTTCCCTGCTCTCAAACAGCACTGGGAAGAACCCTACGCCTTCCGGCAATTCTATCCGGTCTTCTTCATATACGCCTGCCACTACCGCCTGTTCGTGCCCGTCTCTAGCAAACTGCCGCACCAATTCCGTCAGATAGACGCCGCTTCCCGTACTGTTAGGCTTCTGAGCCGTAATGCTTAGAATCTTCATGATATCCTCTCGTAAATCGTAAATACATATTCCAGATCAAAATAGGTCTGCTCATCGCTGATCTTGGTCATCTCCCATTGCGGATCGGCATCCAGGTCCGGAAAATGAGTATCGGCATCATATGCGTGATCTATCCTGGTAACATAGGCCTTGCTGCAGTAGGGAAGCAGCTGGCGATAGATGCTCTCCCCGCCAATCACAAAGATATCTTCCGATGCATATTTCTTTAGTTCTGCAAGCATCTGCTCTATTGTATGGACAATGACCGCGCCGTTCGCCTTATAGTTCTGGTCCGTAGTCAGCACGACGTTCACCCGGTTCTTAAGGGGCTGCCCTCCCGGGAAGCTTTCCAGCGTCTTTCTTCCCATGGCAACCACCTTTCCCTTGGTCGTCTCCCGGAAAAACTTCATATCCTGCGGAATGCTCACCAGCAGCTTGTTGCCATTCCCAATGGCCCAGTTCTTATCGACTGCAACTATCAAATTCATCCTACTATTCCCTCCTGTCTCTTCGCTCACACCGCAACCGGAATATCCTTGATCTGCTCATGCGTCTCATAGTCGATCAGCTTCACATCATTCCTCGTAAATTGGTAGAAGTCTTTTATTTCCGGATTCAGCCAGAATTTCGGCGCCGGAAGCGGCTCTCTTTTTATCAGTTCTTCAATCTTTCCACCTGTAATATAAGGTATACATTCGGATATCTTCTCAATACTCCAATCCCACCATTGCAATTTCTGCAATTGAACAATCGTATTCTCATCAAAACGCTTCCGAATTTCTTTAGCTGGTGTCCCACCTACTATCGTATAAGGAGGAACATCTTTAGTAACCACTGCCCGCGACGCAATAACCGCTCCATCTCCGATATGAACTCCTGCCATGATAACAGCTTCATATCCAATCCAGACATCATTACCTATTACTATATCCCCTTTATTATCCCAAGCAGAAGTTACATCTCCTTTATCTAAATTCCATTCCTCAAAAAAGATAGGAAACGTATAATTGGATAAAGAACCCAATGTGTGGTTTGCGCTGTTAAAAAGAAATTTGGCTCCACAAGCAATGGAACAGAATTTGCCAATTATCAATCGGTCTTTATTAATCGGATAATGATATAATACATTGTTCTTCTCAAAAAGAACAGGATCATTTACAAAGTCATTGTATATTGTATAATCACCTACCATAATGGCAGGATTCTTAATCACTGTATTCAGATAAACAGTCTGGAAATCATTGGTGCGAGGATATGTTTTTGAATTCATTGTGTCAGCAGAAGAGGATTTATATTACATAGCAAATATACAAGATAAATTTCAGACTATCACACAAAGGACTAAATATGTATCCCATATTGATGCTTCACTTCAGCCATTACAAACGTGCTTTCCAGTGATCCTAAGCTATCAATCGTCCCCAACACATTCAGAATAAACTCCTGATAGTATTTCATATTGGGAGCATGAATCTTCAACAGGTAATCATAACTTCCTGATATGTTATAACATTCGGTTACTTCAGGAATATCCTGTATAATCCGTGTAAACTCGGCTGCTATATCCCTGTTCAGACGTCTAAGCTTCACACTGCAGAACACGACAAATCCCTGATTCAGTTTTTCCGCATCCAATACGGCAATATACTTCTTTATATATCCTCCACTCTCCAACCGTTTAAGACGTTCAAAAACAGGAGTTGAAGAAAGGCTCACCCGTGCAGCCAACTCTTTTGTCGTCAATCGGGCGTTTTCTTGCAAAGTACGGAGTATTTGCAAATCGACTCTATCCAGTTTATCAAAAGTATCCATAAGAAAAATATTCTTCTAAAAGGTGATTTCTAGGAATAGCACAGTTATATTATTCCATATAATGGCACAAAAATAGTATTATTTTCTATATTTCAGATATATATTGTTCGATATATCTTCATCCAATAACTTTGCAAGAAAATAAAGAAAGAATATTAAACTTAAAAAATATACGATTATGGCAACAAAGAATTTACATTTCGAGACTTTACAAGTTCATGTAGGACAAGAACAAGCAGATCCGGCAACAGATGCCCGTGCAGTACCTATTTATCAGACTACTTCTTATGTATTTCACAACTCCGCTCACGCAGCCGCACGTTTCGGCCTGCAGGACCCGGGAAACATCTACGGTCGTCTGACCAACTCCACTCAAGGAGTTTTTGAACAACGCGTAGCCGCTCTTGAAGGAGGAGTAGCAGGGCTGGCAGTTGCTTCGGGTGCCGCTGCTATCACTTATGCTTTCGAGAACATCACTCGTGCAGGCGACCATATTGTGGCAGCCAAAACTATTTATGGAGGAAGCTATAACTTACTGGCTCATACCTTACCCAGTTATGGCATCACAACAACATTCGTTGATCCAAGTGATTTATCGAACTTTGAAAAAGCCATTCAGGAAAATACGAAAGCCGTATTTATCGAGACATTGGGAAATCCGAACTCAAATATCATTGATATAGAGGCAGTAGCTGAAATAGCCCACCGCCACAAAATACCTTTGATTATTGACAACACATTTGGTACCCCGTATTTAATCCGCCCTATCGAACACGGAGCAGATATCGTAGTACATTCCGCAACAAAATTCATTGGCGGACACGGTTCGTCATTAGGAGGAGTCATTGTAGATTCGGGCAAATTCGACTGGGTAGCTTCCGGCAAATTTCCACAACTAACCGAACCTGATCCATGCTATCATGGCGTACGCTTCGTTGATGCAGCCGGTCCGGCTGCCTATGCCATCCGTATCCGTGCTATTCTGCTGCGCGACACAGGTGCCACCATCAGTCCATTCAACGCTTTTATCCTGTTGCAAGGCTTGGAAACTCTTTCCTTGCGCGTAGAACGCCATGTAGAAAATGCATTGAAGGTAGTGAATTTCTTAAACAATCATCCGAAAGTGAAGAAAGTGAACCATCCGTCATTATCCAATCATCCTGACCATGCACTGTATCAACGTTACTTCCCGAATGGTGCCGGTTCCATTTTTACTTTCGAGGTAAAAGGCGGACAAGAGGAAGCACACCGCTTCATCGACAGCCTGGAGATTTTCTCCCTGCTTGCCAATGTTGCCGATGTGAAATCATTGGTGATCCACCCGGCAAGCACTACCCATTCACAGCTCAATGCACAGGAACTCGCCGAACAGGAGATTTATCCGGGCACCGTACGTTTATCAATTGGAACGGAACATATTGATGACCTGATTGCGGATTTGGATCAGGCGCTTGCCAAAATCTAACATTCAATCATTGAACTTTCCATGACTGCAAGATGTTATACCTATATAACATTAAAAACATTGCAGTCATGGAAAAATATTTAATACACAGCAACGAACTGCATCTGATAGACGCAGAGAAAATCCATCAAGCCGTAGAAAAAATGGTGGAATCACTCGATTTAGCCGCAGGATCAACCACTAACTTCGATCTCTATCAGGTTGTGGAAAACTACTTTAAAGATCTCGAGAAAAGGAGAAAAATTAATCATGTACTGGGAATCAAAGAAGATAGATATGAACTAGCCGAAGATTTCGGTATAAAATAAAAAAGAGATTTATTCAATCACACCAGACAAGTTTTCCAAAAAATAAGGGAGTTGCACGTTAAGTACAACTCCCTTATTTTTTGAATTATCAGAGTATAACAATCAATTTCCCTGATGCACAGTAAGCTGTGGGAAAGGAAAGTTAATACCTTTTTCATTGAAGGTTTCGTAAATTGCTTTATTGGTATCGAAATAAACACCCCAATAATCTCCGCTATTTACCCATACACGTACCACCACATTCACACTGCTGGCATCCAGCGCATGAAGAGCTATAAACGGAGCAGGTTCATTCAAGATACGTTTATCTTCAGCCAGAATATCACGAACTATCTGCTGAACCTTATTGTAATCTTCTCCATAATCTATACCAATAATCCATTCTACACGGCGGGTTTCCTGGTGACTGTAATTAATCACTACTCCACTACTTAATGAACCATTCGGTATATAAATCAGTTTATTATCCCCAGTAGTAAGGATGGTATGGAATATCTGAATTTCTTTTACTGTACCGGCTGATCCCTGCTGTGTTTCTATCCAATCGCCAACTTTATAAGGTTTGAACAAAAGAATAACCAGTCCGCCGGCAAAGTTTTGCAGATTACCGGATAAAGCCATACCGACAGCGACACCGGCGGAAGCCAATAAAGCCGCAAATGAAGTTGTCTCAACTCCCAAGGCACCGACAACAGAAATGATTAACAGGATTGTCAACAGAATATTGACCAGACTTCTAACGAAAGTTTTGATACTTACATCTACTTTTCGTTTATCCATCAGACGCCTGATGAATTTGTTGAGCAGCGAGATGAGGAAACGTCCGACGACAAAGACAAGGACCGCAATCAATATACGTTCTCCGGCACGAATACCGAAGTCTATCATTTGTTGAGTAATCAGCGAAAGCTTATCCAATCCGTCAGCATTGGCAATCGCCTCTTTCATTAATTCGTCTGCAGCCACTTGCACAGAGTCCGCAGCTTGTGTTGCTTGCAATAATAGTAGCATAATTAAGTATATATTAAGTGAATAAATGCAGTTTTGTTATTTCAACAATTTACAAAGTTATATTGTTTTTAGTGAATCTAAAAGTTTTTTTTGCTTTCCTCCTGCAAAAGCAGTATTTTTGTCACCGATTCACTGGTAGGGGTGCCTTAACATGACGGGCTGAGAACATACCCATAGAATCTGATCCGGGTAATGCCGGCGTAGAGAACTAATTAGTAAGCAAAAATGAAAAGAATTGTATGGATGGCCGTCGCCTTATTGGGCGCAGGTATCACTGTTCATGCACAGACGAGTGCAAAGGATAGTATGAGAGTAGTAAACCTGCAAGAGGTGCAGGTAGTGTCCACACGTGCCACAGCCAAAACTCCCGTGGCATTCACCAATATAGGCAAAGCAGAACTCAAAAAGGTAAACTTCGGACAGGATATCCCCTATCTGCTAAGTATGACTCCTTCCACACTGACCACATCGGATGCAGGAGCTGGTATCGGCTATACGACACTTCGCGTACGTGGAACCGATGGCACACGAATCAACATCACGGTAAACGGCATACCGATGAACGATGCCGAAAGCCATAACCTGTTCTGGGTGAATATGCCCGACTTTTCTTCTTCCGTAAAAGATATGCAGGTGCAGCGCGGAGCAGGTACATCGACGAACGGAGCAGGTGCTTTCGGAGCCAGTGTCAATATGCAAACCGAAGGTGCATCTATGAAACCATACGCCGAATTCAATGGTTCATACGGTTCGTTCAACACGCACAAGGAAACAGTGAAAGTGGGAACCGGCCTACTCAATAACCACTGGACGTTTGACGCCCGCCTTTCCAATATCGGTACGGACGGATACATAGACCGTGCTTCGGTGGACTTGAACTCTTACTACCTGCAAGGAGGTTATTTTGCAGAAAACACATCTGTGAAGCTCATTGCATTTGCCGGAAAAGAAAAAACATATCATGCTTGGGGATACGCAACAAAAGAGCAAATGGAAAAATTCGGCAGACGCTACAATCCTTGCGGGGAAATGTACACTGATGCCAACGGCAAAAAATATTATTACGACGACCAAACAGATAATTATCTGCAAAAGAATTATCAGCTTCTCTTCAATCATACTTTCTCGACAGCCTGGAATCTGAACGTTGCCTTACATTATACCAAAGGTGACGGTTATTACGAAGAGTACAAAGACGGCAGATACCTGATAGAATATGGTTTAAAACCATTTACAATAGATGGAACCGAAGTATCTAAAAGCGATTTAGTCCGTCAAAAGAAGATGGACAACAAATTCGGCGGCGGCGTTTTTTCTCTCAATTACACGGCTAACAGGCTAAATGCGTCTCTGGGAGGTGGTTTGAATCAATACCGGGGCAATAACTTCGGAAGAGTTCCCTGGGTGAAAAACTACGTAGGTTCTCTATCTCCCGACCATGAATATTA
>ERZ791611.1897-NODE-1897-length-11455-cov-2.222193_pt1 | contig 11455 bp, 8 predicted proteins | sample MGYA00510275_ERZ791611 | MGnify/ENA primary metagenome ERZ791611 (study PRJEB30046, sample SAMN00791912) | human gut metagenome | study: EMG produced TPA metagenomics assembly of the A metagenome-wide association study of gut microbiota in type 2... | reverse complement strand
GCCAGACAGAAGAGGATTACATTTGATGGTCGGCATTTCCGAATAGATCTTGTTTTTTATAATTATATTTTGAAATGTTTGTATTAATTGATTTAAAAATCGGAGATTTGACACATCAGGATTTGGGGCAAATGCAGATGTATGTCCATTATTACGAACGTGAATTGATGAATGAGGGGGATAATCCACCGATAGGAATTGTTCTTTGTGCAGATAAAAGTGAATCTGTAGTAAAGTATACATTGCCAGAAAATGAAACACAGATTTTTGCATCAAAGTATAAGCTATATCTTCCAAGTGAAGAAGAGCTGTCACAGGAATTGCAAAGAGAGTATAGAGCATTGGAATTTGATAAAGAAAAATCAAATCAAATTAACTTTACTTAAAGATAGTGTAATTTTGGTGTGAGGGGTAAATTTATTCATAAAGGGGTAATTTTTATTCAAAAGGGGTAAGAGAGGTAGAATCATCGAAGAAATTTACTCCACCACTATGTAATGAAAATACTATTGCCATGTAGTATAAAACCTCCGTCCCACCGCATGTGAAGACGGTAGTTCTTCTGTCAAGGGCAAGTAAATAAGAACGCCGGAAACGGCTTAAAACAAGGGCTTCGGAAGAATCTGCCTCATACGGGCGGGTTCCCCGGAACTCTTTTTTCGTGCGCCGACAATAGTTTCCACTACTGACCGATGGGAATGTGTAACAAGGGAACTGTTGTTTTAGGGGCGCGTGACGGTGGAACTATTGTTTCTGGGAATTTTTGAGGGGCGTGATGGGGGAAATGTTGTCCGGTATCAAACAAATCCTTCACCACAATCTCAATGGTAGTGATGGCATTTAATGCCATGCTGGAAGGCATCCGCCAGTGCAGACAGAAGTGCTAAATATTTACACTTTAAAAGAAAACCTTTAAAAAAATGAATATTCCGGTGGCTATTTCAGGGATGATATGGTATACTGCTTATCGTGGGTTATTGTATGGATTCTTGGCATTAAGAAAGGCCTTACCGCTATGACAGTTTCTTATAATGGGTTGTGGAAAATACTAATAGACAAAGGGTTACAAAAGCAGGACCTCGTCAACAAGGCGGGACTGAGTTCTGCGACCGTTGCGAAGATGGGGAAAGGTGAGCCTGTTTCCAACAAGGTGCTTGAGAAGCTCGCAAATTTTCTGGAGTGTAATATAAGCGAGATAATTAGTTACGAATAAACCCTGGGTGTCCGTACAAATGGACACCTAAAAGCGTAAGATATAAAGAAAAGAAAAAAGAAGGAAACCGGGATGTGGTGCAGAAATTGTAATATAGAGACAAATGAAAATATATGCCCGGTTTGTGGAAGTGATACTGTCGAAGATATACCGGTGGAGATCCACTGGTGTAGCCACTGCAGAGTACCTGTATTGCAGGAAGTATCGCAGGCGGATAAGGGAATCTGCCCTCGTTGCGGAAGCAAGATGAAGTATATGTCGACTGACATAAGGCCTGTTTTTCCGGAGGAGAGATTGCTCCTTGAAATCCTCCTTGGCCGCAAACCTAACGAGTACAAAGATAAGTCTGTCTGGGCTGTCAATAGCAGGTATTACATTGACGGTAAATCTGTTTCATTGCCGAAAGCGTTGTTCAAAACCGCGGATGTAGAAACTATCGCACATAAGCTTGAGGAGAACAAGGCAGGAAACAATTATGACGCCTTCAACGAGACAATACAGAGATTTGTTGAGGCAAATAATACGCGGCTTCATTACCTGAAAGACGAGGCGCACGAATTTGTAAAACACGAGGCGGCAAAATTTCCGCAAGAAAATATAGTGATTTCATTTTCGGGAGGGAAAGATTCAACTGCCACAGCGGATGTGGTGATAAAGGCATTGAGTGAGCCTAGCCTTGTGCATATTTTTGGAGATACTACGCTCGAATTTCCTTATACTACAGAATACGCAAAGAGGTATAGGGAGGAACATCCGCAGGCAATATTTAAAGTCGCTAGGAACAACGAGCAGGTTTTCATGGATGTCTGCGAGGACATTGGGCCCCCGGCGCGTATGATGAGATGGTGCTGTTCAATGTTCAAGACCGGTCCGATTACGAGGGTAATCAATAGCCTATACAGAAATCAGCAGATATTGACTTTTTATGGTATTAGAAAGTCAGAATCAGTAAGCCGTTCAAAATATAATCGAGTAGAGGATGATGCGGAGTCTGTAAAAATTCAGCAGCAGACCGTGGCTTCACCTATATTCTTTTGGAAGGATATGGACGTATGGCTGTATCTCTTGGCGGAGAAAGTTGATTTTAACGAGGCATATAGGCTTGGATATGACAGAGTGGGCTGTTGGTGCTGCCCCAACAACAATCAGCGTGCCCAGTTCTTGTCTAGAATATACATGCCTGAGAGGTCAAGGCAGTGGAGAGACTTCCTTATTGATTTTGCGAAGAAAATCGGTAAACCTGATCCGGAAGTTTATGTTGATGAGGGGAGTTGGAAAGCTCGCCAGGGTGGTAATGGTTTACCCGCAGCAGGAAGCGTGAAAATAAAATTTTCCAACTGCACCAGTGAGGAACACGCAAAAATATACAGACTGGAAAGACCATTTGACGATGAGCTGGTTGGAATGTTTGTGCCATTTGGAAGAGTAGCTCCGGAGTTGGGGCAAAAATTATTACGAGAGGTCATAGTTTTAGACCCGAGGTCAAATGTGCCGATACTTTCTATTCAGCCGTTTGATCACGACGGATACGAGCATGCCGTTAAGGTCAGGACTATGAACGTGGCCGACCATGATGACCTTCAGAGGATGGTTGGGTATCAGATCAGGAAATTTAACGCTTGCAGAAAGTGCCTGAAATGTGAGTCCCTGTGCAGAGCAGGGGCGATATCCATTGCCGGGGATTATTACTACATAGATCCCGACAAGTGTGTACACTGTAAGATGTGTATGACCGCGAAATATCTTGATGGTGGCTGCACGATGGATAAGTACCTGAGAACGAAGTAGAAAGAAGAGGTTTTGGTGTTATGAAGTTTCGTGCCCATGATACTTTTTTCATAAGGAAAGGCTGGATAAGCAAGGGAATGCGTTATGTCGATAAGGATCCAGAGGTCTTTATCAGCAAAAAAGACAATCCCATGGACGTATTGGGCATAGGCTCGAATATGGTCAAGGCCTTGAGATATTGGCTTCAGGCAATCGGAGTCACAGAGGAGCCGAAAGCCGGAAAGAGAACACAGACATTTACGCCTTTTGGCAGATTGGTGTACGAGCATGATAAGTACATCGAAGAACTTGGGACACTGTATTTGCTGCACTATAAGCTAGCCACAAATGAAGAACTTGCGACCTCATGGTATTTCTTTTTCAATGAATTTGCGCTTTCTGATTTTGGAAAGGATGACTTTGCCACACAGATAGGCAATTTCATAAAAATGAAAGAGGAGGACATAACTGTTGCGGCGAGATCGATAGATGACGATTTTACATGCATAATTAACACTTATGTTCCCAGATACAAGACGCAGCCCAATAAGGTTTCGGCGGAAAATAATATAGACTGTCCTTTGGGTGAGCTTGGACTGATAGATATATTAAAGAAAGACCGTAGCAATGTCATTTATAAAAAAGCTGTGCCGCAGGCGGCAACATTTAATCCTTGGGTGATTCTGGCCGTTATTCATGATAATTCCGGTGGCAGGTCGGAAATAGGACTGAATGAATTGCTGACTGCGACCAAAAATATCGGGAAGATATTCAACTTGGATTCGATTGCGATGCTCGATGTGCTGCATGCCGCAGAGCGGACAGGAGAATTAAAAATAATTAGAACTGCAGGACTAGATGTTATTAATCTTGCACACCAATACACGTTCGAAGAATGCGTAGCACATTACTACGAAGACATTGAACAATAGGATGGGAGAAATATGAGCGAGATGATTTCCGTAGCGTCGGGTTTTCAGTATTCTGTAAATATAGGGTACGACATTAACCACGACGACAAATTACAAAATTTCATACCGACCAAATCCTCTCTGGTGCTCTTGCAGGATATTTTGGAAAGCACGGAAGAATCATCCACTGAGAGAGCCAGGGTTCTTGTAGGAGCATACGGGAAAGGAAAATCCCACATAGTACTTACTATACTTTCCGTTCTCATGCGGAAGGATTGGGACACCTTTACAAGGCTCAAAGAGAAGGTGAAACTCAATCCTGAATTGGAGAGGATTGTTCAAAACTACTATGAGAGTAACAGAAGATTTCTGCCGGTTATTATAAATGGCAGCAGTACAAGTATGCAGCAAGCATTTTTGCTGGCTTTGCAGAAAGCGTTGTCAGAGAATGACCTCATGCAGGTTATGCCTGACACGAACTACCAGGCTGCAATAAAAGCGATTGAAAAGTGGGAAGGTGAGTTCCCTGACACTTACGAAAGATTCAAAAAAGAAATCGGAAAACCGGTAGATAAATTTATTGAGGCGCTCGAAGCATACGACATAACGACGTATACCAAATTTGAAAAGCTGTATCCAAAATTGACATCCGGCAGTGTGTTTAATCCATTCCTTGGATTTGACATTGCTGAACTTTATGAAAGTGTTGTCAAATGCATTGAGCCGCTTGGGTATTCCGGCATTTATGTTGTGTATGATGAATTCAGCAAATTTTTGGAGGCAAATATTAAAGCGGCGTCAGTGAGCGATACGAAAATGCTCCAGGACTTTGCAGAAAAATGTAACAGAAGCGGAAAGCATCAACTGCATTTGATGCTCATTTCGCATAAAGAAATTGCCAATTATATAGACAAACTTCCGAAGCAGAAGGTTGACGGATGGAGAGGCGTTTCTGAACGGTTTAAGCACATCCATCTCAATAACAATTTTACACAGACATACGAGATTATATCCTCCGTGATAAGAAAAAAAGAGAGGATATGGAAAAAATTTCAGAATGATTATGCAGAAGCATTTGCTGCGCTTTTGGACAGGTATGCACCGCATGCGATTTTTTCTGACATGAATAGGGAGGAATGCGATAAAACGATTAGAGGCTGCTATCCTCTTCATTCAGTGACGACTTTTATACTTCCTAGGCTATCGGAAAGAGTGGCTCAAAATGAAAGAACGTTGTTCACTTTTCTGTCAGCAAAAGGAGTTTCTACTCTGCCTACATTTTTGGAAGAGTATAGCGATGAGGATTTTCGCGTCATTACGCCGGATGTGGTCTTTGATTACTTTGAGCCGCTGTTCCGCAAGGAGTCATACACAAATGAACTGCACAAGAATTATCTTTTGACCAAGGCGATTCTTGAAAAGCTTGATGAGAATTCTCTTGAAGCAAAAATTATCAAAGCGCTTTCATTAATCTATATACTTGAGCAGTTTGACAAGCTAAAGCCTACATCGGATGAACTTGATGGAATGTACTCTTTGGATTATACGCATGAGGAAATCCGGTGCGCAATAGATAATCTCATAAATAAGGAATATGTAATTTACCTCAAGGTAAGCAATGATTACTTGCGTCTGAAGCAGTCTTCGGGAGTTGATGTCAAGCAGGAAATCGCTGATACGGTTGCGAGATACTCCAACTCATTCTCTGTAAAAGACACATTGAATAATGCGAGTATCGATAATTATATGTATCCGTCAAAATATAATGATGATCGCGAAATGACCCGTTTCTTCTCGTTCGTTTTTATCGATGGCTCCGAGGTAACAAACGAAGTTGACTGGAATATAAAGAGCGAAAACATTGATGCGGACGGTATTATTTACGGAGTTATTCCGGAAAACGAGGAATCTATTCCGAGTCTGAAAAGCTTACTCTTATCTACGAGCAAGGGATGCGAAAGATTCATATACATCTTGCCGAAGAGTTTCTCAGAGATAGAGGACATAGTGTTACGGTTTAATGCTGTGATGAAGCTGAGGGCTATGGCTGAGGGTGATGATCTGTTATTTGATGAGTATGAAGTCATATACGAAGATCTTAGAGATGTGATTTCGGAGTTCATCAGTTCTTATACTCATCCCGAGTACTACAAGGCTGAATACATACATGATGGTGTTGAAGAGGCGATAACCAGAAAAGCGGGACTTAGCAAACTTATGACTCGGATTTGCGAGAAAGTTTATCCCAAGACGCCAATCATCAACAACGAAGCCATAAATAAAAACCAGCTTACAGGAACGGCATACACCAGCCGAAATAAGATTATTTCCGGATTGTTGCGCAATACGCTAGAGCCCAATCTTGGGCTTACTGGCACCGGGCAGGAAGTATCTATAATGCGGAGCACGCTGATTCGAAAGAATATTCTCGTGACTGAAGAGGATGGAATAACCAGAATCAATTTAAAGACCGGTGACGAGAATTTTGATCACATGTTGTCGGTTATTGCAGGATTTGTGCAGGCCGCAAAAAGAGAGGGAAATGAAGAGTTCAGCAAACTTTATGCAGAGCTGACATTCCCAGCCGGGAAGATAGGAATACGCAAATCCCTGATTCCGATTTACCTTGCGGCAGTTCTTCATGAGTATCGACAGGAAGCTGTTATAGCAAATGATATGGGACAGGTTCCTTTAAATACAGATACCCTATTGCAAATAGAGGCAAGTCCTGAAAGTTACAGATTGCAGTACCTTGACTGGGATCCGGAGAAAGAAGCTTTTGTCAGCGAACTTGAAGAGATTTTTTCGGAGTATATTGTCGAAGCGGAAAAAGCTACGAATTCATACGACTATGTTGTTTCTGCGATGAAACGATGGTATATGTCTCTGCCAAAGTATTCAAAAGAAAAAAATCCGGAGCCGAAGGTTAAGCGCTACAAATCTTTAATCCGCTTGCTTAAGCAAAATCGCGGAAGTTACGATTTGCTTTTTGTGAAGATGCCGGAGGAATTTGGACAGGATGAGTTCAACCCCGCATTGGCAGATGTGATACGCGCCGCCAAAGAATACTATGATAGAGCCTTAGATGAATTAACTGACAGCCTCATCACGGAAGTTAAAAATCTGTTTGGAGGTGGAACTGGCAGGGCTGTTCAAAAGCGGACATCCCTTACATCAGTAATTAAGGACTGGTGTGACAGCTTGGATTCATCAGTTTTCGAGCAGCTGTTTGAAAATGGTGCCGATCGCTGCATAGGGTTTTTGAGAAATGTCACGAACGATGAGCATACCTTTATTGTCCGCCTAGCCAAATTAGTTACTGACCTTAGAGTTGAGGACTGGGATTCGAAGACTGCGGACAGTTTTATGGAGCGATTGACGGAGTACAAGTTGACTGCCGAGGAATACAAGGGCGATTCGAGCGCAGATCTGAGCGGAGAAACAAACGCATACTTATTGACATACATTGATGAGAATGGCGGTACGGTGACAAAACGCTTTGATAAAGTTGAAGAAAGCAAAAGAGGCAAACTACTGATGAATTCGCTGTTCTCAGATATTGAGTCCATGGGACATTCAATTTCTGAACAAGAGAAAAGGCAAATCCTGATGGAGGTCTTGAAAAAGTTATGTTGAGGAGGCACTGTCTTGGCGTATTTTGATAATGCTGCTACCACATACCCTAAGCCTGAAAGCGTTTATGGGTTTATGGATGAATTTTATAGAAAATCAGGGGCGAATGCCGGGCGCGGGAATTACAGGATTGCACAAAGCGCAAAGCAATTGATTGATGAGACAAGGACATTAATCAAGGAAATTTTGAATTGTCCAGCAAAGCAGGTGGTTTTTACGCCGACAGTTACTATTGCGCTCAATATTATCCTGCAGGGAATAATAAAGATGGGAGTGAAAAACGTCTATATCAGTCCGTTTGAGCACAACGCCGTGACACGTGTACTGCATCACTTCGAGAAGCAGGGTGAACTCAAGGTGTATGAATTATTCGTCGACCGGAATCTTACATACGATCTTGAACGCATACGGTATCAATTTGAAGAGAGTAAGCCCGACATGGTTGTTGTGAGTCATGCGAGCAATGTTATTGGACTGATTGCACCGATAGAGGAAATCTTCGACCTTGCCAAAAAGCATGGAGCGTATACAGTAGCGGACATGTCACAGACAGCGGGATTGATTAATTGCAACACCGGGCTGAGTACTTTTGACTTTGCGGTATTCGCCGGACACAAGACATTGTATGGTCCGACAGGTATCTCAGGATTTGTGATGAATCCGGGGATAGCATTGCCGCCAGTCATATTTGGAGGTACCGGTGTGGATTCAGCTAATCAGGATATGCCGGATGGATTGCCTGAACGCTATGAAATGGGGACACTTAATATAGCGGGGATAGCAGGATTGAATGCAGCTCTGCGATGGAACAAAGACGTAGGTCAAAATAGTATTGCAGAAAAAGAAACCTCAAATCGAAATAAGCTGCTGGCAATATTAAAAGACTACTCTTGGATAAAGGTGGTTGGTAACGAGGCGAATCGAGATTATGTAGGAATAGTCTCATGCGTTATAGATGGTATAAGCAGTGAAAGCGTGGAACCAATATTAAGCGGACAGGGAATTGCGGTAAGAACTGGATTGCAATGTGCGCCATTAGCACACAAGTTTCTTAAAACATATCCGGCTGGAACAATACGGTTCAGCGTGGGTTATTTTACGACCGAGGCGGATTTTGAAGAGTTGAAAAATGCTTTGGATTATATTGATGGAGAACTTTAATGAGTTTACGAGATCATGATACCTGGATAAAAACCGAATATCGTTCGTTGATTGATAATGTGGTTCAGGATTTTTATATTCCGTTATTAAAGGAAGCGGACACATATAAAAGAGCAGTGGGCTTTTTCTCGTCTACTTCTCTTATTGAGATTTCAAAAGGTATAGGATCAATGGCTGAACGGGGCGGCCGGATTCAGATAGTAGCATCTCCATATTTGTCAGATGAGGATATTGCAGCGATAAAGAAAGGTTATGAAGAACGGGATAAGATAATTGAAGGCGCTCTCATAAGAGCACTTTCTGATGAGCATACAGATTACTACTCAATGCAGCGATTGAATTTGCTGGCCGCTTTGATAGCAGATGGTATCCTTGACATACGAATCGCTTACACTGAAGATAAGTCCGGCATTGGGATGTATCATGAAAAGATGGGAATTATAGAAGACGGAGAGGGGAATGAAGTGGCTTTCTCCGGTTCAATGAATGAGTCACTCACCGCAATGGCCATTAATTATGAGACAATAGATGTTTTTTGCGACTGGAGAACTTCATCAGATGCTGAAAGAGTTGCTTTAAAAAATAACGCATTCTATTCAATCTGGAATGACAGCGAGCCAAACATTAAGGTGCGTGAGTTCCCGACGATTTCAGACATGTTGATTGAAAAGTACAAGAAATCTCCACCTAATTTTCGGTTGGATGATCAGCAATTTAAGAGAATGATGACATACTCAAATGAGTTTAGCAGCAAAGAGGCGTTGAAGAGTTCTGCCGGAGCAAGAATTCCTGATGATGTACACCTTCATGATTATCAGGAAGAAGCGATATCTGTTTGGGTAGGTAAAAACTACCGAGGCATTTTTGATATGGCAACGGGAACCGGGAAAACATACACTGGCCTTGGGGCGATTTCAAAACTTTCAAAGGATTTGAACGATAACCTCGCTGTAATTATAGTTTGCCCATATCAGCATCTTGTGGAACAGTGGGTTGAAGATATAGAGAGATTTAACATGAAACCGATTGTTGGATACAGCAGTTCACCGCAGAAGGACTGGAAGAAGAGACTGTCAAAAGCCATTCTTGATCAGCGAATACGAAAGGATAAGCGTTTTTTCTGCTTTATCTGTACCAATGCGACATTTGCAAATCCATATGTACAGGAGCAAATTAGCAAGATAAAAAGTCCAGTTCTTTTGGTCGTGGATGAAGCTCATAATTTTGGAGCGCGCAGCTATGCAAAACTGCTGGATGAGCGGTTTACATACAGACTTGCATTATCAGCAACACTGGAAAGGCATAGAGATGAAGAAGGCACGGAGCTTCTGTACAACTTCTTCGGAAAGAAATGTATTGAATATTCTCTTGAACGTGCGATAGCCGAAGACAAGCTGACAAGGTATATGTATTATCCGATTTTGGTTTATTTAAATGACGAGGAGTTACCGGCATATGAGCAGCTGTCGTATGAGATGTCCAAGTGCTTAATAAAAGATAAAAACGGACGTTATAAGCTTAATAAGCATGGAGAGATCCTTGCGTTAAAACGGGCGAGGATAATAGCAGGAGCACAGGAAAAACTGCAGGCATTAAAAGAAGCGATAGAGCCGTATGCCAAAGACAACAATATGCTGATATACTGTGGCTCAACAAACGTCATTGATGAGCGAGATGATAAACTCGATGTTGACGAAAGTGAAATCCGGCAGATTGAGGCAGTAACAAACATACTTGGTAATGAGCTCGGCATGGAGGTTGCGAAATTTACATCGCAGGAAAATATTGAAACTAGGGCGATGATAAAGGAGCAATTTCAGCGGGGAGACCGACTACAAGCAATCGTGGCTATTAAATGCCTGGATGAAGGTGTCAATATACCCGGAATTAGAACCGCGTTCATTTTGGCCAGTACAACCAATCCGAAGGAGTATATCCAGAGGCGAGGCCGTGTACTAAGAAAGGCTAAAAATAAGGATATAGCGGAGATATATGACTTTGTCACTTTGCCGAGACCGCTTGATACGGTTTCAGCTTTGACAAAAGAGCAAGCTCAAAGAGATAAAGCTCTTGTAAAAAATGAACTTGCCAGAATAAAAGAATTTGGAGGACTGGCTGAAAATTCGATGGTTTCCAATCAGCTGATTTGGGAAATCGAAGAGACCTATGATCTGACAGAGGAAGAAACGGAAGGAGGTTTCACTGATGAGTGATTCGAGTATTGAAATCAATGACGAAATCGTGGAGAGACTAAAAAAGAATATTATTATCCGCGAGAATATCAATCTGAAGACCCGTGCAAAGTCGGATCAGGAGATGGTCAAATGGATTAAGAGCAAAATAGAGGAGGAAGTACAATGCGGCTTGAATCAATAAAGCTTCAAAATTTCAGACAGTTCCGAAATGAATCCGTAGATTTTGCTCAAGGCGAAAACGGTAAGAATGTCACAATTATCATCGGCGAAAATGGTACGGGAAAAACTACATTCGCTCAGGCCTTTTTCTGGTGTATGTATGGAGAGACAGAATTCTCTGATAAAACCATTCTCAATAAAGTTGTTGCGGCTGAAATGCGCCCTGGACAGGAAGAAAGGGTGATGGTTACGCTTGATCTCAGCCACGGCGAGGTAGGATACACATTGTATAGGGAACAAGTATATCACAAAGACTACAATAACAACGTGAAAGGTGATAATACTGTATTTAACATAGCGATTAAAGATGCCACAGGAAATACAACATATGTTAAAAGAACCCAGTGTGAGGCAGA
>ERZ791611.1895-NODE-1895-length-11468-cov-2.687900_pt1 | contig 11468 bp, 6 predicted proteins | sample MGYA00510275_ERZ791611 | MGnify/ENA primary metagenome ERZ791611 (study PRJEB30046, sample SAMN00791912) | human gut metagenome | study: EMG produced TPA metagenomics assembly of the A metagenome-wide association study of gut microbiota in type 2... | reverse complement strand
AGGGCGACTTGTATCCGGCGTCAAACTTGGACTGCACCGCTTCCACCACCACAATAGCATCATCCACCACCGTACCGATGGCAAGCACCAAGGCAAACAGCGTCAGGATGTTCAGACTGAATCCCGCAGCCACCAGACAGGCAAACGTACCTACCAATGATACGATAATGGAGATGGAAGGGATAAGAGTGCTTTTAAGATCCTGCAAGAAGAAATATACCACAAGGATTACCAGGATGATGGCAATAATCAGTGTCTCCACCACATTGTGTATGGAAGCGAAAAGGAAGTCGTTCGAACTCATCATGGTGACAAACTCCGTTCCTTCCGGCAGATTTTTCTCCATCCGCTCTATCTGCGCGGTAATCTCTTTATTAACAGCGGTAGCATTGGAACCGGCTGTCTGGAAAATCATATAGAGAACGGCAGGCTGACTGTCCATCTCACTACGGAAACTATATGTCATAGTGCCCAACTCTACTTCCGCCACATCTTTCAAGCGGAGTATCGAGCCGTCCTCACGCGAACGGACAACCGTATTCTGAAATTCCTCCACGCTCTTCAGGCGTCCGCGATATTTCATCGTAAACTGGAAAACGTTCTGCGAACTCTCACCCAGCGAACCGGTAGGAGCTTCAATATTCTGCTCACCCAGTACAGCGGTGATGTCCGACGGTACCAGCCCATATTGTGCCATCCGTTCCGGTTTCAGCCAGATACGCATACTATACGTATCACCCAGCTCCATGACGTCTCCCACTCCCTCGATACGTTTTATCTGGGGAATAACATTGATGTCCAAGTAATTGGCCAGGAAGGTCTGGTCATAACGGCCATCAGTACAGACCAAAGCACCGATCTGCAAGAAACTGGTCTGGCGCTTCATCGTGCTTACACCGACTTTCGTAACTTCGGCCGGAAGTAATCCCTGCGCCTTAGCCACACGGTTCTGCACGTTGACTGCTGCCATATCGGGGTCTGTGCCCTGCTTGAAGTAAACCTGAATAATAGCCAAACCTGCATTGGAGGCACTCGAACTGATATACATCATGTCTTCCACACCGTTGATACTCTCTTCCAGGGGCATGATGACACTGTTCATCACTGCCTCGGCATCAGCACCGGTATAGCTGGCAGTCACATATACCGTCGGAGGTGCAATATCGGGATATTGCTCCACGGGCAACGTGAAGAGTGAAATAAGCCCGATAGCCAGAATCAATACGGAAATGGAGATTGCCATCACCGGCCTCTTTATAAACATATTTCCTTTCATAATCAGTCTCCTTCTTATTTAACTTGCGTGCCTTCGCGCACCAGTCCGGCGCCTTCCGATACAATTTCATCACCGGCTTTCAGTCCGCTCAACACTACATATTCGCGTCCGTCGTTGATACCGGCCACAGTTATCAGGGTAGAGACAGCCTTACCGTCCACTACCTTATATACAATAGTCTTGTCCTGCATCCGCACGGTAGCCGTCTGCGGAATGGCAATACAGTCTTTATAGATACTCGGCACTACTACCGTGCCCGATGCTCCGCTATGAAGCAACCGTGATTCGTTGGGGAACACCACACGTGCTACAGTACCCGTCTGGCGATCGATGACTCCGCTGATGGATTCAATGACACCTTTCTTATCATAAACCGAATTGTCGTTCAAATGCAATTCCACTTCCGGCATATTCTTCAATGCCTCATCCATATCACCATACTGGCGGGTAAGGGCAAGCAACTGATTCTCGGTCATGGAAAAATAGACATACATATCCGAGTTGTCGCTGACTGTGGTAAGCGGATAAGGCATATTAGCACCTACCAATGCACCCACACGATAAGGCAATGCGCCTACTACTCCGTCACTGGGACTTTTCACCTCGGTATAAGAAAGGTTGTTGCGGGCACTGATTTCCTGGGCTTCGGCCTGTGAGAGTTGTGCCTTGGCAGTGAGATAAGTGTTCTCGGCTGTTTTCAGACTAAATTCGGAAACAACTTTCTGTGCATACAGTTCTTTGTTGCTCTTGTAAGTCAGTTCGGCGGTACCCAGCCCGGCACGTGCTGCTTCTACATTGGCAGTGGCAGTTTTCAGTGCAGCCTTGTAAGGAACCTGGTCAATAACGAAGAGTAATTGTCCCCGGCGTACTTTCTGTCCTTCGGTCACACAGAGTTTCTCAATCGTTCCCGACACCTGTGGATAGATGTCAATATCCTGCCGCCCGCGTATAGTCGCCGAATAGGAAGAAGAAAACTCTTTGTCCACCGCTTCTATCTGCATTACTGCATAAGAAGAAGATTTCACTCCCGCATCCGATGCCTGCTTGCAAGATGCCATCCACACTGTACAACCGACAATCCCTATCAGCCGTATCCATTTTTTGCTTACTGTAATCATACTTTCTCTTTTGTTCTTTTGTTAAATCCTGGACAAAAGTAGGAGAAAAGAACAAGGCAATAGTGACCAATTTCCCTCCATAAATGTCCTATTCTCGCCTTTTTCATTTATTATAGCTAACTATTTGTCAATAAACGACATATCAGACAATTATAAAGGCAATCAGGACATTCTGTTTTCCGCTTTATTCACCAACTTTGCAAAAAGAAAAAAAGAAAAGAATATGGAAAAAGAGAACATCAGACCAATAGATATAAAAGACTTTAAGGACAGTCAGCATACACTGGACTATATAGATAATGATTTTGCAATAGTCAACAGCTTGGAAGGAATTCCTGATAATAATGATATTGTCAGACTGGAATGTTTCATCATCGCCGTCTGTATAGAAGGGTGCATCCAACTGGACATCAACTACCGGACTTACCAGTTGAAGGCAGGCGATCTATTGCTCGGCCTTCCCAATACCGTCATCAGCCATACGATGTTAAGCCCTAAATATAAGGTAAGGCTTGCAGGATTCTCCACCCGTTTTCTGCAACGTATCATTAAAATGGAAAAGGAAACGTGGAACACAGCCGTTCATATCCATAACAATCCGGTGAAGTCCGTAAGCGACGAAGAAGACAATTCTGTTTTCGGATTCTACCGGGATTTAATTGTGGCCAAGATAAATGATGAACCTCATTGCTACCACAGGGAAGTGATGCAGCATCTCTTTTCCGCTCTCTTTTGTGAGATGTTGGGGCAGCTTCATAAGGAAATCGAGTGTTCCGATAAGTCGGATCGTTCGAGAGAGAATATCAAGCAGGTGAATTATACCTTACGGAAATTCATGGAACTATTATCAAGAGACAAAGGTATACACCGCTCGGTGAGTTATTTTGCCAACGAGCTCTGTTATACGCCCAAACATTTTTCAAAGGTTATCAAGCAGGCGTGTGGCAGAACTCCGTCAGACTTGATTAATGAAACGGCTATGGAGCAAATAAAATACCGGTTGAAGCATTCGGACAAGTCTATCAAAGAAATTGCGGAAGAGTTCAACTTCCCCAATCAATCCTTCTTCGGGAAATATGTAAAAGCATATTTGGGAACATCACCGGCCAGTTACCGGAGCAGAAAAGAGGAAATATGAAGAAACGCATATTTTGTCTATTCTGTACCTCATAATTCGAGCTTCTCTCTTCTGAATCAGAAAAAACGCCTGCAATTTAAAACAGCACAATTCGCAAGCGATACCAAACGTCTATTATAGCTAGACAAATTGCAGTAAAGCAGACCTTTTAAAAGTATAAAAAGTCACTATATCATCAGACACATATCAGATTGCTATTTACAAACCAACAGAAAAGAAAGACAAACCAGCTCTAATTCTGCTCTCCAAAAAACCAGTTTCGGTTCCTTTAAAAGGAACCGACGGTTGGTTTATACCAAAGAGAGCGTTTGTTTTAAACAAACCGAAGCTTTGATTACACCAAACCGATGGTTTAGTGACACCATATATTGCATATTTCAAGGAAATAAATGCAATATAAAAAGAAAAAGCGCATATTCTTGCAACTGAATATGCACTTTTTCTTCTATTAGGTCCTTTTATCTTATTCCGGTTTTCTTCTGAATCTTAAAAATGGAACAGAGATGGAAAACTCTATTTCCTCATACAGCCCATAAACCTAACGATTCTCGGTATCTTTCATACACCGTACAGAGAATGCATGAGAACGACCGGAAGAGTGAGTCCACGTCTTATCGGAAACTTTATAATACAAGGAAGTAGCTCCCTGATCCTTATCATTTCCATAACTACTTGCCGATGAGTTGGACCAATAGCAAGCAGCACCCTTGCTAGCATCCAGCCCTGTATTATTACCATTATTTCCACCATTAGATCCCCACTTACAACCTGCTAACGGCCAATAAGCATAGTTTGTACCATCATAGCAATATTTAAATACCGCAGTTGCGCTCTGTTTCACAAATTCACCTTTCTGCTCTATCTCATCCAATACGCGGGGAGACACTACCCGATACCCTTTCGGACAAGGATCATAAATAGATTTATGACCGTCAGAAGGATTGAGATAAGTGCTCGATTCGTTCGGATTACCCCAGAAGTCATCTTTACGGTCGGTACGTGCACCGGTCCATGCACCCAGATACCAGTCGGATTTTGTATTCTCCACTTCATTGGTATAAAGCAATGCACGAGGATTTTCGATAGAGAAGCGGACATTGGTGGCTTCGGTAGGTATATTAGTACCCACGGTTCCCGACCAGCCCACCGGCGTAGGACGTCCCCACTGGAAGTAAACACCGTTTTGTTTCCAGTTGTCTCCTTCGCATGTCATGTAAGTACCCAAATTACGATCTAACACTACATATCCCGTATTACCATAAGGGTGTTCTGCCGGAGTAGGGGTCATCCAGATAATAAAACTCCAGATAACAGTAGTCTGATCCTCTCCATAGATAGCCACCTGACCGCAACCGCCGTCGTAGCCTCCACTTACCTTATAGGTATTAATCGTAATATTGTAATCACTGCCAACAGGAATGATGTCCGTAGTAGAACCATTCACAGCAATCATCTTATGATTAACATTCAAATCGCACCCGAGAATAGTCTTTGCATACTTAGGTTCTTCCACTTCCATGAAGTTACCACGTGCTTTCACACTAATCGTATTGCTCACACCACTGGTCGAAATATTCGTCATCAAACAGTTGGATTCACCATAAGCCCATCCACCTGCCAGCAGACGTGTCTCTACAGGCTCGTACCATTCACAGGAATTATCCGAAAGTTTCAAGTTATTAATAGCAATCGTATTGACTGCATTGGCTTTCAGCTGCTTTCCTTCCTTTAGAATAGGAATTGTAACCGTCTGCCGGTCATTCTCCAGAGTGACCACAATGTACACCTGTTTGCCGCTTAAATCAGCAGGATACGTAGTCAGATATATATCCTGTGCGGAAGCAAGCAACTCGGGAGTAGTCAGTGAAACAGTGGCATACGGTTTGGCATCCGTACCGTATGTCAACTCGTCCGTATCCAGATTCGCGGTAAACGTACCGGAAAGAGGCGTTTTCGTCTCCTTGTCATACAGGGAAACACTCTTTAGCCTGTACGTAGAAAGTTCCTGGGACGAGATGCTGAACTTCACATAAGCCATCGCATGATTCAACGTAAATTTGGCAAGCATATCCGGACCGCTGACTGTTGCCTTGGCAAATGCAAACCCATACTTTCCAATATGATGACTATCACCCGGACGACTTTGCTCCTGCTCTACAGACAAGGAAGAAGTAATCTTGTTCCCGTCCTCGGCCAGTTCCGTACTTGCCCGGTAAGGGTAATAGATAAGAAGTTCCGTAGCTCCTGCTTCCGCCATCTTCACATCGTCTGAAGTAAAGACACCGGAATTCTGCCCGATCGATTCATCACTTAATAAAGACTGCACATTGTGAATATCAGTCCCTGCCGTACGGGAGAAAACTCCCAAGGCATCACCCTCACTCCAAAGCACCGGATAAACATCGCCTGTTTTATCACCGATAGAAACACGCGTCTGCGGAGACGAGAGTCCGACCAGCGTCAGACATGACCCTGCCGTTACCGGTTCCCGGCCGTTATCGGACGAAATAAGCTCGTCCTGTGTGCAACTTGTCATCATCAGAATCGTTACACCTATTGCATATAATTTATTTTTCATACCATTCATTCTTTTGAGTTACATCCTCGTTTACCATTCATTCTCTTCCAGATCACCGGCAGAACCGCCATCACTCCATGCGCCTTCTGTTCCTGCCGCTTTCCAAGTCTGAAAAGCGGAACACACGGCACGCCCCTCGGCATTATAGGCAATGATAGCACTAATGTAATTCACTCCCGGACGCAATCCTTCGGTGACTTTACGGGTATAGGGCAGAGATACCGGTTCTCCGTTTTCTTCTACGAATTTCACCAGCTTCACTTCAATGTTATAGTCAAAGCCGATGTCGGCCACCGGATAGAAATCAATGACTTTCGCTCCGAATGTAGTACCTGTTTGCTGTTCGGAAGTAATCAGAGCCGTATTGTCTGCAATCTCCGAAACTGTCAGGTTCATGGTGGGGATGACACGTGGAGCCGAATCATCCTTGTCCGAACAGGAGGCAGTTATCAGCAGTAATACGAAGATAAATGCCATGCTTATATGTAAGTTCTTCATAATCATATTGTATTAGTTTTATTTTTGTAGATTCTTATACCGTAGCAATGCTTCTAAAAAGTAATAATCGGCATACGTCAGGGGGACATCTACTTCGCTTTTATCTGGAAGTGCGCCTACGCTATGCTTCAGGAGGAAGTTCCCGTTCGTATCCGGTTCGGCCAGATACTCTTTCGAGGCAAGCGTGCGAAGTTGCTTTTCCGCCATGGTAAGATAAGATTCCTTGGCTTCCGTTCCGGGGATATAGCGGCTTAGCTCGATAAAAGCAGAGGCCATGATAGCGGCAGCAGAAGCATCCCGATAGGAGTGTTCTTCCACCGGAGCGTCAAAGTCCCAGTAAGGAATACCGTCGGCAGGTAGACGGCGGAGCAGCATATCGGCAATATGTCCGGCTTGCAACAGATAATTCTGATAACCCGTCAGGCGGAACATCATCGTATAGCTATACAAGGCCCATGCCTGTCCGCGGCTCCAGGAAGAATCGTCCGAGAAGCCCTGCACTGTCTGCTTGCCGCGCACCGCTCCGGTTTCAGGATCGTAATCCACCAGATGATACGTAGAGTAATCATCGCGGAAATGATTCAGGATAGTGGTGTTGGCATGTGTGCAGGCTATGTTCTGCAAAGAATCATCGGCATAGGCTTTCGACATGGATAACAGTAATTCCAGATTCATCATATTGTCAATAATCACCGGGAACTTCCAGTCACAACCTTTGCGCACAAAGTCCCAGCTACGGATTACACCGGCGGTAGGTTTGAAGCGGGTTGACAAGGATTTAGCTCCCTGATAGAGCACCTGTTTATAAGCCTCATTGCCCGTCAGCCGGAAAGCATTCCCATAACTGCAGTTCAACTGGAAACCTACATCGTGATCTCTGGTCACGTACTGTATAGAGTCGAGTTTCAGCGTATTCTTCTCGGCCAGCGCCTTCACAGCATCGTTCCGGGTATATTCATAGATATACCAGAGGGAGCCGGGATAGAACCCGCTGCACCACCAATAGATATTCGAAGGGACAAACTCACCCTCGGCAGAGAGCGTGCGGGGAAGTGTCTTTTCCGTCAGGCGGGTATCCATATTCGTGTATTGTTGCTCTGCAACGGTAAACACACGGTCAATCAGCGCCTCCATTGGCTCCTGCCTGGAGCAGGATGCCAATGTTAGAAGCCCTAGTATAGATAATAATAAGATTCTCATACGTTCAATTCATTTTATTTGGGGGACAGGGTTGTAGTAAATGTGGCAGTCTGGTTGGCTGTGACCGTTGCTTCAAAGCCGACCATATAAGTGCCCGGATTAGCCTGGTCATAAGAGTTTTCACTAGTGGTACTCCATGTTTTGTAGGTAGGCTTTACGGTTCCGCTGGCTGTGAGATACATCACTTTGCTTCCATTAGTTAGTACGATGCGGTTACTTTCCACCGTCGGAACGGCAGGCGTTACCATACACCAGCGCACTTTGGCGGATTTATCCGTTCTTGCCTTTATCTCATCCATGACTACTAAATCTTTATCGTTCACGATTTTCACGGTACGGGTAGCGGATGCAGCCTGATCGGACACTACTTCTGTCAGATCGAAAGTGGCTCCCAATTCCGTAGCAGTGTTGATGGTAGTGGTCAGGGTAGCCGCACCGTCCACCCGGTGACGGGCATCATTGATTGAGATCGTGCTATGATTGAGATTATTCAGGCGGAATACATCCCAACGCATCGAGTTCTGTCCCATATCCCAAAGATTACCACCCAAACCGGCCAGTACCGACTCAAGAGTTGTATAACTTTGCAGACCGAAATCCATCGACCAACGCACTCCATACGCATCGTATACAAATGAACCGGCATCCATGTGCCCATGACTAGAACCGGCCTTGCCCCCTTTGATACCGAGGTATTTATCCGTATCCGTGTATGTCCAGTCGGTATGCACCATCACCACAGGCGTTTCCCCTTTTCCACTCCATAGCTTATTGGAAGGGGCGGAGATCGCATCCAGATTCAGATTATTGGCGAAAGCCATAATCATTGGCAGCAAGCGGTTTTCGGCACAGGAAGCGTATTCACCGTTCTTCAGCATTTTCAGCTCATTATAGAGCAATGACGGGTTACTGTATTTATCGGCAAACCACCATGAAGCAAGTGCTGCGGTAGAAGAGGGAGCACAGTCCGAATAATTAAAGAACTTGCTGTTCAGCCCTGTCATATACAACATATATTCTGCCGTCTTGGAGAATCCCGGTGTATCGGAAAGTCCGTTATCCGTGCCAAGCGTACTGTTGAGGGCGGCAAGCATCAACACCTGATAAAGCGTGCCGTAACACCAGTAACCGCTGCCCTCCGGATAGTTGCCATCGGGAGAGTACATCACTTCCAATGCAGGTTTGTTGGATTCTAAAGCCTTTTCAATCATGTCCTTTGCTTCGGAAGGATTGTTTTCATAAGAGGCCAGTGCCGCACAGACCAGTCCGCCATTACAAACCTGGTTCCAGTTGTTGGTAGCTTCATAGAAGTTCAGGTTCCAGTTCTTGTTCTGTGCCTGTTGGAAAGCAAACTTCAGCAATGCGTTGGCTGCTTTCGTACGGGTGGAGGCACTTAGTTCGTTATAGAGCCAGTCGTAGCCGAAAGCAACGGCCGTAGCCATTTCGCCCACATCGAGAAAGTGACGTTTCGAGTTCCAGTCGGGAAAGTTGCATACGGCATTGATATCGGTTTCCGCTTTAGTCAGATATTTGGCATCGCCAGTCATCCGGTAGGCATAAGCGCAGGTGAAAATACGCAATAAAGCATCACGGGAAACGTCGAGAATACGTTTGTTACTGGCATCCAGCTTATAAGTCAGTGCCGTTGCATTCATCCCTTTGCTGTTGCACACTCCCATAATGGTGTTATGCAGCAAGGTCAGATTGGCACTCGCATTTGCATCCACTTTGGCTTTCAATGCAGTGAAAGCCTCGGCGTTCATCAACAGACGAGGATGGTTATCCGCAGTCAGTTTGGAATAATCCAGTCCACCCTCCGGCTCCGTAGGATTCGGTTTCTCATGGGTAGATCCCGGACGGAATCTGTTCTCGTCCTCATCGGAACAACTTACGGCTGTTCCTACGAAGAAAGCTATGATGATTGTTTTAAAAAGAATCGTTTTCATGGTTCAATGAATTTATTTGTATTACTTCAAAGGAATAAGTCGTACTTTCAGTTGCGAGGCACGATTGGCAGGAATCACCGTTTCAAAGCCAACGCGGATGGTTCCCGGATTGCGGAAATCATATTCATGCGGGGGCACGTTGGACCAGATTTTCATTTCTACTTCCGTACCGGTATCTGCTGTCAGGAGCATCCGTTGTCCGTCTTTAGTCAATTCTATGCGGTTCTTACCTGTAATCTTGGCTTCTGCCGGAGTGACCATCATCCAGGATACGGTAGCTTCCTTATCGCGCGTCTCCAACCGGTCTATTACCTCCAGATGGTCTTTCTGATCCAATATCACGGTGCGGACAGCTTTTTTCACACTATTGGCAAACACAGTCGACAGGTCTACTTCCGCCCCTTTCTGTTTCTTCGACTCGAAAGTACGGGTGATCGGGGCATTGCTCTCTACCAAATGGCGTTCTCCGTTAATCGTCAACGTATTGTGAGCGATATTGCTTAGCCGGAATACTTCCCAGCGTTGTCCGTTCTGCGACATATTCCACAGGTCCACTCCCTTACTTTCGAGTGTGATATAACTCTGCATCCCCAAGTCCATCGCCCAACGCACTCCGTCTCTCTCGAAGATAAACGACCCGGCATCCATGTGTGCATGAGAGGTAGAGGGCGAACCTCCTTTCACTCCCAGATAGGTATCTTTCTTGCTGTCCCATCCGCCACGGTAGATAAACACAGGCGTATCTCCACGGTTAAACCAGAAGTTTTTCTTCGGCTTTCCGATCCGGTTCAGGTCGAGCTGTGAACAGAACACCATCAGGCTGGGCAGTAAACGGTCTTCGGCAAACTGCATATCCGGGCGGTCGAGATACTGACGTTCAATCCACAACAGGGAAAGGTCTTTCTCCTTGCCTGCAAACCAGAACATCATCATGTTACATTCCGCCTCTACCGGAGAATCCGAGAAACAGAAGCAGTCTCCACTCGGAGCCGTCATATACTGCATGAAACGGGCAGACTTCTTAAATCCGGGGGCTTGGGAGAGCCCATTGTCTGTGCCGAAAGCACTTTCGAGCGCAGCAATGAGCATTACCTGAAAACTCGTCCCGTACCCCCAATATCCGAATCCTTCGGGATAACCTCCATCAGGACCATAGCCTACCATCGCTTTCGGATTTGTCTCCATGCATTTCTCGATAATACCTTTCGAAATCTCCGGAATCTCTTCGAAAAGAGCCAGTGCACCATACGCCAATCCACTATTACATACGGAATTCCAGTTATTCTTGGCAGTGTAGAACCAGGCATGACGGGTATTCTTTGCCGCATCAAATCCTTTTTCGATGATTGCTTCACGCACCACCCGGCGGGTGTCGGGCTGCAAAGAATCATAGAGCCAGTCGTAACCGATAGCCAATGCCATTACCATCTCGCCTACATCCAGGAAATGAGTAGGGTTCCAGTCCGTGAAACGGCTGACAGCGAGCATCTCCTGTTCCGCACGGTGAGCGTATTTCTTATCTCCCGTCATACGGTAAGCGTATGAGAGGTAATAGATACGCTTCAATGCGATGCGCGAAATCGCCAACAGGCGTTTGCCCTCCTTGATACGTTCCACAGGTGGTTCCGTAAGTGTCCGGTCGCAAAGTTCCATGATCCGTTGGTGAACTGCTGCCAACGGGGGATACTCCGCAATGGCTTTCCTGATGGCTTCT
>ERZ791611.1894-NODE-1894-length-11472-cov-2.697644_pt1 | contig 11472 bp, 18 predicted proteins | sample MGYA00510275_ERZ791611 | MGnify/ENA primary metagenome ERZ791611 (study PRJEB30046, sample SAMN00791912) | human gut metagenome | study: EMG produced TPA metagenomics assembly of the A metagenome-wide association study of gut microbiota in type 2... | reverse complement strand
AACAATTGATTTAATCCGAAGTTCCCGCCCTTTTGTTATATTTATCAAATACGCCTTGGGGCAGCTGGAAAAAGGCCATGCCCTCTACTATGGGCCAGCCCTCCCCTACCCCCAGCAGGGGGACTTTATCCGCTTTGGGGAGGAACATTATTTTGTGAAGCAGACGGAGAACTTTTACGGCAAAGGCAAGGCCCTCTACCGGTGGGCGGTTCTCCAGCGGGCGCGGGAGGAGGAGCGGGATGGCTGATTTGAAGGAGCTGAAACAGCAGCTGGTGGACTACCTCTCCGACCATTTTTCCGGCCAAGGGGTGGCGGTGATGGGGGAATTTCCTCCATCGCCCAAGCCCTCCCCCCTCCTCAAAAGCCGGATTGCCGTGGGGTTTGACGCTATGGCAGTTCAAGATGCAGGGCTGGACGACTATCTGGGGGAGGACAGCAGCCAGACCCTGCGGGGGCGGTATGTACAAATCACCCTGCGGTTTGATCTGGCCTGCCCGGTCCGCCTGGGGGGTGGGGCCTGCCAAGGGCTGTTCGAGGACCTGCTCGACGCCCTGCTCCTTCGTCGCAACAGCCTGGGGGTGGAGGAGCTGACCTGTGGCCCTGTAGCTTACGACAAAAACATCGGGGGCTTCCTCTTGTGCGCCAAGGGGCGGATGAACGCCTTGATCAGCGCCGGGGAGACCTCCCTCGCCATTGATGAAATTGAACTGAGGAGGGTGATGGAATGAACCCCATTGCTACCAAACGGCCGGGGGTGTACTCCCAATATGCGGTGACCAGCCTGTACGCCCGGCCGGTCAGCGAACGGGCTGCTGCCCTGGCAGGCGTTTTTCCCGAGGTGGAGGGGGTGACCCGCCTTTCCCGCTACAGCGAGGCCGCCGCCCTGCTGGAAGGCTGGGCATTAGCCGCCTGTTCCCTCCTGTTTGGGAGGGGGGTGGCCGCGGTCTACCTCTCGCCGGCAGCTACCGATACAGCAGAGGGGTACGCCGCCGCCTTTGCCGCCTTGGAGCCGGTGGCCGAGGTGGGCTGCATCCTCTGCGATAAGGCCGAGGAGGACATCCTCGACGCCTTGCAGGAGAGCTGCCAGCGGGCCAGCGAAGGAAGCCGGGAGCGGTTGGGTTTCTGCGGGGTGGACGACAGCGCCGCCGCCTCTTCCCTGGCCTCCGCCCTGAACAGCGAGAGGATGGTCCTCGTCTGCCCTGCCCCCTCCCTGGGCGGTGCGGCATGCCCTCCTTTGGGCGCGGCGGCAGTGGCCGGGGAAATCCTCTGTGAAAGCGACCCCTCCACCGGGTTCTCCGGACGGGAAATCCCGCTGCCGGAGGGCCTCTCCCGGGAACTGGGACAGGATGAGGTGGAAACCCTGCTGGGCGCTGGGGTCACCCCCTTGGAGACCCAGCCGGGCGGGGTGGAGATCATCCGGGCGGTGACCACCCGCACCAAGACCGGCGGCAAGACGGATTTGAGCTTCCTGCCGGTCAACACCATACTGATTATTGACCACGTGATGGAAACGGTGCGGGGCGCCCTCAAATCCCGGCTCACCGGGATGAAAAACACCACCCAGACCCGGGAGAGCATCGCCTCCCAGGTGACAGTGGAACTGGGTCAGCTGCTGGATGGGGAGATTATCGAAAGCTATGAGCCGCCCCGGGTGTATGTCCACCCGGACGACCCGGCGGTACTGGTGGTAGAGCTGGCCTTTGCCGTGGCCCACGCCGCCAACCAGATTTTGATCTCCGCCAGCATCCAGGTGTAAAGGAGGCACAGGTATGGCAATTGGTTCTCTGCCGACAAGCAAGGATATTTACATTGAAATCAACGGCAAAAAGCTGGCCGTAGTCCAGAGCTATAAGGCCCGGTCCACCCGGGAAAGCCGCACCATTGAAGCCTTTGGTTCCAGCGAACCGGTGGGCACGGTAGGGGGGCGGGTAAAACACATTCTGGAGCTCTCCCGGGTGTGCCTGACCGGCGGGTTGGACGATGGCATCGGCTTCTTCGACCTCTCCGGCTTCAACGTGGTAGTGGTCAAACCCGACCGGAAAATCATCTACTCCGGCTGCGAGTGGGCCGACATCACCGAGACGGCCGCCTTGGGGGATGTGATGGTGGAATCAGTCACCGTCGCCGCTGCCAAGCGGATGGAGCTGCGATGAGCGGGCCCAGCTTCGCCCCCCTGACCGCCGGCGACGCCCTCAAATTGCGCCGGGTGGCCGCCCAGGTGCTCCCCCAGCTATTCGCCCAGATGGACGACGACCTAGGCGCCCTGGCTGTGGCTTACAACTGCGCGGCGGTCTTCCTCTCCCTGCGGCGGGGAGAGCCTCAGCTGACCCACCCCGCCCAGGTGCTGGAGCGTTTCTCCCTGGAGGAGCTGGCCCAGTATGCCCAGCTCTTGCGGGAGGGCGGGGAGTGGGGCGTCAACGAATCCTTTGACAGGGAGGTGGGAAGATGACCGGATTGGAACGGGCCCTCGCCCGAAACAAAGAGGCCGCCGGGCTGACCCCGCCCCACCGGGAGAACCTTCCGGCGGCGGAGGCGGTGAGCCCAGATCCTCCCGCGGTGGCACAGATGCCCAACCTCCCCCAAGAAGGGGAACCCGTTGCCGATTGGAAACCGGCGGAGATGGAGGCCTTCCCTGCCTCCCCCCTTTGGGAGGATGAGGACAACCTCCTTCACCGGATGGCCAAACTGCAAGAACGGGAAGCCCTGCGCTTCCCCTTTGGGAGGGATTTTTGATGGATCGCATGCAATTCGGGGACTACCTCTTCCCCCACAACCCCCACACCATCCAGGTGGAGACTGCCCAGAAGGCGGCAGAACTATTCCTTCCCCGGCTGGGGGGACGCATCCAGCCCCTGGGGCCCCAATGCCGGCGGATCACCTGCAAAGGGGAACTGTTTTCCGACAGCCCCCAGAAAACGGGGAAGGCCCTTTCTTCCCTGGCACAAGCGGCGGGAAGCAAAGAAGTCAAGACTTTATTCCTCCCCACCGGCGAGGCGCTGTTTGCCCTTTTTGAACGGCTGACCTACACCGCCGACGGGGACGGGCGGGTCATCGCCTACACGGCGGTGTTTTTGGAGGAGGCAGGGCAGTGAAAGGACGGTGGCCACAATGAGCAATTTGATCCAGCTGACCGGGTACAGCCAGACCGGGACGGCCTGCCCGCTGCCCCAGCCGGTCTTCCTCCAACTCAGCCGGGCGGTGGACTCCCCGGCGGACGGGCTGGAGCTGACCCTTCCCCTACCCCAGGACCTGCCGCCCCTTTGTAAAGTGAAAGCCCAGCTGCCAGGGGATATCCTCTTCATCGGGGAGGTGGATGAGGAGGAGCGGGTCTCTTCCCCAAAGGGGGAACTGCTCTCCCTCTTTGCCCGGTCGGACGGGGCGCTGCTGCTGGACAACCAAGCCCTTCCCCAGCGGTTTGACTCCCCCCGGCTCCAGGATGTCTACCAGCGGTATATTGCCCCTTACGGCTTCCCGATCGCCGGGTTTGGGGAGCTGCGGCTCCCCTCTTACCGGGTGTCCAAGGGGGCCAGCGAGTGGGAGGCCTTCTGCGGGTTTTGCGAGGGAGCTCTAGGGGTGCGGCCCTACCTGACCCCCCAGGGAGTCATTGAACCCCAGCGGCCCAGCGGGGGGCGGCGGTACACCATTGGGGAGGGGGGCTTAGCCTACCAAAAGCTGACCTTCCGGCGGGAGCGCAGCCGGGTCCTCTCCAAAATTTGCATCCGGGGGGAGGAGGGCTACTACTCCTCCGCGGTCTCCAGCGAAAAAGCCCAGGAGATCGGGGTGCGGCGCAAACGGTACTGGATCCCCCCCGATGAATACCAGCACAACCCCCAGGCCGGGGCGGACCGCCTGCTCATGGACGCCTGGAACCGTTACCGGCAGGCGGAGGCGCTGCTGCCCGACCTTCTTCCCCTCTCCCTGGCCGACCGGTTCGACCTCATCGACTCCATTGGCTCGGAGATGGGATATTACCCGGTGGAGATCCGGTGGGAATTCTCCGCCAGCGGGGCCTTTACCCGGCTGTATCTACGAAAGGAATGACAACCATGACAAACCAATTGGACCCCTGCACCGGGAGGATCTCCGCCTCGGCGGAAGGTAAGATCACCGCAGCTGCCGACTGCTGCGACACCCTCCCCCTCTTTTGCCCCAGCGGCCTACGCTGCTTCCCCAAGGAGGGGGAACAGGGCTTCCTCATCCCCTTTGGGGGCGGCTACGCCCTGCTGGGCACCGCAGCTTCCACCCAAGGGCTGAATCCGGGGGAGCTCATCCTGGAAAGCGGCGGCGGGGCCTATATCCACCTGAAAAACACCGGGGATGTGGTAATCAATGGGCTGGCCATCCAACCCGACGGGACAGTGGTCCCCCCTCAAAAGGAGGATACCTAATGGACACACTTTTGCACAACGGGGATTTTCTCTTGGACAGCCGGGGGCTGCCCCAGACGGTGGATGGGAAGGCGGAACTAGCTCAGCGGGCGATGATTCGACTCATCTGCCGCAAAGGGGGCTTTGCCCCCAACCCTAAGCTGGGCAGTGAACTGTACCGTCTCAAGAGGGGTCCCGCCGCCCAGATGAACCGAGCAGCCCAGGGGTATGTAATGGATGCCCTCGCCCCTATGGCCGGGGCAAAAGCGGGAGAGATCACCTGCCGCTATGACCCGGAAGAAGATCGGATCGAACTTTCCCTGGAGCTGGCTTTGGGCGAGGCATCCACCCTGTTGGAGGTGAATTTATAACATGACCCAAACGGAAATTCGGACGGCCATGACCGACCGCTTCCGGGAATTGACCGGCGCGGAGGCGGACGACGCCTCCGACCTGGGCATCCGGATGACGGTACTGGCCGCCCAGCTGGAGCTTTTGTACAACTACGCCGCAGAACTGGAGGCCCGGGCCTTTCCTGAGACCAGTTCCGGTGAGTTTTTGGACCGCCATGCCGCCCAGCGGGGCTTGCAGCGCAAGGCGGCCACCTGTGCCCAAGGGGTGCTGAAGTTCGTCCGCGCCACCCCGGCCCCCCAAGATATCCCCCTTCCGGCGGGGCTGATTGTCTCCACCGACGGAGAACCCTCCTATCGGTACCAAACCACCGAGGACGGGATTCTCCCCCAGGGGAAGACAAGCGTGCTCATCCCCGCAAAGGCAGAACTTGCCGGACGCGGGGGAAATGCGGCATCCGGCGCCGCCTCGGTGCTGATCACCCCGGCCAGCGGTATCGCCTCGGTGAGCAACCCCGACCCCTTCACCGGCGGGGTGGACGCGGAGGACGATGAATCCCTGCGCAGGCGGCTGCTGGAGAGTTACCGGGAGGTGTCCAACGGAGCCAACGCCGCCTACTATCACCAGGCTGCCTTGGAAGAAGAGGGGATCACCTCTGCCCTAGTTCTGCCCCGGCCTTCCGGCGCTGGCACGGTGGAGGTGGTAGTCACCGCTGGGGGGACCGCTCCCTCCCGGGAGGTGATGGACCGCCTCAAGGAGCGGTTCGCCGCTGAAAAAGAGATCAGCGTGGACGTCACCCTCACCCCGGCCCAGGCGGTGGCGGTCCCTGTCTCGGTGGAGATTGAAACCTCTGCCGGACTGGAAGAGGCTAAAACCCAGGTGGAGGAAGCCCTCACTCAATACCTGACGGGGCTGGGGGTGGGCAGCAGCGCCCTCCTCGCCGGGATGATCCACAGGGTGTATAGCCTGCCCTCTGTCACTAACTGCCGCTTCCTCACCCCTACGGGGGACACCTCCATTGAGCCGCGGCAGGTGGCGGTGCCCGGGGCCATCACCGTGACCCAAATGGGGGCCGCCCAATGAGGGCGGCGGCTATGGCCCTGCGGGAGATGCTCCTCCCCATGGGTCTTTATGACCTCTCCCCCGACAGTTTTGTCAGCCGGGAACTGGAAGCCTACGGGGTGGGGTTCGCCTTGGTGGAAGAGGTCTTGCGCCGGGTGGCGGAGGACAGCTTTGTCACCAGCTGTTCCGGGGAAGCGCTGAGCCGGTGGGAATTCCTTCTAGGGCTCCCCACCCAACCGGAAGTCCCCCTGGAAAGCCGACGGGAGACGGTGCTGGCCCGCCTGGCCATCCGACCTGGGGACTTCACCCTCCCCCGGCTGGAACAGTCGGTCAGCGGGGCCGGAGTCAAGGTGAAGATCACCGAGAACCCGCCACAGGGGGCCCTTTCGATCTCCTTTGTGGACACCCTGCTGGAGTATGAAAACTGGGAGCAGCTGAAAAAGCAGATCCAGGCCCTGCTACCTGCCCATCTCCCGGCGGAGTTTGATGTGGGCATTCTGACTTGGGAGATGTTCGACGGGTTCAGCCTCTCCTTCACCGACTGGGATTCGGCCGATTTCAGTTGGCAATGGTTTGATATCAACGGCCACAAACTTGGAAAGGAGGGGCAGCATGCCTAGTTCCCAAAAAACCGCCCATCTCTCCCTCAACAGCTGGTCCGGCGCCGACAAGCCCAAAATGGACGACTTCAACGCTGACAACCTCAAGCTGGATGCGGCGTTTCACCAGCTTACCCCAGTGTGCGGCAGCTATGTGGGGGATGGGAAGATCACCCGGGCGGTGGACTTGGGGTTCCGCCCCAAAATATGCTTGGTCTACACCGACTTCGTCCCCCTGCTGCGGATGAACCCCACTTTGTACACCGAGGTGCAGATCGGCTTTGCCATCCTCTCGGAGGCAGGATGCAGCATGGGAGCATCCCTCACCGATACGGGGATTTCGGTGCGCAGCGGCGCTGGGGAGTACGACTACGAAGCCTTCTTCCTCAACAGCTCCGGCCAGACCTACTACTATATCGCCTTCCGGTAACAACAACGAAAGAAGGGCCTCCCCCTAGCTGGGGAGGCCCTTCTTTCTGGGTAAATGTCGATTCTATGATTGAGAGGGGAAGAGTTTGCGGTAAATGCCCGCCCGCTTCATAGCGGCCAGGAACAATGGGGCCACCAGCACCGAAACGATGACGGCGACAACCCCGTTGAACAGGGACACCGAGCCCTTCTGCACCAGGGAAGCCAGGACGGTGTTCATAGGGTTGTGGTGGAGGTAATACCCCTCCACAAAATTTTTGCCCAGGTATAAAATCACATAGGAAACCGAGCCGCACAGCGCTCCTATGATATTTTTGGCCTTTTTCTCCCCGCGGCTGCCGCCAGAGTGGGCAATGACGCCGCAGACTGCACCCATAGCGAATTTAAACACCAGGGTAAAGGGAGCGCTGGAGACGAACAACGGGTCCATCACATCAAAGAAAGCGGAACCGATGCCGGCAGCCAACCCGCCCCGGACGCCGCCCAGCAGGAGGCCAGACAGCAGACAGAAGATGTTGCCGAAGTGAATCATGGTTTTGCCGATGGCTGTGGGGATGTAAATTTTAAAGTTGGTTGCCACAAACACCACGGCGGCCATCAACCCGATGGCGGCGATGTCATAGGCGGTGATTTTCTGCTTGGTCTTGTTCATAAAAACACCCTCTATCTCGTAGTAGCGGAGAGATAGGAAGGACAGGCTGCCGTTACAGGATTTGGTAGTTCTTCAGCACTTCCCGCTGGGTCAGCCAAGGCAGGGAGCGCTCCAGCATCACCCCTTGGCGGGTCTCGGTCCCGTAGCTGAAGGTGGTTTTGATGGAGATTTCCGCAAACCGGGTGGCCCGATCCATAGAGATGGGCAGGCTGTCCCCCGTGAGCAGCGAACCGATTAGGGCGCTGGCGTACAAATCCCCTGTCCCAGGGTAAGAGACCGGCACATAGTCACAGGTCACCCGCCAAAAGGCGTTTTGGTCCCGGTCGTAGCCCACGTTGGCGATCTCTCCGGTGGCCAGGGAAAGGCCGGTGATCACCACATTTTTGGGCCCCAGCTCCGACAGGCGGACCAGCATACTCTTGGCTTTGGCCCGGGTGACAGGCTCGTGGCTGTACTCCTCCCCCAGCAAAATGCAGGCTTCGGTGTAGTTGGGGGTGATCAAATCCGCCACCGACACCAGTTCGCCCATGCGGGTCTGCAGTTCCTTGGTATAGGTTTTATAGGGCTTTCCGTGATCCCCCATCACCGGGTCCACCACAATCAGTGCCTTGGGGTAGCTGCGGAAAAACTCCAGACAATGGTCCACCTGTTCCTCCGACCCCAAAAAGCCGCTGTAAATGCACTCGAAGTCAATGCCCAGCTCCTGGTAGTTTTCCAGGGCGCGGGGAATGTAGTCCGTCAGATCCCGGAACACCACATCCCCAAAGCCAAAATGGCAGGAGAGCATGGCGGTGGGAACGGGGCAAACCCGCACCCCCATGGCGGAAAGCACTGGGAGAATCACCGTCAACGAACACCGGCCCACGCCGGAAAGATCATGAATGGCCGCAACGCGCAATGGTCTATCCATATAATATCCTCCGCTTTTCATCTATCAGTATACAGTCCGTCCGGGGGCTCCGCAACGCGGAAGGAAAGGCGGTTTGTCCCCCCGCCTTTTGTGCAAAACCCCTTGTTTTTTAGAATAACACAAACTCATTCTTATTGCAAAACACAAGATTTTTTGAATTTTGGGATAAGGCGCTAAATCATTATTGCAATATAGCTAATTTTTCTCTATTTCAAATCGCCAAATCCTGTGGCATTCGTAGAATCGTTGGGATAGTCCAATTTGTTTTTGAAACTTGGAAGCCTTGTCAAATCTTCTCGGGTGTTTTCGGCGGCGGCTGGGAAAGGATAAAAAAGCATGGGACAAAGAAGCGCCGGCACTGGAAATGGAGAAAAAACGTTGGGTTTTCCAAATTTCCAGCATATCGCACCAGCCAGCGCCGCCTCGTCCCAAGCGATTTTTGTTTTGGAAGAGAGGGGAACCACCTTATGAACAAACCTGTTTCCGCCACCATCGCCGGCATCGCTGCCTGTGCCGCCGTGGGCACCGCCGCCTATATGGCCACTGCAAAATCCAGCAAAGCCCAGCGCCGCGCCCTGAAAAAGAATGCGGGCAAAGCCCTGCGCACTGTGGGCAATGTCATTGACAACATGTCTTCGATGATCGGCTAACAGAGCCCATCCCCCCAAGCCCTGGGGGGATACATACATGGGGGGTTCCCTATCCCACCATGATCCGCCCTTCGGGGATGACCTCTTTTTTGTTGGAAGCGGGCTTCGCGGCAAAGGAGAGGACAAAAGAGACCGGGCCCACACGCCCTAAGAACATGAGCAGGATGAGCACGATTTTGGAGGGGATGTTGGCCATGCCGGTCACCCCGCAGGAGATGCCCACGGTGGCGAAAGCGGAGCAGGCCTCAAAAAAGCTTTGGGAGCCGGTGATGGAGTGGCTCTCCCCCATAGTCCCCACCATGACCCCGGCGGCCGTAGCCACCGCCATGATGGCGATGAGGATGATGGTCAGGGATTTATACACCGTCTCCTTGTTGATCCGGCGCTTGAGGATGATGGTGTCATCCCGGCCCCGGGCCACCGAGACAATGGTCATCATCAGTACGGCCAAGGTGGTGACCTTGATACCTCCGGCGGTGGAGCCGGGAGCGGCGCCTACCAGCATGATGAGGCCGGATAAAATCTCGGTGATCGGTCGGAAACTGTCGGTGGGCACACTGTTGAATCCGGCGGTGCGCAGGGTCACCGACTGGAATAGAGCGCCGGTGAATTTCTCGTACCAAGAGAGGCCGCCCATGGTGGCCGGGTTGTTCCATTCAAAGACGGCAAAGACCAAGAACCCCGCCCCGATGAGTATACCAGTGACAATAAGAACCACACGGGTGTGCAGCGAAAGTTTTTTGGTGCGGAAATAAGCAAACAGCTCCTGCCAGACATAGAAGCCCAGGCCGCCGGCGATGATGAGGGCCATGATCACCCCGGTGACCATCAGGTTGCCGTTGTAGTTGCATAAGGAGATGTATGGGGTCTGCCGGCCCAGGATATCAAACCCGGCATTGCAGAAGGCCGAGACGGAGAGGAACACCGAGATCCACACCCCTTCCAGCCCGTATTGGGGGACAAAGGTGATACACAAAAGAAGGGCCCCCAACAGCTCGAAAGCCATGGAAGTTTTTACCACCATCCGCACCATATTCCCCGCGGTTTCCAGCCCGCTGGAGTTGACCGACTCCTGGGCCAGCTGCATGCTGCGCAGGCCCATCTTCCGGCCGATGGCCATGCTGATAAAAGAGGTCAGGGTCACCAGCCCCAAGCCACCCACCTGGATGAGGGATAGAATGACCACCTGCCCAAAATAGGACCAGTGGGTAAAGGTGTCAAACACAATCAAGCCAGTAACACAGGTGGCGCTGGTGGCGGTGAACAACGCATCCAAAAAGCCGGTAAACTCCCTGCTTTTGGAGGAGAACGGCAGCATCAGAAGCACCGATCCCACCAGGATTACCAGCACAAAGCTGATCATAATGGTCCGGGCCGGGAACGCAAAGAGCCGGGATCGTTTCTTGTCAAAATTCTGCATCATCTTTTGTCTTCCTTTATACAATCTTAAGGATGGGGAGAAACAGCAATCTCCCGCGGGGTGGGCGGGAGATTCCTTGGCAAGGTCTTCTGTTTTAATTCTTAGTCAGATAGCGCTTGGCATGGCCGATCAGGTTCTTGTCGTTTTTAAAAGTGACCGAACGGTGGGCATCTTCCAGCTTGACCCAGCAGATCTCGCTGACTTCTTCCTCTTGCTTAACCACTTTATCGTCTAAGGCATGGCCCAGAAAATAAACCACCTGCTTTTTGACGTTGGGTTTGGGGTAGTATTCCACACATTGGCGGAATCCCTCCTGTAAATCGATGGTGAGGCCAGTTTCCTCCTTGACCTCCCGCAGGGCGGTTTCACACTCTGTCTCCCCCGATTCCACATGGCCTTTCGGGAAAGACCAATGCCCCCCAAACCGATGCTTCAGCAGCAAAAGTTCCACGGCGTTTTGCCTGACACGGTAAACCAAAGCACCGCACGATTTCTCCTGCTTCACCTTGTAATCACCTCGTTCTAGCGTTAGCATTGCCGCCCCTTCCCCCCGCTATGCGGCGGCCCGGGGCGTTTTCTTAAGTTCCAATCAAAACGGGCGCAGCGCTGGGGAACCGCTTGGAAAGTTTCCCAGCTGGGGCGTGGCGGCAATCCGCATCCCCAGGAAAGAAAAATTCCACCTTGCGGCCGATGCGGGGCAAAAAACACCTTCCCGCGGCTGCTCTGTGGTCATTATACCATTCTTTTTTGGATTCGAAAAGGGGGAAGCGGAACATTTCCGCCCTTCTTGGCTTTTTGGTTGACAACCCCCTCTTGTTCGGTGTAAACTAAAGTCCAGCAGGGGAGTGCCCACCCAAAGTCCCCACCCCTATTTTGGGATGTTGTTTGAAAGGCCTAGAAAAACAGCCCAGGCAATTTCTTGTGGCAGCTCTTCTCTTGATCCGTTTTTATAGGGTTCCGCAGCTCAGCCGGATAAAGCGACCTCCTCCTAAGGTTGTGCTCTACCTGCCGCTTTACGGTGAAAAGTGATTG
>ERZ791611.1891-NODE-1891-length-11490-cov-2.673983_pt1 | contig 11490 bp, 10 predicted proteins | sample MGYA00510275_ERZ791611 | MGnify/ENA primary metagenome ERZ791611 (study PRJEB30046, sample SAMN00791912) | human gut metagenome | study: EMG produced TPA metagenomics assembly of the A metagenome-wide association study of gut microbiota in type 2... | reverse complement strand
TGGGGGATTAGGATTTTCATTCACTTTCACACTTTAAAGTGTATTACAAATTTCTTGAAAATTCAAGTCGTTTTTGCAAGAAATTTGCAATTCTCGTTGACATTTTTTGGTATTTATCGTAAACTATAACTTGCACGATTCAAAGAGAGAAACAAAGTGAGGTGCCACAAATGAGGGATAAAGTTATTGATGTACTACTAGATGTTGGAGTTCCGGCAGGTGTAAAGGGATTTTCGTATATATGTGATGCAATTGAAATATTCGACACGGATCCATATTATGCAGATGGGAAAATGTCTGCATTGTATATTGACATTGCCAAGAAGAACGACACAACCTCTTCCCGTGTTGAAAGGGCAATCCGTCATGCTTTTGAAACTGCTATTATGAAAGGGAATCAGGATATGGTCAACAAATATCTTGATACAGTTAATACACAGAATTCGAATCTGCTGAAAACTCTCTACCTGAGATTAAAGCAGGAAGAACATCGTCGGAATGACTGCACTCCAGCCCATTGCTCTGTCCAGAACTGCGAGCTGAAAGCTGAGATTTATATGGAAGCAATGCAGATTTTATCCGATGAAATCGAAACGCTTCTTGCAAGAACCTTATCTTCTGTAAAGAAAAGTATGGATAATGCAATCAAATGATCTTCCTGATTTTTTAAGGGAGCATATCAACCGCAAAATCACACTGTTGATATGCTCCCTTTTTTATTCGTTGTTTATTATTTGATCTTGCTTTCCATCCAGCGATAGAAATCCTCATACACTTGATTCCGATCCCGTTCATTCAGCAATTCATGCCGATCTCCCTGATATAATTGAAGCGTCACATCTTGTATTCCGGCAGCTCTGTATTTCTCATAGATACGCCGGACGCCTTTTCCAAACTTACCAACCGGATCTTCCGTTCCTGCCGCCATCAAGATCGGCATCGCCTTAGGAATTGTAAATACACTCTCCTTTTTCTGCATACCGATCATTCCGCTGAACATATGATAATAAGCATTCACAGTAAACATAAACGAACAAAGCGGATCCGCCACATACTCATCTAGCTTTTCCTGATCACTTGTCACCCAATCAGCCCGTGTGCGAGCCGGCTTGAATTTTTTATTAAAAGATCCGACCACCATATTGTCAACCAGTTTGCTTTTAAAATGCCAGCCGCGCACCATTGCTATTCCACGGCACAGTCTTTTTCCAAACTTAAGGACAATTTGAGGACGTTCAGCCACAGCGCCGATGATCAGTGCCCCTGCCAGTCCGTTTCCATACATCTGAATATATTGACGAACCAGAGAAGATCCCATACTGTGCCCTAAAATAAAATACGGAACTCCGGGATATTTTTTCATTGTGCGCTGTCGCAGTGTATGCATATCTCCCAACAGACATGCATTCCCATACTTTTCATGGAAAAATCCGTATTCACTCTTACACTGTACAGACTTGCCGTGTCCCAAATGGTCATTTCCCACAACATAATATCCTTTTGAGCAGAGATACTCTGCAAACTCACGATACCTGTCTATATATTCAACCATTCCGTGACTGATCTGTAGAATTGCTTTCACATCACCTTCCGGTTTCCACTCAATCGTATGAATCTCTGTATTCCCATCTTTTGACGGGAAATAAAATTCGTCTTTCATTTTATTCTCTACCTATCATCTAATTTTATATATTCCCGATGCGGTGCAAGCGGCTTATATGCCGGTCGAATAATCTTGTCTACATTCTTCAGCTCTTCCAAACGATGTGCACTCCATCCTACGATACGCGCCGCAGCAAAAATCGGTGTGTATAATGCCGGCGGCAAGTTCAGCATACTGTAAACAAGCCCACTGTAAAAGTCTACATTTGCATTAACACCTTTATACATCTTACGCTTCTCACCGATAATAACCGGCGCCAGACGTTCTACTTTCTCATAAAGCGCATACTCTTGTTCACGATGCTTCTCTTTTGCAAGCTGCTGTACAAAGCCTTTGAAAATATCTGCTCTCGGATCGGAAATCGAATAAATCGCATGTCCCATTCCATAGATCAGACCTTTCTGATCAAATGCTTTTTTATCAAGCAGTGCCTCAAGATAACGGCGAATCTGATCTTCATCTTCCCAGTCTGTGAGCGTATTCTTCATATCATCAAACATCTGTGTTACTTTTACATTCGCTCCGCCATGTTTTGGTCCTTTCAAGGAAGCCATCGCCGCGGCGATCGTCGAATATGTATCCGTACCGGAAGACGTTACAACGTGTGTTGTGAACGTAGAGTTATTTCCACCGCCGTGATCCATGTGAAGAACAAGAGCCATATCCAGAATCTTTGCCTCCAGTTCCGTATACTGCCGATCTTCCCGAAGCATCATCAAAATATTCTCCGCTGTGGAAAGCGACGGATCCGGAGCGTAAATATACAGATCTCTTCCTCTTCTGTAATTATATGCATGATATCCGTAAATCATCAGCATTGGGAACTGACTGATCAGGTTCAGACACTGCCGAAGAACATTCGGGATGGTTGTATCATCCGCTTTTGCATCATAGCTGTAAAGCTGGAGGATACATCTTGAAATGTTGTTCATCATATCCCTGCTTGGCGCTTTCATAATGATGTCTCTTACAAAATTCGGAGGGAGCATTCTTCGCTCTGCCAACATCGCCTGAAAGTCTTTCAACTCACTCTGTGTCGGCAGTTCACCGAATAAAAGCAGGTACGCTGTCTCCTCAAATCCCGGATGATGTGCTTCCAAAAATCCTTTGACAATATCTTTGATATTGTACCCACGATAATAAAGATTTCCCTCGCACGGAACTTCTTCACCATTCACTACTTTCTTTGCGCAGACATCTGAAATATTCGTCAATCCTGCAAGCACACCTTTTCCATTCAGATCCCGCAGTCCCCGCTTCACCTCATACTGAGTATACAGTTCTCTTTCTATTGCATTATTCTCTTCACACTTACGGGCCAGTTCCTGTATTCTGGGAGTATTCTCAAAGAAAATGCTGTCTACATCCTTTTGCATATATGCGCTCCTCCTTTTTCCGTTTTTATATACTTTTTTATTATACTAAAAAACACATTTTTTGTACAATAAAATGTTTATTAAGTATTTATGAGAAAATCGTTACAAAATCACTCTTTCGTACGCATTCTTTCACTTTCACACAAGAGGTTGGAAAGTGCGGCAAACTCTTCCAAGGTCAGCGCTTCCCCTCTCACACTGACACTCTTTCCAATTCCCTCGATTGCTTTTTCTATTTCTTCTTTTGAAAATTGAAGCTCCGGAGAATTTTTCAGACCGTTTGCCAGTGTCTTTCTTCTCTGATTGAACGACGCCCGTATGATACGGAACATCAACTTTTCATCTTCTACCTGTACCGGCGGTTCGTCATACCGTTCCAGACGGATGACCGCAGATCCCACTTTCGGTCTCGGCATAAAGCAGTTCGGCGGAACATTCGCCACAATATAAGGCTTCGCATAATACTGGACTGCCAAAGAGAGCGCGCCGTAATCTTTTGTTCCGGGTCCTACCTGCATCCGGTCGGCTACTTCCTTTTGTACCATAACTGTGATACTTTTTAACGGTACATGATTTTCAAACAATCCCATAATGATGGGGGTGGTAATATAGTACGGCAGATTTGCAACCACTTTGATCGGTCGTCCGCCATTCTCTTCCTCCGCTAATTTTGCAATGTCAACTTTAAGTACGTCGCCATTGATAACCTGCACATTCTCATATCCCTCCAGCGTATCTTCCAAAATCGGAATAAGCGCCTTATCAATCTCAATGGCAGCCACTTTCCCCGCCGCACATGCCAGATATTGTGTCATCGTTCCGATTCCCGGACCGATCTCAACAACCATATCCTCTTTTGTAATTTCTGCTGAACGGATGATCTTATCCAGTACATGTGTATCGATCAGAAAATTCTGTCCGAATTTCTTTTGAAACGAAAAATTATACTTTTGGAGTACCGCAATTGTATTTTGCGGATTTCCCAGCGTTGGCTCTTTCATATCCCGTATATCCTTTCTGCATTCTCCGATGTGATCTGAATCACTTCTTCCGGTGTAATTCCCTTTAACTCCGCGATTGTCGCTGCTACATATTTTAAATTCAGTGAAGAATTTCGCTTTCCCCGATTCGGTTCCGGCGAAAGATACGGGCAGTCTGTTTCAAGCACAAGAGATTCGATCGGAACTTCCTGAACAGTTTCTTTTAATTTCCGTCCGTTTTTAAATGTGACAACACCGCCGATCCCAATCGAATATCCCATCTTGACATATTCTGCCGCCATCTCCGGCGAATAGGAATAACAGTGTATGATCCCGCGCAGTCTTTTTCCATATTCACGCATGATCTCCATTGTATCCGCCGCCGCATCCCGGCTGTGGATATTGACAGGCTTTCCCAGCTTTTCTGCCAGTTCCAACTGTCGGACAAACCACTTTTTCTGCACATCGTGACTTTCCTGATCCCAATAATAATCCAGACCGATCTCGCCGACCGCGACGATCTTCTCTTCCTTGAGAAGCTGCTCCATCCTGAACAACTTCTCCTCCTCCAGTCCTCCGACCTCATCCGGATGAACACCGATCATTCCATATACGAACGGATATCGCCTTGTCAATTCTATCACGCTGTCCCAGGATGAGATTGCGGCGCTCGCATTTACGATCTTCCCGATTCCGTTCTCCTGCATCATGCCGAGCAAAGCTTCCCTGTCCGCATCAAACTGCTCATCATCATAATGTGCATGTGTATCAATTATCATCGCTATGATCCTCCAGTGATCCGGTAAAACCGGATCCAAAAAAATATTGTTTAAAAAACCGGGGAATTATAAGGTCATAAAACCACCTATGTGCAAGCACAAGGTGGTTTTATGACCTTTTGACCCTGACATTTGAAATCTATTATAGCACAATGTCATCCAGCTTTTCAAATGTATGCACGTCGTAAGCTTCCACTGTATTTCCTGCAATAAGATAAAATCTATCCCCTACATAAAAAGCACGTACATTTGTTGCATAACCTGTCATATCCCGCTGCATCAGGCATGTAAATCCATCTTCTCCATAAGAAAATACATAATAGCTGATCGTCTCTGCATTTACGGTAAATCCGATCAGGTTCTTTTCCGGATCCGCCAATACCACTTTATAATTGTAAGCAGCATCTGTGGAATACGCACCTTCGATCACATACTTTTGAATCTCCCTGACGTCTTTCGGGTCACTCACATCAAACATAGATAATTTCACCCCGTTTGTCGTCATTCCGGTTGGATCTGTATCCATTCCAATCCCGAGAAGCAGACCGTCTCCATACGGATGAAGATACTCGGAAAATCCCGGAATCTTAAGTGCACCGAGTATTTCCGGCTTTTTCGGATCGGAAAGATCTACGGAAAACAACGGATCCATTTGACGGAATGTTACGAAATATCCGGTATTTCCGATAAACCGTGCGGAATATATACTTTCGTCCGGAGCGAGTTCTTCGATTCTGGACAATTCTTTTAACTTATCATCCAAAACATACAGTGTATTTGTAGTAACGGTCTTTTCCGTTGTCTGAACAGAGTCTTCCTCTTGTGAGATCGGCATAACGGAATTTCCGAATCCTGGCGTCACTGTTGTCACCAGACGAAGATTTCCCTCATATTCATCGATACTGAACGAATCATTCAATACACCTTGAACCTTTGCCTGTGCCACAGCTTTTAATTCTCCGTTTTCATAAGATAATTTTCGGATCCATGTTGCGTCTGTCTCTGTTTCTTTTGATGCATACTCCGTCTCACAGATATAAATGTTCTTTCCGCTCACATAACAGAGACCTGCTGTTCCGAATACCGCTTTACTATCCGTCTCTTCCCCGGGATCCTGCAGCGAAAATGAAGTGATCACCGTATAGCTGCTTCCGCGTTTGACCGGTGGGATCACAATATTACTGCTGTCCATATATTCGCCCTGTATCGTCGGAATATATCCCGAAAGATCCGTTCTCAGCACCGATATATCCGCACGAAAATCACTGAACAGATACACATATCCGTCCACGATCCGCATCGTATGATAGCTTCCGCTCTGTGTGATCTTCCCCAATGAAACCGGATTTTCCGGATCGCTGATGTCAAAAGTCTCTGCTGTCGTATATTCTCTGTACGGATACGAACCGGTGGGGCCTGTCTCCTCCGGATACTCTCCATACACGGCAACCAGACGGTCCCCCTCTACAAAAAATTCAGAAAAATGAACCTCTCCGTTCAGCGGAATCTCACCGATCTTCTCCATCGTCTCCTGCCCGATCCCGACGATCTCGATCGTCTGATTGTTCAAAATATACAGCCGCTCTCCGTCTGTTTTCGCAATATCTCCCTCTCCGACGCCATCCTGCCGGATATTCGTATCCGAATATCCCACACCGGCCGTACTGTCTGCCTGCATCGTCTGTGCACTTGAGGCAATATCACTCACGGCGTTCTTTTCCGCTCCGTAAGCCGCAGCGTCCTTTTCCTGCGCATCCCTCTCTGCTTTTATAAATCCATAGATCTGATCAAAATCTTCCGCTGTATCAATCCTGCCGGCTGTGACCGCACCGCTTTCGATCTTCTCACCCTTATCTGCTGTCTTATACAGCATTTCTCCATTATCCGGGCTGAATCGATCCCGCATACCGACTGCTCCGATCCCCAGTACGACCACGCCGCAGGCTGCAAACGCTGCCGCTTTCTTATAGTAGGATCTTCTCTTTTTCTTTGCTTTTTCTTCTAATCTTTCAACAACTGCTTCCGGCTGCAAAGAAGCAGGAACTTCTAATTTATCAGTCTGTTCATCAATCAGCTTTTTGATGTTTTTCCCATCCATCTCCATACTGAAATCCCCTTTCTTTCACCCTAATTTTCAAGGATCCGGTGCATCTGTTCCAATGCTCTCGACTTCCGGGAACGAACCGTTGCCGGATTCATCTCCAGAATCTTCCCGATCTCCTCGCTGGAATATCCTCCGAGCACAGACCAGGCAACGATCAGCCGATCGTCTTCCCCAAGCAGCATCAAAGCTTCCCTCACATCATGGTCTGATGCGTGATCCGGCTCTTCTGCGATCAGCTCATCACTCAGTTCCTCCGTCTCTCCTTTTCGTAAAAAACGCTTTTTGCATTGATTCGCCAGGATCGTAAAGATCCAGCTTCGGAAAGATTCCTCCTTTTTCAGACGGTCGATGCCCTCGTAGGCTGCAACAACCGTCTCGCTTACCACATCTTCCGCGTCCTGCTTATGGCGCATCGTATACAATGCAAATCGGTAAAGTTCTTTATAAATCCTCCCATATAATACGCCGAATGCCTGAATATCTCCCCGGCGTGCTCTGCGGATCAATACTGTTTCCGAACAGTTTTCAAAATCTTTCATCCGTTCCCCTCCTTTCTTTCCGGACAAAATACGTCCGCTTCTACTGTTCTTATCTATTAGAGTCAAAAAAAGTCTGCTTTGTTGCAAAGAAATCCAAAAAATTTATAATGCAATAAGATTTACAATTCCGGATCACAGTTCCGGTTTTGTATCGTCCGGATTTTTATCATCCGTTTTCTTGTATTTCTCATATAAATCTTCCCCTGCCAGCTTCATAATATCCAAAATCTCTTCTTCGGACATCTTCATATATTTTGCCAGCTCGTCGATCGTTACCGCACGGCCTTTCTCGTCTGCAAGCTGATGAAGCGTATCATCCAGATGATTGACCTGTTGTTCCATCTTTCTGTCGCAACGCTTCTGTTCCTGCTGTTCTTCGATCATCTGTGCCATTCCCTGACGGATTTCATCCAGCAAAAATGCTTCCGCATTTTCCGCACCGTCCAGAAGATCCAGCGCAAGCAGAAGACTGACATTTCCCTCCTGTACCAGATCCCCTAAAAATACCTCTTTCGTGTGCATCTGCTCCGCAATGCCAAGCACCGTCATAAGGTACAATTCCGTCAGACGGCTCTTCGCAAGCCCATCTCCTGCCGCCGCAGCTTCAAAAAGTCTCTCCCTTTCTCCTGCTTCTGCCGGACGGATTCCGGAAAGTTCCCTGCGGTATTCTTCCAGATACTCTTTTTCTTCCGGCGTATATGCCGCCGCTGTCTCTTTCTCCGCTTTCTCCGTCAATTCCTGTCCTTTCATGTATCCGACCACAGAAATCTTCTGCGTGAGCAGGTAATCATATACAAGCAGCATCTGCTCCTCTGACAATTCACTGTCCCCAAAGAATGCTCCGACCTCTTCTGTTGTGATCCGATTGCCGCTGACTGCCGCAATATCCAATAATTCTTTTAATTTTTGCAGAAATTCTTTCTCGCTTCCCATGCGCTTCGTACACCTTTCCCTTTTCAGATTATGATTCTTTAGACTATTAGAGCAGGGAATCACTCCCTGCTCCTTGTATCATCTCTTTTTGTATCGCTTATTCATCTCTAGCCTTTGTAATAATTGATCAGGCATCCTTTTAAAATGATCTCTCTTTCCGCATCTGTCATGTCGCCCAGGCGAAGTGTGATCTCTTTCAATTCTGCGCCGACCACATAAGCTTTTACCTCGGACTGCTTCTTTTCGATCACATTTCTCACATCCGGAACGAACAGATAATCGCCGTTCTTAAACGGAAGCGCTTCGTGATCCGCATCTGTCAAAAACGGAAGCATTCCCCAGTTGATCAGATTCGAACGATACCGCTTTGTTGCATATTCATTGGCAATATTTGCCCAGCCGCCAAGCACTTTCTGACAGGACGCCGCCTGTTCACGGGCGGATCCGTCTCCCGGTTTCACCGCAAAGATCGTGCTTCCGACACCGATATTACCCTCTCCGACTTCGGGATACGCTTTCCGGATGGTCTCCATAACCGGTTTCAGTTCTTCCAGTGCATCTAAAGGACAATTTCCTGCTTCGATCGCTTTCTGTGCTGCCTGTACCTCTTTCGCACGTCCCACATATGCCGGATCCTTTCTGGAAAGTGCGAATTCCGCAAGTCCCAGCGGATTAGAACGGTAAGAGGAAGTCTCTCCGGACGGGATCAGCTCATCGGTCGTCGTCACCGGATCATGAATCTCGGAAACAACTTTCAGGATCAGGTTCTCCGGCAGCGCGGACATTGCCGGCCAGTCTTTGATATTCGGTCCGAATTTGATCTCCACGGACGGATCTGCTACACCCTTACTGTCAAATACACGATTCGCATAAATGCTGGAATCAAAATGATATTTCTGTCCTTTATATTCCACATCCATCGCCGTTGCCGGAGTCAGGAATCCTTTGTTTGCCGCCGTTGCCGCGATCGAACGTGCATCCATAAGCGCTACGGACGAAATCTGTCCGCTCTGCAGCTTGGATCCCTCACGGTTCGGGAAGTTTCTTGTCGAGTGACGGATGGAAAGCGCATTGTTGGCCGGCGTATCTCCCGCACCGAAGCACGGACCGCAGAATGCCGTCTTCACGATCGTTCCCGCTGCCATCAGATCTGCAACCGCTCCGTTTTTCACCAGTTCCATATAAATCGGCGTACTTGCCGGGTATACGCTGAATGTGAACTCGTCCGCACCGATATTCTTTCCGCGGATAATGTCTGCCGCTGCGCAGATATTTTCAAATCCGCCGCCCGCGCATCCTGCGATGATTCCCTGCTCCACATACAGCTTTCCGTCTACGATCTTGTCCTGCAGTGTGTAATCGACCGCACCGTCCAGACTGACAAGCGCTTTCTGCTCTACATCGTGAAGAATGTCTTTGAGGTTTGCATTCAGCTCATCGATCGTATATACGTTGCTCGGATGGAACGGCATCGCGATCATTGGTTTGATCTCGCTTAAGTTCACATAAACCATACCGTCATAACATGCGCATGCTCCCGGATTCAGTTCTTTATAATCGCCGCTTCTTCCGTGGATCTCATAAAATTCACGGATCTTTTCATCTGTCTTCCAGATCGAGGACAGACAAGTCGTCTCGGTCGTCATTACGTCGATTCCGATACGGAAGTCCGCGCTCAGTTTCTCAACGCCCGGTCCGACAAATTCCATTACTTTATTGTTTACATAGCCATTTTTAAATGTTGCCCCGATGATCGCCAGCGCCACATCCTGCGGACCAACGCCTTTCATCGGCTCGCCGTCCAGATAAATACCGATCACTCCCGGCATCTTGATATCATAAGTCTTGTTCAGAAGCTGTTTGACAAGTTCCGGACCGCCCTCACCCATCGCCATCGTTCCGAGCGCACCGTAACGGGTATGGCTGTCGGAACCGAGGATCATCTTTCCTCCGCCTGCAAGCATCTCTCTTGCATACTGATGGATGACTGCCTGATGCGGCGGAACATATACGCCGCCGTATTTCTTTGCGCAAGTCAGTCCAAACATATGGTCATCTTCGTTGATCGTACCGCCGACCGCACAAAGCGAGTTGTGACAGTTTGTCAGCACATACGGGATCGGGAACTTCTCAAGACCTGACGCTCTGGCTGTCTGGATGATCCCGACAAATGTAATATCATGGGAAGTCAGCTTATCAAATTTGATCTGCAGATTCTCCATATTTCCCGATGTATTGTGCGCACTCAAAATACTGTATGCCATCGTATTTTTCGCCGCTTCTTCTTTAGAAATCGGAGCCTGCACTCCCGCTTTGTCTTCTACAAGTTCTTTTCCGTTGAGCAGATATACTCCGTTGTCATATAATTTGATCATGTAAATCCTCCTTTATTTTGCGCCGTATGCACGGTGTTTTTCTTTGCGTCTAATCTCTTTCGCGCAGTACTTTTTTTACCTCGATCTTTGTCTCTCCAACCCCGATCACATCATCTCTCTGGATCACAACCGGCTGCTGGATCCTGCGCCCGTTCAGATATGTACCGTTTCGGGAACCCATATCTTTCAGATACAGCTTGTCCTCTTTCCGAATGACCGCGCAGTGCAGTTTTGACACTCTCGGATCATCCTGTACCGACAGGAACCTCTCAAATTCCGAACTGTTCCGGCTTCTTCCGATCCCGATATTGTCATAGAAAATGAAATCAAATTTTTCCCATGTATCGAGATTCTCCAGAATCAGTTTCCATTGCTTTTTCACCGGACCTTTGGACGTAAGTTCTTTCCCACGCTCGCCTGCTGCCGGAAACGGCGTTGTCTGCCCCGGCACTTCCCTGTGATCCACTGTTTCTTTTACACGGCGCGGCTGGCGATATTCTTCTTCGTACTCATAATCGTCATCTTCCAGATCATCTTCGTACTCCTCGTCGTAGTCATAACCGTCCTGCGTCTTTTTCTCTTTTTTCAGCGCTACAATGATGATCACAATGAGCAGCACCGCAACAAAGATCAAAATCCCCATCACAATCCAATACCACATACGTTCATCTCCTTTTAAACTTATTTTATCTTACTATATTTTTTCACCGCAGGCAAGAAAAAACGGCGGGATCCTCTCCC
>ERZ791611.1887-NODE-1887-length-11512-cov-2.629921_pt1 | contig 11512 bp, 8 predicted proteins | sample MGYA00510275_ERZ791611 | MGnify/ENA primary metagenome ERZ791611 (study PRJEB30046, sample SAMN00791912) | human gut metagenome | study: EMG produced TPA metagenomics assembly of the A metagenome-wide association study of gut microbiota in type 2... | reverse complement strand
AGCGCCGCCGAAACAATAGAATCTACATACCACAATTCAATATCGCTGATCTTCATATTAAAGCGAAGCCACAGTGCCAAAAAAGAACTTAGATTGATAAAAATGATATCCAATACGATCAATAAGACCTTATACTGCGGAAATGACTCAACCCTTTCTTTTAAACTCTGCTTTCTTTGCTTTTTTTCTTCTTTTTCTGCTGTTTTCTTTTCCATTTGTTTCTCCATGTATCATTACTGTACAACTTCCGAATCCGTAAATACTTCTCCGTTCTCTACGGAATCGATCATTGCCTTAATGGATGCAACCGAATTCGGATCCGGCTGCGTTACATACAGAAGTGATCCCGGTGAAGAGAAGCAATACTGCTGGTCTCCGGTTCCCTCTGCCGCAACGGATTTGATATTCCATGCACCTCCGTCGCTCAACTGTGTCTTGATCAATGTCTGGATCTGATCCTGAGACATGTTTGTATCCACATTGCCGCTCACACTGTTCAGAATACCGTTTGCTCCAACAAGGATCGCAGGGGAAACTGCCTTTTTGATCATCGCAGTGATCACTGCCTGCTGGTTCTTTCCTCTCTGGAAGTCACCGCCGTCCACATTCATACGTTCTCTTGAGAACGCAAGTGCCTGCTGCCCGTTGAAATGGTTCTCTCCCTGCACGACGTTCATGACCAGTCCGGTATCTTCACTCGTTGTGAACGCCTGTTCGGAATAAACATCCACACCGCCCAGCGCATCCACCATCTCCACAAGGGATGTGAAGTTTACACGGGCATAAAAATCGATCGTCGTATCATAAAGCTGTCCCAATGTCGCCATCGATGCATCCACGCCATAGATACCCGCATGGGTCAGTTTGTCCAGTTCTCCTCCGGAGATTCCCGGAATCTCCACATAGTAGTCGCGCGGCGTCGTGACGAGCAATATCTGATGGGACGTCGGATTGACAACTGCCATAATATTTACATCGCTCCGGCTGTTTGTCTCGATCGCGCCGTATACGTCGATACCGCTGATATATACGGTAAACGTATCGTCTTTTACTTCTACCTGCTCGGCAGCATTATTCTCCACTTTTGTCTCAATGGAATGAGAATAGATCACTTTAATACTGTTGCCGAAATCACCGAACTCTTCACTTAAGATCCCGTTATAAGCTTCATTGTAAATGATCGCCTGCACATCTCCGTTGTGCAGCGCGGTTGCCTGTTCCTGCACACTGCGGTACTCCGTCTCCGCGATCGCACTTCCCAGTTCCTCATTGATCGCGCCGACCGTCTCCTGGATCTCCTCACCTTTCAGCGCATACTGCACGCCAAAGCTGTAATCTTTTGCGTCCTGGATCGACTCTGCCGGATCGTCTGCCAATACAGCTACCACAACCTTATCCACTTTCGTACCGCTTCCGGAAATCTCGCTGACCGTTCCGTTTGCCTTGAAAATATAGAAAGATCCAACTGCCAGGATCACCGACATCAGTACACTGAAAATCTTTCCGGCAATCCCTTTCTTTTTGGACAAAAGCTGACTCGTAAATACGATCAGCAATGCGATCAGCAAAAGTCCCGCTATGATCGCCAGATATTTGACCGGCAGCATATCCAGCACAAACAACGCGATCATAAACACAACCGATGCCACTGCCTGGATCACGCCGAGCACAACGCCGATCGTCCAGCTGATCTGATTATCCCGCTTTCCATGTCCCTTTTTATTCCCGGGATAGCCGTTCTTTTTTCCGCTTCCGATCACAGATTTTGCCGGATTTTCATATGCCACCCGCTGTCTCTGCTCTTCCATTCTCCGCTTCCGCTGTGCCTGCGCCCTTTTATCCTGCGCGCTTCTTGTCGGCTGCTTCGTACTTCCGGCACTCTTTGCTCCGCCTTGTCTTGCGCCGCTCTGCTTTGCACTGCTCCTGCTCTTCGGACTTCCGCCGTTCCCCGTCTTTCTCGTACGTTCCCCGCTTCCTGCCGGTCTTGTATTTCGTACATTCTTTCGTTTTTCTGCCATTGTTTCTTCCTTCCAAACTTTTCCTGTCTGTTCTCAGAACCAGTTACTCACATTCGGTTATCATATCATTTTTCGTGTTTTTTCGCAACAATTCCGAAACATTTCCGTCACAATATCCCGTCTGTCCCAATTTCGAAACACTTGCACACCGCTTTCACACGCCCATCTCTTCGAGTTTCAGAAGCGCTGCCTCAACCACCTTATCCATATCATAATACTGATAATTTCCGAGACGACCGCCGAAGATCACATGTTCCTCTTTCTCCGCAAGTTCTTTATAGGCGGCAAACAATTTACCGTTCTTTTCATCATTGACCGGATAATATGGTTCCATTCCCACTTTCCACTCGGAAGAATACTCTCTCGATATCACGGTCTTCTCCTGTGTGCCGAATTCAAAATGCTTATGTTCGATGATCCGGGTATACGGCACTTCTCTCTCCGTGTAATTTACGACCGCATTGCCCTGATAGTTGTCAGTATCCAGCACTTCTGTTTCAAACCGAACGGAACGATATTCCAGAGCCCCCAGCTGATAATCAAAATATTCATCGATCATACCGGTAAAGATCGTCGTATCCGCAATATCCGGATTTGATTTTCGGAATTCAAAATAATCCGTATCCGTCTGTACGTCCGCTCCCTCTAGCATTTTTTCCACGATCTTTGTATAACCGCCGATCGGGATTCCCTGATAACGGTCATTGAAATAATTATTGTCGTAGGTAAAACGCACCGGAAGACGGCGGATGATAAATGCCGGCAGTTCGCTGCAGGATCTTCCCCACTGTTTTTCAGTATATCCTTTTACCAGTTTTTCAAACACATCTTTTCCCACAAGAGAAAGCCCCTGTTCTTCTAAGTTCTTCGGTTCTGTGATGCCGGTCTCTTTCACCTGTTTTTCGATCATCGCTTTCGCCTCCGCAGGTGTTTTGATTCCCCACATCTTACTGAATGTATTCATATTAAACGGGAGATTGTACAGCTCGTCTTTATAAACCGCGACCGGAGAGTTGATATAATTGTTAAACTCCGCGAACTGGTTCATGTACTCCCATATTTTTTTATTGGATGTATGGAAAATATGTGCGCCGTATTTGTGCACATGGATCCCCTCTATATCTTCACAGTAGATATTTCCGGCAATATGGCTGCGTTTGTCGATCACAAGACAACGTTTCCCTTTCTTCGTCAGTTCGTGTGCCATCACCGCGCCATATAAACCTGCTCCTACGATCAGATAATCATATTTCATGTTAAAACCCTCCTATGTATTTAATCGGAATCAGTATAGCACAATTCCGGAAATATGTATAGTTCGGTTTTTTTATGAAAAATGTGCATGAAAAACGGGAAAGAAACCTCTGACGGATCTCTTTCCCGTTTTCACACGTTCTGATTTATATTTATTTTGCTGCTTTTCCAAGCGTCACATCCACGGTCTTCTCACTGTATTCCCCGTTATTCTCCGGGATGCTGACCGTCACGGAAACGGTCTCGCCTGCCGCATAATATTCCAGTTCACTCTTTAAAGCATCCATAGACTCTACTCTTGTGCCGTTGATGGCAGTGATCACATTTCCCCTGGTCAGTCCCGCGTCATCTGCCCCGCCGCCTCTTGTCACTTCATCGATATAGACGCCGGTCGGCATGCCGAACTGCTCTGCATTCTGAGCAGTCACGTCAAATCCGGTGATCCCAAGGTATCCTTTTTTCTCTTCCGACACTTTCGCTTTCGTCTTCTGGCTCATCAGATTATCCAGAATATCCATCACATCACTGATCGGGATCGCATAACCCATTCCTTCCACCGTCGTGCCTGCGATCTTGGAGGAATTGATACCGACAACTTCTCCGTTTGCATTGACCAGCGCGCCGCCGCTGTTGCCCGGGTTGATCGCCGCATCTGTCTGGATCAGCTTGATATCGCTTGTCACTTCTTCTCCGGTCTGTGCATCTGTCGCGCTGTTCTGTCGGTTTAGGGCGCTGATCACACCGGTTGTGACGGACTGACCGTATCCGAGCGCATTTCCGATCACGATTGCCGGTTCCCCAATCTGTAATTTTGTAGAATCTCCCAATGTCGCCACTGCGATCGCTTCCATCGTATCCGAAGAGATCGTATCGAGCGGTACTGCGATCACCGCGAGATCATGCTCGGAATCGGTTCCCTTGATGTTGGCTTCCAGACTCGTCTCATCATCGAATGTCACAGTCAGTGTCTCGCTTCCCGCGATCACATGATAGTTTGTCACGATCAGAAGTTCCTCATCCGTCTGGGAAATGATGATTCCGGATCCCGCGCTCTCACTCTCCTGCTGGGAAACGCCGCCGAAGAAATTCTGCACTTCCTGTACGCTCAGATTGGTAATGGATACAACCGACGGCATCACATTTTCCACAACGCCGGAAACGTCGGATGTCACAACGCTGGACGACTTTGTCAATGTCGTTCCACTGACTTTCGATGCCGTTTCCTTACTCTCTGTATTTTTTTCAAGCCCCAGCACTTTGCTTCCGACCAGATTCGACGTCAAAAATACGGAACTCGATACGACTCCGAACAGTAATGCCAATCCTACAACCGCTACCGCTCTTGGCATTTTCTTTTTTTCTTTTGGCTCCCGCGGCTCATGACCGTGATGCCATCCCTGATTGCCGCCTTGATTCTGATATTCATTCTGGCCATTCTGCTGATGATCGTCCGGGTTATAATAACTGTATTGATTTTCCATAAGGCATCCCTCTTTCTCTTGTGCTTCATTTTATGATGTTATCATAACCTGTCTTTGTGATAAAATTGTGTTCAATGTTTTAACAGATTTTGTTCTGCATGAATCACCGGCAAAAGCAGTTCTTCTTGCCGTTCGTCTTATTCCACTGTCACTGATTTCGCGAGATTCCGCGGTTTGTCCACATCGCATCCACGTCCCACAGAAATATAATATCCGAACAGCTGCAGCGGAATGATCGCAAGAGAGTTTGTAAAATAGCGGTTTGTCTGCGGTATATAGATCACATAATCCGCCGCCCGTTCCACCTCGCGGTTTCCCTCATTCGTCACTGCCAGCACAAATGCCCCGCGGGTACGCACCTCCACCATATTGCTGATCATTTTCTTGTACAGGTCTTCCTGTGTCAGCACTGCCGCCACAAGCGTCCCCACCTCGATCAGGGAGATCGTTCCATGTTTCAGTTCTCCGGCCGCATAGGCTTCCGAATGGATATAAGAAATTTCTTTCAGTTTCAATGAACCCTCCAGAGAGATCGCATAATCGATCCCTCTGCCGATAAAAAACACGTCTTTCGCCGCAAGATAACGGTTCGCAAATTTCTGAATCCGGTTTTTATTATTCAAAAGCATCTCTACCTGATCCGGCAGTTTCTTCAGATCTTCGATATAACCATGCAGTTCTTCCTTTCCGATCACACCGCGCACCTCCGCAAATTTCATCGCAAGAAGATACAATGCGATCAGCTGGCTGGAATATGCTTTTGTCGTTGCGACGGCGATCTCCGCTCCTGCCCATGTATACATCACGGTATCTGCCTCCCGGGCGATCGAACTTCCGACCACATTCACGATACCAAGCACTTTTGAACCTTTTTCTTTTGCCTCCCGAAGCGCTGCAAGCGTATCTGCAGTCTCCCCGGACTGACTGATCACGATCAAAAGCGTGTCCCGGTCGATCAGTGGATCCCGGTAACGGAATTCCGACGCAAGATCCACCTCTACCGGGATCCTTGCCATTCCCTCGATCACATATTTCGCAGTAACTCCCGCGTGATAAGCGGAGCCGCAGGCAACGATCATGATTTTCTTCACCGCCCGGATTTCCTCCTCCGACATATCTAATTCCTCGATCACGATCTCCTGACCACGGATCCTCGGTGAAAATGTATCCGCGATCGCTTTCGGCTGCTCATACATTTCTTTCAGCATGAAATGTTCATACCCGCCCTTTTCCGCCGCATCTACATCCCAGTCAATATGGGTCGGGCTTTTCTCGATCGGCTCCTCATCCACATTATAAAATTCCATGGTATCTGCTGTCATGCAGACGATCTCTTCATTTTCAATGAAATAAACATCTCTTGTGTATTTCAGGACTGCCGGTACATCGGATGCGATAATACATCCCCCCTCTGTATGACCGATGATCAGGGGACTGTCCTTTCGCACGGCATAAAGCTGATCCGGATGATCCTGAAACAGAATACCAAGGGCATAGGATCCCTCCATCCGGTGCATGATCTTTGTGATCGCCTGAAGCGGATTTCCTTTATAATAGTAGTCCAGCAAATGGGCGATCACTTCGGTATCTGTATCGGATACAAATTCATACCCCTTTGCCTGCAGCTTCTTTTTCAGTTTCAAATAATTCTCAATGATCCCGTTATGTACCACAACGATACTCTGCTCTTTATTAAAATGCGGATGCGCGTTCACATCGGACGGTTCTCCGTGTGTTGCCCAGCGTGTATGCCCGATCCCGATCGTTCCCGGAAGCGTTTCTCCCCCATGCGTCAACTCACTCAACACTTTCAGTCTGCCCTTTGCTTTTTTCATACCGATCTGTTCCCCGTCATATACTGCGATCCCTGCCGAATCATATCCCCGGTATTCCAGTTTTTCCAGACCATCCAGCAAGATTGGCGCTGCCTGCTGCTTTCCGATATAACCTACAATTCCACACATAATCTGTTCCTCCCTTTTCTTTCTGTCATGTAAAACAGTTCCGTATGCGATGCACCGCTCTGTTTCATGCCTCCATAAATTCGAAAAGGGCAGCACCGCCTCCGCAGTGCTGCCCTCCTCACAGCTTCTGTCAGATGTCTATGAAATCAATTCCGTAATCCTTGTTCTTTTTTGAATTTCCACGGTCTTCTTCTACGTCGTAATCATCGTAATCGTCGTAGTCATCATAGTCATCGTCTTCATACTCTTCGTCGTAACCATCGTCATCATAATCATCATCTTCGTAGTCGTCATAGTCATCGTCCGTAAAGTCGTCGTCATCATACAGTTCATCATCTTCATCATACGTTTCATCGTCATATGCATCGTCATCATCATACGCATCGTCATCGTAATCATCATCTTCAAAATCATCTTCCAGATAATCGTCATCCTCGTCATCGTCTTGTCTGACAAACTGTTTTCTGGAATTTTTCTTTACTTTCGGCAGATCATCTTCCTCATCAAAATCATCATACATTGCATCCAGTTCCGCATTGCTGTGTCCCAGCTTCACAGAAAGTATGATAATAACGATCAGAAGAAGCAGGATCACGGCCGCTGTCGCGGCTGCCACGATCATAAAATACTTTTCCACAAAATCCTGTGCTTTAGCGATCAGCCCACTTCCCGCTTTCTTTTCCTCTGTTTTTTTCTCGGAAACAACATAGCGTTGGTAAGTCCCCTCCATGGAATCATATTCATAGAAGCCCTCGTTGCCGTTGCTGCTCAGTGCATTCACGAGGTAATAATCCGTTGCTTCCATATTCTGCCATGCCGGGAAGATCGTTCCGTTTAATTCCAAAGTCGTCTCCGCGAACTGTTCCGGGAGAGAACTTCCGTCTCCCTCTCCGAGGATCAGCAGATAAAACTCATCTCCCATGATCACCTGTTCCGCTGCAACAAACTTACTGTTCTTCTCATCATACAATGCCATGATCGGATCGTTTTCCCCTGTCACAAGGAAAACAAAGGATTTTCCGGAATTGTCCTGTACAACAGCGCTGTATTCCTCTCCATTATAAGTGATCGTCGATCGGGTAAATCCATCCGGGATCAGCGCATCTGTAAAATTCTCATAAACCGCATACATCGTACCGGCAACTTCGATATTTGCCTCTCCCAGTTCCTTGTCTGTCTCCCCACTGCTTTCCGTTCCGGAGGCTGCTGTTCCATCGCCCGGTTCGATCGTAACGGTCGAGCTTCCAAGCTGCAGGTTCAGTGTACTGTTGTCAAACATATACGCAGTCGCCGCCGATACGTCGAGTGTTGTACTTCCCTCCGCAAGCGCTTTGAATACCATTTCATATTGAAGTTCCGTCTCTGTTCCGGTTCCCGCCGCAAAAAGAGTGACCGTTCCGTCTCCGCCCTCTGCATTCGTCCCGCTGACAAACTCCAATTTTGCAGGATCGTAAGTGACCGTCGCCTGACCGTCCCCGATCGGGCTGCCATTCGCCTCGATCTTTCCGGTTACCGTAATATTCTCCCCTACTTTTCCTGTCGGATCCGAAAAATGCAGGATACCGTCTGCCGCATGACTCACGATCATCGGTGAGATCATCGCAAAACATGTGACCGCCGCTGCCATGATCCATTTTCTTAATTTCTTGTTCATTTGCACAACCTCTTCTCTTTTTGTTTCAGCCGCCTAGTAATATACCCCGGTTCCATCGCCGGTTCCGGAGGCATCTCCCGTCCATGTTCCATCTCCCGAAGTGTCCCCGCTCCATGTATCGGTTCCGCCTCCCGAAGTGCTTCCATCCCAGGTTCCCGTTCCCGAAGTGTCTCCGCTCCATGTATCGGTTCCGCCTCCTGAAGTGCTTCCATCCCAGGTTCCCGTTCCCGAAGCGTCTCCGCTCCATGTATCAGTGCCGCCTCCTGAGTAGTCGCTGTATCCCGAGCTGTCGGTATTTCCGGAATAATCGTTATATCCGGATCCATCATCCCCCGAGAGATAACTGTATCCGCTCAAATAAGCGATCTCATCGCTGATTTCTTTCACCTTGGATGACGGAACATACTCTTCTTCGTCGCCAAACAGATATTCATGTAACGCGGTCGCATTGCTCAAAAGCGTGACCGGAACTACGACATTTCCCGCATCCCCGTAATCCATCGTATCTCTTCCGTCTTCCGTCGGGAATCCGGTGGATTCTGCCAGTTTGTATTTCTTTACATCCTTTGCATACGCGAGGATCTCTGTCAGTTTAAAATTCGTCTTGACTTTCGGGAATACCCGGTCAATGATCTTATTCAACGTAGAAAGACTTGCCTGCTGCGCTTTCACTGCGATCTGTGTCAGCACTTCGCGCTGTCTTGCCGCACGCTGATAGTCGTCTCCGATCGCACGGATCCGGGCATACGCCGTCGCCTGCACTCCGGTCAGATTCTGGAGTCCCGGTTCCGTCACCGCCCAGGTATCCACGCCTGTATTCTCAATGATCTCACACGCATATCCGTTGATATACGGAATCTCCTCTTCCTTGACATCGATCGGTACCCCTCCCAATGCATCGATCACGTCGACCAATGCGGAAAAGTCTACCGTCACATAATGCTGGATGTTCAAGTCAAAATTACGGTTCAGCATCGCGACCGCTTCCTCTTCTTCTCCAAAAGAATAGGCTACATTCGCTTTATTATAAGTACCGTCATCCTGCTGGAGCAATGTATCTCTGTAAATCGAAGCCATCCGGATCTCTTTTGTCTCCCGGTTCAGGCTTGCGATCATGATCGTATCGCTCCGCGTTCCCATCTCCTCGTCTTTTTCACGGGTATCCAGACCAAACAATGCAACGTTCAGATAACCGGTCTCATCATAAGTCAGTTCATCGGAAATACTCAGTTTATCCGGATTCAATTCTTCCGTCTTCAATTTGCTCATCTTGCTGGCAAGTACGCCGATCGCCGCCAGCACAAGGAGAAGCAGCACGATCAATACACCGAGCAATATCTTCTTTCCGATCGAATTCTTTCGTTTTCGCTTCCGCCGCTTCTTGCTCCCGCCGCGGACAGCTTCCCCGCCTTTCCCTTTCCGGTTCTGTGCTCTCATTCTCTCCAGCCGGGCTTCCTCCTCCATCCGCGCGCGGTTCTGCGCTCGTTTTGACGATTGGTCTTCCCTGACTCTTCTTTTTCCGTCCTCCTGACGCCGTCCGGCATCCTGCTGACTTTTTTTCCGTCTTTTTGCATGCTCCGGCGCTCTTCTATTCTCTGGACTTGCTGGTTCTCTCTTCGCCATGACTTATCCTTTCTTTCGTCCGTAAAAACTTTTACACTTCATCATACATGATTTTTCCGAAAACATCAACTGTTATTCTCCCAATAACGGCGGTTCATCGTACATCTCCGTATGACCTGACCCGGCAGTTTCTTATACTGTTTTCCCAGCCGGTATCCAAGAAATTTGAACCCGCTCTTTGTGACAAGTGAAAAGATCAGCCACGGTTTTTTGATCCGGATCAGATATTTTGCCGTTTCTTTTACGAGACGGATCCCCTCATTTTCCGACTTTACTTCTTCAAAGATCTGCGGAAAATCCGTCTGGGAAACCGCCAGATCAAAATTTCTCTTAAATTGCTGCATACAGCTGTAATTGTGCGAGTGTATCACCTTTGCCTCTGCGGCATATGCGACTTTATAACCGCTTTGTATGATCTTCGCCGCCATCACCATATCTTCATTGAAGATCATTTTCTCCTCAAATCCGCCGAGAGACTCGTAAATCGGACGCCGGTACATCGCACATACATCGGAACAAAAATACGTCTTGATCCCCATTTTGGGCAGATCTTCCGCCGATTTCACACAGCTTTCGGGCGGATAGTTAAACGACCTCGTATATCGTTCGATCAAATGGCAGTCCGGCGCCGGCAGCTGCCGAGCATATGCCGCGCCTACTTTTTCATCCTCGAAGCAGCGGTATAACGTCTCGATCAGATCTTCCCCCACCGGAACCGCGTCCTGTGTCATATATAATAGGAACTCTGCCTTTGAGCGCATTGCCGCTTCGTGCCGTGTCCCGCCGTGGTCAAACTGTTCCGGACGGATGTGGGTCACGATCACCTCATCCGTAAATTCCGTCAATTCTTTCGGAAAACTTTCGCTGACTGTATTGACCAGATAAATATGATCCGGTCTGCGGCTTTGTTTCAGCAGTCTTCGCACGAGCAGTACAACCCGCTCATCCGGACGGTATGTCGGGATAATAACATCAATCTGATTCTTTCTCATTACTACTTCCTCGCCTTATTCTTTTCAACTTTTTTCCATCTGTCTTTTTGCGCCATGAAATCCCCGCATACATCATCATCGTGAGCGCCAGCCAGAACCATGTTGTCGGATTGCTGAACCATGTTGTAAAAAAGGAAAGCCCCAGATAGATCGCAATCTGTCCATAGAATAAATATACGAGTGGGTTTTCACTTTTTTTCGTCCAGCGCGTCAAGAGAAATGCACCGCCGCCAAGTACCAGCGCAAAGAGCACGACTCCTGCCGTCCCGAAATCATAATACGCATCGTAAAAGATCGTCAGTGTCGTCAACTCCGGTTTTGTCGTATAAAGCGGAAATGCAACTAACTGCGGAAAAACAAATTTTAATCCGGTCAGTGCAAACACCGGGAACAGCATTTTCAAACCATGTGTAAATTCCGGAAGCTGCGCGACCATGCAGTTAAAATTTTCATAATTGTTGACCACATACATATACGGCTGCTGCGTCATCGTTCCAATACTTATTGTATTTTACATCAAATAATG
>ERZ791611.1884-NODE-1884-length-11531-cov-3.874521_pt1 | contig 11531 bp, 9 predicted proteins | sample MGYA00510275_ERZ791611 | MGnify/ENA primary metagenome ERZ791611 (study PRJEB30046, sample SAMN00791912) | human gut metagenome | study: EMG produced TPA metagenomics assembly of the A metagenome-wide association study of gut microbiota in type 2... | reverse complement strand
CCCGCCGAAAAGGCGGGGCTTGCGAGCGGCGACAGGATTCTGGCCGTCAACGGCGCAGGTGTGAGTTCGGTCCAGGAGGCGGTTGAGGCCATCGGTGCGACGCCCGCAGGCTCGCCCGTGAGGCTGACGCTTTCGAACATCAGGACGCCCGAGACCGAGCGCGTGGTGGAGATCATGCCCGTGACGTCGGAGGGCCGCACGGTCGTCGGCATCCGCATCAGGGCGCTTCCCGAGATGGTCGTCGTGAGGCTCTCGCCTGTTGACGCAGTCGCCGCGGGCTGGCGCAAGGTGAAGAGCATCACTACCCTTCAGGCCAGAGGCGTGAGCCAGATGGCCACGGGCGAGGCCAGTACGAAGAACCTGACGGGCCCGATCGGCATTGCCGACATGGCGGGCGACGCCGTGCGCGGCGGCTTCGTGCCCTTCCTTGAATATCTGGCGCTCATCTCGATCGCGATCGGCTTCATGAACCTGATCCCCGTGCCGGTGCTCGACGGCGGACAGCTCGTGGTGCTTGGCCTCGAGGGCCTGCGCGGCCGGGACTTTTCCGAAAGGACGAAGAACTGGATAGGCAAGGCGGGCTTCGGCCTGATGCTCGTCGTCTTTGCCTTTGCGATGAACAACGACCTCACGCGCCTTTTCGAGGGCGCGTGACGGGGCTCGACGGAGTCGGGGGGCGCAGGAATGCGACCTCGAAGACAGGGATTACCCGTTCTGTCGTGAAAGAGGTCCCGCCGCCCGCTAACGGAGAGCCTCAAGATTTGGTAACCTTACACAAATTTGCCGCCGCCGTTTGCGGTCGTCTTCGGGGATGAACCTGAAGCAGACCGTGCAAGGGCGGAGGGCGTGACCCGTGACGATATAGAGAGAATTCATTTTGTCTGCCAATCTGACGAAGACGGCCGCCGCTGTCATTGCGGCCATGGTGTGCGCCGAGGGGGCCTCGGCTTTTGTCATTTCCGACATTCGAGTTGAAGGCCTGATGCGTACCGAACCCGGTACGGTCTTTTCGCATCTTCCGTTCCGCACAGGCGACGAGTACACGCCCGACATGGGCACCCGCGCCATCCACTCGCTCTACCGCTCCGGCCTCTTCAAGGACGTGTCGCTCTCTCAGGACGGCGACGTGCTCGTCGTGCACATCGTCGAGCGTCCCGCTGTGGCGACCATTGAGACGCACGGCATCAAGGCCTTCGACAAAGACGCTGTCGAGACCAGCCTGCGCGACGTCGGCATGGCCGAGGGCCGCATCTTCGACCAGGCGACGCTTGACCGCGCCGACCAGGAGCTGCGCCGCCAGTACCTCGCCCGCGGCTATTACGGCGTGAAGATCAAGACGATCGCTACGCCGCTCGAACGCAATCGCGTGCGCATCACGATCAACGTCGACGAAGGCCGTGCCTCGTCGATCGCCTCGATCCGCTTCACGGGCAACCGCCTCTTCGATGCCGACGAGCTGCTCGACCAGATGCAGCTCGGCATGCCGAACTGGTTCAGCTGGTACACGAAGCGCGACCTCTACAGCCGTGAAAAGCTTGCGGCCGACCTTGAGACGATCCGCTCCTTCTACATGAATCAGGGCTACCTCGACTTCAAGATCGACTCAGTTCAGGTCTCCATCGCGCCCAACAAGTCTGACGTCTACATCACGATCAACATGACCGAGGGGGAGAAGTACACGATCGCCGGCGCCAAGCTCACGGGCGACCTTCTCGGCATCGACGAGGAGCTCAACAAGCTCCTGACGCTCAAGGCGGGCGAGATCTACAGCGCCGAGCAGGTCAACAATGTCTCCACGGCGCTCGTCGACAAGCTCTCCACGCTCGGCTACGCCTTTGCGACCGCGACGCCCAATCCGATCGCCGACCGCGAGAACCGCACGGTCGAGGTCGTCTACACGATCGACCCGGGCCGCCGCGCCTATGTTCGCCGCGTGAACATCACGGGCAACAACCGCACGAAGGACGAGGTGATCCGCCGTGAAGTCCGCCAGTACGAATCCGCTTGGTTTGACAGCTCCAAGGTCAAGCTCTCGCGCGACCGCATCGACCGTCTCGGCTACTTCGAGTCCGTGACGGCCGACCCGGTGCCCGTGCCCGGCACGCGCGACCAGGTCGACGTCGACATCAAGGTGAAGGAGCGTCCGACCGGCTCCGTCTCGCTCGGTGCGGGCTACTCCACGTCCGACGGCATCATCCTTTCGGCGGGCTTCGCGCAGAACAACGTCTTCGGTACCGGCAAGTCCGTGTCCGTCGACGTCAACACGTCGAAGTCCCAGCGCACCTACGCGCTCTCCGTCGTCGAACCGTACATCACGCCCGAGGGCATCAGCCGCTCGTGGGAAGTCTATGACCGCCGCGTCGACCTTGAAGAGCTCGACGTCGCCGACGTGGAATACGAAACCCGCGGCGCCTCGCTCGCGTTCGGCATCCCGTTCACGGAAAACGACCGCGTGTTCCTCGGCGGCAAGATCGAATCCACGAAGGTTGACGCCAACAGCAACTCCCCGCAGCGCTATCAGGACTACGTGAACCGCTACGGCGCCGATCCCGTGTCCGTGGCCGCCACGGTCGGCTGGTCCCGCGACTCCCGCGACAACTCGCTCGCTCCGACGCGCGGCGTGTACCAGCGACTCAACGGTGAAGTCGGCCTGCCGGGCATGGACATCGAGTACTACAAGTTCACCTACCAGTACCAGCACTACTTCCCGCTCTCGAGGACGTGGACGCTGGCCTTCAACGGCGAAGTGGGCTACGGCGACGTCTACGGCCAGACCGACATGTTCCCGTTCTTCAAGAACTTCTACGTGGGCGGCATCGGCTCGGTGCGCGGCTTCGAATCCGGCACGCTCGGTCCGAAGGACAGCACGAACAAGATGAACGACGACGCGGACAATCTGGGCGGCGACCGCATGGTCAATGCCTCGCTTGAACTCCTCGCCCCGCTGCCGGGCGGCGACCGCACGCTGCGTATCTTCGGCTTCCTCGACGCCGGCTATGCCTGGGGCTACGAAGGCTTCGTCAACGCCAACGGCCATGCCGACTACAGGCGTCAGGAATTCAGCATGAGCGACCTGCGCTATTCGACCGGCATCGGCGTGGCCTGGATCTCTCCGCTCGGCCCGCTGAAGTTCTCGCTGGCCTTCCCGCTCAACGAGAAGGAAGGCGACAAGACGCAGCGCTTCCAGTTCCAGATCGGCACGGGCTTCTAAGACCTGCCGAGCCGCGCGGGCGGCCCGTCGTCGGGCCGTGCGCGGCGGTAAAATACGAAAATGCCTGCAGACGGGGCTGCCCAAATCGGGCGCCCCGTTTTTTTCAAGCCCAAAGGTGAACACCGTGAAAAAGCTTCTGCCCTCCGTTCTCTCGGCCGCCGTGCTCGGCCTCGCCATGCTCGCGCCCGTGGGCGCCGCGGATCTTCGCATCGGCGTCGTCAACATGGAGCGCATTCTGCGCGACTCTCTCTCCGCCGCCCAAGCGGGCGAGCGCCTCAATGCCGAGGGCATGCGCCGTCAGGAGGAGATTGATGCGCTCACCAAGCGCTTCAAGCAGCGTCTCGAGCGCTTCGAGAAGGGCGCCTCCGACATGAGCGAGAGCGAGCGCGTCACCGAGCGCAGGGAGCTCGCCGAGATGGAGCGCGACGTTGCGCGCCGCAGCCGCGAGGCCCGCGACGAGTTCAATCAGCGACGCAACGAGGAGGTGCTCCTGCTGCAGGGACGCGCAGGACGCATCATCCAGCAGATCGCCGAGACCGAGAAGTTCGATCTGGTGCTCTACGAGTTCTTCTATGCCAGTCCCAAGGTCGACATCACGGACCGCGTGATGAAGGCGCTTGACGCCGACGTCAAGCCTGCGAAGAAGAAAAAATAATGGAAAAAGCAAAGCGGCATGAACGGGCCTGAGGCCCGTTCGCCGTCATGCAACAACGAAACCACAACATACTGAGGAGCCGTCATGGCCGAAAATCTGCCGCGTTATGCCGTTACCGATCTGATTGCCCGCGTGTCCGGAATGAGCCGCGGAAGGCTTGAAATGCGCCTTCTGGGCGAATGCGCCGAAGTCTCCCGCTTCATGCCGCCCCAGACTGCGGGCGAAGGCGACATGGCCTTTCTCACGAACGCCGCCTACGCCGAGGCGATGAAGGCTTCGAGGGCCTCGCTCCTCATCATGCGCGAGCAGGATGTCGAGGCGCTCTTCGGTTCGGACGAACCCGGCCGCGCCGTGCTCGTCTGCGACAATCCGTACGCCTTCTTTGCATTCGCCTCCCAGATTCTCTTCCACGTCGAAACGCCTGCGGGCATTCATCCGCGCGCCTTCGTTGAAGAGGGCGCCGAGGTGGATCCGAGCGCAACGGTCGAGGCGCTCGCCGTCGTGCGCCGCGGCGCGCGCGTTGGCGCACGCACCGTCATCAAGACGGGCGCCGTCGTGGGTGAGGACACGGTCGTGGGCGAGGACTGCATTCTTTACCCGAACTGCGTGCTTGAACGCGGCACGGTCGTCGGCAACCGCTGCATCTTCCAGCCCGGCTGCGTGATCGGCGGCGACGGCTTCGGCTTTGCGCCCTTCAAGGGCGAGTGGGTCAAGATCCCGCAGGTGGGCCGCGTGGTGATCGGCGACGACGTCGAGATCGGCGCGGGCACGACGGTCGACCGCGGCGCCCTCGAGGACACCGTGATCGGCGACGGCACCAAGCTTGACAACCAGATCCAGCTCGGCCACAACGACCGCATCGGCCGCCACGTCGTGATGGCTGCCTGCGTGGGCATCGCGGGTTCGACCACCGTGGGCGACCACTGCATGGTGGGCGGCGCGGCCATGATTAACGGCCACATCAACATCCCCGCAGGTTCCGGCATCGGTCCGGGCACGGCCATCACGGGCTGGGGCAAGGAACCCGCCCAGAAGACCGGCTTCTTCCCCGCCTTGGAGGGCCGCGACTTCCAGCTCGTCGGCGCCACGATCTCGCGTCTTCCTGCCATGCGCAAGGAGCTCAAGGCCCTTGCCCGCCGCATGGCTGAACTCGAGGCGTTAATCCGTTCTGCCGAAGAATAATTTTTCAAAAGGCGCGACAATAAGAAGATGCCCCCGGAGAGCGGCGGCATCCCGCCGCACGCCAAGGCCCCATTTTTCAATAGAGGTTACGTTCCAATATGAGTACGCTCGACATCCGTGACATCATGGACATGCTTCCGCACCGTTATCCGTTCCTTCTCATCGACCGCATCGTCGAACTCGACACGGAGGCCGGCCGCGTGGTTGCGCTCAAGAACGTCACTGCCAACGAGCCGCAGTTCACGGGACACTTCCCCGGCGTGCCCGTCATGCCCGGCGTTCTGATCATCGAGGCGATGGCCCAGGCCTGCGCGATCATCGCGCTCTCCCGCCTTCCCGAAGGCACGGACCGCAAGAACTCGCTCTTCTACTTCGCAGGCATCGACAAGGCCCGCTTCAAGCAGGTCGTGCAGCCCGGCGATCAGCTCATGATCGAAGGCAAGTTCATCCGCTCCAAGCTCGGTCTCGGCATCTTCGAGGCCGTCGCCCGCGTCGACGGCAAGGTCGTCGCCCAGGCTGAGATGATGTGCGCCTACCGCCCCGTCGCGCCCAAGACGTCCGACGCCGGCAGGCAGGCCTAAGGGCCCTGAAGTCCCGACGCGCCTGAAGCTTGTCAAAGCCGGCGGTAGCAGAAGTCCTGCGCAGGAGAATCCTCTCCGCGCAGGATTTTTTTGGGAAGCGCGAACAGAGAAAAAAGCCTTGCCAAAGGGCTCGAAAGGCACCGGAAGGGACGAAGAAACCCCTAGAAATGCAACAAAATGCATCTAGTACAAACTGCCTAGGCCTTTCTTGTGAAGTTTGAATTCGCCTGTGGTGACGGGCAAGAGCGGGAGGGAGACAGGGTAACTACTAATCAACCTAGGGTTTTTCCTGAAGACTTGTTACATTTGCCCCGACGTCTGAAACCTTGGCGGAGAGCTCGTCAGGTAAAGTTAGCTCATCGGAGAACGACGCCGGAAGGCGACGAGTCCTCCGCTCCTTTTGGTTGGATTTATTCGCCCGCTGTCACTGAGACCGCGGGCTTTTTTTTATTTTTTTCGAGGCTTCAGGCCCCTGCCGCCGTGGCGGCGGGGTGAGTGCGGCAGGATCAGCAGCCGAGCCAGGCGGCAACGGCGAGGATGGTGAAGACCGCGGCGGCGATCCGGCGCATGAGCTTCATAGAGAGGCGCTCGGCGAGCTTGTTGCCGATGAAGACGGCGGGCGCGTCGGCGATCATCATGCCGAGCGTCGTGCCCGAGATGACCCAGAGGGCCTCGGCGGGGAACTTCGCGGCGAGCGCCACGGTGGCGAGCTGGGTCTTGTCGCCCATTTCGGCGAGGAAGAAGAGCACGGCGGTGGTGCCGAAGACGCCGAAGCGCTTCATGCGGCCCTCGTCCGTCTCCTCGTCGTCGAGCTTGTCGGGGACGAGCATCCAGGCGGCCATGGCGGCGAACGAGACGATCAGGATCCAGCGGAGGATTTCGGGCGTGATGAGGGTGGCGAGCACGGCGCCCACGCCGCCCGCCATCGCGTGGTTGAGGACCGTGGCTACGAGGATGCCCCAGATGATGGGAGCAGGCCTGCGGAATCTGGCGGCGAGGCAGATGGCCATGAGCATGGTCTTGTCGCCGATTTCGCTTGCGGTGACGACGCCGGTGGAGAGAAGAAGAGTCTGAAGGGCTTCAAGCATGGGGGATTGTCGGGGACGGCGCGTGGGGCATGTGTTCAAGAAACTGCGGGCGCATCCTCTCCCTGCCCGATGCGCCGGCCCGGGCGCGTCCTGGGCGCCCTTGCGGTTTATCCGGAAGAGGACACGCCGTAGGTCTTGCTCATGCCGCGCCGGGAACGATGAGTCCCCGAGGCTCGCATTCCTGCGCCATAAAGCAAGGCGCTTCAAGCATGTTGACGCAGGACGGCGGCCGTTGCGGCCGCCCGAGCTACTCCCCTGAAGAGTGCGGAGCGCATTCTAGCATGCCGTTATGCAGTGCCGCAGGGGTTTTCGGAGGAATTTTCCTTCCGAGAACCCGTAAGAAAGGCGCCTGAGATGCTACGGAATGCAAAAGTCGCCGCGAGCCTTTCGCCTGCGCCCGCACCTGAAAAGACCTCTCGCAGTAGCGTCTGGAGGGTTAACCCTAGGTTCGCGGGCTAGGTTTCGTCCTGCGCTCTGTTACGTCCGCCGGGAAGTCGAAACAGCTCGCGAAGCGACATGCCCTAAAGTACGAGACATGGAGAACGAAGTGCGACGAGCACGGAGGACCTCCGCTCCTTTTGGTTGGAAAGCTTCAGGCCTGCAGGCGTTGCCCGCGGGCCTCTTTTTTTGCTTCTTCGGAGCCTCGGGTTTGCCGGCTTCGCCGGGCTGCGGCGGAATTCCGCCAAAATGCGTCAGAATGCAAGTGCGTTCCACGAGGCCGTGCAGCGCAGTCGGGCGACATCTCCCTCTGCACGAGGCGTCTTGTGTGCGGAGGGCAGGGAGGCGGAGCGGCGCGGCAGGAAGCTCTGTTACAGAAGGCCCAATGACGAAACAGCACCGGGAGGCCCTTCAGGTACAGTCAATGCATCAGGAAGGCGAAGCTGCCCTCCGGAGACTTCAAGAACATGATTTCGGCCTGCAGGAAAACGACTGCAGGCTTTGTTTTTGACCTCGGCGGGGCGCTTGCAACGAGATGCAAGAATCCTGCGGGGCGTTCTTCGCTCAAAGTCATGCGGGGCGCCTCCTGCAGAGGCGTTTCAAGGGTTTGTTCCGAGATGCTCGAAGTGTTTCGTTCCGACCTCTTGTTACGTCTCCCGGGAAGTTCGAAACGGATGGCGGGCGGGATTCGGCTCATTGAAGGCATGGAGAACGCCGCAGCAATGCATGAGTCCTCCGCTCCTTTTGGTTGGAAAACTTCAGCTCGCAGTCCCAAGGACCGCTGGCCTCTTTTTTTGCGTTCGCCCTGCACGCGTGTTCCTGAGGAGGAACGCCCTGAAACGCAAGCGGCGTATGGCATTTGCGGCGGGAGGCTCCTCGCCGGGGCGCGATCCGTCTTCTCGGCGCACGGGCAGTCTAATCTATAATATTGGGATTGCTCGGCTTCCGCCCCTGCGGGAGCCTGCGCGCACGGGCGCCCGTGCTCCGTTTCACGAGAACGTCAGATGCACGGCGGGCGGCGGGATGCCGCGAAATTTCCGAAGAAGGCGCGCGAACAAGGTCAAAAAAGGAATTGTCATGGCTCAAATTCATCCGTCCTCCATCGTTCATCCCGATGCCGTGCTCGCCACCGACGTCGTCGTCGGCCCCTTCTGCCTCGTCGGGCCGAAGGTTCGGATCGGTGCGGGCACTCACCTGCGCAGCCACGTCTGCGTCGAGGGCCGCACGACGATCGGCAGCGGCAACGTGATCTACGCGGGCGCTTCGATCGGCTGCGATCCGCAGGACAAGAAGTATGCGGGCGAGGACACGGTGCTCGTCGTGGGCGACAACAACGTGATCCGCGAAAACTGCACGTTCTCGATCGGCACGATTCAGGACGAGGGCGTCACGACGGTCGGCAGCGACAACCTCTTCATGGCCAACGTCCACGTGGCACACGACTGCCGCGTCGGCAGCCACACGATCATCGCCAACAACGTCGCGCTCGCGGGCCACGTCCGCGTCGACGACTGGGCAATCGTGGGCGGCCAGACGGGCGTGCATCAGTTCGTGCGCATCGGCGAGCACGCCATGGTGGGCGGCGCCTCCGCCGTTCTGCGCGACGTTCCGCCCTACGTGATCTGCTCCGACAACCCCTGTGCGCCTCACGGCCTCAACACCGTGGGCCTGCGCCGCTTCGGCTACTCCGACACGCAGGTGCGCGCGCTGCACCAGGCCTACCGCCTGATGTACCGCGAGGGCCTCATCGTCAAGGAGGCGCTCGTGAAGATCGAGGCCCTCAAGGCCGACTTCCCGGACGCCGTCGAGCAGCTCACCCGCTTCATCGAATTCATCGGCAGCAGCCCGCGAGGCGTGATCCGCTGATCCGCCCGGCGCATTCATTCTCACCACTACGAACCGTACCATCAACGAGGGGAAACTCATGGGCATTCAGTCTTCCATTCCGACGCTTGAACGCAACGGCGCCGTCTGGCTTGCCGGCGAGGCGAGCGGCGACTTCATCGCGAGCCTTGTGATTCCTGAGGTGGCCGCACGCATGGGCGGTGCTCCGCAGTACGGCGTGGGCGGCGACAAGATGCGCGCCGCGGGCTTTCGCGCCTGGTACGACTCGCGCGAGCTTTCCGTGCGCGGCTATGTCGAAGTGCTCACGCACCTGCCGCGCCTGCTGAGCTTCCGCAAGGACCTCATCACCCGCTTCGGCGACTCGATGCCGCAGGTGTTTGTGGGCGTCGACGCTCCCGACTTCAACCTCGCCGTCGAGGAGAAGTTGCGCCGCCGCGGCGTTCCGACCGTTCACTTCGTGAGCCCCTCGATCTGGGCCTGGCGTCCCGAGCGCATCCAGACGATCCGCCGCGCCGTCGACCACATGCTGCTCGTCTTCCCGTTCGAGCAGGAGATCTACCGCAAGGCCGGCGTGCCCGCCACCTTCGTCGGCCATCCGCTCGCGGGCATCATCCCGATGACGCCCGACACGGCGGGCGCCCGCAGGAGCTTCGGCATTGGTGACGACGGCCTGCCCGTCATCACCGTGATGCCCGGCTCGCGCGTCGACGAGCTCAAGGGCTGTGCTCCGGTCTTCTTCAACGCCGTCGAGCGTCTTCTCGCCCGCAACGGCGGCGCCCACGTCCTGATTCCCGCCGTCGACGAGCAGGCCCGTACCCGCATCCTGCAGGTGGCGAGCATGTACCCGCGCCTTGCCCAGGCGATGCAGATCGTCACGGGTGAAAGCCATCGCACGATCGAGGCCGCCGACGCGGTGCTCGTCGCCTCCGGCACGGCCGCGCTCGAGTGCGCGCTCTACAAGAAGCCGATGGTCGTGGGCTACAAGATGCCCGCCCTCACGGGCATGATCATGCAGAAGAAGGCGCTCATCCACTGCGTTTCCCTGCCGAACATCCTGCTCGGCGAAAACGTCGTGCCCGAGTTCCTGCAGTTCTTCTGCGAGCCCGACCCGATCTCCTACGCGCTTGAGGACGCGCTTCAGAACGAAGCCCGCCGCAGGATGCTCGAGGAACGCTTCTCGGCCATGCACGAGAGCCTCATCGCTGACACGCCCGCTCTCGCCGCCGACGTCATCATGAGCGTCGCAAGATCCTGAGGGGCTCGAGAGCTCTGAGAGAGGGCAAGCCCGCAGGGGCGCTTCGCCGGCCGGTTCCGCGGAGCGCCTTTTCTTTTTCCCATTCATTGATTTGATCAGCAATTTCTTTTGCATAAGAAATCATTGCATCATTATCCATATGAATGTTCTTTGTCTCTTTGGTGTCTAAAAGAGTCAAAGTTTTGTTTGCCTTGACAATAGCATCGTTGAGTTGTTGCAATGGCTCTGCATATGGATTGTCTTCATTGTAAGCAGTGAAATCCGGAGTGTCTGCATAGAAATTCATAGCATTATCTGAATGGAATACATTTGATTGACCACAGATTGTTGCTACTTTATCCAGCTCAGACAGCTTGCCGATAATGCTTACTTCTTTCAGCTTTACAACAGCCAATTACTCGACACTTCCTTTCATTGAAAATTGACGATGGTAAGTAATTTTGCTATTTTGCTTGGTGCAAGATGGTATCTGATGCCTTCCAAAATGGTGATGATATCATATACTTCAGCTTGCTTTACAAAGATATAGGATAACAAAACTACGGAAGGGTGTGTGGAAAAATGAATGTGGTGGTTTGCGGTATCATATTGAACACGCAAAGGAATATCATCTTCAAACCCTTCTGTACCCTTTAGATAGCGTTTACCAACGGAAGTTTGTGCCATGATAGCGTGAACTTCTTCTTCATCTTTGGCCTCAACCATCGCATCAATAAAGTGCTTTCTAATGGTAGTAAACGGCAACAGCGCATCGCGAATTGCCTCCGGCGGCGCTTTGTAGAATGTTTTCATTCTAACAATACGCACATAGTTATCCAAATCCAGGTAGGAATTGAAAATATCTCGGAGTTGTTTTGCAGCTCCACCCTTATAATTCTTCTTAATCATTGTAAACACAGTGTTATAGAGGAATGTGTAAAGGGCATTTTCAATCTTGGTGTAGTCGAGCAATTTGCCCGGCTCCGGTTTAAATGGAGCGATTACTTTTGCGTATGGGGTATTACCCAACGCTCTGAGCAAGTCGTCATAAGTTTTGATTTGGCTAAGAGCATCCAAATCGATTCCTGTTTTCTTCTGCAAAAATTCAGGCATGTAGTTTACATAACCGTCATCTTTACCGGAGTTTAACAGAATTAAACTATGCATCACTTGTTCAATCTCACTACGCATGATTAAATAGTCTGAAAAACGTTCTCCTACCGACGCTCCATACCTACCAAGATCGGAGCAGTCGTCAAAGATTTTTTGCTTTAACAAAACCTCAAGTTCACTACGG
>ERZ791611.1876-NODE-1876-length-11586-cov-3.400659_pt1 | contig 11586 bp, 5 predicted proteins | sample MGYA00510275_ERZ791611 | MGnify/ENA primary metagenome ERZ791611 (study PRJEB30046, sample SAMN00791912) | human gut metagenome | study: EMG produced TPA metagenomics assembly of the A metagenome-wide association study of gut microbiota in type 2... | reverse complement strand
GAGTCTGGCTCACGGTTCTCGTTCCGACGACGAAGCCCGACGACGAGGAGGTCCGTGAAAAGGTCCTCACCGCGCGCAGGGCCATTTCCGCCGTGCTCGAGCAGGCGGGGCTCTTCATGGGCGTGTGGGATGCGGACGTGCTCGTCGGCACGGCTTCCGAGATCCTCAACCCGCAGCTCATGCGCTCGGGCGACTTCGTGCGTCCGTCCGCGAACCCGTTCGAGCCGCCGTCCGTTCAGGTGATGAAGGGCGACACGGAGGTGACGGTCGAAAAGCACCGCATTCGGTTCGAGACGCTTGACAGGAAGTCCGCGGTTCATGCCGTGGGTCTTGGCGTCGAACACTACGGCGGCCACATCTCGCTCGCCCTCGCGAGCCAAATGCTCGGCGAGCTCGGTCGTGGCGGCCATCAGATTCCGTGCCCCTTCCTCTTCACGTGCATCATCGCGGTTCTTGACTCCGCCTCCGAGCGCGTCAAGGCCGAGGGCCACCGCATGCGTGCGCTGCAGATGTCGCACACGCCCGTCTCGCAGATCAGTCCCTGGTATCCCGAAAAGGCGCGCCAGTGGACGATCGCCGTCAACAGCTTCCAGACCGAAGGGGGCATCGCGCGCGTGGCGCACCAGTACGTGCTGCTTGCACCTGCGGGACTTGAGGCCGAGGCCGTTCACGCCGCCCAGTCCATTGCTCGCAAGGCGGGCATGGACGTGAGGCGCACGACCTGCCTGCATGCGCAGGCCCTGATGGGCGCGCTTCCGATGTGTGCGGGTCCGCTTCTCGTCGAGGACATGAAGAGGAGCTTCCGCATCCAGCGCAGGACGCTTGCGACCGGCATCTGCGGCTCGCCCGTGATGACCGAGTGGCAGGGAACGCCGATCCGCGACGACCGTGACCGCAGGACGCCGCTTCTCACGCTCGTGGGTCGGCGCGGCCAGATCATGCACGTGGATCCCTTTGCGAACGCGAGCGGGAACTATTCGGTGACGATCGTGGGCAAGCCCGGTTCGGGCAAGTCCGTCGTGATGAACCAGCTTGCCTTCAGCTGCCTCGCGCAGGGCGGGCTCGTCTGGATCATCGACGTGGGGCGCTCCTATGAAAAGACCTGCGCGGTGCTCGACGGGGCCTTCCTCGTCTTCGACAAGGAACACGTCTGGGATCTCAATCCCTTTGCGATCCTTGAGGCCCTTGCGGGCGACGACCGCTCCGAAGGGATCGAATCGGTGGTGTCGATTCTGGGCGAACTCGTCTCGCCCGGCCGTCCTCTTCCCGACCTCGAGCGCAGCGTGCTCATTCAGCTCACGGCCTCGGCCGCTCAGATGGCGGCGATGCAGGGAAGGCTTGCGACCCTTGCCGACCTCGATTCGCTTCTTGCCGAACGCGCCGTTCACGACAGGCGACTTGACGACCTGCGCATGCAGCTCGAGCCCTACCTCAATGGTCCGCTCGCGCGCTGGTTCGACGGCTCGGGCCGTCCGATCGACTTCAGCAGTCGCCTTACGGTGCTCGAGCTCGAGGGCCTCTCCGCTCACCCCGCGCTTCGTCAGGCGGTTCTTATGACGCTGATGCTCTGGATCGAAAAGACGATGTCTCTCGACCGTCGCACCGTGAAGCTCGTCCTCATCGACGAAGCCTGGGACCTGATGGGTTCGGGCCACAGCGGGAAGTTCATCGCCTCGGGCTTTCGTCGTGCGCGAAAGCACAAGGGCGGGTTCGTGGTTGCCACGCAGTCGCTTGCAGACTTCTTCAAGAGCGAGACGGCCGAGGCCGCCTGGAGCTGCGCCGACACGCGCATCTATCTGAGGCAGGACGCCGAATGTCTTTCGAGCCTTGAGGCGAAGGGGCAGCTCGCGACCGACCCGTGGTTCAGGGCGGCGTTGCCGTCACTCACGACCGTTCGCGGAGCGTGGTCCGAAATGATCGTGAAGGTGGGCGATGCGCCGCCCGCGATCGGACGCCTCGTGCTTGACCGCTTCATGCAGGTCCTCTACTCGTCGCTGCCCGCCGAAGTCTCCGCCGTCAATGCATGGCGCGAGGCGGGTGCAACGATGGCCGCTTCCGTGAGCGCCGTCGCCAACGGCGCATTCGAACCCACGCCCGAAGCCCTTGCAGCCCTCAACCGAAATCAGGAATCCGACCGATGACCGAACAAAAGAACAGCAGCGAAAAGACGGAAAAGACCGACAGGAACGAAAAGCCGGGCTCTGCTCCGAAGAAGCCCTCGATCGAGCCGAAGTCGGCCCGAGGTGCAAGCACGACGGCAAGAAGGAAGACCGCGGAGGAAGCCGACGCTGCCCTTCAGGACAAGATCGAGAAGGCCCGTGCAGGCGCAATGCCCGAGCGCAGGGAACCCGCGGCCGCAGGAGAATCCGCCGGCCTTCCACCCGTGCAGACCGTGCGCGCCATGCCGCAGATCAACAGGAAGAAGGACGAGACGACGTCCGACGAGAAGGCCGTTGCAAAGAAGCCGTCCGCCCCCGTCAAGATGCCCGAGCGTGACGCCACGGGACGTTTTCTCCCGTCCGAGGAGAAGGCGAAGAAGCCCCGGGCAAAGGCCAGGGCTCAGCAGGCCAGGACCGAAGACGTGAAGAAGTCCTCGGAAAAGCCCAAAGCGAAGCCCGCGCAGAAAACGGCGCAGAAGTCCGAGCCCAAGGAGACTCAGAAGGCTCCGAAACAGGTCGAGCCGAAGGTCGAAACCAAGACGGAAAGCCAGCTCGCTCAGAAAACGCAGGAAGCGAAAGCCGCGAAGAAGCCCGAAGGCCCGGTCACGTCTGCCGCACCCGCTGCGCCCGTCCCCCACGTCAAGCCCGTCCTCTCCCTGCTGATGGATGAGGCCCCATCCGGGGTCATGACGGACATGAAGGCGGACGACCGTCCAGCGCCCGGAGAAGTCCGCGGGAAACCCGCGGACGAAACGAACGAAGCGCCATCTTCGCCTGTCCTCAGACCTTCCGGCAGTCAGTCCCCGAACGGTTCCCGAATCATCGACATCGAAGGCGAAGAAGACGAAGAGGAGGACTACGACGGCATTCCCGACCCGGCGGTCTCGGTTTCCGAATCGGCCGACGACGATGAGATCGATGATGACGAGCCTGACGACGATGACGATCAGTCTTCTGCCGACCGGCCCGTGAAAAAGCCCGTTTCCGTGATCCGTCCCGCGGCCGAGGACCCCGAACCCGTTGAGCTCGACAGTCAGGGCCGTCCCTATCACGCGACCGAGGTTCTCTCCGGCCGCCGCACGCCCGTGCGCGTCAAGCCGCCCGTTGAGGAACCCGCCGATCCGTCAAGGACCGTGGACCTCGAGGCCGAGCGCATTGATGCCGAGCATACGGCGAGGCAGGCCCTTCTCAGGCTTCACGCCCGCACCCAGCCCACGCGTGCCGAACTGGCTTCGATGCTGGTCTCCAGGAAGATCGAGCAGATGGAGCGCGGCAATCCTGCGTTCGAGAAGGATCCCTCTCAGGAAGGCAAATCAAATTCCGTTCCCGATCAGAACGAGGACGCCCGCAGCAAGGGCTGGAACTCGCTCTGGGGAAACGGCGTTCGCGATGCCGAGGCCGAGCAGAACGCGTTGGTCGACGTGCGTCGTCCGCCCCGCTATGCCTTTGACGAGGACGAACGTCCTCAGGTCGAGCGTGACGAAGCCTATGCCCGCCGCATGGATGCCTGGGAAAAGGACGTGATGGCGGAGAGTGAATCCCGCGACCAGCGCGTGTCGTGCCGCGGCCCGAAGCCCGGTCCCCGCGTTCCCGTCCGCACGGGCACGCACGAGACGCTCGGCGGCTTTCCGACCCCGCACCAGACCCGCGCCTGGAAGGCCGAAGGCGGTGAAGAAGAGAAGCGCAAATCGCGTCTTGACATCGTTCGTGAAAGGCTCAACCGCCTTCATGAACGCTGGTCGGGGCTCGAGGGGTGTCTGAGGGCGTCGCTTGCCGTTGCCTGCGTCTCTTCCGTGGCCGCCTTTGCCGCGTGGACGACGGCGAAGTCGGTCGTGCCCGACCTCACGGTCATGCACACGCCCGTGTCGGTCACGGCCGTCGTGGCCGACGAGGAGATCAGGAACCTGATGCTGATGACGGCGCTCCTTGACGCCAGGGGAATTCCGACGGGCCGAACGGCTCCTCAAGTCGACAGCGTGTATCTGACGGGCGAACTCAGAAAGATCATCGTCACGGACAACGAAGCCTCGCGCATGTCGCTGCCGCTTGACGACCGTCTCTTCAGGGCCGCCGTGATGGAGGCCGCCGACATGGCGGGTGCGCCGGTCCTCTCCCGAGCCGCCGTGCTGGCCATGCCCGACCCCGCTCACTCCACGACGGGCCGCACGCTTGACGTGACGAACCTCGTCATCGAGCGCCTCGGCCTCAAGAACGTGTCGGCCGCTGCCGCACGCGAAGTGGTCTCGGGCCTCATGAGTCCCTCGGGGCTTTCCGCCGCCATGACGGCCGTCCCCAACGCCACGACGACCGCGCCTTCGGCCTCTGCCGAAGCATCCGTCAAAAACCGCTGACAAACAACGCTGACAACAGCCATTTGATAAAGAGCACAGACATGAATCTAGTGACCCCGCCTTCAGGCGTGAAGGGCTCCGCGCCCGTCTCGCCCGCTCCGAAGAGCAATGTCGCCGTGGAACCCGGAGAGCAGTTCTACGAGCGTGCGCTCCAGAGGCGCATCCGCTCCTGGCCCGACGTGTCGGCCGCGGGCTTTCTGACGGTCGAACTTTCGCAGTACCTCAAGGGTACGGGCGGTGCGACGGCCGAGGCCGTGATGGCAGCGCTCCTGCGTCTCGGGCACGACGGCCTCGTGGCCAACGGCAGGCGTCTGGCCTCAAGGCTCGACACGCTCACCGTTTCCGAAGCCCGTGACGTGCTCGAAGCGTGCGGCCTTGCGGCCGAACGCCATGCCCGCGCCATGACGAGAGCCTGCGAGAAGGATCCCGAGGGGATTTCCGAACGCGAGGCCCGCGAGCGCGCGCTCTGCCCCGCCGTAACCGCAAGGCTCACGGGCACGTACCACGCCATTCCCTGGGACGCCCGTCACGACGGCCATCTTGCCTCGCGTGAAGTCTCGCGAGCCGCAGGACTCGTTCGCTGGGCCCATGCGCTCACGTCCGAGCGTTCTTCGCGCGTGCATCTGGCCGTCGGCCGTTCGCTTCTCTTCGGACGAGGCGCTGCCGACGTCTGGAAGCACCGTCGTCCGCTCGTCTTCATCGACCGCATCAACGCCTACACCGTGAAGCTCGTCACCGACTGCTGGACTGCGGATCCGCAGACCGCCGTCGTCTATGCGGGCGAGAGCGTCCCCGCGACGAATCCGTTCGATGCGTGGGAGATTCCGCTCGTCGTCGACACGCGCGGGTTTCTGCGTGCGCTCCTTGCCGTCGACAAGACGCCGTGTCTGATCGAACCGCGCCTCGGCGGCTTTACGGTTACCTGCGCCACGGGCCGCGTCGACCCGAAGGGCTTTCGCGACGCCGAGAAGCTCGCGCCCTGGATGAAGACCCTTGCCGAAATCGGTCTCATCAACGCCTATGACGAGGCCGCAAGGGCGGGCAATGTTCCCGCCTTCACGGGGGCCGAGGCCTGCGTGTGGGCCGAGCGCTTCAAGTCGCTCCTCTCCGTGACGCTTGCGCTAGACAACTCCGCCCGCCGCGGGCTTGAAGTCGACGAAAAGGCGCTCGAAGCCGCCGCACGCCAGCGCGAGAACTACGTGGCCGTGCGAAACGAAATGGCTTCGATCCTCGAAAAGCTCGCCGACGGCGCTCGTCAACTGCGTGAGGCCGAGCTTGCCCAAAGGGTCGAGCGCAGGGCGAAGCTTCGCGAAGAACACAAGGCCCAAAGGGCCGCGCGTCTCGCCCGACGTGAGGAGAACGCCTGATGCGCCCGCTTTCCACTCTTCTTCTGGGCGCGGCGATGCTCGTCACGTCCCTCTCGGGGAATGCCGCCACGGTCTGTCAGGGCAAGTTCATCAATCCCGTGACCGACGTCTGCTGGAGCTGCGTCTTTCCCGTGAAGATCGGCGGCAAGGCCTCGCTCACCACCTCGGTTCTGCCCGACCCCGACACGGGTGCGGGCGGACCGTTCTGCACCTGCGGCAAGGGCCTCAACCTGAGGGCCGGCGTCACGTTCAGCTTCTGGGAGCCACTTCGCACGGCGGAGATCGTTCGTCATGCGGGGTGTCTTCCCTCGATGGGCGGCGTGAACATGGGCGACATGGGGCTTCGCATTTCGGACCACGTGAAGGTGCATTCGCACGAAGCAGACGGCTCGATGAAGCGACACACGGACTTTCGTCAGGTGCACTGGTACGCGACGCCCTGGCTCTTCATTCTCGAGGCGCTCCTTGACGACGGGTGTCTGGACCAGCAGACGTTCGACCTCGCCTACATGTCGGAGCTCGACCCGCTCTGGGACGACACGCTCTCGAGCTTCATCCTGAACCCGGACGCCGCGCTCTTTGCGAACCCGACCGCCCAGGGCGCGTGCGCCGCCGACTGCACGTCCGCCTCCTCGGGCCTTCCCCAGAACGACCTCTACTGGTGCTCGGGCTGTCAGGGAAACGTCTTTCCGCTCACGGGCTGGAGCGCATCGCTCACCTCCCACACGGCCGTCTGGCAGCTGATGACCCACCGCTTTGCGATGAAGCTCTCGCGCGAGGGACTGCTCCTTGCCGCCCACGGCTCGAAGGGCCTCTGCGAGTCCTTCTACGAGCCCCTGATGCGAAAGGACGTCTGGCGCACCCAGCTCGTATGGCCCGCGCACTCGGGAAAGAACACCGACGGCTCCTGCTGCAGCCCGCTCGGGCGCACCACCGTCGCATCCGGCTCGGGAAAGAGCTGGAGTCCCGGCGGCGAGGACGGCGTGGTACTCGTCTGGCGACGCCGCGACTGCTGTTCGATGTCCGCCAAATGGGGCGGATGACCATGACAACAATCCCCATTCAAACCCCTTGCAGGAATTCATAAAGCCAAAACCCACAGAAAGACAACGGAGACTCTCATGAAGCACGAATCCAATGACACACCGCCCTTTGCGCCCGACGAACCCATCTGCCGGAGCCTTTTCGTGAGGCCCAGCCTCATCGACCGCCTCTGCGCCTCGGCGCTTCGCCTCTGCCTTCTCGTCTGCATTCCGGCCGCCGCATCGATCTTCCTGATCGGCCTTGCCGACTCGGCCGAAGCCGCCTGCACGTCCGAACCTTCGCAGCACTATGAGGTGACGACGCTCATTGCCGACCATCCCGTGCAGGCCTCGTCCGATCCCGACTTCGAGGAGATTCTCCAGGCCAACGCCCGCATTGCGGTGGAGTCGGGCGAATGGTCCCGTCGTGTGAAACAAAAGGAAGAGACGCTCATTCAATGGATGAAGTCTCCTGTCTTTCCTGAATTCCGTCCGATGGCCGTCAAGACCATGCTCATTCGCAAGCCCACGGGCCTTTCCGTCGAGGACATCAAGCGCGCCGAGCTCTTCCACGACGTAAGCCGCCTCCTTCTCTTCTTCGACTCCCGTGCGGGCGGTCAGGTCAATTTCGCGATGAAGATGCTCTCCACCGCCTCCTTCGCCATTCGCCCCGTTGTGGCGGCGGGCAGCGTGGCGTTCGCTCAGGAAAAGCTCGGCACTCGCGTCTGGGCCGACCAGGGATCGGTCCTCACGCGTCGTCTCGGTCTCAATCACTGGCCCGCCCTCGTGAAGCTCACCCCGTCGGAAATCTCCGTCTGGACTCCTGCGCTCAATGCCGACGGCATTCCGGATTCGCCCGTCCCCGCAGGCTTTGCTTCGAAGGAGTCCATCGACCTCTCCGCACCCGCCGTGCGCCCCGCTGCATCGAAAACCCTCCATTAAAGAGAGAGCCGTCATGAATTTTGTGTCCACGCTCGGCGCTGCCGCCCTTTCCTGCATCCTCCTTCCCGCCGCCTTCGCATCAGGTCCTGCGGATTCCACCCTCGAATCCTCGTCCGCCGCGATTGCGCCCGAGGTCCGTGAAGTGGAGAAGGCCCCGTCTTCTGAGCTCGCCGCCGCGCCTGCCGCTTCTTCTCAGGAAGCCTTTTCGGACTCGAAGTCCGACAACTCGAACACTTGGCGACCCCGCATCACGATTCTGCTCGACACGGGGATGACGTCCTCGCTCGTCGAGACGGCGGCCGAGGAACTCAAGCTCGTGGGTGACGCTGCGGACGTCGAGGTCCTCGTTCGAGGTCTCCCCGTGACGCGCACCCCGACGGGTTACCGGACCGACTTCGAAGCAACGTCCGAACGTCTTGCGCCGCTCGTTGACGCAGGCTTCGGAGCCGCGATCCATCCTGAACGCTTCGCCTTCCTTCTGGCCCTTGCCGAAGAGGGTCTAGAGGCGGGCGGCAGGCTCGATGCGAAGACCGAAGAGGTTTACGAAGTGATGACCGCCGCGCCCACCGCACCCGCCGTTCTCCTCACGATCGGCCGCAGCGTCTATGCGGTCTCGGGCACGGCCTCCATCGTCTCGGCCCTTTCTCAGTGGCGTCGCACGCTCGCCGAGGCCGTCATGGACGAATCGGACCGCACCCGCGTCGCCGCCCTTCAAACCGTACTCGACGGAACGCCGCTCGGCCGAATCGCGCCCTGAACACCCAAAACCGCGCCCTGGAACCCAATCTCTACACCTCTTTGAGAGCCATGACCCGTACAGTTCCCGTTCGACGTCTCATTTCCCTCATGACGATCGCTCTCGGTCTCTCCATTGCCCTGCCCTCGCATGCCGTTACGGTTTCCGAGGCCGTTGCCGCTGCGCGCAACACTCAGCTTCCCGACATCGACGGGATCATGGCGAACCACGACGGTGTGCTTGATGCCGTGGGCGGCGGGTCGACCGAAGGTCTGGACGACGTCAAGAACCTCTGGGCCGACGGCAAGGGCACGCTCACGGGTTCGGCCGAAGCCACCGTGATCGAGTGTCGCGGCAAGACCGACACGACCTGCCGCGCCATTCAGGTGCTCGACAAGGGCTTTCCGGAGCGTCCCGTCATCGGCGAGGACGTGCTCGCGGGCCGCGACGAGATCGTCAACAATCCGACCGTAACGCCGGACGACAACGGCACCTGCAAGGACGTGACCATCGAAGCCGACCCCGTCGAGGTGACGAAGACCTGTCGAGCGGGCGGCTGGTGGAACGAGAAGGCCTGCCGCATCGGCCCCGTCGAGATCGGCAAGGTCACGGCAAAGTACTTTGCATGCGCCGAAGGCGAAGGCACGTCCTCCGAGCGCTCCTGCCTCACGACCGTCTCAGGAAAGCCCGCATCCTCCGTCTGGACCGAGCGATGCTTCTTCGGAAAGGAATCCTCCGCCGCCTCCGGTACCGTCACCGAAGAGACCTCGGCCGTCGCACGCGCGATCTTCTCGGGCGTGTGCACCTCCACCGACGCCACGACCGAAACGGTCAAGTGCAGTGAAGTCCTCGAGTCGAACAACGACCACGGGTGCGTCCTGGGCGACAAGACCACCGCACGCGTCAACGGTGAATACAGTCTCAGCCACGACCCCTGTTCCGACGGCGACGTCCTCATCGGCCAGCACACCTGCGGCAACTCCTCCTATCTGGCCATCCAGGTGAAGGGCTTCAAGTCCACGCGAATCTCGCTCGGCTACACCCTCCGAAACATCGCCCACCGTACGAACAGCAGCTGCAAGGCCGACTACGAATGGACGAAGCGTGAATGCTCCGGCCCCACCTGCACGGCCAAGCTCGGAGCCCGCGTCTATTACAACGGTTACATGACGGGCTCCATGAGGCTCACCCTCACCTACGTGAACGAGTCCTACTACATCAAGGAAGAATGGGTCGACCACTGCGCCTCGATCCGCCCCAAGACGGCTGCGACTGCGGAGGGCTCCTGACATGCGCCGCCTCTTTTCGCTCCTCCCTCTTCTTCTCCCGCTGCCGAACCTCGTTCAGGCGGCTGATCCCGTCTGCACGCTCGAGAACCGCGTCTGCGCCGAGAACAACAATTCCGGGAAATGCATTCGCTACGAGAACACCTTTACCTGCGTGACGGTCAATCCCGCGGGCTCTCGCTGCACGGTCGACGCCAATCCGACGCTCACTGACTGCACGCTCTCCGCGCCCGTCTGTTCGGCCGAGTCCGGCGGCATTTGCCTCGAGACCACGACCGACTTTGTCTGCAAGTCCGAACCCTCGGGCGAAGGCATCCGCATCGACGACACCTCCGTCACAGTCTCCTACTCGAAGGAAACCAAGGGCGAAATCCCTGCCGGCTGCATCATCGGGGCCGAAGTCTGCCTCGACGACGACGCGCGCGACATCGAGGTCGAAAACTGGGAGGGACACTTCGTCTCCGCCAACCCCGTCTGCTGGGTGACCGAACGCACGATCCTCTGTCCCTCCGTCGACGGCGCGGCCTCCTGCCAGAAGCTCGAGCTCGCGGGCTGCCAAAAGCTCACCGACCCCGTCTGCGAAACCGAGGAACACGGCGTGTGCGTGCGCTGGTCCTCGACCTATCGCTGCACGCGTGACGAAGTCATCGGCGACGACATCATCACCGACGACGTCGTGACGACGCCCGGCGACGTGACCGAGGACGACTCGGCCTGCCGGAAGGAGCTCGAGGATGCGGCCGCCCGGGGCGAAAACTGCACCGTCAATTCCAAGGTCTGCGTGAAGACCGACCCCACGGGCGTCCTCCCTTGTCTCGAATACCGCACGACCATGACCTGCACATCGTCGTCGACCGACACCTGCGGCTCCCTGAAAAACCTTTCGGCTTCGGGCGACTGCATGCTTGCGGCCGAGCCCGAATGTACCCTCACGGACGCCGACGGCAACTGTCGCCGAACCGAGTCGACTTATGTCTGCACGGAGTCCTTCACTTCCGAATCCGTCTCACCCGCCACCTTCCTCAAGGCCATGACGGTCACGAACTGGCGCGAGAGCGACGACTGTCTCCTTGACGACGGCTCCGTCATGACTGCTTCCCTTTCGCTCCTCTCGCGCGCGAGCACCACCGACAATTCGTCTGGTTGCATACTGGCGTCCCGCACCTGCATCGAGGGCGAGGGCCTGCGCTTTGTTGAAGGCCGTCCCGCCTACCGCGCCTGCTGGGCATGGGAGGAGAAGTGGACCTGCAGGGCCGAAGGCAACGAATGTCTCGAGTACGAGAAGGACCCGTCCTGCAAGCTCGTCTCCGAAACCTGCTCCGACGGCAGCCCCGACTGTCCCCGACCCTCACGCGTCTACTCGTGCACGCGTCCCGGCCTCTCCGCCTCCGTGGGCCAGGTCTGCGACGGTCAGATCTGCGTGGGCGACCAGTGCCAGGACGTGGGCGACACGGCCGACGGCGACTTCATCGACGCAATCCTTCAGCTTGAGATCGGACGGCAGCTCTCCGTCTACGGCGACACCAACGTCAACGAATTCTTCGGCGGCACGGTCTCCACCTGCCGCGACCGCATGGCGGCCGAGACCTGCTGCCGCGCCGACGCTGCCCCCAACACCTCGAACGCCGCCTTCGGCCAGTACCTCCTCTTCGGCGTTGCCGCAGGCGTCGAATTCGTCAAGTGGATCGGCTCGCCCTACGTCTACGACCTCCTCTCCTGGTCA
>ERZ791611.1869-NODE-1869-length-11675-cov-3.484596_pt1 | contig 11675 bp, 8 predicted proteins | sample MGYA00510275_ERZ791611 | MGnify/ENA primary metagenome ERZ791611 (study PRJEB30046, sample SAMN00791912) | human gut metagenome | study: EMG produced TPA metagenomics assembly of the A metagenome-wide association study of gut microbiota in type 2... | reverse complement strand
GTTCCAAAACGACGGTATGCCGTTCGGCGCGCAGACCATGGCGACGCCGGATGGCCGTAAAGCGCATACCCCGCTGGCGGAGGGGGCCAGCCCGGCCTCCGGTACCGACCATCTGGGGCCGACGGCGGTTATCAGTTCGGTGGGCAAGCTGCCGACCGGGGCGATCCTCGGCGGCGTGCTGCTTAATCAGAAGCTGAATCCGTCAACGCTGGAGAACGAGTCCGATAAGCAGAAGCTGATGGTGCTGCTGCGCACTTTCTTCGAGGTGCACAAAGGCTGGCATATCCAGTACAACATCGTGTCGCGCGACACGCTGCTGGAAGCCAAGAAACATCCTGACCAGTACCGCGATTTAGTGGTCCGCGTCGCTGGATACTCGGCGTTCTTCACCGCCCTGTCGCCGGATACCCAGGACGATATCATCGCCCGTACCGAACATACGCTGTAATCCTTCGTGCCCGCTGGCGCTATGCTTAGCGGGCCAACCCTGTTCTGCAGGCCGGAAAAGACATGCCCTTCCGGCATTTTCTGAATGCGTGAACTTTCATTCGAAATAAATTTGTGCTCCTCATCACATTGTAATTAGAATGTTACTGGTCGAAGTTAAGCCAGGAGCACTCTCTTATGACCGTTAAAGTTATCGTCACCGATATGGACGGAACTTTTCTCAATGACGCCAAAACCTACGATCGCGCACGGTTTCTGGCGCAATTCGCCCAGCTGCAGCAGCGCGGCATTGAATTCGTTGTCGCCAGCGGCAATCAGTACTATCAGCTGATCTCATTTTTCCCGGAAATTCGCGAGCAGATTTCATTCGTCGCAGAAAACGGCGCTCTGGTTTATGAACATGGCAAGCAGCTGTTCCACGGCGAACTGACCCGCCACGAATCACAAGTGGTGATTGGCGAATTGCTCAAAGATCCGCAGCTCAACTTTGTCGCCTGCGGCCTGCAGAGCGCCTACGTCAGCGATAAAGCTCCGGACGCCTTTGTTGAGCTGATGTCGAAGCACTACCATCGCCTACAGCGGGTGAGCGACTATCACGCCATCGACGATACGCTGTTTAAATTCTCTCTCAACCTGCCGGACAGCGAGATCCCACAGCTGATTGATAAACTGCACGTGTCGCTCGACGGCATCATGAAGCCGGTCACCAGCGGCTTTGGCTTTGTCGATTTGATTATCCCTGGCCTGCATAAAGCCAACGGCATCAGCCGTTTGCTCAAGCGCTGGGATCTTTCGCCGCAGCAATGCGTCGCCATCGGCGACAGCGGCAACGACGCCGAAATGCTGAAGCTGGTGAAATACGCTTTCGCCATGGGTAACGCTGCCGACAGCATCAAGGCCATCGCCGGCTACGCTACCGACGATAATAACCATGACGGCGCGCTGAACGTTATCCAGGCCGTCCTCGATAACATCCCGCCCTTCAACGCCTGACCCTTCGCCGGGGCATCGCGCCCCGGTTTTCCATTTTGTGCGCCGCAGCAAGATTTTAAACTTGCATTAACTCCATTTTAACTTAAATTAACGTTTGTAAGATTTTATACTTTCGAATGAAAGATACAGCGAGGTTATTATGGCTGCTCTCCCGACCCACGAAACACTCCCCGCCGACCACAAAGCGGCGATTCGCCAGATGAAGCAGGCGCTGCGGGCGCAAATCGGCGACGTCCAGGCGGTGTTCGATAAGCTCTCAGCGCGCATCAGCGAGCGGCTGCAGGAGATTGAGACACTGAAAGCCGCAGGCCAGGAGGTTTGGCCAACCGTTCCGTTCCGCGATATCGCCGAAGGAACAGTGAGCGATGAGCAGCGCGCGGCCATTAAGCGCCGGGGCTGCGCGGTGATTAAAGGCCACTTCCCACGCGAACAGGCGCTGGCGTGGGATACCGCGATGCTGGAATATCTGGATCGCAACCATTTCGACGATGTTTACAAAGGGCCTGGCGACAGCTTCTTCGGTTCGCTGGAGGCTTCGCGCCCGGAGATCTACCCGATCTACTGGTCGCCCTCGCAAATGCAGGCGCGGCAGAGCGATGAAATGGCGGCAGTGCAATCTTTCCTCAACCGCCTGTGGCGTTTTGAACAGAATGGCAAACGCTGGTTCGATCCGGACGTCAGCGTCATTGACCCTGACCGCATTCGCCGCCGTCCGCCGGGAACCACCTCGAAGGGGCTGGGCGCGCATACCGATTCCGGTGCGCTGGAGCGCTGGCTGCTCCCCGCCTACCAGCAGGTCTTCGCCAACGTGTTTAACGGTCATGTCGACGCTTACGATCCGTGGGACGCCGCGCACCGTACCGAAGTGGAAGAGTATACCGTCGACAACACCACCAAATGCTCGGTGTTCCGCACCTTCCAGGGCTGGACCGCGCTGTCGGACATGATCCCGGGTCAGGGGCTGCTGCACGTGGTGCCGATCCCGGAGGCGATGGCTTATGTGCTACTGCGCCCCCTGCTCGACGATGTGCCGGAAGATGAGCTGTGCGGCGTCGCGCCGGGCAGAGTGCTGCCGATCTCTGAGCAGTGGCACCCGCTCTTGATTAAAGCGTTAAGCTCGATTCCAGCGCTGAATGCCGGGGACTCCGTCTGGTGGCACTGCGACATCATTCACTCGGTGGCGCCGGTGGAAAATCAGCAGGGCTGGGGAAATGTGATGTACATTCCGGCCGCGCCGATGTGCGAGAAGAACCTCGCCTACGCGCAGAAAGTAAAAATCGCCCTGGAAAAAGGCGCCTCGCCGGGGGATTTCCCGCGCGAGGACTATGAAGCCAGCTGGCAGGGGCGCTTCACCCTGGAGGATCTGAATATCCACGGCAAACGGGCGCTGGGTATGCCGGTCTAATCGTCATACAGCCCCTGCGGCTCGACGGCGGTATGGCCTTTGCCCGGCCGGATCCGCCGTACCGAATCGCGTACCACCAGCGTGCCATGCAGCAGTAGCGAGCCGTGCGGCGCCTCCGGGCGCAGCAGGCGCTGCTGCAGGAGATGCACCGCCTCGCTGCCCAGCTCATCCCGCGGCCTTTCCCTGGATTCCAAGGAAGTTAGCACATTCAACATATCTTTCCTTGCAGTGAGGATAAGCATACTGAGAGAATGTTCCCATCTTCGCTGGAACTTCTGCGGCATTAAAGCGCATTACATCTGTAATAAGAAGTGCGTTAGCAATGCCGTGAGGTATATGGTGGTAAGCGCCAAGCTTGTGAGCCATGGAGTGGCATACACCAAGGAATGCGTTGGCAAATGCCATACCAGCCATAGTAGAAGCAGTAGCCATCTGTTCTCTTGCCTTGGCATCATGTGCGCCATTCTCATATGCTGCTGGGAGATATTCAAATATATTCTTCATAGCTTTAAGTGCAAGACCGTCAGTATAATCAGTAGCCATAATAGATGCATAAGCTTCAAGTGCGTGTGTAAGTGCATCTATACCAGATGCGGCTGTAAGTCCTTTAGGCTGATCCATACACATATCAGCATCAATAATGGCCATCTTAGGAAGCAGTTCGTAATCTGCAAGAGGGTACTTTATGCCAGTTTTTTCATCAGTAATAACTGCAAAAGGAGTAACCTCTGAGCCAGTACCAGAGGAAGTAGGAATCGCTATAAAGTAAGCCTTTTCTCCCATTTTAGGGAATGTGTATATACGTTTTCTTATATCCATAAATCTCATAGCCATATCCATAAAGTCAACCTCAGGATGTTCATACATAACCCACATAATCTTGGCAGCATCCATAGCAGAGCCACCACCGATAGCTATGATGCAGTCAGGTTCAAAGCTGTTGATAGCCTTAGTTCCCTCAATGGCACACTCTAAGGTAGGATCTGGTGCAACGTTAAAGAAGGTTGTATGTGTTATGCCAAGTTCATCAAGCTTGTCAGTAACGCACTTAGTATAGCCATTCTTGTATAAGAACTGGTCTGTTACAATAAATGCTTTCTTCTTTCCTAATACGGTCTTTACCTCGTTAAGTGCAACAGGAAGACAGCCTTTTTTGAAGTATACCTTTTCAGGGGCTCTAAACCACAGCATATTCTCTCTCCTTTCAGCAACAGTCTTTATATTAATAAGATGCTTGACACCTACATTTTCAGATACAGAGTTACCGCCCCACGAACCACAGCCAAGTGTAAGAGAAGGTGCTAACTTAAAGTTATAAAGGTCACCGATACCGCCTTGTGAAGAAGGTGTATTAATAAGAATACGGCAGGTCTTCATAGCTTCCTCAAACTTAGCAAGCTTATCATTTTCAGTTGCAGAATTAATATATATAGAAGAAGTATGGCCAAATCCGCCATCAGCTATTAGACGTTCAGCTTTACTTATGGCATCATCAAAATCCTTTGCTTTATACATAGCAAGAACAGGAGATAACTTCTCGTGTGCGAATTCTTCTGAAAGGTCAACAGAAGTAACTTCACCAATGAGAATCTTTGTGCTTTCAGGAACCTCTATACCAGAAAGCTTTCCGATATTATAAGCACTCTGGCCAACAATCTTGGCATTTAATGAACCATTGATAATGATAGTCTTTCTTACTTTATCAAGCTCGTTCTTATTAAGAAAGTGGCAGCCGCGTTTAGTGAATTCTTCTTTAACCTGCTTGTATACAGAAGAGTCAACAATAACTGACTGTTCAGAAGCACATATCATACCATTATCAAATGTCTTAGAATGGATAATAGAATTGACTGCAAGTATAACATCGGCAGTGCTGTCAATAATAGCGGGTGTGTTACCAGCACCTACGCCAAGTGCAGGCTTTCCAGATGAATAAGCTGCCTTAACCATGCCAGGACCACCAGTTGCAAGTATTATGTCAGCTTCTTTCATAAGAGTGTTGGTAAGTTCAAGGCTTGGAACATCAACCCAGCCGATTATGCCTTCTGGAGCACCGGCAGCAACAGCAGCCTCAAGTACAACCTTAGCAGCAGCTATAGTGCTTTCCTTAGCACGTGGGTGTGGACTTATGATGATACCATTACGGGTTTTTAATGAAATAAGAGTCTTGAATATAGCGGTAGATGTTGGATTAGTTGTAGGAATAACAGCAGCTACAACACCGATAGGTTCTGCGATTTTTTTAATGCCATAGGCTTTATCTTCTTCGATGACACCACATGTCTTAGTATCACGGTATGCGTTGTAGATATACTCTGCAGCATAGTGATTCTTGATAACCTTGTCTTCAACTATTCCCATGCCAGTTTCTTTAACAGCCATCTTGGCAAGAGGTATTCTTGCCTTATTAGCAGCGAGGGCGGCAGCGGTGAATATCTTATCAACCTGTTCCTGTGAATATGTCGAAAAGATGCGCTGTGCCTCTTTTACAGAGCTTATAAGCTCCTCAAGAGACTGGATGTTATCGACAACTAAAGTTTTTTCTTTGTTCATGATTAGTTCCCCTTTTCTTAGATAATTATATACATCTTATGAGTAATCAGATGACAATAAAATGTACATTGTATAGCATTACAAGATTTAACTATGCTAATAAAATAAGATTGATAAATAATTAACAATCATTATGGCTATACCTTATCATTTTTATATGCAGATGTCAATAATATATTACAACTTGATATTTCAAAAATTGATATCACAAACCTGATGCTGCAAACCTAATATAACAAATCAGATATCGTAAACTTGACATTGCAATAATTGATGTTACAATAGTTGCATATACAACAATCGGAGGTACGACTAATAATGCTAAGAAGAATTTTTTCTTATATGAAGCAATATAAAAAATATGCTTATCTGGCACTTATATGTATAGCTGTTGAGGCTATGCTTGAACTTCTGGTGCCTATGATCATGGCTGACCTTATAGATAATGGTGTGGCCAATGGCGATACTCATTATATATATGTCAAAGGATTTGAGATGGCTTTATGTGCGCTTATAGCACTTGTGCTTGGAATAGGGAGCGCCAGATTCCAGGCACTTGCCGGACAGGGACTTGGCGCGAATATAAGAAAGGCAGAATATGAAAAGCTTCAGTCTTATTCATTTTCTAATATAGATCATTTCAGGGTATCGTCGCTTGTTACACGTCTTACAAGTGATGTTACCAATATCCAGAATTCAGTATCAACTGGTATGAGGCCTTTTGGAAGAAGCCCTGTTATGCTTATATTTGCATCATCAATAGCATTTACTATTAACAGAACACTAGCCCTTGTATTCTTTGTGGCACTTCCTATACTTGCGGTCTTGCTTATCATAATTATTATGAATGTAAGACCATTGTACGCAAAGATGCAGAATGCTATAGATCTTGTTAATCGTAGTATACAGGAGAATCTTACAGCGGTAAGGGTTGTAAAGTCATATGTCAGGGGAGAGTATGAGGTAGATAAGTTTAAGGATGTTAATGCTAAGCTTAAGTCAGAATCTGAAAAGGCATTTGGAATAGCAGTACTTAACATGCCAGCTATGCAGTTCGTTATGTATGGAACTATTATTGCGATTCTCTTTGTTGGTGGACATCTTATTAATAACGGACAGCTTAAGATTGGAGAACTGACAAGCTTTTTAAGCTATGTTCTGCTTATTCTTAATTCACTTATGATGATGTCAAATGTATTCCTTATGATGACACGTTCTTTAGCATCAGCCACAAGAATAGTCGAGGTACTTGACGAAAAAATAGACATTACTGATGAAAACTCGCAGGATATAAGTGTTAAGCATGGTGAAATAGAGTTCGACCATGTGTGGTTTAAGTATAAAAATGAAGCAAAGGAATACGTACTTTCAGATGTTTCATTTCATATAAAGCCAGGACAGACAGTAGGTATCATAGGACAGACAGGTTCTTCAAAGACTACTCTTGTACAGCTTATTCCAAGACTATATGATGCCACTAAGGGAACGGTGCGTATAGATGGAGTGGATGTTAAGAATTATCCAGTAAAACATCTGCGTGATGCAATTGCTGTTGTTTTGCAGAAGAATACCTTGTTTTCTGGTTCTCTGATATCAAACCTTCGCTGGGGTAATGAAAATGCAACGAAGGAAGAGATAGATGAAGCTTGTCATATAGCCTGTGTAGATGAATTCTTAGACAGGCTTCCGGCAGGCTATGAGTCAGAGATGGGACAAGGAGGTGTCAATGTTTCTGGTGGACAGAAGCAGCGTATATGTATTGCAAGGGCTATATTAAAGAAACCGAAGGTACTCATACTGGATGATTCTACAAGTGCTGTGGATACAGCAACTGAAGGCCGGATAAGGGAAGAACTTGCAAAGAAGCTTCCGGATATGACTAAGCTTGTTATTGCACAGAGGATATCTTCTGTTAAGCATGCAGATCAGATAATTATACTCGATAAGGGTTGTGTAAATGCAATAGGAACACACGAGGAATTATTAAGAACCAATAAGATATATCAGGAAATATATGAATCACAGAAGGAAGGAGCAGATTTATAATGGCAAAGTATGTTGGATATAAACGACCTAAGGATACTAAGAAAGCTATAAAGCATCTGCTTGTTTACCTTGGTCATTATAAATGGATGTTTATGCTTGTTGCACTGCTTGTGCTGATAAGTGCAGGAGCGAATGTGGCAGGCACATATCTTGTAAAACCAGTTGTAAATCATTTTATAGTACCGGGAGACATGGAAGGACTTCTTAAGGCAGTTATTGCCATGGGTGTTATGTATGCCTGCGGGGCTTTGTGTACATTTGGCTATAACCGCATTATGGTAAAGGTATCACAGAAGGTTATACAGGATATAAGAAATGATCTTTTTGCACATGTACAGAAGCTTCCTTTAAAATATTTTGACGCTCATACACATGGTGAGCTTATGAGCAGATTTACCAATGATGTGGATACTGTACAAGAAGCTATGAATAATAGTTTCGCTATGATAATCCAGAGCTTTATAATGCTTTTTGGCACTCTTATCATGATGATGGTTTTAAGTGTAAGATTATCAGTTATAGTTATTGTGTTTCTTGTTATCATGTTTTTCTTTATTAAGTTTAACAGTAAACATAGCAAGAAATATTTTAACAGGCAGCAGGAGGAGCTTGGTAAGATTAATGGCTTTGTACAGGAGATGATGGCAGGACAGAAGGTTGAAAAGGTGTTCAACCATGAACAAAAGAATTTTGAGAAGTTTTGTGAGATGAATGAAAGTTTCAGGAAAGAGTCTACTAATGCACTTGCTTTTGCAGGAATGATGATCCCAACTATTGTAAGCCTGTCATATCTTAATTATGCGATATCAGCATGTGTGGGTGGTTTATTTACGCTTAAAGGGCTTATGGATCTTGGAAGTCTGTCATCATATCTTATATATGTACGTCAGAGTGCCATGCCGCTTAATCAGTTTACCCAGCAGGTCAATTTTCTGTTATCAGCACTTTCAGGTGCAGAACGTATATTTGATATGATGGATGAAAGACCAGAGATTGATGAAGGCAGCGTAACACTTTGTAACGCAGTTAAGAATGCTGATGGAAGTCTTACAGAATGTAGTGGGTATACGGGTGTATTTGCATGGAAGGTGCCAGCAGAGCTTAATACTTACTGGAATTCAGATGCTTGTCTGGTTGAGCTTCGTGGTGACGTAAGATTTAAAAATGTTGTGTTTGGATACGTTCCAGAAAAAACTATTTTAAATGACGTCACTCTTTATGCGAAGCCAGGCCAGAAAATAGCATTTGTTGGTTCGACTGGTGCTGGAAAGACAACGATCATTAACCTTATAAACAGATTCTATGATATACAGTCAGGCACAATAACTTATGATGGCATAGACATAAAGGATATTAAGAAGGATGACTTAAGAAAATCACTTGCCATGGTTATTCAGGATACACATTTGTTTACAGGAACAATAGCTGATAATATAAGGTATGGAAAACTGGATGCAACTGATGAAGAGGTTAGAAATGCAGCTTTAATAGCCAATGCAGATTCATTCATAAGACGTCTTCCAGATGGATATAATACCATGCTTTATTCTGATGGAAGCAACTTATCACAGGGACAGAGGCAGCTTCTTGCCATAGCAAGGGCAGCGATAGCAAAGGCACCGGTGCTTATACTTGACGAGGCTACAAGCTCAGTTGATACTAGAACTGAAGGGTTGATAGAAAAAGGCATGGATGCTATCATGGAGGGAAGAACAGTATTTGTAATAGCACACAGATTATCTACAGTCAGAAACTCAAAGGCTATAATGGTGCTTGAAAAAGGACAGATTATAGAAAGAGGAAGTCATGATGAGCTGCTTGAACAAAAAGGCAGATATTATCAGCTGTATACAGGACAGTTTGAGCTTAGTTAAAGATTTCAGATTTTTATAATCTGATGATTATTAGTAGTATTTAACTGATATGTGTAAAAATATGCAAAGAAATGAGGAGTAGTATGAAATATGGAGAGGTCAGGCATTATCTTTTTGATGTGGAAATGCTAAGAAGAAGACTTTTAAGACCTTATTTTATAGATATGGGATTAACAGTAGGACAGGGACAGCCAAGAATATTATATGAATTAAAAAAAGGTGGACAGATGACACAAAGAGAGCTGTCCGATGTCTGCCTGATAGATGTAACTACTATGTCAAGAACACTTGACAGGTTGGAGAAGATGGGGCTTATAATAAGAGAGAGTAATCCAGAGTGCCGGCGCTCATGGGTGATAAAGCTTACTAAGGAGGGAGAAATAAAGGCAGATAAGGTGTCTGATTTATTCAATATGGCACAAGATGTATTCTGTAAGAATATATCAGAGGATGAGCTTAAAAGCATGTGTGTTACACTTGAAAAGATAGAAAATAATCTTAATGAGGCCATAAAAAAACAGGAGCAAAAAGATTAATTGCAGCTAATATTGTAAAGTTTAGTTATGTGGAAATGAGGTATAGTATGAGTGATAAATATGATGTAATTATAATAGGAGCAGGACCAGGTGGTATATTCTCTGCATATGAGCTTATGAAAAAGTCACCTAAGCTTAAGGTGGCTGTATTCGAGGAGGGTAACACATTAGAGAAAAGAAAGTGTCCTATAGATGGCAAGAAGGTTAAAGCATGTATTAAGTGTCCAACATGTGCGATTATGAATGGATTCGGAGGAGCAGGTGCATTTTCTGATGGAAAGTATAATATTACGAATGATTTTGGTGGAACACTTTACGAGTATATTGGAAAAGATGAGGCTATTGAGCTTATGAAGTATGTTGATACTATTAATACCTCACATGGTGGAGAAGAAACACATATGTATTCAACTGCCGGGACTAAGTTTAAGACACTTTGTATGCAGAACAAGTTAAAGTTACTTGATGCTTCTGTAAGGCATCTGGGAACTGATATTAATTATATTGTTCTTAAAAACATGTATGATGAAATGAAAGACCATATTGACTTTTACTTTAACACGCCTGTAAGTGATATTGAGGTTATAGATGGAGGATACAGGATATTCTATAAGGATGAGCATATGGACTGTGACAAATGTATCGTTTCAGTAGGACGAAGTGGCAGTAAGTGGATAGAGAACGTCTGTAAAGATTTAGATATTCCAACAAAGTCTAATCGTGTAGATATTGGTGTACGTGTTGAACTTCCAGCAGTTATATTTGCCCATCTTACAGATGAGTTATATGAAAGCAAGATTGTATACAGAACAGAAAAGTTCGAGGATCTTGTTCGTACCTTCTGTATGAATCCTAATGGAATCGTTGTTAATGAGAACACAAATGGAATAGTAACTGTAAACGGACATAGCTATGAGGGAGCTGAGAAGCAGACAGAGAATACCAACTTTGCACTTCTTGTTGCAAAGCATTTTTCAGAGCCTTTCAAGGATAGTAACGGATATGGCGAAAGTATTGCAAGGCTTTCTAACATGCTTGGTGGCGGAGTTATTGTGCAGAGATTCGGCGACCTTATGAGAGGAAGAAGAAGTACTGAAAAGAGAATAGAGGAAGGACTTGTAAAGCCAACTCTTGCGGCAACACCTGGTGACTTAAGCCTGGTGCTTCCTAAACGTATTCTTGATGGTATCATAGAGATGATATACGCGCTTGATAAGATAGCACCTGGTACTGCCAATGATGATACACTTCTTTATGGTGTGGAAGTCAAGTTCTATAATATGGAAGTTGAGATTGATAATAATCTTGAAACTAAATACAAGGGATTATATATAATTGGTGATGGAAGTGGTGTAACACATTCACTTTCACATGCTTCAGCTAGTGGTGTATATGTAGCCAGAAATATTATAGATAAACTGGCTGGAAGATAAGTAAAATAAGTAGTAATGAATGCAAAAGAAAGGTAGGCGGCTGCTAAGCAGACACTTACCTTTCTTTTTATGCTATTGACGTATGGATAGGCAGGAGTGAGTGAGCAGGATTTGGAAAACATAAATGTGATAATTTATTGACAATTATATTATTTGTATTATAATGAATAATACAAATAATGAAAATGCATTTTAAAGAGGATGTGATATTATGATTATCGAATTAGATATGAACAGCAGTATTCCAATATATGTCCAGCTGCGTAACCAGATAGTTATGGGAATAGGACATGGTGAGTTAAAGCCTGGTGAAAGTCTTCCAACAGTAAGGCACTACGTCTTTGATTCCGTACATATAATAGAAGTCTTCCAAAGAGCCTCTTACAAT
>ERZ791611.1868-NODE-1868-length-11678-cov-2.967306_pt1 | contig 11678 bp, 8 predicted proteins | sample MGYA00510275_ERZ791611 | MGnify/ENA primary metagenome ERZ791611 (study PRJEB30046, sample SAMN00791912) | human gut metagenome | study: EMG produced TPA metagenomics assembly of the A metagenome-wide association study of gut microbiota in type 2... | reverse complement strand
ACGGCAGAGAATGGCGGTATTGCCGTCTGCCTTAGTTTTCTGTCTGTTGATATAGAACAGTATCTTGAATGTACTTCTCATTATGATTTTAGTTTTAATATGTCTATTGCTAAATACTCATCTGCATATCCTCCGTGAAAGAACGGAAACGATTAAACTCCTCAAAGAGTTTTTGGGGTGTAACCTTTGCATAACGCTCGGTCATACTTACATTGCTATGTCCGAGCATCTTGCTCACCGTTTCAATAGGAACTCCTTGCTCAAGCGTAATGAGCGTGGCAAAGGTGTGTCTTGCCGTATGCGTGGTAAAGGGAAAGGCTATACCCTCTCTAAGGCGCAATGCTTTAAGATACGACTGATAGGTGGCATACTTCATCTGTGGCAGCAGTCTTTCCCTTTCTTCGCTTCGATACTTCTCTATTATCCTAATCGCTTCGGGCAACAACTTAATACGGCAAAGTACACCTGTCTTCTTCCTATTGAACTTCATCCAAAGATTTTCCTCATCATCACGGACAAGATGTGTCTTACTTAATCCCATTAAATCACAATAGGCTGCACCTGTATGACAGGCAAAAACAAACAAATCCCTTGCTGTTTCCATTTCTTCCTCCAACTCTCCGAAGTGGGTATTCATTAGTTTGTCAAGTGAACGTCTGTCAAGTGCCTTTGGGAGTTTCTTATCACCTCTTGCTATCTTTACATTAGCAAATAATAAGGTGTCAGCCAATCCTTCACGGTATGCCAACCTGCATACGGTCTTTATTTGGGATGCAACTGCATAGAAACTACTTTCCTGAAACCCTAATTTGTTCAAGTAATAGTCCCTGAAATCATAAATGAAATTTTCTGTAAGTTGCGAGAAAGACAAATCTTCCACCTTGTACTTGTCTTCGATAAATGTCCGAAGATTATTACGGGTAGTATAGTAATTGGAAATTGTTTCTCTCTTAATGTCAATTCCAATATGTTCTTTCTTCTCCCTGATGAGGATGTCCAATCGTTCGATAAGCATACATCGTGTCTGTACGCTGCCTTGAAACAGTTCCTTTACATCGGTTGCGTCAAATGGGCAACCTTTGGAAAGTAAGGCTTGATAAGCCGACTGAACAGACAACAGCAAACTCTCCAACCTGCCGTTTATCTCTACTGCCTCACGACTCTTGCCGTCCACTCTACTCTCACGGGGATTCCACAACTCTGGATTGCAGGAGAGTTTACAACTGAACTGGGCAACATTCCTTCCAAGTGTGATACGTCCCATAATCGGAGCCTTGCCCGACTTGTCAAGACCGCTCTTTTTGAGGTAGAGCAACACCTTCATTTTCTCTTGTTTCATACGCTTTAATTTTTATGGGCAAAGTTACCCGAATTAAAGCGTTCCTCACTTATGCAGAAAACTGCCGACCATAGCAAAAGCCACACGAGCGAAAATAATTCAGTTACCGAACATTACTCCATCGTTACCTATCTCAAAATCAGGTAATGCTTTGGTAACTGAACTTTTGCCTAAATCTGCATATTCCTGCCCTTTTTGAAAAGAGCACTTCTATGCAAATCGTTCTGTTTCTTCCTCATTATCAATTAGTTTACGCCAACTTCGACTTTTCTTCATTTTCGTTGATTAGTTACCATGCAAAAGGGCCACACTTAAAAGCTCAAAGAGCCCGGATGATCGGTTCAATGTGCCCCTTTTACAAGCCTGTTTTGACCAAAAATCCTCTTTAGACGGATGGGGAGCTAAAAAAAGGAAGCATCTTTGTGCTTCCTTTGCCATTGCAAAGATAATACAAACTTGACGCAAATGCAAATCAATAGGGAAAATCATTGACATTATGTAGCTTCAGGACATAGGTAACTAAAATCCCGTTGAACCAAACCTTTGGATAGAAAAAAGAGATGGGGTATATAACAAAAAAAATTGATTGTCTCACGACAACCAATCTTTATAACCTTAATAATCTAATACCATGAAAAACATGGTGCAAAGTTATTGATTTTTTGGGTATCTGCAAACTTTTCAATTAGAATTTATATCCAATATAACATTATTTAAAGGTTTCGCCGTTCCATTTAAGTCTTCTTTGCAAGAGAATGGCCTCAAGCAGTTTTTTGTCTGCACTTTCTACCAATGGAGCGGAACGATGAAACACTATTGAGGGGCCATTTGCCGAGAGTTCGGCCCACCCCATAACAGGTTCGAGCATGGCAGACAAATCTTCAAAGCGGGATTTCGCCATGGTGTCGGGCTTGGCTACGAGCGACTTGACCATGCCATCAAAGCATTTCCCGGCAAACGCGTGTTTCAATTCGATTTTCAGCCACTGTCGGTTATAAAACGCCACCTCGCTTTCTTTGGCTGGTGCGGAATAGGTCTTGACTACGCATACGATGGTGTCGCCATTCAGCATGGGCAAGCGGCACATCTCAAAAATGGCAGCCGGCGACAACGAAACGCGCATATAGTCGGCCGTCAGCGTGTCAAGCGTGGTCTTTCCTTGCAGCAGGTTGGCCACTTCCGGGCGCCGGCCTTGTTGCTTCAAGTCAACGAGCTCCCTCCGGAGCGTGGCACTGAGAGAAGGCACAAAAGAGTCCGGCATCGAAATCCACGCATCTGTAATGCTGTATGCCGATGCCGAGATGGCAATGAAAAATGTCAATAACGATAGTAAGGTAAACCTACGCATATCGGCCTGTGGCAGTTTTAACGTTTGACATTCTTGAACGGCCCAAAGCGCAACTGGGCAGTCCACCGGCCGTCCATGGGCGAAGTGAAGATGGTAAACAACTTGCCATAGCCCAAAGGAGAAGTGCCTCCTTTATAGAACACATCGCCCCCGTCCTCTTCATCGTAGGAGATTTCATACTTCTTGCCCATCACTTTTGAAAGGAATTTCAATCGTTGTCTGGCTACGCTTTTGTTGGTACAAAAGATATAGAAGCGGGCCTGATTGAAAACACAGTCCCCTTTCTCCTGTTCGAAATAAAATTCCACCTTGTCATAGCGGACACCGTCATAAAGTCTGTTCATAAAAACAACCTTGGCGGAGTCGCTCATCGCCGGTTCTCCAAAAGTTTGTTTCAACTTGGTGATTGCCATGTCATAACTTGTTCCGAAATCTACGTTTGCAACGCCGGTGTCTCCTTTGGCATTCACGGCCAACGAAAACAGGAGTACAAACAACATTAACATTTTCTTCATTTTATCAATCTTTGAATTTCTACTTTTATATAAACGTGAGTATCGGGTATAAATTGCATTCCACTTACTTTTTGTGTGGCATGAAAACAACATCTTATTTCACAAATATAAGCGGACACGCTCTTTTAGAGACATGTCCGCCTACTATCATGAGGTTGGTTGTTTACTCTTCCACTGCTGCTTGGGCGGCCGCCAATCTTGCAATCGGCACTCTGAACGGAGAGCAACTCACGTAGTTGAGGCCCACACGGTGACAAAACTTAACAGATGAAGGCTCACCGCCATGTTCGCCGCAGATGCCACAAACAAGCTCAGGACGGGTGGCCCTACCCTTCTCCACAGCCATCTTGACCAGTTGGCCCACGCCATTCTGATCAAGCACTTGGAACGGGTCGACACTCAATATCTTCTTTTCCAAATATACGGGCAAGAAGCTGGAAATATCGTCACGGCTGTAGCCGAATGTCATTTGTGTCAAGTCGTTCGTGCCAAAGCTGAAATATTCGGCTTTCTTGGCGATGATGTCGGCGGTGAGGGCAGCACGGGGAATCTCAATCATGGTGCCCACACGGAAAGGTACCTCCACCCCCTCAGTGGCAAAGAGTTCTTTTGCCGTCTTGCGGATGACTTCCTCCTGAGCGTCAAACTCGTTGACGATACCGATAAGTGGAACCATAATCTCCGGATGGGGATCCATACCTTCTTTCTTCAACTGAACGGCTGCACCCAGAATAGCCTTTGTCTGCATGGCCGTGATCTCCGGATAGGTATTGCCCAAGCGGCAACCGCGGTGTCCCAGCATGGGGTTGTGCTCACTTAGCGAGTTGACACGCTGCTGTATTTCTTGAACCGATACACCCATCTCATCGGCCATAATCTGCTGGCCTTCAAGGTCATGAGGAACAAACTCGTGTAATGGTGGATCGAGCAGACGGATGTTGACGGGATAACCGTTCATGGCTTTCAAGATGCCATAGAAATCTTTTGTTTGATAGGGCAACAGTTTTTCAAGTGCTTTTTCACGACCTTCCTTGCTGTCAGCAAGAATCATCTCGCGCATAGCCTTGATTTTATCTGCATCGAAGAACATGTGCTCGGTGCGGCAAAGGCCGATGCCAACTGCACCGAATTTCCGGGCAACTTCTGCATCATGCGGCGTGTCGGCATTGGTTCTCACCACGAGTTTTGTGTGCTTGTGACACAACTCCATCAAGGCGGCAAAATCACCGGTCATTTCAGCGGGCTTGGTTTCCACCTCACCTAAATACACTTCACCTGTAGAACCATTGATAGACAGATAGTCACCCTCTTTCAACAAAACACCGTCGATTTCAACAGTCCGGTTCTTATAGTTAACATTGATGGCACCGGCTCCCGACACACAGCACTTACCCATTCCACGGGCAACTACCGCTGCATGGGATGTCATGCCTCCCCGAGCAGTCAGAATGCCTTCCGCAGCAGACATGCCGGCCAAGTCTTCAGGAGAAGTTTCGATGCGAACCATCACTACCTGATGGCCTTTGGCATGCCATTCCTCTGCATCATCGGCAAAGAATACTATTTGTCCACATGCAGCTCCCGGTGACGCAGGTAATCCACGTGTCAGTACCTTAGCAGCCTTCTTTGCCTCTTTGTCAAACACCGGATGCAAAAGTTCGTCAAGTTTGTTAGGCTCACAGCGCATCAAAGCCGTTTTCTCATCAATCTCACCTTCAGCCAACAAGTCCATGGCTATCTTTACCATAGCGGTGCCCGTGCGCTTGCCGTTGCGCGTTTGGAGGAACCACAGTTTGCCCTCCTGCACGGTGAACTCCATGTCCTGCATATCGTGGTAATGATGCTCGAGCTTGTCTTGCAATCCATTCAGTTGTGCAAAGATCTCGGGCATGGCTTCTTCCATAGAGGGATATTTGCTGACACGCTCTTCTTCGGGAATCTCCTGCTGGGCAGCCCAACGCCGGGATCCCTCCTTTGTTATCTGCTGGGGCGTGCGGATACCGGCCACAACGTCCTCTCCCTGAGCATTAACCAGATATTCACCATTGAAGATATTTTCACCGGTGGCAGCATCGCGACTGAAACAAACACCGGTTGCTGAAGTGTTGCCCATGTTGCCGAACACCATAGCCATCACGGTAACAGCTGTTCCCCACTCTGCAGGGATGCCTTCCATCTTGCGATAGAGAATGGCACGCTCGTTCATCCACGAGTCAAACACGGCACATACGGCACCCCACAACTGTTCCATAGGGTCGGTGGGGAAGTCCTTGCCCGTCTGTTTCTTGATAGCTTCCTTGAAAAGCAAGACAAGTTTTTTCAACTCATCGACATTCATTTCATTGTCAAGTTTGATGCCACGCTCGGCTTTCACCTGTTGGATAATGGCCTCAAACGGGTCAATGTCGGTTTTGTTCACCGGTTTCATGCCGAGCACCACATCGCCATACATCTGTACAAAGCGGCGATAGCTGTCGTATGCAAAGCGCTCGTTACCGGTCTTCTTGGCAAGGCCTTCCACCACTTCATCGTTCAAACCAAGGTTGAGAATGGTGTCCATCATACCCGGCATGGACGCACGGGCACCCGAGCGTACGCTTACAAGCAATGGATTTTGGACATCGCCAAACTTTGAGTTCATTAAAGTCTCAATGTGCTTTACTGATTGTTCGACTTCTGCCTTCAGTAATGCTACTACTTTTTCTTTTCCTTTTTCGAAGTATTCGTTACATACATCGGTCGTAATGGTAAAACCGGGAGGTACAGGCACACCGATTAGATTCATTTCTGCCAGATTGGCTCCTTTACCTCCAAGCAGATTTCGCATATCTGCCTTTCCTTCAGCTTTACCATTGCCGAAGGTATAAACTCTTTTCTCATTCATAATTGATAGGTATTCAATGCTTTATAGTATGTTTCTTTTTGTGTTGCAAATATACCTTTATTTTTCAAATTACACAAACTTTTAGTATTCTTTCTGCTATCTCGAGTTTACATTTCGGACTGTTTGCGCAAACAGTCCGAAAATGTAGAATGCAAAATGGGGGAAGATGGAAGAAAAATCGTAACTTTGCATCAAAAATACAAAGATGTTATGGGAAAAAGAAACAAACCCTTGCCCCTCTTGGAAAATGTAACCATAGAGTCGGTGGCAGCTGAAGGAAAATGTGTCGTTCATCATAATGATATGGTGATTTTTGTGCCTTTTTGTGTGCCCGGGGATGTTGTCGATTTACAAATATGCAGGAAGAAACACCACTATTGTGAGGCGGAAGTCGCCAGATTCATTAAATATAGTAATGTACGTGAGACTCCATTTTGCAGTCATTTCGGAATATGTGGCGGATGCAAATGGCAAAACCTGCCCTATCAAGAACAAATCAAAGCAAAACAACAGCAAGTCTATGACCAGCTGTCACGCATCGGCAAGGTGGAACTTCCGGAGTTCCGCCCCATCATGGGTAGTGTGAAGACGCAGGAATATCGCAACAAGATAGAATTCGGATGCTCGAACAAGCGATGGCTGACTAAGGAGGAGGTAGCTTCCGGTACAGAGTTTACCAACATGAATGCTATCGGATTTCACATCACGGGAGCGTTCGACAAAATATATCCCATTGAGAAATGCGGCTTAATGGATGACCTGAACAATCGGATTCGCAATGCGATACGCGATTTCGCCTTTGCCACAGAGATATCGTTTTATGACATTCGTCAGCAACATGGACTGTTGCGGGATGTGATGATTCGTAATTCAAACACTGGAGAATGGATGGTGCTCGTGCAGTTCCATTACGATGAGGAAGGGGATGAGGCAAAGGCGTTGGCTCTGTTGCAGCACATAGGTGACAAGTTTCCGGAAATCACTTCTCTGCTCTACGTTGACAACCAGAAGTGTAATGACACATTCGGCGATTTGCCCATTAGTGTATATAAGGGCAATGACCATATTTTTGAGGTGATGGAAGGGCTCCGGTTCAAGGTCGGTCCAAAGAGTTTTTATCAGACCAATACCGAGCAGGCATATCATTTATATTCCGTCGCTCGCGAATTTTCCCAACTTACAGGCGATGAATTGGTTTACGATTTGTACACGGGCACAGGAACCATCGCTAACTTTGTTGCCCGGGAGGCAAAACAAGTAATCGGGATAGAATATGTGCCGGAAGCCATTGAAGATGCAAAGGTCAACTCTGAAATCAACGGTATCGACAACACGCTATTTTATCCGGGCGATATGAAAGATATCCTCAATGACGAGTTCATCCGCCAACATGGCCGTCCGGATGTCATCATCACCGACCCTCCACGCGCAGGTATGCATGCGGATGTGGTGAATACAATTCTCCATGCAGCCCCAAGGCGTATTGTCTATGTGAGTTGCAACCCGGCTACACAAGCACGCGATTTGAACCTCTTAGATGTGGATTATCGTGTGGAGGAGGTCCAACCGGTTGACATGTTCCCCCACACGCCCCATGTGGAGAATGTAGTTTTGCTTGTTAGAAGATAAAGCTCATACACGGGTATCATAAAAACAAGGAATAAGATTGCGGAAAATGGTCTTTTCTTTGCAGTCTTATTTCTTGTTTTATTTGTAGTTTTTAGAAATTTTGTCTACATTTGCAAAAATAAATAATAATCAAATAACTAAAAGCTCTCATTTTATGAAAAAAGGAATCATAATGACATTGTTTGCTGTCATTTTTCATACAGCCGATACGTTGGCCCAAATGCCTGCCTGGCTGAGTAATGTCAAATTATCCGGATATGGTATCACACAATATCAATACAGTTCACAAGAAAATGCCAAATCCAACTCGTTCAATCTGCGTTTAGCCCGTATTTCACTTGATGGACGAATTGTAAACGATTTCTATTGGAAAGCCCAAATACAATTCAACGGCAACACCTCTACATTGGGAAGTAGCCCGAGACTCGTCGATCTGTTTGCCGAGTGGCAGAAATATGATTTCTTCCGTGTCAAACTTGGCCAATACAAAAATCCGTTTACATTTGAAAACCCGATGCACCCCATTGACCAAGGTTTCATGAGCTGCGGACAAGCTGTTCTGAAACTTGCGGGTTTCAGTGACAGGGCCGGTGCACACAGTTCGAACGGTCGTGACATCGGTTTACAATTTCAAGGAGATTTCCTCAAGAATAACAAGGGTCGCAATCTGATACACTATCAAGTGGGTGTGTTCAACGGGCAGGGCATCAATGTAAAAGACGTTGATCAGCAAAAAAATATTATTGGCGGTGTATGGGTTATGCCCGTTCAGGGGTTGCGAATCGGTACATTCGGCTGGACCGGTTCGTATGCACGAAAAGGGAGTTGGACGGAAAAGAACATGCAGAGTGGCGTGGAAGAAACAAAAAGTGGAATACGCAGACTCCAGCAGCGCCGTTATGCCTTCTCGGCAGAATATCTCATAGACGATTGGACTTTCCGCTCCGAGTATGTACATTCCACGGGATTGGCATTTGCCAAAAGTTTGAGCAACACCAACGATGCCTCTGCAAGCAACTGTAACCTATCGGCAGACGGTGACAAAGCCCAAGGCGTTTATGCACTCGTGATAGCCCCTATCATTAAAAAGAAATTACATGCCAAGGCACGCTACGATATGTATCAGCCTTCCGGTGATGCCGGCAAGCAAAGAACGCAATATGAAATCGGACTTGACTATGAGTTCCATAAGAGCTTTGAAATAAGCGGTGAGTACGCTTTCATCAATGACCGCTCATTACTCAAACATAATTATTCCTTGATTGATGTGGAAGTTTCATTTCGTTTCTAAACACTAAATGGCCATTGCCCTCCCCTTTCCACTCATCATGGATAAAAGGATAAATAGGGCTCCGTCGATATTTAGCAGGGAGACATCGGGGCTGAATGATTGTCAAACAATTTATTCATTTTCGGCTTCTCTGCTTGCGATTTTTACAACGGAAGGCCCCCTCGCTGCAAATGAGCAATTTTTGACGGTAACTTCAAGATGCTGACTATCAACAGTTTGAATTTTATTGACACGCATCCGGACCCGAAAACGGGCTTAAAAGGGGCCGGACGGGCTTGCAAAATGGGCACAGTTGCATCGCAACTGTGCCCATTTCTGCTCCCAAGTGTGGCTCTTTCACAAACACGAAGAGCCTGAACGGAAAAATCGGAGAGCTATTTCTGTCGTTTGAAACCGACTTTCCGTTCTGGTTGGAAAATTTTGGCAGATGTCTTTTTGTTGATATTTATTGCTGCCCGGTAAAACTTAAACAGCATAAATTTCCTTGTAGGATTGCCTTCAAATAGTCAATTCCGTATCATTTTTTAAAAACCAAGCACCCCCTTAATCAAATAAGTCAAGTTCTTTTAGTAGTGCATTTGCTCTTTTTACCATTGTCATGAGTTTATCATTCTGTGGATTTTCCATAAATGAGATGAAACCGGTATAATACATCAGTGTAAGTCTTAACATGGTTACCAGCTGCGAGAAAGGCACGTGCCTTTTATTATTCTGGAAATAACCGTACAGAGCGGATTCGCAATGAGTACCACCCATGTCTGTATGGTATTTACACTGTCACCATAGAAGAAATGTTGGGGAAAGTTTGTTTGAGCTGCTTATAGAGGGACTCTATAGCCCATCTTCGCTTGTAAATCTCCTTAATATCCCTCAAAGTTCAAAGTCATTCATTCACTCCACTCATAGCACCCGATGTCGGGATTGTCGTCGCGCCGTCTGCCCAGTCGGTCGGTTGGCAGTGCTGTGGCTTTGTCCGCCATTCCGATAGCCGGTGATATTTTGCGCAAGCGGAAGTCGTAGCGCAGTTTCCCGGCATCGATTTTCACAAAATGCTTCTCGCCCGTCTTCACAGTGTCTTTGGGATCTTCAAAAACAACGTGGGTGAAACACACACTATCCTTGGTTTCAAGCTTCGGAGTACGGATAATGCAATGGTCGAAGGCATAGTTGAAGTCAATGCTGTCGGTTTTGTCACCAACCATTACATCGTCGGCATAGCCCGTGATGAGCGAGTTGGTCACTGTGAGGTTGAGTCCCAGCGAACGGTGGTTGGCAAATCTGATGGCGGCACCGCGCTTGGAGTCAAGGGGATAAAACTGCGCCAATGTACATTGATTGATGTTCACGCGCCCGCCGCTAATCCCCACACAGTTGCCCAACGTGTTGGTAAACTGGCAGTTGCGGGCTATGACTGCCGCATGGGTCACTCTCAATCCGGAACCCTGCACGTTATGCAGCGTGCTGTTTTCGAGCGTAAGTGTGGTGCGGGACACATCGGCCGAGTCGCAGAGAACGCCATAGTAGCCGCCATGGATGTCGGTGAATGTTATTTCGTTGTCATAGCTTGATGTGCGCAGACGCACTCCCTGCCAGTGTCCCGGTGTGAGGTCGTAAGGCAGATAGTCGAACATACGATCAATGCGGTCGCCCCTCAATATCACCTCGCGCCCGGCCTCACCCTTGCTCAGCAGCCGACCGCTCACGTCGATACCTGCCCGATCGTGGAAATAAAGTGTGGTGCCGGGAGCAATGGTGAGCGTGGCTCCCTCTGCCACTTTGATGTCACCATAGAACACCACAGGCCTATCGGGGGCGATAGTCGTGTCGTGTTTAACCTCCAGTCCGCGCAGCAAAGTGGCATCCCAACTATAAGCGTTAAGCCGCACTTTTTGCTGGACTCCGCTTTCAAGGGTAAATATCAGGTTATCTTCCACCGGCAAGGGACCGTTGCCGTGATTGTAGGCCGAGGTAAGTTCCACAAACACGCGCACGCTGTCCCCCTTGCGCACCTCCACATTTTGCACCTGATAGCCGGCCGACGGACTAAGATAGGTTCCATCTACATTCACACGGAAGCCCGTTTGGTTGCCATGCTCAAGACGCACTCCGGCACAACGGACATTGGCTCCTGTCCGATTGAACACCCAAAAAGTGCGTGTAGCCGTGGGCACATTGGAGAAAGTGGTGTCAAGCCGCACGGTATCGGTGGAAAAGGCCAGGCGATAGGCCGCCGATAGTGTGAATGTGTCGTCTTCGGCACAAGCTGCCACAAGCGTTGTAAGCGTGGCAAACAAATATATATATTGCAACAAACGTTTCATTGCCAATATAACGTGGAAGACCATTATTTATTGCAACATCTTTTCCGTTAAGTGGCAGGTGATGGATGACGAGTGTTAAATGGTGGGTAATGTTTCTGTGTGAGCACAAGAAATCCGACTGTGTCGCCGCCAAAGAGCATGAAACATCAAGGGACATCAAGAGAATCAAACCGTGAATCAAGGGATTTTTAAATGTTAAAAGAATAAAAAAGACGACGCTGATATTTGTTAGTTTGGAAATAACCTTTTACCTTTGCGCTGCCTTTCAGGACAAGGGCGTTTAGCTCAGCTGGTTTAGAGCATCTGCCTTACAAGCAGAGGGTCGGCGGTTCGAATCCGTCAACGCCCACT